>Ga0335069_10000543_pt1 | contig 63931 bp, 92 predicted proteins | sample Lox_Sample_11_FD_206714 | JGI IMG/M metagenome (GOLD analysis project Ga0335069, IMG submission 206714) | Soil microbial communities from Loxahatchee National Wildlife Refuge, Florida, United States - Lox_Sample_1.1 | ecosystem: Environmental > Terrestrial > Soil > Wetlands | place: USA... | reverse complement strand
GTTTGGACTCCTCAGAGGCACACTTGCGTCGCAAATATCGAGGTAAGTGTTTGAAAAATTGAGGTGGCCAGGGACGGAATCGAACCGCCGACGCCAGCCTTTTCAGGGCTGGGGCCTGCCATTCTCATCCCGTTGATTTGATTGCCTTCCCTCACCTTTTTTGCTCTCGAAACCGCCATTTTATTGGAATGAGATTGGAATAAGTTCTGGAATGGCCTAGTTGATCAGGCCGTCCACAACTCTCCGCTGCGACTCCGGAATGAACTGCTGGTAGATTTCCAGTGTCGTTGTCGCCCTCGAATGCCGCATGAGCTTCTGCGCATCCTTTATATCCGCCTTGGCTTCCTTGAGCCATGTGGCGTAGGACGTCCGCAGGCATCTCCAGTTGACGAAATCAAGCCCGAGCTTGCGGGCTGCAGGCTTGATGTGCCGCTTGAGGATGTTGTTGTCCCGCATTGCGGCTCCCGTCGACACGGACTGAAAGACCAGGTCATTCGGGCCGTCGGACTTCACGACCTTGTAATGCCTGACCGCCCTGCCCGCCTTCACGTCGACGGTCAGGGTCTTCAGCCGGAGAATGCGCTCGATCACGGCGCGGTTGACCGGAATGGTGTCGTTGCTGGCTTCGCTCTTGGGAGCGCCCCAGTCACCCCGGCAGCACCGCTCGTCGATCGTGATCGAGTCTTCATGCACATCGTTCCACCGGAGGCCGATCAACTCGCTGACGCGCAGGCCCGTGTAGACCGCCACGTACAGCATGGTGGCGTAGGGTTCCGCGATCAGTCCGGTGAGGGTGTTGAACTGCTGCTGCGTGATCCACGGTTTGCTTTTTTTGCCCCGCTTCGCGCGCGGGAGCCGCACGCCTTCCGCCGGGTTCTTGATCAGCAACCCATAGCGGATCGCCGATGTCAGAACGCTGGCGAGGACATCGCGGACCTTGTCGATTGATTCGTACTGCAGGCCCGTCTTGCCCAGCTCCGAGAAATACCGGTCGGTGGTCAGGGGCGTGATGTCGCGCAGGCTCAAACCGCCGAATTGGGGCTTGAGGTAATTCCTGATCACGCCTTTGTAGCGATCCTGCGTGCTCTTGGCCATCGTCGGTAAAACGACCGGAGTATACGTGCTGTCCACGAAGTCATCGAAGCTAGTCGCCGCTCCGAGGGGCACAAGGCCCTGATTGACGGGGCGGAGAAACTCAGCCGCGATTTTGCGGACTTCCCGCTCCTTTACGGTGGCGGGGGCAAGTTTCTCTCTCTTTTTGCGCCGCCTCCTTTGTCCGTTTTCGAATTCATCCTGCCAGTAATACAGGACCCAGAAATGACCCTCTATCCTGGGCCGCGGGTCCTGAAATCTTCTGCGCGCCATTGCATCGAAATCTCCCTTCGATGACGCGCAGCGATTTGCCTCGACCACGACATTACCACCATTCGTGGCTGTCGGCGCTGGCGGATTGGACGGCGTCCCTTTCATGGCCTCGCGGCCTGTAAAGGCATTCGCGCTGCCGTGGCGATGTGGCGGATTTAAAGGGCTTAGACGCCGGGGAAGTTCACGCCGGAATTCATGAACTCCGGCGTGAATTCAGGGCCTGTCACGAAAGCGGGAAATTGGTGGTGGTTTTCAGCCGTTGGTTGATTCCGGCGGCGTCCAGCCGAACTCGTCGGTGAGGGAATAGTTGGTGGCGAGGTTCCAGACGTCGGCGAACTCCGACTTTCCGCGCCGCTGCAGGATGGCTGCGTAAGCGCCGAAGACTTCGCGCCAGAACTTTTCGGTTCGCGTGTTGCCGGCGTTGACGGCGGCGCGCAGGCGATCCTCGGCGGCCTTGAAATCCTCGGGGCTCTTGATCTTCCTGGCGCGGTCCCTCGCCCGCTTCGGGAATTGTGTGGCCGCCATGCCGCCCATTTTACGCCGTCAGTGCGTGGTGTTGGTCGACCGCAGGCGCTTGGTCATGATCTCCCATGCGACGCGGTTGATCTCGGCGCGTTCGTGATCGGTCCAGATCCTGAAGCCGGGATCGCCGGGGCCGGGCGCCATGGGGAAGAGGAATTCGGTGGCAGCCTCGATGTCCTCGGCGCTCGGGCTCGCGAGAGGCGGACGGACCTTTATCACTGCCCTTCCTTCCGGCCGACGGGCGCGATCTCTGGCTTGCCGTACTTTGCGAACAGGTCGTTGAGGGCTTCGGCCAGCAGGTCCTGGATCGTGACCTTGCGGCCGAGGGCGCGCTTGCGCTCGATGGTTAGGATTGTCAACTGGTCCTTCACCGACGGCGGGAAATACCCGGTCAGGTTCTCCATGCCCACGCGGCCGGGGCGGTAGTGCGGGTCGCGCTCGCCGGCATCCGGGCGCGGCTGCGCTTCGGCCTTGGGCGGTGACGCGGCCCGGTCGTGCCCCTTAAGCGCCTGCGCCAGATCTGCTGATTTCTTTGCCATCGGTGTTTTCCTGTTTGGGTGTGAGGGAGTTTAGGAGTTTGCTCGTAAACTTGTAAAGCTGTTTTATTTCCCCGGCGGCCTTGCCGCTCGGGTCGAACTCCTGCGCGGTCTGCCCGAGCACGGCGCCGTGCGTGAAGGCGCTGCGGTGGCCGAAGGCGACGGGGCAGATATACAGCCCCATCTCGCGGACGGCGTTCTCGGCCTGCTCGCGCTGCCGGCCCTGCGGCGGAATGCCGTTAAGAACAACGGCGATTTTGGCGGAAGCCCCTGCCCCGCTGATCAGGTCGCGTGTGGTGGCGATTGTTTCGAGGTCATTGATCGTGGGGCGCGACGGGATCAGGATCAGGTCGGCCGCCTGCGCCGCCGCCATCGCCGCGTCGGCCGCCCGCGGGGGCGTGTCGATCAGGACAAGGCTCGCCCCCTTCTCGCGCAGAACCTTCAGCGTCTGCGGCAGGCGCGCGGGCTGGACGGACATGATCGCGGGCTCGGCGTTGCGCCGGTCGCCCCACTTGCAGGCGGTCGATTGCGGGTCGAGGTCGACGATGGCGACGGCCTCGTCGGCCATCGCGGCGACGGCGAGGCTTTCAACAAGCGTGGTCTTGCCGCTGCCGCCTTTCTGCATCAGGACGGAAATCACCTTCATGGGAACACCTGTTGTCTGGTTGTCTGGTTTACGTGTTTACACGCAAAAGAGGAAGGGAGTTTACGGGTTCACTTTGCCCGAGTCGGGGGGAATGGTCAAGGGCGTTCTGGTGTTCCATAGCTGGTTTGCCTCTGCCTGCGTATCTAGATCGCGATAGCCAATTTGGCAGCGGGCGCATGAAACGCCGTAGAGTGTGAAGTGTTCTTCGTCGCAGGCGATCCGATAACAGGGATTGGCGTCGCCGCCGCAGAACGGGCAAGGGAGAAGGGCGGTCATGCAGCCTCCGCATAGGTGATACGGTCGGGCAGGTCGAACTGCCAGCAGATCCAGGTGCAATAGAACCAACTGCCGCCCTTCTTACCGCTCGGCGTCGTGAAGGTGGGCCTGTCGTCGGGCATCAGGAACTGCGGCTTGTACCGCTTGAAAAGGGCGCGGCGTTCCTTGCTGTCGAAGATGGTGATCGGCAGGAATAGGGCGAACGGCTTCTCAAGCGCGAAGCACCGTTCGAGCCACTGATCCTTGATGCTGTAGGGCGGGTTGGTGACGATGATGTCGAAGGCCGGCGGGGCGGCGAGGGGGCTCAGGAAGTCGAAACCATTAAGGATGTCGGTGCCGACGACGTTGTAGCCCATGCCGTGGAGGAAGGCAACGATCTGCCCTTCACCCTGCGCGGGCTCCCAGATGATCTTGTTCTTGGGAAGGAAGGGCAGAAGGGGCCGGACGTCTTTCGGCTCGGTTTGGAATTCGTTAGGCCTGCCGGATGCTTTCGGCGGCCGCTTGCTCGGCGGGGGCTTGGCGCGGGTTTCCATCGCTCACGCTGTCCATCTGTGAACGTAGCCAATGAAGTGAGGCGTTCCATATTTCCCCTGAAACCATGACAGGAGATCATCGAAGCTCTTGAAGCCGTCAAGCTGGGCGAATTCGTCGATGGAAGGGTGCTTCGTTTTATCGCCGAAGGTAATCCCGTCCGGGGCCAGATGGCAATAATCTACAAGGGCGCAGGAGCGGTCGGCGATGATCTTGGCGCACGCCTTGGTACGCATGCCGGTGTACAGCTGCATCAGTTGTCCGGGGTGGCAGCGGATTTTCGCACGGATCGTTTGGATCTTGGTGCCGTCCTGAATTTTTGGCGCGAAGACTTTCTGGAAGTTGAACGCGACCATGCCCGTGATTCCCTGTTTGCTGGTTGACAGGCAAACGAGTTTACACGTTCACAGGGCGCGGTCAATCCTTTTTCGGGGGCTTGCGGGGGCGCTCGTAGCCGAGCGACTGCATGATGGCTGTGCGCCATTCCAGCAGCTCGCGCAGGGCGGCTTCGAGGGCGCCTTCGATGTTGCCGGCGGGCAGCACCTCGGCGATGTTGTAGCGGTAGGCGATCTGGTTGATGTTGGAGCCGATCTTGCCCAGCTCGGCCAGCACCTTCGCCAGCAGCGCTTCGTCCTTCACGGGGCGGCGACGGGCGGGCAGGGGCGTGTCGAGCAGGACGTTGAGGCAGACCGCGCTCGGCGAGAGCCCCGCGGCGCTTGTCTTGGCGACGATCTCCGCGTACTGTTCGGGCGTGCAGTTGACGGCGATGCGCTTCGTCGCCTTGCGCTTCTGGCTGCCGCTGCTGCTCACGTTTTGTTCTCCGGGCGCATTAGCGCGCCGCAGGCGGGGCATCCAATCCGCCGAGGGTTGGTCAGGGGTGCAGGGGCGGAACGCATCCGGCGCGGGTCCACGGGGCAAGGCCCATGGTCGATGAGGGTCCAGGGAGAGAGCGAAGTCTCGCCCGGTCTGGAGGTCCATGGAGGGCACGAAGGCTCTCCTGGTCGGGTCCAGCGGGCGAAGCCCATGGTCCGGGGGATCAAACGGGGGGCGAAGCTACCCCCTTTGCAAGATGAGTGAGCCGTCAGGCGAGCGGTAGCGCGTGGAACACGCGCACATCTTGCGAGCGGTACGCGACGGCCTTTTTCTGCTGCCTTCGGCCGCAGGCCGCGTAATTTAATTGCGTGGGCTGAAGTTATCAGCATGGTAGATAAAATTTAGCTCAAATGCAATACAGGCGCTGAATTTCGCCGGGGACCCGGCGTAGCGTAAGCATGACAGACTTCACGGCAACGGAAAAGGGCGATCCGTGAAAGAATGGCCTTAATCGTTTATGAGAGGCTGGCTCATACTTGCGCTCGTCGTCCTTGGCGCTTGGGTGCTGGTCATCGGTCCTCCGCCTTCGCTTGAGCCCCATGTCCGGGCGGTATCGCATTACACCGACCCCGTCTTCCTCGCCTTCATCGGGATTTTCACGGCTCCCGGCCGGTGGCTTATGCTCCGCGTCTGGGACGGTTTTTTCCATCTGACCTGGCGCGAGGTCTATCACGGTGCAGGCTTCTTCCGGATCACCGGAGAGGCCCTCAGCTGGCTTGTCGCCATCCTGATTTCGTATTTCTTCTGGACGTTCTTCGGGGCGCGTTTCTGGAAGCTGATCGGGCGGTGGAATCCGTTCGGCTGGAAAACATTCCGGCATCGTCCTCACTTCCTGAAGATGATGGTCGGCATCAGCAACTGGTGGGAGCGCGAGCGTCATTTCGGGCAGCATGCAACCGGGCGTTTTGCCTCTTTGTGGGAAACCCTTTCCTGCGAATTCAAGGACGGCGATATCTTCCTCGGCCGCCCCAAGCTGCCGATCGGCGGCATGCTCAGGCCCATCGGCGTTCCTACCGAACGTCACATGGTCACCATCGCCGGCACGGGCGCTGGCAAGTCAACAGGGGCGCTGATCCCGAACCTTTGCATTCATCGGGGATCTCTGCTCTGCATCGATCCCAAGGGCGAGCTGGCGGCCATTACCGCACGTCGTCGCGGCAACGGCGGGGGCGGTGTCCGTGGCATGGGACAGAAGGTTTTCGTTCTCGATCCGTTTCATACGGTGAAGGGTTTTCAGAGCGCCTGCTACAACGTCTTCGACGAAATGGAGCGCGTCGCCCAGTACGATGCCGACCGGCCGGTCAGCTATGCCCGCAAGATTGCGCAGGCTCTGGTTCCCTCCACCAGCCGCGATCCCTATTGGGACGACGCGCCCCGGACCTTCATCGCCGGGCTCATCCTCTACGTCTTCCAGGGACCGAAGGAAAACCGCAATCTGTGCAAGCTGCGCTCGCTGATCATGGAGGGTGAAACCGACGAACGGCCCGGCTTCGTCATCCGCGGCAAGTCCACGGGTGACGCCTTCGACGCGCTGCTGACCCTGATGAAGAACTCGCCCGAGGGGCCTTACCGCCATGTCATCGTCGGCGCTGCGAATTCGCTCTCGAAGATGTCGCACAACCAACGGGGCTCCGTCCTGACCATGGCGATGGAGCATACCTCGTTCCTCGACATGCCGGAGATCCGGCGCATCAGCACGTCGTCCGACTTCCTGTTAGAGGACCTCAAGAACGACGTGATCTCGGTCTATCTGTGCCTGCCGCTCAATGCCGTTTCCGGCATCGAGGGGCGCTGGCTGCGCATGTTCGTCCTGCTGACCGTCGACATGATGACGCGTGTCAACAAGGCTCCGAAACCGCCCATTCTTCTGGCCATCGACGAATTCCCCAGCCTCGGCAAGCTCGACGGCATCGAGACCGTCGCGCCCACCATGCGCTCGCAGGGCGTGCGCCTGTGGGTGATCGGCCAGGATCTTGAGCAGTTCGAGCGGGTCTATCCCGATTCGTGGGGCGGCTTCATCGGCAATGCCGAGGCCGTGCAGGTCATGGGCATCACGCATCCGCCGACGGTCGCGTGGCTGGCCGAACGGTTGGGCGAGCATGTGATCACGTCACAGCAGGACATGGGCGACGGAAAACTCCGCGAACTTGTCTCGGAACGGGCGTTGCGCGATCCGGACCAGGTGGCGCGGATGCTCTCCAAGGAAAGCAAGAACCAGATCGTCTGGCGCGGCTCGAAACGCCCGCTGCTGCTCAAGGTCTGCCCGTACTTCGAATACATGCCATGGTGGTATTATTCCCGCGACCGGAGGTTCCGCGAGAAGCCTAATCGCTGGATCTGGCGCTGGGGAAGGGAGGACGACGATATAAAACCGCCGAAGATCCCGCCCAAACCGCCGGGCGACATTGCGCCCCGGCCGCCGAAGCCGCCGGGTGAAATCGAGAAGGTATTTACGCCGAGGCCTGACGACGAAATCTACGCGCCGGCGTCGACGCCGCAGGCCGAGAAAGACGACGTCATTCACCTGTCGGAAACCGTGCCGGGCACGAACATGACGTGGGACGAGGCGCTGCACAAGTATCTCGGCCGATCGGAACAACGGACGGAAACGCCGAAGCCGAACCCCGGCTACGACTACACGCCGGTACCGGAGAAAGTCACGAGCAATCCGCCCCTCAATCCCGGACTGGCACTCCCGCCGCGAACGGAAAAGCCGCTGCCCGTGGCGGACGGCAAAACGACTTCGGACAAGGTGAGGCAGAAGGCCGTGCTGGCGGAACTCGACGCCCTGATCGGGCTGGCCGAGGTCAAGAAGCAGGTGCGCAAGACCGTCAACCTCGTGCAGCTGGGCAAGGAGCGCGAGCGCAAGGGCATGCCCAAGCTCGAACTCACGCACCATCTGGTCTTCACCGGCAATCCCGGCACGGGCAAGACGACCGTGGCGCGGATCGTCGGCAAGGTCTACAAGGAAATGGGCCTCCTGAAATCCGGCCACATGGTCGAGTGCGACCGTGGCGATCTCGTTGCCGACTATGTCGGCCAGACGGCGACGAAGACGAAGGAAGTGCTGTCGCGGGCGCTCGACGGCGTGCTGTTCATCGACGAAGCCTACACGCTGGCGCAGGGCACGACGAACGACTTCGGGCCGGAAGCGGTGGCGACGCTGCTCAAGGCGATGGAGGATTACCGCGACCGGCTGGTCGTGATCGTCGCCGGCTACAAGGACGAGATGGGGCGCTTCATCGACAGCAATCCCGGCCTCAAGTCGCGCTTCAAGACCTTCATCGACTTCGAGGATTACGACGCGGCCGAGCTGCTGCAGATCCTGGGGCATATGGCGTCGGCGGCCGGCATCCGCTTTTCGCTCGATGCGGTGACGGCGGCCAGCCAGCTGCTCGAATCTCTGGAGACCGGCAAGAAGGGATTCGGCAACGGGCGCACGGTGCGCAACATCTTCGAGGAATGCGTCGCCCGTCAGGCGGACCGGCTGTCGACCAAGGGGCCGAAGGTCGACGTCACGATGTTCGAGGAAGAGGATATCCCGAAGCCTGACGAGAGGGATTTTGCCTAGAGCAGCGGGCCGTATTTCAAGCGGTAGGCGATGGCGACCTGTATAGGGCCGCTGATCTCCCGCGCGCCCGCTTCGTAGAAGCGGATGACGCGCGCATCCGACAAGCGCAAAAACTCGGCCATTTCCGCTTGGGAAAGGCAGAGGCGCTTGCGTGCTTCCTTGAACTCAGCGGGGGTCATTCGTATAATTCGAATGGATTAACAAAGGTTTCACCGCGACGCATGGCCGCGATTTTGTCGCGGTGTGTGTAGATCGCCACGCGCGCGGCGTCCTGGCAGTCCTCGCGGACGCGCTCGGTGATCCGTTTCCCCTGATCGCGGAATTTTTGTACGAGCGCGGAGGCGATGCCGGTTTCGGTCCATTCGAGGCCGTCCTCGATCAGTCTGAAGGCGGTCGCGTTCAGGCTAGGGTGTGGTGTGCGTCGGCTCATTGATGCCCCCGTGCTTTGGCGATAGCGGCTCTGCGGTAATCAGATATGAAATCGACGGGTGCTTTTTTTGGGTTTCGCCCATGGCGTTCCAGAAAAACGTCAAGTTGATGGCCGGAGATTTCCTGACGTATGTAGCGCAAAAGCAAGTCTTCCATCTCTGCGGCTATCAGTAAATCAGGCGCGGCGGCGATCAGGCGGGCGTTGGCTTGCATTTCATCTTCGCTGCCAACCCTTATGCCAAATCTGGGGATAGGCGGGTGGGTTATGGTGGCAATGATTTTGTTTTCGCTGATGCTGTCCAAAATAAGGATGCTTCCGCCATCTTGCGTTTCTTTAATCCAAGGCCTCGGCGTGTGCGGTGGCGGTGATTTGTTCTGCTCGGTTGTCATAGGTTTTGCTCCTTTGTTAGCCGGTCAAAATGACCTGTTGGGGTGGTGGTATAGCCGTCCCTAAGTGCGAGGCGGCTATACCTTCAGAATAGGATCATTGATCCTGTTTAGTCACGAAAAGATTGGGTAATATTCTTTCGTTCTTTAGGTCGTCCAGGTCGACATATTCGAATTCGAGCGTTTCGTTTTCGTCGGTGACGGTGAGGATGCGGTTCATCGGGATCTCCGTTGTCTGAAGGTTGTGGCGGCGGCCCGATGCCGAGCCGCCGCCGTGCGGTTATTCAGCCGGGCCGTTCAACACGGCGATGATGCGGCTGTGAGCGAGGTCGGCCGCCTTGGCCAGCTCCAGCAGGTCGCCGGGGCCGTAGCTGTCGGAGGACTTCCATTCCTCGCCCTGCTTGTAGCGGCGCTCGAAGCTGACGTTGTAGAAGGTCTTGCCGTCCTTCGTGTTTTCCCAGATGCTCGCGGTCGTGCTGCCGACGCGGATCTTCTCGGCGGGGCCTTTCTTCGCTTCGCCCTGTTCGTTTTTCTTCGGAGTTGAGAGTGCCATGATGTTGTTTCCTTTTCTGTTCGGGCCGGCTTCATTGCCAGCCCGTGGTTTCGGGAGAGCCTGACAAACAGGACCGCCCGTCAGGGGAGGGGGATCACCCGAGCGGCAGCGTCGTCGCAGCGCTGCGAGACGCGGGGAAACCCTTGCGGGCATCAGGGCCGGTTTTCAGGCAGAAACGCGGGTCAGGCTGGCATGAATGGATTCCGGCGCGGACGGGGAAACACTGGCACGTAACACCGGGAAAAAGGCAGGCGGCGCATAAACCCCGCGCCATCCGTCATCGGCTACGGCCATGCATCGGGAACGAAGGAAAGGTCACCCGGCGCGATAAATGTCAGCGGCGCACAGATACGGGCCTTTGACGGTGAGGATGTGGTCGGCGATCTCGGTCCCGTCGGGGAAGTGCGTGAGCGGATGGCCGTGGCGGTCGACCAGTGGCATGTAGAAGTTGCTGGAGCCCGCGAAGTGGATGTTCTGATGCTCCTGCAGCCAGGCGAGGGCCTGCCGGAATTCGCAAGCCTTCTCATCGAGAGAGAAGTTGCCGTCGAGCACGATGCGCAGGCTCTCGAACTTCTTGCCGATGGGAGCCTTCCTGATTAATTGCAGCATGCCCGAATCCCTGATTTCGTTGCGGTTTAATCCATCCTACAGGTTCGGCGTTAACAATCAGTAAAAACCGTTCTCCTTCCGTGTCTTGCCAGTCAGGTTCTTTCAGGCTGGACGCTGCCCGCGGCGGTCCGGCCGATCAACGAACAGACCGCACCAGTGACCGTGCAATCCGTTGACGGCCGGCGTGCGCCGCCGGGCGTGAGGCCGTCCATGAAAGCCCCATGCCGGGGCGCGAACGAAAGGAAGCGAACGATGAAACTGATGTCACGCGGCGATATGTACAGACGGACCAGCCGGGAACTCGACGGGATGCGGGACGAGATCCGCAAGGATATCGGCAACTGCGAAAGGCGCAAGCGCCGTGACCTCGCGGCGCTGGCCGATATCCGCGCGGTGCAGGGGCAGCGTAAGGTTCAGCGTCCGAACCTCTAATTGGTGGGATCGCTCGGGTCGAAGTCGCGGCCGGGATCGATGTCCCGGTCGCGGTCTTCCTGTTGCTTGCGGTATTCGACCTCGCGGTTGAATTCCGCGGTGAGGTCGACCGGCGGCTTGGCCGCCTGCTCGAAGTCCTCCTTCGGCGTGACGCGCGGCTGCTCGGGGGTCGGTTCCGGCGGGTTCAGCATATCGCGGAAACGAGTGAACAGGTTTACGAGTTTGCCCTTTTCCGGGGCCTTGGCATCGTCGGTGCCGGTGCGCTGCAGGACCGCCGGCGCGGCGGCACGCTGGAATTCAGGCTGGACGCGCTTGCGGTCGATCTCGACGATCTTGCGGGCGACCTGCTGGAATTCCTCGCGGTGCAGCGCGGTTTCCATTGAACGTGTCTCCCGCGCCTCAAGCGATTTGAGCCATTTTTTCCGGCGGTCCAGCTCCGCGAGTTCGCGGTCGTGCTTGTCCTGCAGGGATTTCATCTGCTGCTTCTGCTGCGCGTCGCGCTCGGCGTCCTGCCGTTGCGCGCGGCGGTCGGCCATCAGCTCGATCCCGGTGATCCGCCGCAGGAAGCCCAGCAATCCCTTGGGCTGCCGCGCGAGGCGCGCGCTGACGATGCCGGTGTTCTCGGCGTCGTGCATTTCCCTCAGCGCTGTCCGTTCGCTAAGGTGTTCGGAGAGGGCTTTAAACGTCGCCTGCTCCAGCTCCTGCTGACGGGCCAGCCACCATTTGAAGATCCGGGCGCGGCGTTCCTTGATCTGTTCCTCGCGGTCGTGCTCCTTCTCCTTTTCCTGCTGCTGGTGTTCCTGCGCGCGGTCTTTCTCCCGCGCCTGCTCGACGGCGCGGCGGGCCATGTCCTGCGCTCCGGCGATGTCGTTCAGCTTGTCGAGTGGAAGCGATGCCAGCCGCCCCGACAGCTCCTTCGACTTCGCCACGCCGGCGAGCTGGCGGGAAAGGCTGTGAACCTCGCCGTGCAGGTCGATGACGACGAAGGCCCGCTGATCGCCCCTGGCGATGAAATAGCCCTTTGACTCAAGGGCCTGCACGAAGGCCGCGCCGTTGCCGGTTTCCCGCCAGCAGGTGGCGATGTCGGCCATGCGCTGCGCCTTCGGGATGCCATTGCGCTCCTTCTGCTGGCGCTCGGCGAGGTTCTCCTGCTTAAGGCGATCGTCGAAACGGTCTTTTTTACGATCCTTCTTCAAGCCGTCGGGCAGTTCCAGGCCGTGGTCACGGGCGAAATCCCGTGCGACCGTGCGCAGCTTCAGGCGATCATCCGATAGTTGGATGGCCTTCATCTTCTCGGTATCGATGCGCGACCAGACGGCATGGACATGCTCACGGCCTTCCTTGACGTGGAAGACGACGGCGCGCGGCTGCCCGACAAGGTTGAGGCTGCGCTCAGTGCGGGCGAGGATATCGTAGTATTCCTCGCGGGTCAGTTGGCGCTGGGCGGGATCGGGGCTGGCGGAAAAACTATAAAGAGCTTCCTTGGCCTTGGTGCCGTGGGTGTATGCGTTCCATTCGGCGAATGCGCCGGAGAGATCCTGCGCGACGGCGCCGCGGACTTCAGCGACTTCAACGCGCTCGTTGTCGAACGCGTTCATCAGGTGAGCGGCTAATTTCTGGCCGCCACCACGCTGATTTCCCTTCAGGATCATAGATGATCCTACGGCTCGACCCGTTAATGCCGGGTTTACGTCGCATCCATCTCTTTCGATGCACGCGGAATGCCGAAAGGTTCTGACTGGCGGGGCCACAGGCTCTCCCCCGCCGAGCCTCTTTCTTTGGTTGGACCGGGGTCAGGACTGGCCGAAAAGCACCGGCGGTGATGGCAGGGTTGCCATATACGACCGCCAGACACCGTCGCAGCAGCGGTACGCCCACTGTGCGAGGCTTAATTTGTAAATCTTCCTGTAGTTCTGTGACCTTCGTGGCGCGGTAGGTTTTATTGAACTGCCGCGCTGCCAGCCGTGCGCGGGCAGGATTTTGGCGAGCAGCTCGACCGTCAGCCCGGCGCATACGCGGGTGGCCGCGACGATCACCTGCACGGCGATGTAGCCGGCCCTCTCCAGTTGCCTCAGATGCCGCTGGATGGTCCGGCGGCTCCGCCCCGTCGCCTTCATCAGGAAGGTGACGGTGATGTCGGCGCTGCCCGTGCGGTCGCGCCGGTGGATATAGGCCGCCACGATGCGGCCCGTCCTGCGCGCGCCGTCGGTCAGGTTGGGATCACGGTCGAGCGCCTCGGCGAGCTGGGGGACATAGCCGCGCGTCTGGTGGGCGGCCCTGAGCGGCTGTTCCTCGCGGGGCAGGTGGCAGGTGCGAAGAGCTCGCAATTGACGTATCGGGTCTTTGGTGGGCATGGCTTTCTCCTGTGGTTACGGGAAAACCTGCCGGGATGAGAGCGCAATCAGCCGCTGCAAGATTTCTCTTGCAAGGGGTCCGTTTTTCTGCGAGGTTGGGGTTGCATAGACACCGCGCCTCGCTTCTTGAGCTTTTAAGACCCGCCCTGACCGGCGGGTTTTCTATTTCGGTTTCATCGTTTCCTCGGGTTTTACGCTTGGACGGCCGTGAATCGGACGGCCATCGCGTCAGCATGCCCGAATAACCCCTTGATGGCAACGGGAATGAAAAACGCGGCCCTACCGGAAGTGGCAGTTGACGGATGAAAAAGGCCGCTTACGCGGCCTCGGCCTGCGGGCTAGCCAGCCGCGCGGTCGCGGTGGCGTGGTGCTTCGCGTCCAGCTCGATGCCGATGTAGCGCCGGCCGAGATCGCGCGCCGCCACGAGCGAAGATCCCGAACCGCAGAACGGGTCCAGCACGACCGCTCCCGGCTTCGTGAACGCGGCGATCAGCGGCTTCAGCGAGCCGACCGGCTTCTGCGTCGGATGCAGCGCGTTGCCGGTGTAGTCCCAATCGAGCACGTCGGGCACCGGCTGCGCGGGCAGTTGCGGACGGCCCTTCGCCAGTAGGTAGGCGCTCTCGTGACGGTAGCTCAAAAACCGCGCGGTCGAGGCGTAGCGCTTGCGGAACACGATGTGGCCGACGATCGAGAACCCGGCAGACTTCCACGCGTCGAAGAACAGGTCGGCCTTGTTCCAGCCGTAGAAGCTGACGGCCAGGCTGTCGGGCCGCAGGACCCGGTGCATCTCCCGGAACGCCGGCTTCAGCCATGCCCCGTCGCCGGCGTCGTTCGCCACGGTGCGGCCCGTGCGGTCGCGGTAGTTCACGAGATAGGGCGGGTCGGTGAGGATGAAATCGACGCTCGCCCACGGAAGGCGGCGCATAACCTCGATGCAATCGCCGTTGATGACGGTGTTGATGAAAGCGTTCTGCCGTTCGGTTCTCATTGTCTGTTCTCCTTTGCGGCCGGGTTTTTCCCGAACCGCCGAGACCAGAGAGAACGGGCGCAGATAGTCGGGCTGTCACCACAGGGTAACGGCCAACACGGGACGAGCGCAGCGAGGAATGGAGCGGGCAGCGCCGTTGACAGGCCGACGCTCACGGTCACGATCGAGGCATGAGGTTCGCGGGAAACCCTGCGCGGGGAACGGACATGACGGACGGGGAATGCCGTGCAGAGACCGAAATTGGCGATAATGCGCGTCATTGCTCGCCTCCTGACCGGACGAAGTCTCGCATCGATCCCTCCGGGACGTTGCCAAGCAACTCGTGGACGAGAATCCACGGGATGATGCCGATGTCCTCGAAGGCGTCTGGCTGCTCGGGATGCCAGTCCTTCTGCGCGCTGTAGATGACGCCCGGCTCGGAAACGCCGATCAGCGTTCCTATGACAGCCTTGTCGATTTGTTCATGGAGAGCGATGGCGGTGTCGAGTTTCTCCCGCGTGAGCTTCTGGCGCGCGAGGATCTGCCAACCCGGAGGCGTATCCGGGGAGAAGGCCTGCAGGCCGCATGCTGAAGTGTCTTTAGAGCCAGTCATGATTTTCTCCTTTCGTGGTTCTCGCCCCGGCAACGGACCACGAAAGGAGAAAGACGGCGGATAGCTCCGCAGTGATCTGGGCCGATCATCCGCACCGGTCAGGCCGGTGGACGGGCTGCGCTGATGGCATCGTTGCCGAAAAACGAGGGACAATACGGATCAGGCATGTACGCGCAAGGCGATTACATCAAGGCTGAATTCCGCGACGAGCAGTCGGGCGAAAGCGAATGGATGTGGGTCAAGGTGGATTCCGACGATCCGGAGAACCGGGTTGTCTTCGGCAGGCTGGACAACGAGCCGGTCGTCAGCGCCGACCTGCGGCTAGGAATGCAGCTTGCCGTCAGCTACGACAATATCCGCGACCACCGCACGCCGGCATCGTTCAACAAGGTCTGAAGCCCGCGAGCCCACGCGGGAAAACTGAGCTACAATCAACGCGGGTTCGGGTTCCGCTGGCAAAGCGTAGCACGTTGAATGGCGCTCAACAGCGATCCGGGGGAAACCCCACTAAGCGATCCGAAGCACATTCGCCCGGACCCTTCATTCCTGCGGCCGCATGGCAGACATGATCTTCGCCAGGCACTTCATCGGCGAGGCCTTGAGGTCGTGTTCCCAGATCCTGACAACGCGCCAGCCGTCACCGCGCAGCGCCCTGCTGTTGGACCGGTCGCGCTTGATATTACCGGCGATCTTTGGTTTCCAGTATTCGACGTTGCTTTTCGAGCCTAGCGAGCATTTGCGGCAGCCGTGCCAATAGCAGCCGTCGACGAAGACGGCTATGTGAAAGCGGGGAAAAACGAAATCCGGGCGCCCGCAAAGCTTGCTTTTGCGGCGCCATCCCTTGATGCCCGCGCCCCGCATCAGCTCGATCAGCCGCAGCTCGGTCGAGCTGTTGCCGCGCGAGCGTATGCGCGACATGCTGAAGGAGCGCTGCTCGGGCGTGAGGTTATCGGGCATGACTTCAGGCCGCCAGCTGCTCGATCTTGCCGTTGACCAGGTCGCGCAGATCCGGCTCATCGAGCGCGTCGATGATGGTGACGCCGCCGATCTGCACGATGTATTTCGCAAGATCGCGCACGCGCTCACGCACGTAGAATGCCTTGCCCTGCTTCTCGCGCTCCAGCAGGATCGAGAGCATCGTCCGCGTGACCGTGGTGTTCAGCGAAAAAGCCCGTTCGAGCAGGGTCTGCGCGACGTCGAGGTTCTTCAGGAGCGCGGTCGTCAGTTCGAAAGGGTCCTGCCGGCTTTCGTCGAAGCTGCAGTATCCGTACCACCACAGGCGCGCGAGCCCGTTGTGGATCAGCGCCCGCGATTTCGGCGGCTTCAGGAAATAGTGGTCCTGGATATTGTCCCGGAGATCCTTGCGGCCCAGGTACTGCTCGATCGGCCACCGCTGGCGCATATATTCCCAATGCGTGACGTGCGTCATGTAGGCCCACAGGCGCGGATCGGCGGCCTGCAGGGGTGTCAGGTGACGCAGCGCGGTGTAGACGATCCGCGTGTTTTCAAGATCGCGGTGATCGGTCTTGCTGGCCGGCATCACGAGCTGGAAGGGCTCGTACTGGATCAGGTTCGATTCCTGAAGCCACGACGAGCCGGAGAAATAGGAAGTCAGCCATGGCGCGGCTTCGGAATAGCGATGCTGGTTCGCGATGATGTTCGACTGCAGGCGTTCCAGGCTGTTGGCGCGAAGAAAGGTGAGCTTGTTCATGAAATCACTCCGTGTCCTGCATGTCTTTCAGGCCCGCGAGCGATTCGCCGAGGGGCTGGCCCAGCATTTCATGCGCGATGCGCAGGCTGGATTCGTTGTACGCATCCGCGTCTTCCGGGTCGATGCCGATCTCGCGCAGGCGGCGCGAGACAACCAGAAACCAACGGCGGTCCTTGTATTCGCCGATGCTGCCGGCGGCGGCTTCGCGCCGCATCTCGTCGATGACGGCCACAAGCGCCGGAACGATCACGGCGAGCGAAAGCATGGGGTGCAGCTTCGCGTCGTTGCGCAGCAGCGCGTAGGCATCGTAGTTCGGTCGGGAAAGACGGACCGTCACCTTGTTGCCGGCGCTGTCGATATCCATTCCGGTGGCTTCAGGCTCGTCGTTGGGCTGGATCGAGAAGATGGAAGGCACCTTGCGCAGCGGATCGACTTTCTTCTCGGCCGTGAATTCGTGATCGAGGCCGACGGCGAGCGTATCCGCCTTGCGGACGCGGAACGTCAACTTCGCGTAATCGGGGTGAAACAGGTCATTGCGGTATTTGTCGATCGGCTTGGACGCCAGGATGAACGACGTCACCTCGACGTTGCCGTCGAGCATCCCGGCCGGGATCTCGAAGGACATCTTGTCGGATTCCGATTTAAAGATGTTGCGGTAGCGCGTCTGCGGGCATTCGACGTGGACGGCGTAGCGGGCCTCTTTCTGCGCGATGAGCTTGAGCAGGTCGGTATTGTTGGTCTTGAAAATGGCGTCGAAGGAATAGGCGTTCTTGTTCGCCTTGACCGTGACCACCGGCATGAAGGCCGAATTGACGATATCGTCGCCGAAGTGCGCCAGCACCGGGTGCGGATAGGAACGTGGCTTAATCTGCATATGCGTTTACTCCGAGGGCGCAGCGAAGATTGTCCTGCAGGACAACGTCGAGCGAGGCGCGCTGTCCCTTCTTCAGGGTCAGGGGGCCGATCATGCCTTTGGAATGGCCGTTGACAGGGATGTCCGGGCCGCCGTTGACGGCATAGCTGACCAGCTGCGCGGGCTCGACGCCGACTTCGCCGATGACGAAAACCCGCAGGTGGGCGGCGTCCTCGTTTTTCGGCTCGAACAGGAGACGGTACCGGCCCTGCGACGGATCGGAACAATATATCCGCAGGTTCGTGAGATCGACGCGCTTGTTGTGATCGGGGCCTGTGTGCGAAGTGCCTCCGCCGCTCGTGCCGGTGCCGTTGGTGCTGCCGCCTTCACCACCGCCCCCATCGCCGCCGCCTCCGCCATCTCCACCGCCGCCGCCGGTTGCTCCCTCGGCGGCGCCCTCCGTGTCGCCCTGTTCCTCATCGGACACGGCGGCCGCGTCGTAGGTCGGGATCGTCTGCTTGGGCGTCGAGCGGATGCGCATGTCGAGAACCGGCGCGGGCTCGTCGTTCAGTTCCTCGACGATGACCGGCTGGCCCTTTTCGGCGTCTTCCACGTCGTCGGGCAGGTATTGGCTGATGCCCTCGGCATCCATCTCCTGCAGGTCTTCCGTGCCGGCGAGTTGGCGCACCTTGTCGCGTATCCAGCCATAAAGCTCGTTCAGGACCTTGTTGGCCGCCGTCGGATCGTCGGCGCGGTCGGGCTGCCACGCGTCGTGCGTCGGCGGCTCCAGCGTGCGCATCAGCGCGTCGAATTTCGGGCCGTCCGCCGTGAAGACGGCGGCGAACCGGGAGGGTGTGACGAAGCGCTTGTCGAAGATCTTCATGCCGCTGCGGCGGAACATGGCGACGCGCTTGTTGAAAATCTTGTCTTCGAGCAGGGTCAGCTTGACCGGCCCGAGCCCCAGGAAATCGGCTTCGGTGTGGACGACGACGCCCTCGCTGGTCAGGGCTCTGTAGTATTCGTCGGCAAGGAATTCCTTTTCCGGCTCGGCATAGTATTTGGCGATCAGCTTTGGCAGTGCGGTGTCGTTGACGGTTGTCTTGCCGACCTTTACGATCAGCTTGCCGGTATGGATGGCGAGGAAAAAGCTCTCGATCACCGATTTGACGATGCGCGCCTCCCAATCGGGATAGTCGCGGAAGCCCATGACGTAGACGTCGGCGCCGATCTTCTTGCGCTCGAAGAACTGCGGCATGTCGCCGGGATCGAGGATCGGCTTGTTGCCGTTCTTGATCCCGAAATAGCCGGTTCCCTGCGTGGTGACGTTGCGCTCCTTGCGGTGCGTCGCCAGCTTCGCCACGCCCTGCACGGCGGTCGCGCCGTCGATATCGAGCGTGCCGTAGAAGACCGTGCGCAGGTCGGAGCAGACGTAGGTGGCGTGCTTGCCGATGCCGAACGATCCCGCTTTTCCGGTGGCCTTGTCGGAGGAGCCGACCGATTTGGTCAGCTTGTAGAAGTCCGATGAATGGTCGCCCTTTCCGCCGACCGTCAGGCCGGTGGTGTTGAAGTCGGAGATCTTGAGGACGGGCATCTCGCTTTTCGAGAGGACCGCCATCGCGGTCTTGACCATCTTCTCGCCGGGCTTCGACTTCTCCCAATAGGTGCCGCACGCCTGCAGTATCTTCTTGAATTCCGCCAGACCGGGGAATTCAGACGTCGGGATCGTGCGCAGCTCGAAGTTGACCTGCACCGGCTTGGTCGATCCGACCGGCGACGCGTCGGACGAATTCTGGAGAACCTCCCGCGCGAGGTTCGTCAGCGGATGGCCCTTGAAGGTTTCGAGGCCCGGATCGTTCGGGCCGCTCTCCTGGCCGTCGTCGTTCGTAGGAAAGTTCCACCCGATGCTGCGCTTAAGTCTGCTGAACATTAGCCCTTCTCCTTGAGCAGCCGTTCGCACTCCGCGGCCAGCTTCTGCACGAGCGGAACGGTTACGGCATTACCGATTTGTTTGTACTGCTGGACCCGAGACACTGTGTCCGGGAAAATGAATTCCTCGTCGGAGAAGCCCTGCAGGCGCAGGCACTCGACAGGGGTGAGCTTGCGTATGCCCCATTTGTCCTGAATGACAGGCTGGTTGTGGCCGCCGTCGCCCATGTTCGCGAGCAGCGCGGGGACGGAGTTGCTCTTGTTCTCGCGCACGTAGCTGCGGCGCAGCATGTAGATCGACTCGGGGTCGCCGGCGTCGATCGATTCCTCGAACAGCTTCAGGTATTTCGAAGATTCTGTGAAGTAGTAATAATCGTCCGAGCGCTGCTGGAGGTCGAGAAACTCGCGGAAATCCCGGCGCGACGCCGCCCGGTCGGGGAACTTGAACTCGGGCGTGTTGAAGTGGTCCCACGACAGCGCGATCATATAGAGCCGCTCGCGGTTCTGCGGAATGTCGGTGTGGACGCGCGTATTCAGGACGGCGGTGTTCTGCTGCGGCATGAACCAGTAGCCGGAGGCCTGGATTTCGTGGGCGATGCGGTTGAAGGTGCGGCCCCGATCGTGCGTGAGAAGGTGCGGCACGTTCTCGAACAGCAGCATCTTCGGCCGGTCGTCGCCGAATTCGCGGATCAGGCGGATGATCTCGAAGAAGGTCTTGCCGCGCTCGTCGTCGAAGCCCATCTTGGAGCCGGCGACGGAGAAGGGCTGGCAGGGGAAGCCCGCCGTGAGCACGTCGACCGGCTGTAGGTCGTCGCCGATCACGGACAGTTCCTGGATCGGCTTGTGGTAGAGCGACGTGTCCGGGAAATTGGCGGCGTATGTCTGCACGGCAAAATTGTCTTTCTCGTTCGCCCACGCGACTTCGAAGCCCTCCTTGGCGAAGGCGAGGCAGAAGCCGCCCATGCCGGCGAACAAGCTGCCGACCTGGTGCCGCGTCCGTTTGGAGTTTCGTCGGGAAGGAATAGTCGCCGCCTTTATTTCTTGAACGAAAAGCCTTGCGACTGTGCCGACGTCTCCTGCCGGAAGCGGGCTTTGACCTGTTTCAGCTCCACTTCGAGTGCTTCCAGGATCTGCTTAACTTGTTCATCGGTATAGGAATAGTTGTGGCGGTTCGCCAAATTGCCGATCAGGCGCATTTTCTTCAGGGTCTCCGAGACGCGACGTTCGGCCAGCCGCTCGAAGCGGCTAGCCTTGTCACCGTTGGTCGATTCCTTCATGTATTGCTGAAGCTATAAGTATACAATTTTAATTTGTAGACTTCAATAGCAGCCCACAGAAATATTTCGATTCTGGTACCAGCCTTCTGCGCATCGAGCCGCCGGACGCTGCCGGTATCCGTGCGATTTCGCCTTTTGTTCGCTATCATCGATGCGTGGGTAAGTGGTGTACGGTGACGGTGACCGACGGCGAGGGAAAGCGCTACAGCCTCGACGTCAGCGCCGACAGCTCCTACGATGCCGCGCATCTTTATTTAACGCACGTCCGGCAGAATCCGTCATGCGGATTCCCGATCCCGACGACGTCGACGCAGTTCGAGGTCGTCGCCGGTGGCCGGATCATGACCGTGTCCGGCACGCGGCTTAAGAAATGGATCGAGAACCGGCGGCACGAATGGAAGGGGCCGCGCGGCATGCTGTTCAGCCAGCGGCCGATGATCGGGGATTAACCCCATTGCTCGGCCATGGCTTTAGCGATGCCGGGAAAGAATATGCTGCGTTCATGGCCGCTTCGGCCTTGATGGAAGTAGTAATTATATTTTTGGCCGGCGCGGCCGCCGGTTTTCCTCACGCAGAATTTCGGTTTCGGAAGATCAACGATTTTAGTCGGCTTGAGGGGCTGCAATTCCTTCAGCCATAGACAGACCTTCTTCTGGAGCGGATCTCCAAATTGCCACGGATGGATGGTCTGCGCGGGCGGTTCATAGTTGATGATCCTCTGCTTGGCGTGCCGGTGCATAATCGGGTTTTCCATGCAGATTCTGGGTATTGACGCATTCCACAATTCGGAGAAGAACGCCGCGGCCTCGTCGAGCTCATTCCAGATCTGCTGCTCAGTCTTACCCGGCGGCGGTTTTGTGAGCCAACAAATTCCGGAGTTGCACAGCCGCGTGCAGGGCGGGTGCGCGACCATGAGAAGATCCCAACCGTCGTTCAGGATTTCGCGAGCGTCGCCACGGATGTGACGGTTGCTGCCATCCGAGGACGGTAGAAGATCGCAGGACCACGCATCGTGCCCACGCGCAAGGAAGGCATTGCGGACAGTACCTGAGTGTTCGCATGCCACGAGAACGCGCATGGGTGGACCGTTGGTCGCGATGATGTCGTCGTAAGTGATGCTCGGTCGCGGAAAGAGATCACAGGTATAGGGGGCAAGAATCGTCATTGCCGTCCCCGTGCTTTGGCGATGGCCGTTCTAAGCGGCTCAGTGAAGTCTTCGGGTCTAACTTTTCTACCAAGCCCTAGTTTCATGCTATAGGTGTTCACCATGTCGCAAAGCTGTTCAATCGCCGGAATGGTTTTTTCTGCGGCTTTGAGAATGTGGGCATAGTCCGTCATTGCAGCCCCCGTGCCTTGCGGATGAGCGTATCGATCGGCGCCAGCTCGCAGATGGCATCGTTGTAGGTTTCCTCGATCTGACGCGCTTCGAGGAACGTGACCGGCTGGCCTTCGTCGTACAGAAGGCGATCGGAGATGCGTTCAAGGCAGCCCTGCGCGCGCTCCAGCATTTCAAGTAATTCGGCCGCGCTGTCGCGGAGATCGACTTCGGCGTCGTTGATGTATTCGAGGTGGTAGTCATCGCACCGGACGTCAGCGACAATTTCGTTCCCAGCTTCGTCGGTGATCTGGACGATGCGCTTGGAGACTGGATTGTTCCAGTCGGGATCGTCGGCCGGGTCGAGGTCGGTTTCTTTCCAGTAGGTTTTGGCCGCTTCGACGATCTGGTCGTCGCCTTCGGCCTCCAGCTCCACGCAGCCGTAGTGCGATACATCTTGCGCATAGACGATTTCGTACTTCTTCATCGCTAGTTCCTTTGCTGTTCTGGTTGCCCTCAAGCCGAGGGGTCACAAAAACGGCCCCTCGGCGCGGAGGGGATCTGCAAAGGATGATCGGGGATTAGTCACCGGCGTGGGCAGCTGCGCGTTCTTCGCGGCGCGCAAGAGTAGCGAGCCGAGCAACAACAGAGTTCCTTTGGCGGCCCAGAGCACGGGCAATTTCGCTATAGCGTTTTCCTTGGGCCTCCAGCTCTAGGAGAAGTTTGTCGTCTTCCTGTGTAAAGCAGCGCACGACGTGATTGCCGCGCTTCGTCATCATAGGGCCACGGTAGGGCTTGGGGACAGGCGGTTTGCCGTTCTTCTCGATTCCCTCCATCAGGCAATACCATGAAACAGCGCCAGGGCAGACATTCATGTGCCGCGCTATCCGTTCGCATGACCACCCGCGCTCAATGCGAAGCGAGTCGATCTGATCGCGTTGTGCAGCCGTAAGTCTTGGGCGTTTAGCCATGGAGTATTTCCTTCTGCTGGTTCACGCGATGGCCTGCCGCGAACGACAGGCCATCTGGCGAAACAGCGTCAGGCCGCTTTCTTCTGCGGCTTTTTGCCGGGTTTGGCCGTACGCAGCAGCTTCGGCAACCATCCGGAGCCCTTGGCCGTGCGCTCGGCGAAGGACGCGGCATCGGCTTTGCCGGTTTTCTCCGGCGAGAGCAAGTTGCCCTTGCCTATCTCCTTCAAGTCGGCGACGATCTGCGGCTTGCCGATGCGGCCGAAGTAGTTGTCGACCGTCGGCATGAACCACTTGGCCATGTCGAGGCCGAGCGGTTCGATCAGCAACTCGCCGTTCGTGCAGGACTGAGCGGCGCAGAAGGCCAGCAGAGAGAGCAGCTGCTTCTGGTCGGCGTCGAGGCACCATTGCCAGAATTTGCTCTCGGCGGGAAGTTTCTTCTTCCACGCCTTGCGCTGTTCCTCCAGCTCGACGACAGCCTTCGGCTTGCATCGCTCGGCGAACCCGATAGGATGGTCCGTGTGCTTGAAGTTCACGTCGACCGGCCTGTCGTCGGAGTTGAAGGTGCCGTAAACGGCTTTCATCCCGAGGCTGTGAACCACTGCCCGCAGCGCGAGCAGCGGCTGGCCGGTAAGTTCGGCTGCGATTGCCGCTGTGCGTTGGCCGATAAGGTCGTCGGTCAAAGATTGCGACAGACCGGCTTGCTCGGCGGGTTTCGCCTTGGCTTTGTCCTTAGCCCTCGGATCGGCCGATTTGGCGGCCTTGGCATCGCCCGGCTTCACGTATCCTTCCAGCACGTCCAGCTCGCCGCCGGGAAGGATGCGTACGAAGATGCCGGCATTGGCTTTCTGCTCGGGCTTGAACGTATCCTTCTTGCCCGCAGGCTGAATCGATTTCAGCTTGTAGGTGGTTTCATGATCGTTCGGCGCGAGCACGTCGGCCCATTTCCAGCCGTCCTTGAGCGCTGCGTCGATCTTCGTCTGCAGCTTCGCGGCGGCCAGTTCGTTGAGCAGGTCGGGCTTGGTGATGAACACGCCCTGGTCGCCATCGGTGAAGAGGTCGCGGCGAACGGTGCCACCGGCCTTTTCGTAGGCTTGTAGCGTGACGAACCGGACCATGCGGTCGGTTGCGTCAATCTCGCCTTCGGTAAGCGAGTCGCGGATCTGGCGGCGGTTGGTGCGCGCCCATTCGGGGCATGATTTCCAGAAGCGCTCCTGCCGCTTGTGGTCGTCGGTAACCGCGAAGGCCATGACGCAGTCGAGCGTCGTCTTGCCGTCACGGTACGCCTTGATGATGACCGGGCTGACGCGCGCGAGCTTCAGGCGCTCAAGCACGACCTTCTCGGTGACGCCGAAACGCGCCGCGATGTCGGCCGCCGGCATGTTCTGGTCGGCCAGCATCTTGAAGGCGTCGAACTCGTCGGCGGGGTGCATTTCCTCGCGCACGAAGTTTTCGGCGAGGCTGATTTCCGTCGCGTTCGCTTCGGCGGGAAGGATCTGGCAGGCCACCGTGTCGTCGGCCTTCTTCTTGCCTTGCTTGACCAACAACTGGAGCGCGGCAAGCCTGCGGCCGCCGGTGACGACGGCGTAGGCGCCTTTCTTCTCTGGATTGACGACCAGGTTGTTGATCAGCCCGTGTGCTGCGATGGACGCGGCCAGTTCCGCGAGCGCGGTGTCAGCGCCTGCGGTCTTGCGCACGTTGCCGTCCCAGGCCACGAGCTTGCTAATCGGTATTTGCGTGATGTCAGTCATAGATATGCTCCTTTTTTGGGGTTGAAGTTTCCCTCTAGCCGAGGGGTCACGAAGCCATCCCCTCGGCGACGAGGGAGACGGCAAAAAAGGTCAGGGGCGACTGCGCGGATGCGCCCGATACGGAAATTCGGGGGGGGGGGGGGACGGTATGACGGCGAGCGCGGACATCAGACGACCAGATGAAGCGGGAATGCTGCTATCTCAGGCGACGGAGCGCGCGTTTCCAGCAGGTCGCGCTCGAACTCGGCGTTGTCCTCGTCCTTATGCACGGCGATGCGCGTGATATAGGCATGGCAATGAACGCCTTTCTCGGTGACGCCTTCCCAGATGCGCGCCGGAACTTCCTTGCCGTCGACGACGATGGTGACGATCTTGTCGGTGTTTTCCAGTGTGACTTTCATCGGCGGCTCCTATGCTGCGGGTTGAAGGTAGACGGGGAAATCGTCGTGCGTGCGGCCGTCGAGAAGGCGGCCGGCGGCTTTTTTGCCGACGCGAAGGCTGCAGCAGCCGTCCTGCCAGCCATCCGACCACTTGAAGATGCCGGTATGCTTGCACGAATTTTCGCTGAGAAGCCCGTAAAGAGGCGCCCATTCGCCCCACTGCTTGAAGAAGAACGGCACGCCGGCATGATGGCACTGGTCGCGGATCGAGCGGACCCACGCCGGGTTCATAGGCCGCGCGCCGGGGCCGCTCTCGCCGCCGGCGATGACCCAGTGGATCGCAAAGTTCTTGCGGAGAAAAGTCTCGCAATTTTCATCCAGCCCGGTTCGCGTCTTGGAAATGCCGCCGTAATTCGGACAGCGCGTGAAGCCGTGGTTCATACAGCAGGTCAGACATTTTCCGGGGTCCTCACCTTGCATCAAATAGCCGCGGATATTGACGGGCTCCAGCAATGGCTCGCAGGACAGGAATCGCACGGCTGCAGGCGTTTTGAGCAGCCACGGTATGCGCTCGTCGGCGCGCTTCTGGTCCTCGACGCTGACGCCGAGCCAGACGTTGGGCAACGGCCAGCATGGCCATCTCATGGAACCATCAGCGGTCCAGAACTTATCTTGTTCGCCGATATCGCCGATCAGGAGATCACTGGCTGCCTGACGGACGCGATCCTCGCGGGTGTCGCCGGTGGTTTCGCCCGGATAATCGATGGCCGTTCCAGCGATCTCTAAACGCTGCGCCTTGGCTGGTTGCCATCGCGTGGTCATGTAGTCATGCATGCGTTCGGCGCGTTTGGTGAGTATCTGGTAGGTGTGTTGCTGACTGAGGGCCATGACCGCGAAAATGCGGTCTATCCATTCGTCGGGCACGTCCTCGTGAAATAGGTCGGACATGCTGTTGGGGAAAATCCGGCGTGGTTTTTTCCAAGTCAGCGGAAGACGCAGGATACGGTCGGGTGCGAGGTTAATTTTTCCGGTCCAGACGGCCTTGCCATTGACGATCTTCGTCGTGCCGTAGTAGTGGCTGCCGGGCTTGTCGAGCAACCGGTGCGCGAATTTCATCGCGTAGCAATTTGTGCAGCCCGGACTTTTCAGCGAACAACCGGCGAGCGGGTTCCATGTGGCGTCCGTCCATTCGATGCCGGTCTTGTCGCTCATCGGTTGACCTTGTGGCCCTGATCGTCGATCCAATCGCCATCGGGGCGGAAGAGTTTTGCAGATTTGTCGAATGGGTAGCAGTCAGCCTCGGTGACCTGTCTGTCCTTCTCCAGCATTCTCCTGGCTACCAAATAGCAGGTATCCATGCTGTCAACTTCTGAGGAAATGATCTGCGGTTCCGGAGAACACAGCAGACAGCTGATTACAAAATGGATGATCAGGACGGCTTTCATGGGCAGGCCTCCGGCTTCGCTTCGTCGCATTCAAGGACCCTCCGGCCATGGCCGTCATCGACGATCACGCAGCTGTGGGCGTAGCAGCGGCGCACGTCGGCGTGCTGGCGTGATTGATCTACATTTATTGACAGTCCGAGGATCAGCCATGTGATCAAGAGCAACGGCGACATGAAAAACAAAGTGCCGGCATTGCGCACCGCGCAGAAATCGCACCAGAAAATCAATGCGCCTATGATGAGCGCGACAAAACCAATGCAGGCTGCAGAAATCACGAAGGGCGAGATCATTGGATCAGTCCTTTCTTGCGTGCGAGCCAGTCGGGGATGGTGAGGGTGTAGATCTCGAACCGCTCGAAACGCTCACCGGCGTCGGGGCCGGGGATGCCGTCGATCAGGATCTTGGAGCGTGGCAGCCAGTCGTTGAACACGCCGTCGGTGAACCTGATGCCGGCGGCCGATGCCGCGAGGATGCGGCCCTTGTATTCCTCGACGCCGCCTTCGCCTTCGAGAAAGTCCTCGCCTTGCGCGACGGTATTGCCAAGCAGGTCTTTCATTTCCGTCCGCGATCCTCGTTACAGATTTCAACGGCGAATCGTATTGCCATAGCCGCGACTTGAATGGCCTCCTTGCGCATGCAGTCGATGTCACGCTGCTTCTGATTTGTCCAGACGTGAGCCTTTAGCTCATCGAATTCTTCATGCAGCACAGCGAATCCTTCGTGGGCGCTATTGAAAGGAGGCCATGTCGAAATGGCGTTGACGCACTCCTTCTCGGCTAATGTCGTCATTGCCATGATTTCTTTGATGTTGGGTGGTGGCGGTCCTTTCATCCTGGTCGTTTCCTTCTGCTGGTTGTGATCGGACAGGCGGCACGTTCGATAACTGCAAACCGAAACATGGCACAATGCCGAGGTCTTCCGACTTCTCCGCCCGTCCGTGTGAGCCGCCTGCCAGCACTCGACGCAGGCGGCTCGCAGAGAAGGGTTAGGGACTTGCTGTTGCGTGATCTCCACAAGCGTGTCGCCGGTGCGCGTGTCCAGCAACTCGGGGATGAAGGAATCCGTCAGCTGGAACACGGGCGAATTCAGGCGCCGCGCAAGGGGATTGCCATCGGCGATCACGTTCGCGGCAGCGGCGATTAGACCGAGGCGCTCAATCGCCGCCTCGCGCGTGTTCCGCGTTTCCTGGATGGCGATGCCGAGCATCGTGCCGGTAAGGTGATAAACGACGTTCTTCTCGGTGGTGGCTTCGCGGCTCACAGCAGAGCCTCGATCTGGTCGGCGGAGACGACGCGCGGCCAGCCATCATGGCAGCGGACCTCGTAGACCTGCGTGACGGCGGCATTGCCGGGCATGCCGACCTTGGTGACGGTGCCCTTGTGTTCGTGCCCGCGCGTGTCGGTGATCTTCACGAAATCGCCGGGGCGCACGGGCATCCCGTCATGGCGCAGCGCCTGATGCAACGGTTCGCGATAAAGCGGCGTGTTGCGTGAATGGGCGAGGGGGAAGTTGACGATCTGTCCCATCAGAGGCCTCCCTTGAAGATGCCGACCTGCGTGCGCGGCTCGACCTCGGGCTCGCCGTGATAGAACTCGTCGAGGAATTCGATAGCCTCGTCATTGGCGCGCTCGGCGATGGCATCGGCGAGGTCGTTAAACCCTTGCCGGCGGCATAGATCCTCCTGCCGTTCAAGGTCGTCAAGCCGCGCGGCCATGCTCCCCGCCGTCCTCATGCCGCGCTCCGCTTGTGCTGTACGGGATAGAAGCGCAGGTAATGGGCGGGGATTTTGTGCTCGCGTGCGATCTGGCGGCGCACGAGATCGCGTTGCGCCTGCGTATCTCTGTAGAGGGTGATGGTGGCGATGAGATCGCCGTCGACCAGAACCTTGTAAGCCACGCCGGTCACGTCTTGTCCTCCGTGAGCGTGGCTTCGAGTTCGTCTGCAAGCTGGAGGGCGCGCGCTATGCACGTGTACATCGGAGCTGTGAAGAAAGTGAGCTGAGGATTGACGATCTGCCGGATCATCGGGCGCGCGGCGGGCATGGCCGCGCCGCTTCCGCTCGCGCAATGGCATTGATGTTCTTTCGGCATTCTTCCCCCTGTGTTGAGGGGGAAGCTAACAGGGTGTTAGGAAGTCCGCAAGGAAGAAACTGACAGCAGGTTAGGGTTTTTGTGGATAAGTCATTTGAGGCAGCGGATGTCCCAGGCGTAGTAGCTGTTCCGGTCGGGTAACCGGCGAAGGTATTCCCGGACCTTTTCATAGCCGCCCGGACAGGCCTGCTTGGCCTGGTAATTCATGCTTTCGTGATCGCCGGTCGCCAGCAGCTGATCCTGCCCGAGAAGGTCATATTTGGACTGAGGCTGCTTGATCGTGTAGATGCCATCGGCGGATTTTTCAGCCACGGCGTAGGTGCAACAGGCCAGCAGCTGAACGGCCGCAAGGGCGGCAAGGATAGATTTCGGTCTCATGGACGTGGCTCCGTGTTGGCGGTGAAAGCCCAGATCAGCGCGCCAATCCAGCCGAGCAAGGTCCAGCCCAGAAACAGGTTCATGATGCCGATGGCGTGACGGTTGCGGTGCCTGCGCTGCGACGCGGTGAGCGCGGGCAGGAAATAAAGGACCAGGACGATGGTGAGAATTGCCCAGCCCTGCGTATTGTCATCAGGCGTTGAATGCGGCGTTCGTTCGGTGGCAACGGTCGAGGCTGCAAGCTGGCCGTGCGAACCGTAGTATTTATCGACGTCTGAGGGCATCGTCTACCTGTGATCCCGGTTGTCTTTTTTCTGTAGCGGTTTTTCGCCGTCAGTCAAGTTTCCTTTTTTCGCGCTGGCGAAGGCTTTCAAGCCAGCCGAGAATGTCTCCTGCTCCCGTTCCCCCATCTCCCGCATGATCAGCAGCACTTCGCGCTCGCGATCGTTGCGGGCTATGATGGCCGTCGCCGGCCCGTCGGTGATCTCGGCCGGGTGGCATTGGAGCGCGACGGCCAGGCGCACGAGCATGTCCGCGCTGATGCCGCGCCGTCCGTTCTCCATCATCGTGATATGCGAGTCCTTGACGCCGACAAGGTCGCCGAGCTGCTCCTGAGTCAGATGGCGTTGTTTTCTCACCTCTTTCAGGAAATTTTTGCGATGGCGTTTTTCCATGGCAGTCAAGGCTAACCGAACGTTATCCACGGGCAAGTCGTCCGGTTGTGAGTTTTTCCTTTATCAAAAGCTAACTGCCTGTTAGGTTGATCGCATGAAGCTAAGAAAGTACCGCGAACTCAAGGGCCTGACGATCGAAGCCGCCGCCGCCGAAATCGGCGTCAGCGACGTCGCGTTCGGCTATTGGGAACGCGGGCGCAGCATCCCCGACGAAGCCAACATGGCGGCCATCGCCAAATGGTCGAACGGGGCCGTGATGCCGAATGATTTCTATCTGGTGGCTCATACCGCCAAGTAACAGGGATTTCCCGCGTGCGTCCAGCCGGGCGGCGTGTGCGGAAACGGTGAAAATTCGCACGCCGGCGCAAACTTGAGTCCACGGGGGATCATCATGGACAAAAGCCCAAACCTGACGCCGGACGGCGTCCTGCTCAAGCAGCGATTCAGCTTGCTGATCGACAAGTGCGGCGGCGTGAAGAACGCCGAACTGATGACGCGCGTCGGTCAGCGTGTTTTGTATGAATACGCCAACCCCGACCGTAGCGATCTGTTCCCACCCGTCGATATCGTCGCTGATCTTGAGAAGCCGACCGGAGCGCATTTCGTGACCGAGGCGATGTGCTTCCTCGCGGGCGGTTATTTCGTCAAGCCGACACGCGAGGAAAAAATCCGCACGGCATTCGGCGCTGTCATGCCAGCCGTGGGACAGGATATCGGGCAACTGATCAAGGATGCCTACGCCGCGACGGACGGGAAATTCACTTCCGAGCAGATCGACAAGCTTCGGGGTGACATCGAACGAGCGATGTCTGATCTGGCTCTCGCGCGCGGTGTGCTGGAGGGGGCTGCTCGGTGAGCCGGTTCGAGAATTACTGCGAAATGGCCTGGCGAGTTCTCACTCTACTCGACCGCGAAAACATTACCATGTCGCAATCCGATATCGCCCGTGCGTTTGGCATCAATCCCGGCAGAATCCATTACATTTTCACCGGCCTGCAAAGGCAGGAATTAATCACGCAGAGAAGGTCGGGCAAATGTATGTTGTCCCAGCTGACAGAGAAGGGCCGCGCAGCGGCAAAGCTTGAATGCTCTGAATTTCAGAAATTGTACATCCCGCGCGTGAAACGCGTGTCGCCCATGAAGGGCAAAAAGCGGATTTTCATGCGGCCGCCGTCGCAACTCGACGACGATTACGGCGCGTGGCCTGTCTGCTGCATGAGCGACGAAAAGCGCCACGCGCTGTATGGCGGTCAACGCTATGAGGATTTCAAGGGCCGTGAAGTGATCGGCACATACCTGCCGGGTCGCTCGCCGCCTGCACTTGCTGGCGGCGGCAGTTCGCTCGATGGCAGTGGTGCAAGTTTTTTGCCTGTCTTGCCCAGAAGGCGGTCGCTGACATGATCGATCCCGACGCCCAGGCATCGACTGCGCTCGCTAACCGGATCATGGACCTCCTCGACGGCTCGGGCGAAAGCCACGAGGTTCAGGTCATGGCGCTCGTGATGATCACGGCGCTCGGCGGCAGGAATCTCGGCATGACGCCGGAAATGATCAAGAACGCGATGGTGACGTTCCTGACGCCGCAGATCGGCGAACTGCCCGCGAACGTCGTTTCGTTTCGCAAGCCGGAGGACGGCGCATGAGCAAGAAGATGGAAACGCTCTGCTGGGATTATCCCGCCGAGACGGCGGCCGAGCGGCTGATCCTGCTCAAGATCGCGGACCAGGCGACGGACGAAGGCCGGTCGATCTATTTTTCGATGGAGACGTATGCCCGCGCCGGGCTGCTCAAAACCTCGGACGGCGCGCGGAAGATCATGCGCCGGCTGGAGGAGAAAGGCATCATCGCCGAGGACCCCGAGCTGGAGGCGTCGCTGCGGAAGGATGGCAAGTACATCCGGGCGCGCATCTACAAGCTCAACATTGAAAACATCAAGGCAGCCATCGAGAGCGCTGCCGAGCCGGTCATAGACGCGTACCGGAAGAAGACGTCCGAACACGAACTCAGTTCGTATTCGGGGAACGACGCCAATACGAACCCAGTTCGTATTGAGAACGAACCCAGTTCGGTTTCGCCGGACGACGCGAACACGAACTCAGTTCGTATTAAACACGAACTGAGTTCGCCCGATTCTTTCTTAGAATCCTCTTCTAAGAAAACCCCCATAATCCCCCTTGCTGAGATCAAGGCCGACTTCGAAAAACTTTTCGAGGCGTGGTCGCCGTTCGAGATGACCAAGGGCGATTATCGGCAGGGCGAGGCGAAGTACGTCGAGATCCGTGAAGGCGGCATCAGCGCGGACCAGGTCGCGAAGGCGGCGCGGGTCTACAACCAGCAGTGCCACGTCACGCGCTGCAAGACCAAGCACCTTGAAAACTGGTTGAGGTCGTGCGTATTCCGTCCGGAGGAAAAGGGGCTCGGCGAGGGGAGCGCCGGAACAGCCGGCGACAAACCGCCCGCACCCGCTGAAACCGCAAGCCCGCGCGCGCTGTGGCCGCAGCCCTGGCTGGATGAAGTGCGCCGGCAGCTGGGCGACGACGTCTACGCGCAGTGGTTTTCGGCGGTGTGGCTGAACCTGAGCGATCTGTACTGTGGATCGGCCTACGTCGCCGAATGGATCGAGAAAAACTGCGGCTCGCGGCTTGCCGCGATCATGGGCCGTGAATTCCGGTACCTGCCGACGGCGCCGCCGCGCGATGCCTACACCGACAGCCCGCATCATCCCGCCGGCGACCTCAGCCGCAGGACGCCCGCACAGAAGGCCGAGACGCTGCGGCAGATCGACGATGTCATGCGCGGAAAGCATCAGGCATCGGAGCAATCGGTTTTGTTCGACAACATCCTTCAGCCGCAGGCGGCTGATGCAGTTCAACCAGAGGGAAACGACCATGGCGAAGAAAAAATCACGGCCTAGCCGACTCCAGAAAACCTTCGAGGCGCACTGGTGGCAGGCCTCGCGCGTGGTGGTGATCCGGAACATTGTCCCGGTTGCGCGCCGGGCGCTGGCGAAGAAAGCGAAAACGCCTCGGAAGGGCAAAACACCGCACGCCGTGTGGATCGGCGAAATGAGCATTTTCGAGCGGGAATGGTATCCGGGCAAAGCGGCAGCGATGGATGCCGCCGCGAGGAAAGCGGCGCTCGAACGCGCGAAGAAGAAATCGAAGGCCTCCGGCGAATACCAAGGCCCGAAGAACACGGTGCTCGATCCGCGCTGCGGCGTGCATGTCGCGGTGATGAGCGACGACAAGGGCACGCCGGAATATCTCTCGCGCGTGGTCGAAGGCCTGATGGAATTCTGCGAGCCCGGCGACTTCCCGAAGCCGCTCAAGGGCATGGAAATCTATTTCGGCGACAGGCACTACCACGCGAACGTCCGCCGTGACCAGATCGATCTGCTGTACGACAAGGGCTGCCTGAGCGATGCGGCATACTGCGCGGCCCGCGAACTGAAGGCCGCGTATCAGGACTCCAACGATGTCAGGTACGGCTCGATCAACATGGAGCGCACCGGAAACGGGCGCGTTGACGAGGCGTATATCGTCGAGCGCCGCATGCGGGCGATCAGGAAGTACACGAAGATGCTCGACTTCGTGAAAGGCGGCCGGAATTCTTACGACAGCCTGTTCGTGATGTGGTTCTGCTGCTATGGCAAGAGCCTGAACTGGATCGCCAGCACGCACCGCATGCGCAAGTCCGAGGTCTTGCGGCGTTTCAGGGAAGGGCTAGAAGACATAGCCCGCGCTTATCTCAAACCCGCAGGTTCCCGCATGGGAGCGCTTGTCGCGGAGGGTCTGGAAATCCCCGATAAAAATTTTCTGTTGACAGCGGGAACCAGTCAGGGGTAGTTTTTCTGTATCGTCCCGCCCTGCGAGATGAAGAACCCGCCGAAAGCGGGTTTTTCTTTGCCCACCGATAAACCCGAAAGCCGCGATGCCGATAAAGCCGCCTGTTCACAGGCCGCCGGGATGGAGATCCACGGCTGAACGCCGGGCCGAATATGATCGCAATCGGCAGTCTGCGTCCGAACGCGGTTATGGCCACAAGTGGCAGAAGGCGAGCAAGGCGTACCTGAAAGCGCATCCGTTGTGCGAGCCCTGCGAGAAACAGGGTTATTATCACGCCTCCGAAGTCGTCGATCACATCGTGCCGCATAAGGGCGACATGAAACTGTTCTGGGATCGTACCAACTGGCAGGCGATGGCTAAGACCTGTCACGACCGCAAAACGGCGCTCGAAGATAGCTCGTTCGCGCGGAAATAACGCCCACTCATCGGCGGCGGGGGGTGTCGAAAAAGTTTTAGGCGACCCGCAATCTGACCGCTTGGCCCACCAAATTTTTACGTGGTTGAAATCAATAACAAAAAGCTGATTTTTGGTCAAGAGAAATCAATGGGTTACTCGACGCCACAAACGGCAAAACAGAGGGTTTTACCTTTTCCGTCATGACTGGTCGCAGGAAAACAGCCCCCGAAATCAAGGACGTCACCGGCGCGCGGCAGCGGCAGAACGCGCCTGCGGCGCAAAGCCTGATTCCGGCCGAGGCGCCCCCGATGCCGGCGTATATCGAGGAAAGCCTCCAGCTCAGGGCGGTGTGGATCGAAGTCGTGACGGACCTCGACCGGCTGAACCGGCTCAATCGGACGGACAGCGGCACGGTCGAGGCCTACGTGATCAACCTGGAGCGCGTCCGGCGGCTGCAGGCGAAGGTCCTGAAGGAAGGCGAATCGTATGCCGTCGACACCGACAACGGCAGGCGATATTTCAAGCATCCCGACATGGACACGCTGCTGAAGTCGATGCAGCAGCTGAAGGGCCTGGCCATCGAGATGGGATGCACGCCGGCCAGCCGAGGCAACGTGCCGAATCTCATTAACGGCGATCTCTTCGAAGGCAGGGAAAACAACCGTTTCGCAAAATTCAACGCGTGATGCATGCCGGCGAAGTACCCGCATGTCGTCAAGGCGGAGAAGTACGCCCGCGACGTCGTCGACGGCAAGATCCCGGCCTGCAAGTGGGTCAAGCTCGCCTGCGGCCGTCACTTCGCCGACAAGGAGAAAAGCGCCCGCAACCGCGCATGGAAATACAAGTTCGACCGGGCCAAGGCCGAGCGGTTCTGCGCATTCCAGGAATGCCTGCCCCACATCAAGGGCAAATGGGCAGGCACGCTGATAGAGCTTGAGGGCTGGCAGTGCTTCATCGGCTGCAGCCTGTTCGGATGGGTCCACAGATCCACGGGCCTGCGCCGGTTCCGGCGCGGCAACATCAAGGTCCCGCGCAAGAACGCGAAATCTACAATCGCTGCCGGCACCGGCCTGTTCATGCTGGTGGCCGACGGCGAGTACGGCGCCGAGGTCTACGCCGGCGCCACTTCGGAATACCAGGCGTTCGAGGTTTTCCGGCCGGCGAAGTTGATGGTCGAGAAATCGCCCGAGTTCCAGGCGAACTTCGGCGTGATCGCGGGGGCAAAAGCGATCAGCCAGCTCAAGAGCAGCAGCTTCTTCAAGCCGCTGATCGGAAATCCCGGCGACGGCGCGTCGCCCAGCTGCTCGATCCACGACGAGTATCACGAGCACCAGAGCGACGAGCAGGTCGACACGATGCGCACCGGCATGGGCGCGCGCGAGCAGCCTCTGCAGCTGATCATCACGACGGCCGGCGACAATATCTCCGGCCCTTGCTTCATGGAGTTCGAGGACGGCAAGAAGATACTCGAGGGCGTCGTCGAGAACGACGAGGTCTTCGTGATCATCTACACGATCGACGAAGGCGACGACTGGACGACGGAAGAGGCGCTGCGCAAGGCCAATCCGAATTTCGGCGTGTCCATCGACGCGGAGTTCCTGCGCCACCAGCAGAAAGAGGCGATCAAGAACCCGCGCAAGCAGGCGGTGTTCAAAACCAAGCATCTGAACATCTGGGTCGGCGCGATGGACGCGTTTTTCAACGCGCAGAAGTACCGCGCCTGCAAGGTCGACGGGCTGAAGATCGAGGACTTCAGGGGCAAGCCCTGCTATATCGGCCTCGACCTCGCCAGCAAGATTGACCTGGCGGCGCTGGAAGTGATGTTCCCGCTCGGCGAGGACAGGTTCGCGCGCTTCGGCAAGTATTTCCTGCCCGAGGCCGCGGTCTACGACACGCCGCGCGATCACTACAAGGCCTGGGCGAAGGAGGAATGGATCACCGTCACCGACGGCGAGATCATCGACTTCGAGCGGATCAAGGACGAAATCCTGAACCTCTCCAGCATGTACGAGGTCCAGCAGATCGGCTACGACCCGTGGCAGGCGACGCAGCTGGCGACCGAGCTGATGAAGGAAGGCGCGCCGGTCATCGAATACCGTCCCAGCACCGGCACGATGTCAGAGCCGATGAAAAAGCTGGACGCGCTGATCCGCGCCGGCAAGATCCAGCACAACGGCGACCCTGTCGCGGCGTGGTGCCTGTCGAACGTCGTCGCGTATACGGATGCGAAGGACAACGTCTATCCGCGCAAGGCGCGCGAGGAAAACAAGATCGACGCGGCTGTCGCGATGATCATGGCGCTCGGCCTGGCGACGACCGGCGAAGCGCCGGAGAAGCCGAGGCAGTACCAGAGCTTTTTCATCGGGTGAACAGAGATGGCTGCAACAGAGCTTCTCGTCAAATTTGCGCTTCTGTCCATCGGCGACGAACTGACATTCGAAGGCGTATACGAACGCCGGACCTTCTGGCAGTGGCTGAGAAGGGCCCCGCGAAAACTGAAGATTTTTCGAATCCACACCTTCTAGTCCCCCGCAACCCCGGCTCGCGCGATGCGAGCAGTCATTTCCCGCAGGAGTCAGCCAGCCATGAAAAACCGTGCCTACAGCCTTCTCTCGATCAAGGCCGTCAATGAAGACCAGCGCGAGATCACCGGCATCGCCAGCACGCCGGAGACGGACCGCATGGGCGATGTCGTGGAGCCGGATGGCGCAGAGTACAAGCTGCCGATCCCTCTGCTCTGGCAGCACGACGACGAGCAGCCGATCGGCGAGATCTACGCCGCGACAGCCACCAAGAACGGCATCGAAATCAAGGCCAGGGTCAAAAAGGCATCCGAGTCGGTCACGCTCATGCAGCGGCTTGACGAGGCGTGGGAAAGCATCAAGATCGGCCTCGTCAAGGGGCTGTCGATCGGCTTCAAGCCCATCGAGTATGCCTTTCTCGACGACGGCGGCCTGCACTTCCAGAAATGGGAATGGCTTGAGCTTTCGGCTGTGACCATTCCGGCGAACATCTCCGCCACCATCACCTCGATCAAGTCTTTCGACGCTCAAGCCCGCGCCGCGATGGGCGCAAAGGGCAAGGCGAAGAAGGCTGACACTCCCTCCGGCGCTTCGGAGAAAAAACCAACCCCAACCGTAAAACTGACGCCCAAGGAGGGCAACAAAATGAAGATTTCGGAACAGATCAAGCAGTATCAGAACGAGCGGGCTGCCAAGACCGCGAAGATGGAGGCCATCATGAAAGCCTCCGCCGACGCCGGCGAAACGCTGCCCGAGGACAAGGCCGAAGAGTACGACACCCTCGAGAAGGAAGTCGATAAGATCGACAAGCATCTCGACCGGCTCGAATCGCTCCAGAAGGCGCAGGCGCGCAATGCTGCGCCCGTTGTCGAGGTCGAAACGACCGAGGATGCGGCCGAACAGCGCCGCAACAAAGGCCCGACCATCATCCTCCAGAAAAACAAGGAAGACGCCTTCCAGGGCCAGAGCTTCACGCGCATGGTCATCGCGAAGGCGCTTGCGGCCAAGAACCCCGGCGCTTCGCCGGCGGCCATCGCCGAGAAACGTTGGGGCAAGACGAACCCGAAGCTGATCGAGTTCATCAAGGCCAACGAGGTCGACGCAGGCGGCGAGGCTGGCGGCGCGTGGGGTTCCCAGCTGGTTCAGCCGGTTCCCTACACGGCGGATTTCATCGAATTGCTGAACGCGTCGACGGTATTCGACAAGCTCGGCCTGACCACGATCCCGGCCAACGTCACGATCATGGGCCAGGACGGTGCTGCGACCGGCTACTTCGTCGGCGAGGGCAAGGGTATCCCGATGTCCAAGCCGGACTTCACGGACGTCACGCTGACGCCGCTGAAGGCAGCAGCCATCACGACCGTCTCGAACGATCTGATCCGGAACGCGTCTGTGGATGCAGAGATGATCATCCGCAATTCGCTCATCGAAGCAACCGCGCAGAAAATCGACACCGTGTTCCTCGGTTCCGCCGCGGCCTCCGCAGGCGTGTACCCGGCGGGCATGCTGTACGGCGTGGCGGCGGACCATACGGTCGGCAACGACGGTGAAGGACTGCGCGCCGACGTGAAGGCGCTCTATGCCCACTTCATCGCAGCGTTCAACGCCAAGGGCCTGACCTTCGTCATGAACCCTGCTCTGGCGAAGGCGATCCAGCTGATGGTCAACGCACTCGGCCAGACCGAGTTCCCCGGCATCACGGCCGACGGCGGCACGCTGCTCGGCGATCCGGTCGTGACGGGCGACAATGTCGGCGCCACCGACCTGATCCTGCTCAAGCCGCGCGATATCTACCGCATCGGCGATCTGGGCCTGCAGGTGTCGGTCAGCCAGGAAGCCACCATCGAGCAAAGCTCGGTTCCGGCCGGCGCGGCGCTGACGCATACGGCGGCTTCGGCCAACCTGCAGAACACCTTCCAGCAGGAACTGACCGCCATCAAGATCGTGCGCCCGATCAACTTCGCAAAGCGCCGTAGCTCAGCCGTCGCCTACATCGACGACGCGGCTTACGGCAGCACGGAATCTGCATAGTTCTCCTAAAAAATCTTCTTAACCAACTTCACCCGGCCCAATGTCGAGGGCCGGGTGTTTTTTCAGGGCCGGATCGGTCCTGTGGAAACACCCGGAAAAATGGAGAACCTGATGATCGAACTCGTTGCGAAGAAAAAACTGACATACGCGGGCAAGCGGGTTGCCGTCGGTGGCACCTTCTCGGCGAAGCCGAAGCACGCCAAGCTGCTGGTCGCCGTTGGCAGGGCCTCGCTGTCCGAAAATCAGCCCGCGCAGCCCGCAGCCAAGCCTTCGCGCGCGGCCGCGACGGCACCGGAAGTGAAGCCGGAGAAGAAAAAGACCAAGAAACAGCTCAAGGCTGAGCGGAAAAACGCCTACAAAACCCGCGCTCTGAACGCTGACGACGGCAAAAGCGCCTAATGGGCTTCTTCAGCCGCAAGCCAAAGTCGGAGATGGCAGAGATTATCCCCACCGGGAAATCGGTGGCGCCGATCCTGTTTCAGCCGTCGGACAGGGGCTGGTATACGATCTTCGAATCGTTTACCGGCGCCTTCCAGCAGGACGTGAAGGTCGACCGCAACGCGGTCCTGGCCTTTCACGCCATTTTTTCCTGCATTACGCTCATCTCGTCCGATATTTCGAAGCTGCGCCCGCGGCTGATGCAGGAAGCGAAGGGCATCCGCAGCGAGATCGACTTCGGAAACTTCGGCGTGCTGGCGCGCCCGAACGCATGGCAGAACCGCATCCAGTTTTTCGAGAACTGGGTGATGTCGAAGCTGGCGCGAGGGAATACCTACATCCTGAAGGTGCGCAACGCAAAGCGTCAGGTCATCGGGCTCTATGTGCTGAACCCTGATCTCGTCCAGCCGCTGGTTTCCGAGTCTGGAGATGTGTTTTACAGGCTCGGGATCGACTATCTCAGCGATATTGACGAGCTGGTCATCGTGCCCGCCAGCGAGATCATTCACGACCGCTTCAATTGCCTGTTCCATCCTCTCGTCGGCCTGTCGCCGATTTACGCCTGCGGCCTGTCAGCGACGCAGGGCCTGAGCATGCAGAAAAACAGCGCCAAGACCTTCGGCAACATGAGCCGGCCGAGCGGCATTCTCACCGGGCCGGGCGAGATCAACGAATCGACCGCGAAAAGGCTGAAAGAACAGTGGGAAACCAATTACGGCGGCGACAATATCGGCCGCATAGCCGTGCTCGGCGACGATCTGAAATTCATTCCGCTTTCGATGACACCCGAGGATGCGCAGCTGGTCGAGCAGCTTGAGTTGTCGGCGGAGATCGTCTGCTCGACCTTTCACGTTCCGAAGTTCAAGGTCGTCGGCGATCCGCCCTCCTACAACAACATCGAATCTCTCGACCAGCAGTATTACAGCCAGTGCCTGCAGACCCTGATCGAATCGATCGAGCTGTGCCTCAACGAAGGGCTCGAAATACCGGCAAAACAGGGTGTCGAGTTCGATCTGGACGGCCTCCTGCGCATGGATACGGCGACGAAAATAAAGACCCTCGGCGAGGGCGCGTCCAAGGGCCTCATCGCGCCGAACGAGGGACGGAAGAAGATCAACCTGCCGCCGGTCGAGGGCGGCGACAGCCCGTACCTGCAGCAGCAGAACTTCAGCCTCGCTGCACTCGCCAAGCGCGACGCGCTGCCCAATCCCTTCGCGGGCCTGCCGCCGCCGGATGAAGCGGCCGGGCTCGATAAGGCGCCTCCGGAAGAGGACGCGACCGCGAAAATGCTCGATTTTCTGAACAAAAAGTCGCCGGAAGGGCTGGTTTTCAGTGAAATTTGACCCTGAAAAGTTCGTCGCCGGCGTGCAGGACTACATCGCGCGCGCCCTGAAGCCGCTGGCAGAGCGGATCGTCGCGCTGGAAGCCCGCGCGCCGCAGCGCGGCGAGAAAGGCGAGACCGGCCTCGACGGCAAGGACGGCGCTCCTGGCAAGGATGGCCGCGATGGCGTCGACGGCAAGCCGGGTGAAAAAGGCGAGCCGGGCGCTCCGGGGAAGGATGGCGTCGACGGCCGCAATGGCATCGATGGCAAGGATGGCGCGCCGGGCAGGGACGGAATTGACGGAAAACCCGGTGAAAAGGGCGAAAAAGGCGACCCTGGGACACCCGGCAAGGACGGAATCGACGGAAAACCGGGCGAAAACGGAGATCCCGGCAGTCCCGGCAAGGACGGGCGCGACGGTGTCGACGGCAAGCCCGGTGAAAAAGGCGAGCCGGGGGCTCCCGGCAAGGACGGGCGCGACGGTGTCGACGGCAAGCCGGGCCGTGATGGTGCCGAAGGCCAGCCCGGAGAGAAAGGCCTTAAGGGCGACGTTGGCACTCAGGGCCAGAAGGGCGAAAAGGGAGATCCCGGCAAGGATGGCGAATCAGGCAAGGACGGCCGCGACGGGCGCGACGGCAAGGACGGCCGGGACGGGATTGACGGCCGTGATGCCGCAGAAATCGAGGTTCTGGGGTCGATCGACCCCGAGAAAACCTACCGGAAGGGTGTTTTCGCCGCTGATAAAGGCGGCCTGTGGCGCTCGAAGGGCGGCACCGACTGGCAGCTGATCCTCAACGGCCGCAAGGCGCTCACGATCGCGCACGACGGTGAACGGACCATCACGCTGCGCGAGGAGATGGCCGACGACAGCGTGAAAGAGAAATCGTTCGAGATCCCGTGCATGATCTATCGCGGCGTCTACGTGGCGGGCAAGACGTATCTGCGCGGCGATTGCGTGACGTTCGCCGGCAGCCTGTTCCACTGCAACGAAAAGACCGACGAACGGCCCGCTTCGGGTGCGAAAAGCTGGACCCTCGCGGTCAAGCGCGGCGCTGACGGGAAGGACAAGGCCTGATGATTTCGCTTGTGACCTACGAAGAGGCCCGCGATCATCTGCGGCTCGACAGCGACGACGACCAGGGCGACGTCGAGCTGAAGATCGAGGCGGCGAGTGAAGCGGTCCTGAACTATCTCGATCACCCGGACGCGTATTTCGATTCCGCCGGCGAGATCATCGCGGAGAACATTCCGGCGCTGGTCAAGAAATCTGTTCTTTACCTGACCGGCGTGCTCTATCGCGACCGGGACGGCGGCGGCGATGATTGGGGCGACGGGAAACTGCCCGGAGCGGTCATAGGGCTCCTGTCGACCATTCGCGATCCGTCGATGGCCTGATGACGGCGGCCGTCTGCATCGCGTCCGGACCGAGCCTGACGCAGGAAGACGTCGATTACTGCCGCGGCAAGGGCAAGGTCTATGCCGTCAACGACGTTCACCGGCTGGCGCCATGGGCCGACGTGCTCTACGCGGGGGACGGCTCGTGGTGGGATCATCACGCCGGCGTGCCTGAATTCGCAGGCGAGAAATGGACCGTCGACCGCGGTGCGGCAAGGCGGTACGGCCTGAAGCGGATCGGGATCGCCTCGGGTGTCCCGTGGAGCAATTTTCCGGGCGAGATCGCCACCGGCAGGAACAGCGGCTTCCAGGCTCTGAACCTCGCCGTGCTACAGGGGGCCAGCAGCGTCGTCCTGCTCGGCTACGACATGGGCGGCGTGGAGGGAAGGCGTCATTTCTTCGGTGAGCATCCCGGCAAGCTGAACAGGGGCATGAATTTCCCGGAATGGATCAAGCGGTTCAACCGGGCGGCTCCCCATATCAAGGTGCCTGTCGTCAACTGCAGCCGGGAAACCGCGCTGACGTGCTTCCCGAGAAAGAGCCTGCGCGAGGTGTTGTGAAGACAGCCATCGTCATCGCGTCCGGCCCGTCGATGCGCTCGGTTTGCCTGCCGCTACTGCAGGCGGCCGATGCAGTGACAATCGCCGTCAACAACGCCGTGCTGCATGCGCGGTTCGCGGACTACGTCTTCACGCTCGATACGGTCGACCTGAACGAGCGCTACGACCTGCCCTGGTTCAGGGGTGTGAGGGTCGCGGCGGTTCCTTCTGATTACGGCGCTCCTGACGCGCGCTTCCGCTGCGATCGCGTCGACCCGATGCCGGATGTCCGTTATATCGAAAGGACGGATTTCCGTGCAGGGTTCGACACCGTCGGCAAGATCATGACCGGGTGCTCGGGCTTCGGCGCCTACCAGTTCGCGTACAAGTTCCTTGACGCTGACAGGGTGTTCATCTTCGGCTGCGACCATTCGCAGCAGGGAACCTATTTTTACGGGCAGCAGCGAAATCCCGCGGCCCTGCGCAACTGGAAGATTGCGCTTGACAACTGGAACCGGCACAAGCCGCCGGTCGAGACGTGGAATGTCTCGCCGGTGAGCCGCATCAGCAGCCTGCCGAAGATAACGCCGGCCTACGCCTACGGCATGCTGGGCCTCTCGCGCGTGCCGGTCGTGACGGTCCTGAAATGCGGCGGCGAGTACAACGAAGGCCATGTCGAGTGGCTGCAGCGGCAGATAGGGCATCCGATTGTCTGCCTGACCGACAGCACAAGGAAGATGAAAGGCGTCGTATCGATCCCGCTCGAACACGATCTTCCGGGCTGGTGGTCGAAGCTTGAGATGTTCCGCGACGATCTGGTGCTCGGCGATTTCCTTTACGCCGATCTCGATACGGTTTTCCTGCGGGGGGTGCCGGGCTGGATAACGGATTTGCGCGAGACGCATGTGCTCTCGGACATGTACGGGGGCAAGGTCATTAACTCGGGCCTGATGTATCTGCGGCATGAGGACAGGCCGGCGATCTGGCTGGCATTCGCGGAGGACAAGGCAGATGCGATTCGCGAGTGCGGCGCCGGCGGCGACCAGGCGTTCCTCGACCGCTTCTGGAGCAGAAAAGCGCGGTTCCAGAACGCCGCGCCGGGCAAGGTCATAAGCTACAAGGCCGATGTCCTCAAAAACAGGTTTCACCGGCCCGAGAACGGAGACCTTTCAACGGCCGATATCGTCTGCTTTCACGGCAAGCCGCGCCCGTGGCAGACACAAGAGGAATGGATTCCGGCATGAAGCGCGCCATGGTCGTCGGCCATCCCGACGATGAAATCCTCTGGGGCGGCGGCTTGCCGATAAGATATCCGGGCGACTGGACCGTCATCTGCTGCTCGGTGCCTACGGTCGATCCGGTGCGTGCATACCAGTTCTTCACGGTGTGCGAGGCACTCGGCTGCAAGGCGCGCCTGATCCCGTGCCCGGAAAAGCCGAACCTCGAGAATCTCGGCTGGATCGACCTGTCGGAGTTCGACCATATCGTCACGCACGGCGAGAAGGGCGAATACGGCCATCCGCACCATGTGCAAGTTCACCGGCATGTCCGCAAGAACGCGCAGGAAGCATGGCTGACGTTCTTCGGCTACGGCCTCGGGCGGCACATCATCGATCTGAACGCCGAGGAAACGGAAAGGAAATACGCGGCATTCAGGAAATACAGCTACCGGCGCTTCCACAAGGGCCGCGAAATTACGCAATGCGAGGCGCTGATCGACATCCACTACACCGGCAACATACCGATGAACCGCGAAACATACGACGGGGATTGGCCTTTTCCATGAAAGCCGGTGAACGCAACCAGAGGATCGAGCTGCAGCCGCTGACCGAGACCAATGACGGCGGCTCGCTCAAGCGCACGTACAAGACCGTGGCGACGGTCTGGGCGAAGATCATTACCCAAAGGGCGAGCCAGGAGTTCGAGTCGGCGCGTATCAACGCGCGCCAGAGAATCAGGATCGGCATGCTCTATCGCGATGACGTGACGGACAAGTGGCGCATCGTCTGGAAAGGCCAGTCCTTCAGCATCTACAGCATCGACCGCAGCATGGCGCAACAGGGGGAGCTTTGGCTGACCGCCGAGATCTACGGCGCCGAGTGAAGGTAGACCTGCAGATCCAGGGGACGAAGGAACTCAATGACCTGCTTCTGAACCTGCCGCAAAACGTGCAGAGACGCGTGCTGCAGAAGGCCGTGAATGCGGCCATAAAAGTTGGTCTGAAGATCGTCAAGGCCGCGACTCGCAAGAGCACTTTTCAATCGGCAGCTTCAAAGAAGTATGGGCATCTGAGAAGCAATCTGCGCATTGTCACTGTGAAACATCCGCGGACCGGTCAGCGGGGAGCCCGGATCGACACTGGCGACGGCTTCTGGGGGGCTTTCCTGGAGCTGGGAACGCGCCATGAACGCGCGCAGCCTTTTATGGGTCCCGCATTCGAGCGCGCGGCCAACGTGATGCTCGACGAACTAAGAAGCCAGCTCCAGTCAGGCATCGAACAAGAGGCGGCGAAGCTCAGGAAATGATGGAACGCGGCATCTTCGAAAAGCTCAAGACATTTGCCGGCGGCCGCGTTTACGCGCTGCAGGCGCCGCAGAATTCGAAAACGCCTTTCGTCGTCTTCCAGCGGATCGAGTCCGAGCGCTGGCGCTCGGTCAACGGTCCGTCGGGCATGGCGCAGGCGCGGCTGCAGGTCGACGCCTACGGCGATGATTACTACACCGTCAAGGAGCTTGCCGCCGACATCGAGGCGGCTCTCGACGGTTTCCGCGGCACAGTGGAATTCGACGGCGGTTCGGTGAACATCGGCGGCATATCGCTGCAGACTGACGAAGATCTTCTCGACCAGACGATGCCGCCGCAGCTCTACCGCAACCGCGCCGAATATCTCGTCACCTACCAGCAATAGGCAAGCCCTAATTCCGCAATAACCAAAGCAACCGTTGTCCGGCCCGGCGGCAGCAACCATCCGTTGCCGCCGGGCGGCCGCAGGACAGCGGTTCACCCGTTTTTCCCACCAACCCACCGCAAGGAGAATGTCATGCCATCTGAAGCAATTGGAACCCAGGGATTCAAGCTTGAAATCGGGGAGCCCACCGGCTCGCCGGAATATGTCGAGGTCAAGGAGATCACAACCTTCAAGGGCTTCGACGGGCAGGCTGCGGAGATCGATATCACGCACCTGCAGTCGACGGCGAAGGAATTCCTGATGGGCCTGCAGGACTTCGGCACGTTCAGCATCGACGTCAACTACCTGGCCTCCGATGACGGCCAGCAGGCGATGCGCGCGGCCAAGGCCAGCCGTGACAAGAAGCTCTTCCGCGCTACTTTCTCCGACAACTCGACCGCCGTGTTCGACGGCTACGTGCTGTCGAACCCGCTGTCTGGCGGCGTCGACGCGAAGGTCGACGGCAGCTTCGACGTTCGCATCACAGGGGCCGTGACCTTCGACGACGGAGGCAGCCCGTAATGCGCACCGGAGAGAAGAAGTTCAAGCTGGGCGACAAGGAAGTCAGGCTGGTCTATGACTGGCGCGCCATCGCCCGCGCGAAGGAGACGTGCGGTAATGACGTCTTCTACAACCTCTACAGCCGCACCCCCGATGTCGTCGCCGACGTGCTTGCGATCGGGCTTGAAAAGCATCATCCCGATATCGGCAAAGACCAGATCCTCGATCTTTCGCCGCCGCTGATTCCGGCGATCAAGGCGATCGACGACGCCCTGGCGATGGCCTATTGGGGGCCCGACGGTCCTCCGAAGAAGCAGGAGGGGGCGAAGGCCGTCGAAAAAAAGACGCTATAACGGAAGCCTTCCGGCTTTCGTTCCGGATCGGCATGGCGCCCGAAGTCTTCTGGGCGCTGACGCCGTGGCAGTTCGTCAAGTGCGTGGAAGGCTGGCAGGACGGCCGGCGCGAGGATCACGAAAAGGCCGTCTGGCTGATGTGGCACGCCGAGGCCCTCAGCCGCGCGCGGAAAATGCCGCCGATGGCGGAGTTCCTGACCGCCGCCGACCGTAAGCCGAAAAAGCCCGGCATCGACGAAGCGGCGATCAAGGCGCGGTTCCGCGCTTACCAGAAGAGGTTAGACAATGAGCGTAGTCGGTAGACTCACGGCCTATCTCTTCGCGGACACCGCCGATTTCGAGTCGGGGATGAAGCGCGCCTCGAAGTCGATGCTGTCGTTCCAGGATGTCGCGAAGGCGACGATCTACAGCAATGCGACCGAGACGGCCATACGCGACCTCGCCGACGGCTTCAAGTACCTCACCTTGACGCAAGGGCAGTCGATCGTCGCGACCGACCGGCAGGCCGAGAGCCTCGGCATAGCCAGCCGCGAATATAGCGCCATGAGCCGCGTGGCGTCAGAGGCGGGGGTCGACCAGGAGGGGCTGGCGAAGGCCATAACAAAGACGCAGCAGGCGCTGCTGGAAGCCGCGAACGGATCGACGCAGTTTCAGAACATCTTCAAGGCGCTCGGCCTGAACTGGCGGGACGTGATCCAGCTCTCGCCCGACAAGCAGTTCGAGAAGATGGCCCAGGCCCTCGCCGGCATGGAGAATCCGACCGAGCGCACGACGCTGGCGACCAAGCTGTACGGCAAGGAAGGCCGTGCCGTCATCGACATGCTCGTCGATTACCAGGCCAAGCTCGACGACGCCCGCGCCTTCAACGACAAGTTCAACCTCTCGCTGAGCGAGGTCGACGCCAAGAAGGTCGACGAAGCCGGCAATACGATGGGCCGGGTCAAGGATATCGTCAAGGGCCTCGGCAACGCCATCGACGTACAGCTGTCGCCGCTGGTGACGCAGGTCGGGAACGATTTCATAGATTCGAGCGCCGACGCCGCCGACTTCGGCAAGGCCGTCGCCGATGGTATCGGCGTCGCCGCCGATGCCATCGATGTCGTCCGCGAGGGCGTCCTCGGCATGCGGGAGCTGTTCGGCGAGGTCACGGTCGGCATCGACAAGATGGTCATGGGTGCCGACCAGGACATAGCAAACACGCTCAAGATGGCCGAGAAGCTGCCGGTGATCGGCAAGCATTTTACCGGCATGGCCGAGGACATGCAGGACATGGCCTGGTCCGATCAATCGTTCCTCAATAAAGACATGGCTGCGCTGGACGCACTGAACAAAGAGGCTGAGACCTTCGTAAGCACGCGTTCTAAGATCGACAAGATCCAGAAGGACGCCGACGCCCGCGCAAAGGCCAATGTGCAGAAAAGGCCGTCTTCGATTCCGCCGCCGAATTTGGAAGGCATTTCGGCGCTGGAGGAAGCAGAAAAGCGCCAGAAGGAGCTGTTGAAATCCATCGTCGGCCCGCTGCTGGATTATCAGCAGACGCTCTCCGATCTCAACATCCTGTACAGGGATGGCAAGATCACGGCCGACCAGTACAACGATGCGCTGGACAAGCTCAATCTTCAGGTCGCGGAGCTGGACAAGACCGAGTCGGGCGGCTTCCTCGCCGGCCTGATGAAAATCAACATGGAGATGAAGGACGTCGGCAACACCGCCGAGCAGTCGCTTGTCGGCATCTGGGAGGAAACCACAGGCGCGGCGCAGAAGCTGCAGGTCAGGATCGACGCCCTCGACGTGCTGATGGGCAAAGGCCTGATCACAGCGCGCAATTATTCCGACCAGATGCTGGCCGCCAAGATATCGATGGCCGAGCTTGACAAGACGGTTTCCGGCGGGATCACGGCCGGTCTGCTCAAGGTGCAGCAGGAAATGAACGACACAGGCGCATCGGTCGAGGATTCGATCGTCGGCAGCTTCAACGATATCGTCGGTCCCGGCCGCAAGGCGCAGGCGACCATGACGGGCCTCAACGCCCTGCTCGCCAAGGGGATCATCACGACGAAACAGTACGGCGACGCGATGCTGCAGGCGCAGATCTCGATGTCCGAACTGGACAAGACCGCGAGCGGCGGCTTCCATACCGGGATTCTGAAGGTCCAGCAGGAAATGAACGACGTCAGCGACCTCGCCAGCCAGACGGTTGTCGACGCGTTCCAGAAAGGCGAGGATGCGCTCGTCGAGTTCGCGACCACGGGCAAGCTCTCGGTCAAGGACCTGGTCAATTCGATGATCGCGGATTTCGCTCGGCTGGAGATCCGGTCTGAGATCGAGAAGCCGCTGTTCAGCGCGCTCTCGGGTTTCCTCGGCCTGTCGACCGGTCCCGAGATAATCAACTGGAACCAGGGCGGCAGCTCCATTGTCGGCGGCCTCAGCCTGCCGTCGTTCGACGTCGGCACCGATTACGTGCCGTACGATATGGTTGCCCAGATCCACAAGGGCGAGAAGATCATTCCCGCCGGCGAGAACAACGGCGGCGGCATGCAGGTGACCATCAACAACAACGCGCCCGTGCAGGTCAGCACACAGGCGCAGCGCGGTCCGGATGGCTCCGCCCAGCTGCTGGTGACGATCGACAAACTGATGGAAGCCAACGCGAAAAATCCGCTCTCGCGGTTCTCGGCCGCCATGCGGCAGCAAGTCTCCGCGCCTGTGCCGCGTTATTAAAGGGTGATGTGAGATGGCAACCTGGCCCTTGACGCTTCCGCAGGTGCTGCTCGTGCAGAACTATGCCGAGACTCCGCCCTCGAACGTCATTCGCACGCAGATGGACCAGGGGCCGCCGAAGGTCCGGCGCCGGTCGACGGACGCGCAGCGCCTGTTCAGCGGCACCATGATCCTGACCGAGGATGAGGTAGCGATCTGGGAGGATTTCTACTACAACACGATCCAGGAGGTGCTGCCCTTCGATTTTCCGCATCCGCGGACGGGCGCGACCATCAGCGTCACCGTCAATAACAACGGCAGCGGCGCGCCGCCCTATGCGGCCGTCGATGCCGGCCTCTATTCGCTCACCCTTGTCCTCGCGCAGCAGCCCTGATCCATGCCCCGCACGCTCTCAGATACGGCGACAGAAGGCGTCCTTGCGCCGCAGACGGAACAGGTTTTCGACGTCCTGCTGACGCTCGACCATGAGTCGATCGCCGACGGCCCGATAAGGCTGGCGAGCGAAGGGCTCGTGACGCTGCCGGTGGCCGGCGTGCCCGGCATCGTGTCGCGCAGCGAGGAATATCTCTATCTGCCCTTCAGCTTCGTGCTGCCGAACTCTGAGGAAAACCAGACTGCCAATTCCCAGCTGCAGATCGACAACATCAGCCGCGATATCACGCAAGCCGCGCGCAGGATGACCTCGCCGGCGACCGTGACGGCCGAGGTGGTCCTGGCCAGCAGCCCCGACACCGTCGAGGCGAGCGTCGACGGCTTCAGCCTGATCAATGTTGAATACGACGCGTTCACCGTGACGGGCGCGATCTCGGTCGAGCTGCTCGATCAGCGGCCGTTCCCGAGCATGAACATTACGCCTTCAGGGTTCCCCGGTTCCTTCTGAAGTGCGCAGCACCGAAAAGGACGGGCACGCTTCGTGGGCGGGCGCGTATATCGGGATTCCCTTCGCCGACCGGGGCAGGGACCGTCACGGGGTCGACTGCTGGGGGCTTGTGCGGCTGGTGCTGGCCGAACAATTCGGCGTCGGAATACCGTCATACGACGAAGTGTATTTCCATACGCGCGATTTCGCGGCGCAAAAGCAAATCTACGACGCACAGGAAGCGGCCGATTGCTGGCTCAAGGTGATGGACGGCTACGGCGCGCCGGGCGCGGAGCGTCCGGGCGATGTCGTCCATATGCGGATTGACGTGAGCGGCATGCATGTCGGGATCGTCATAGCGCCAGGGCGCATGCTTCACGCCCGCGACAACAGCGGCCACAGCGTCATCGAGCGCATCGGCGGCACGGCTTGGAAGAACAGGGTTCGGGCGATCTACCGGCACCGCGAGCTGGCCGGGCGCGACTGACGGGGGTTGAAGGGCATGGAAGCAGCGCAGCCGACAGTCAGCCTGCGCGTCTGCCCGAATCCGTTCGAGGCGAAGTCGATCAGGCTGCAGGTGCCGTTCGGGATGACCGTGGCCGAAATGGCGCGGCTGGCCCAGCCCGAGCCCATACTGCGCCGCAACGGCCACGCACAGGTGGGGGACCGTTACATTCCCTTCGACCAGTGGGACAAGGTTATCCCCCAGCCCGGCGAGCGCACGACCATCAGGATCGTGCCTGCGGGCGGCGGCGGCAAGAAGAGCGTGCTCGGCACGGTGATCTCGCTCGTCACGCTTGCGGCCGGCGCGGCGTTTGGCGGCGGCCTCGGCGCGGCGCTGTTCGGCGATCTGGGCAACATCGGCGGCATCAACATCGCCACGGCGCTAGGCAAGGGCATCATCAGTGGTGTCGGCTTCCTGCTGCAATCCGTCCTCGCGCCGCCGGCGAAGCCGCGGATGACGCAGACGTCGCCGGGGCGCGCGGTCAGCGAGACATTATTCATCCAGGGGGCGCGCAACCAGCTCAACCCCTACGGCCCGGTCAAGGTCATTTTCGGCAAAGACCTAGTGGTGCCGGACCTTGCCGTCAAGACCTATACCGAGACCGTCGGCGATGACCAGTATGTGCGCCAGATGTTTCTCTGGGGGCGCGCGCCGGTCAACCTCTATGACCTGAAGATCGGCGACACGCTGCTTTCGAATTTTCAGGATGTCGAGGTGGAGCATTATCTCGACGGCTCGCCGCCGGCTACCATCGCGCTCTATCCCAACAAGACGGACGAGCAGGACATCAGCATCGATTTGAAGCAGGTCGACGGCTGGCACGTCCAGACGACTGAGGCGGCCGTCGACGAGATCATGGTCGACCTGACGTGGCCGCAGGGCCTGTTCTTCGTCAGGACGAGCGACGGCAAGCACCTGCCCCTGACGGTCGAATTCAAGATCGGCATCAGCCCGGCCGGCGCCGGGACGTGGACCGACCAGGATTTCACGCTAACGCTGCAGCAGGAATCGGCGCTACGGCGGTCCTACCGGCTCAACGACTATTTCACGATCGCCAACGGCCAGTATGACGTCCGCGTGCAGCGGGTGACGGCCGACGAGACGCACGACACCTACTTCGACGATTTCTTCTGGACGGCGCTTCGCACCTTCACCTACGGGCCGCCGGTGACGCAGGCGGGCGTGGCGTTCTCCGTCCTGCGCATAAAGGCGACCGGGCAGCTCAACGGCGAGGTCGACCAGCTCAATGCCATCGTCGCGAGCGAGATGCCCGACTGGGATGCCGACAGCGGGACGTGGATCGTCCGCGAGACGCAGAACCCGGCCTCGCATTACCGCTACGTGCTGCAGACGGAGGACACGAGCCGAGGCCTCGCCGACAACCGCGTCGACCTCGCGACGCTGCAGTACTGGCATGGCCGCAACGCGGCGAGGGGCTTCAAATACAACGCCGTTATCGATTTCCAGACGACGATGGCCGACCAGCTCGACGAGATCGCCGCGGCCGGGCGCGCGGCGCGCTCGATCATGGACGGCAAGTGGTCGGTCGTCATCGACGAGGAAAAGGACACGGACGAGGACCTTTTCACGCCGCGTAACAGCTGGGGCTACAAGGGCAGCATCAACTACGTCGACATCCCACACGCCTTCCGCGTTCCGTTCATCAACGAGCAAAAGGGATATGTGAACGACGAGCGCATCGTCTACGCCGACGGCTACAGCGAGTTCGGCGAAGTGCCGGGAACGGTCGCGGCGAGCAAGTTCCTGACGCTGGAACTGCCGGGCATCACCGATCCGGCGCTCATCTATGTGCATGCACGCGAGCACCTCGCGTCGATGCTCCTGCAGCCGGAGACTCACACGTTCTTCGCCGACGTCGAGCATCTGGTCGTGACGCGCGGCGACAAGATCAGGTTCGCGCATGACGTGATCCTCGTCGGCCTCGGGTCGGCGCGCGTGAAGACGGTCGAGGAAGACGGCGGATCTCCCGCGATGGCGACGGGATTCACGGTCGACAACGACATGACGATGGAAGCGGGCAAGACCTACGCCATGCGCTTCCGCCTATCCGACAAGACGCAGCTGCTCAAGACGCTGACGACTGTGCCGGGAACCGGCCGGCATTTCAATTTCGCCGAGCCGTTCGCGCTCGACGACGCGCCGGCTCCGGGCGATCTCTGCACGTTCGGGGAAGGGGGAAGCGAGAGCCGCGAGCTGATCATCAAGTCGATCGTGCCGGGACCGGACCTTTCGGCCCAGATCACGGCGCTCGATTACGCGCCCGCGCGATTTGTCGATCCTTCGCTGCCGATTCCGGCATGGGATAGCGGCGTGACGGTGCCGCCCGCGCTCAGGCGTCCTGCCGCGCCCGTCATTCTTTCGATCCAGACGGACGAGACCGTCGCGGTGCGCAACATCGACGGCTCGGTGCAGACGCGGATGGTGATCCGGCTGCAGAACAACAACCAGGCGCCGGTGACGCCTGTCGTGCGCATCCGGCGCAACGGTACGGACGATTTCGGGCCGGCGATGGTGGTATCGGCCTCGGCGCAGCTGGTGATCGTGACCGGCTGCGACGACGGCGTCAGTTACGACGTCGAGATCCGGTATCACAAGGTCGATCCCGGCAACGTCCTGGCCGCGAACCTGAATTCCGATGTGACGACGCAGACGGTCATATTCCTCGGCGAATCGGGTCGCCCGGACGATGTCGACGATTTCACGATCCAGGCTGTCGGATCAACCGGCATCGGCAGCTGGGACGCCAACACGAACATAGACTTCGACCACTACACGATCAGGTTCTCGCCGGTGACCGACGGTTCGGCGACGTGGAACACCATGCAGCCGGTCGCAGGCCTTGAGGATCTGACCGTCAATTACATGCCTTTCGCGCTGCAGAAGGGAACCTACGCGATCAAGGCCTATGACCGGCAGGGCAATGAAAGCCTGAACGCGGCCTTCTTCATCATCCCGAACGACCCGCTGACGACGTTCGCGGATATCGCGGCGGTCACCGAAGACCCCGGCTTCTCGGGCAGCAAGACCAATTGCTCGGTGACGTCGGGAACGCTGGCCCTGACGACCGTTGGCTCGCTGACAGGCGCCTATTCGTTTGCGAATGTCATTGACCTGGGCCAGAAATACACGACGCGCCTGACGGCCGCGATCACGGCCTTCGGCGCGATGGCCAGCAACACCTTGGCCTCATGGCCGACACTGGCCGGGGTTTCGTCGCTGTCGGGCGCGAATCCGCTCAACTGGAGCGTCACGCTGCAGGTCAGCTTCACCGACGACGACCCCGCGGGCTCGCCGACATGGAGCGCGTGGCAGGACTTCTCGACGGGCGACTATTCGTTCCGGGCGGCGCGGTTCCAGCTGCTGCTGGCCTCAGTCGACGGCGCGACGAATCCGAGCGTCACGGCGCTGTCGGTCAAGGCCTCGATGATACAGCGGATCGACGGCGAAAACGGCGTGTCATGCGGCACGGGCGGTTATACGGTCAATTACAGCCCGGCCTTCAACGCCGCGCCGATCGTGCATGTGACGGAAGTCAACGGCGCGAACGGCGACCATCTTGTCTTCACCGGGCCTTCGGGCACGGGCTCGCCGGACCGCACGGGGTTCAAGGTCAAGGTTCTGGATTCGGGCGGATCGGCCGTCGCCCGCACCATCAACTGGACGGCCACAGGTTACGGGAAACAGCTATGATCAGGAAAATTCTGCTATCGCTGGCGCTGCTGGTGGCGCTGGCGCTGCCGGCGTCAGCCTCGCAGTACGATTTCGGCACCATCAACCCGTCGACGACATCGGGCTCCGATCTCGCTACGCTGCTCGGCACATGGCGCAATGCGCTGAACAGCTGCCATTCGGGCAGCTCGCGGCCCTCATACGCCACGGCCGGCACGGTCTGGTGCGATACGACCTCCAGTTCGCTGTGGCTGGTCAAGGTCTATGACGGCAGCAGCGACGTCGTGATCGGCAGCGTCAATACCTCGACGCACAAGTTCACGCCCTATTACAACGGCGCTTCGGCGTCGGCCCTTCTGTCGGAGGCGATCGGGCAGGGTCTTGAGGACGACGGCTCCGGCAATTTGCGCGTCAAGCTCGACGGCGCGACCATCGGGCGCAGCAGCTCGGGCATCAAGGTCGCTGACGGCTCGATCGACACGACGCAGCTCGCCAGCACGGCCGTGACGGCCGGTTCGTACACGAACGCCAGCATTACGGTCGACGCCAAGGGCCGGTTGACGGCGGCTAGCAGCGGCGGCTCGACGGTCATTCGCTCCTATCTCGCCGGGCTGGCGCTGTCGAACGACGGCTCGACGCCCAACACGAAGATCGACGTGGCCGCGGGCACGGCTGCGGACGACACCAATACCGTGATGATGTCGAGCGGAACGTTGACCTGCGACTTCACCACGACAGGCGCGAATGGCCTCGATACCGGCAGTCTCGCCGCTGGCAAGTGGTATCACGTCTGGCTGATCGACAAGGCCGACGGCACCGACGCCTGCTTCGGCGATCGCGCCGATCTCGCCGGCCTTTCGCCGACGCTGCCGTCAGGTTACAGCTACAAGCGCCGCCTCGGCTCAGTGCTGACGGACGGTAGCAGCCACATCATCGCCTTCGTGGAACGTGGCGACACGGTCCTCTGGAAATCGCCTGTCCTTGACCAGAACAACACGACGATCTCCACGTCGGCGTCGAGCCTGACATTGACGGTCCCGACGGGCATCAAGGTCATGCCGCTGTTTACGGCGCAATCGGGCGCGACATCGAGTGCGCGCGGCGTCTATTTCTCCAGCCTCGACCAGAACGACGATGCGCCGAGCGTGACAGCAGCTCCACTCATTGATCTCTACATGAATGCGAACTATGCGCAGAGCACAACGCCGTTCGGACTGTGGACGAACACGAGCGCGCAGATCCGGGCGCGCGCCACGGCTTCGGTGACCAATTTCTATCTCTCCACGCGCGGCTGGGTGGACCGCCGCGGCCGCGACGACTGAGTTTCCCTCCAACCCTTAACCCAAAGGGAGAGCGCAATGCTCGACAAACTGCAACACCTCGTTGACCAGCATCACGAAAAAATAGACGCCGCCGTGTCATACGGCATCGGCGGCGGCATCGCGGCCTGGGCCGTCAGCACGGCGCAGAACCTGACGATCTTCTTCGGCCTGCTCATCGTTCTGGTGCGGCTGATCTACGACACCGTCCGGCTCTATCGCTACATCATGAGCGACAAGCCATGATCGACAAAACCGTCGATATCCTCGCCCGGACGATCTGGGGCGAGGCGCGCGGCGAGGGGCCGGACGGCATGGCCGCCGTCGCCTGCGTGGTCATGAACCGGCTGGCCGTCGCGGCCGCTGACTCGCAGCCTTACTGGTGGGGCGCGACGGTCGTGCAGATCTGCCAGAAGCCGTTCCAGTTCAGCTGCTGGAATGCGGACGATCCCAACCGCGACAAATTGCTGGCCGTGACCGACGCCGATCCGCAGTTCCGGCAGGCGCTCGACATCGCCACCACGGCCGTGACCGGCGGTTTGCCCGACAGCACAAACGAGGCCACGCATTACGTCGTCGCCGGCGTCAATCCCGCCTGGCTGCGCGAGGAACCGCCGCCGCTGCGGACGGCGCGCATCGGCAAGCATGTGTTCTACCAGCTCGTGCCGGTGCCGGCGCGGGTTCAACCTCAACCTCAAACCGAAAAGGAAACTGCGAATGTCTAAATTCACTGATATCCGGGACCGCGTCGAGAACTTCATCTCGTCCGGCGTTCATGACCTCTGGTCGGCTCTCGCGCCCGGCCTCAAGGCCGGCGGCGTCGACCTCGCGACCAAGGTCTACCACGACGTGGCCACGGCGCAAGGCAACGGCGCGCAGGGCAAAGCGCTGATCGATGCCGGCCTGTCGTCGCTTGAGAAAAACGCCGTTACAGTAGGCGTCAATGTCGCGCTCGATGAGGCGGTGCCTGCCATCGGCGCGCTCGTCGGCCACGTCGTCCAGACCGCGCCGCCGCCGCCCGCGCAATGAAGCTCTGGAAGTGGATAAAGCTCCTACTTAAGTTCCTCGGCCTTGTCAAAGAGGCCGAGGAACTGGCGCGCGGAGACGGCAGCGGGGCAACCGCTCCGGAAGCAAAAGCCGGTCCTCCGTGCGACCCGACCGATCCCGACGACCTTTTCCACCTGAATCAGTAGGGAAATCCCATGCACGAATTTTTCGGATGGCTCTTTGTCTTCGCCGCACTCAATGCGGTGTTGTGGCTTATCTGCCGCAAGCCCGATGACGATCTGGCAGGCGCGATGGACGGGATGGTGTTCGCGGCTTTGAATTTCCTGTTCTTCCTTGCCGCGATCTCCCGCATTGCCGTCCATCTGTTGCTGAAGATCTGAAAGGAAAGCTGCCATGAGCGAAACCGGAGACGATGAACTGCAGCAGCTGGATCTGGTCTGCAAGACCAACGCCGACTTCGTGCGGATCTGGCAGCCAATCGACCCTACAACGGGCGAGATCCCGGCCGGCGGCGTCGACGGCTGGTCCGCCTATCTGAGCATCTATGGCTCCTGGGCGGATATCGAGGCCGCTGCGGACCCGTTGTTTGCGCTCGGGCCGACCAATGGCTTCATCATCAGCAACTCGGGGCAGGCACAATTCAAATCGCGGATCGTCAAGGAATCGCTCGCCGAACTCGCGGCGACGATCACCGGCGGCTCGCACACCGGCCATTTCGCGCCGGAAAAGGTCTGCGTTTATGACCTTGTCTTCAAGGATGTCGACGGCAACACCTTCTGCAACACGCAGGGCCATATCAGGTTCCTGCTGGGTGCGACGCGTGTGCCGTCGTGATTAAGGTCAGCAACCCCAATAACTGGATCGTGCGCGTAGGCTATCTGGCCCCGGCGACCAGCTCCGGCGGTGTCCCTGACAACGCGTGGACAGATCAGGAAACAGGCCAGCCGATGATCGACGCCGAAACCGGCCAGTACATCGTTCTCAACCCCTAACAGCGGTTTTCCAGCATGAAGCAACGGATTTTCATAGCGTCCCTCGCGCTCGTCATCCTTTTGATCGGCCCGATGGCTCTGGCAGGCGTCGGCTTCGGCGACTTCAACTCGGGCGCGCCGGCGCAAAGCGCCGACATTCACCTCGTCGGCCGCAGCTGCACGATCAACGGCTCGCCGGGCTACTGCACGCGGCAGGAAACCAACGCCGACCTGAACACATATATGCAGGCCCACGCGCCGGGCACGTCGGGCCAGATATTGTTCAATTCCGGCGGCACGATGACGACCGATACGGCCGCGAACATGCGGACAAAGCTCGGCCTCGGCACGGCTGGCGTCAAGGCGGCGTCGGACAATACCAAAGCGACCGTGGCGTCGGTCAGCGGATCGACGGCCGCCGGCCATGTCTGCACCTTCGCCGACACAGCCGGGACTGTGCAGGACGGAGGCGCGCTCGTGGCATCGGTCGCCGGCCGCACGGGCGCGGTTACGCTCTCGACATCTGACATCGGCGGTTATACCGCGCCGGTCAACGCGGACTGGAACGCGGTTTCGGGTCTGGCGCAGATCCTCAACAAGCCCACGCTCGGCACGGCGGCGGCGAAGGCGGCGTCTGGCTCGGGCGGCACGGTCGCTTCGGTCACTGGTACGTTCACCGCAGGACATGCGGCCAGCTTCGCCGACACATCCGGCACGGTGCAGGATGCCGGGGCGTTCAACGCCGGACTTGTCGGCCTCGGCAACGTCACCAATACCGCGCAGATGCCGCTGTCATATCTCGACACCGACAACACCCTGGCCGCGAATTCCGATGTGCGCGTGGCCAGCCAGAAAGCCGTCAAGGCCTATATCGACGGACACACCGGCGCGGCGCTGTCGGGCCTGTCTGATGTCGCTCTCGGCACGCTGTCCGACAAGGACGTGCTGAAATACGACAATGCGACGGGCAAGTGGAAGAACGGCACCATAGCAAAATCCGAAGTCGGGCTCGGCAACGTCGAGAACACGGCGTTGTCGACGTGGGCGGGCAGTATGAACCTGACCACGCTCGGCACGGTGGGCAACGGCACCTGGCACGGCTCTACCGTCGGTCTCGGCTACGGCGGTACCAACGCCGGCACGGCGGCAGGCGCGCTCGCTAATCTCGGCGCGGCCCCGGCGGTTCTGGCCATCAATACGCAGACGGCATCCTATACGCTCGTGCTCGGCGATGCGCTCGGATCTTCGGGGGCAGGGGGCGCTGTGCTCATGAACGTAGGATCGGCGAACAACCTGACGGTGCCGCCCCATTCCTCCGTGGCATGGCTGGTCGGCACGCAGGTCATCGTCTGCCAGAAGGGCGCCGGGCAGACGACGATCGTCGCCGGCGCCGGCGTAACCATCAACACCGGCGCGGCGACCAAGAAACTGCGCGCACAATATTCCTGTGTAACGCTTTTTGAGGACGCACAGGACGACTGGTATCTCTCCGGCGATCTGGCGGCGTCATGATGAAAAAAATAATCTACGTTCTCCTGGCGTGCGTGCTGCTGGCCTCCACGGCCAGCGCGAACCTGCCGTCTGACGTCGGCATCATGGGTTCCCTCCAGGTATCCAGCCGCAATACATCGCCGCTTGACCAGATATCCGGGGTTCAGGCCCTGTTTGATGTGGATGCAACTCTTTCTTCCAGCTACAGTGGATCGGGCACAACGTGGTCGAATCTTATAGCTTCACCTGACGATGGTTCGGCGCAATCTGCTTACAATTTCACGGCTACAGGATCGCCGACTTTCACGGGATCGGCCGGGGACTCCGCAGCTTATTGGGCCTTGGGAGGATCAAACTATTTCGCCCTTTCAGGATCAAATACCGCGGCTCTTAACAACCTTCATAAAACAACCGGCGGCGGTCCTTTTACCTTCATCATCGCCTTTCGAACTTCGGGAACTATTGCCGCCACCGAAAGACTCGGCGGTACGTGTAACGTGGCATCGGGAAACACCGGTGTCCTCTTCGAACTGCAAAGCACGGGTACAAAATATACCCTCAACCAAGAAACCTCTGGAACTCAACACGCGACCCAGGTCACGGCCACGTTCAACGCCAGCACTGATTACCTTGTCGCCTTCGCCTTTAATTACACGGGGACAACTTTTAAATCTGCACAGAACGCAAAAACCTTTACCAGCAATACATTGAGTTCAGGCGCGTCCACCTCTTCACCGTCAGCGGCTTTCCAAATCGCCAACGGCAACGCCAGCACTGCCATGTCGAATGGAACCAGAATCTATGGCGCGTATCTGTTCAACAAAGCATTGTCGGATGCCGATCTCTCCAACGTCGTCACAGTGCTGAATAGCCGGCACGCGCGCACCTACGCGCTGCTCGACCTGCGGCCGAAAACGATGTTCGCGGAAAACCGGAAAAAGCCGAAGCCGCGCAAGACGCGGATTGTCTTGAATGACACCGTCATCATCGAGCGGAGGCGGGGATGAACCGATTTCTTTTTATCGCCATGCTGCTCGCAGCGTCGCCCGCGTTCGCTCTGCCATGCTTGGATGGCCGTCATGATTGCGCGGCCGGGGCGGCACATGTCGGCGGCACGGTCTGCGATTTCAGAAACGCGGACGGGGCGCTTTGCACCGCGCGGGACCAGTGGTGTTATCAGGATTGCGGCGACGAGGGGGTGACGATGGTCGTTCCGCCGAACAGCCCGCCGGATACACCGCCCGAGATCCACATCACGATCATCGACACCGGCAACGACATGACCGGGGCCGAGGCCGTGCCGGCGCAGTGATTACTCTGCCTTCGCGTCCTTCTTGTGATGGCTGCGCCTGCGGTGGTGGTTGTCGGCTTCGTAGCCGAGCTTGGCCAGCTTCTCGTCGTAGGACTTGATCGCGGCTTCCTTCTGCCGCAGTAGCTCCTTGATGAGGTCCTGCCGCTTGGCCTCGACGGCCTTCTGCTCGTTCAGGAATTTCTCGACATCATCCGGCGCCGGAGGCGACGGCGGATTTTTGGCCGCGTCTGGCATGTGGTCTATCATGCCATAACTATTGATGGCCGGGGCCGCGGGGCGTAGGATGGCTGCTCACGATAGGGAGGCAGCATGTCGGGGAAAATAGCGGGGCCGAGGCCAATGCAGAACGTCGAGGCGGTCGAGCGGCCGGCCTGGTACACGGAAATCCCGCATGGCAAGAACGGCAGCGTCGTCCAGCTCCATCATCCGCATCACGGCTGGCTGACGTTCCTGCTGCCGCCGGACATGGCTTTCCAGCTCGGGGCCGCTCTGGTGCGGCAATCGGCGCTGTGCGATTATTTCGCAGGCACTGTGCCGGCGTCAACGATGACGGTCCAGTGAGGGCGCATTAGCGCCAGAGTGATAATGTATCTTCCGTAAAGTCGCTACCGGGCAGGGGGCTCAATTACCGTAAACTGCTGCATGTCGGTGAAGCGGATTCCGCCCTGCGTACCGTCGAAGTTCTGAACCTCGCCATGGACGCGGATCGTCTTGCCGATCAGTCCCGCGAGATCCCGGCCGAATCGGGCGCGCAGCTCGTCGACAAGCGGCGTGAACACCTGAAAGCTGCCGTCGGGCGCTTCGCGGAACACGATCCGCGCGGCAACGCCCGGCACCGTGACGCGAGAGACGGTGCCTTGCACGTCCATCGTTTTCCCGATCCAGTCAGGCCGATGATCGGCGACGCTGCGGACCTGCGGCGCGGTGATGAAGCCGCCGGGGCCGATGGGGTTGTCGGTCGGCTCGGTTTCATGGACTGTCGGCGGGATGCCCGGCTTCGGGGTTACTTCCACGAAGTCACGCGTCGGGGCGCTGATGCCCGCGCGGGTGACGGTGGCCGGCATCGGGCCGAACTTCGCGACGGTGGTCTTGAGGATCTGGTCCTCGATCTCGACCTTGGAAAGGTCAAGGCTGCGGTCTCTTTCAACGCGGCCGATGCGCTGCAAAAGATCGAGCATCCCGGTTGAGGATTTCTGCCCGGCTGGCTTGTCCCCGTAATAACGGCGGATGCGTTCCGCGAGCGGCTTGTCTGATTTATCGATGGCAACGACAAGCCGCGCAAGGCAGCCGGTCAGGTATTCAACCTGCGCCGCGTTCGTCCGGGCTTCCCAGTCCTTGAGGCTTAACGCTGCGGCCGGCAAGGCCGCGATGAGCGCGAAAATGGGCAGGCGCTTCACTGCCTGCCATTCTACGTTGTCAGGCGGCCGCGTGCAGTATGCGCGGCATCGCCTTCAGCAGGTTCGCGTTGTGCGGCTGGAATTTCTGCTTCACGAGGTAGACGATCACGGATTCAAGCTGGAGCTTCGACAGGTCGGCCTTCCCGTCGCGGGCCTGCAGCTCAAGCGCGGTCAGCTCGACGTACAGCTTCTCCATGCCTTCGGATACCGGCTTGCCGGCGGCCTTCTTCGTGAACCAGTCGCGGATGGCCTGGCCCAGCTCGGGGTTCTTCGCGCCGAGGTCGCCGGACATCTTTTCTATAAAGGATGCGACGTAGCTGGATTGCTCTGCCGGGGCCTTCGCGTTGAAGTCCTTCAAGCTCATCGCCTGCATGGGGATCATGACAAGGGCGAAACCGAGCAATAACCGCATACCCGAGTATAACCCGATTCCTTTCAATCTGTTGCGGGAATCTTCCATAATTATGCAAGCCACGGGCGCGGCCTCGCCGTCCCGCCCGGTCTGTTCTTTCTTCTGTAGCTTCATAGCGTTTTAAAACCTCCATTTTCCTCTTAATGGGAAAGAGGGGTGAAGCAGGCCGTCACGTAGCTGAGTCAAGGGCGGCCGGGGTTGCCGTTCATCTCGACCCTTGACGCGCAGTGACGGTCTGCAAAGTGGGGTTCGAGGAAAATGGAGCGGATTTAAACGCGTTTGAATTCCTTCAATAAAGAGCACGGCCGTGCGCCCGAAAAATATAAGCGGAGGGTTCGATGAACCAAGTCAGCAGCACTCTACGTCGCGCGGTCGGCAAATACATGCATTGGTGTCCCGCCTGCGAAGAGATGCATCCACTGCCTGATAGCTGGAAGTTTGACGGCAACCTTGAAAAACCGACTTTCACGCCGAGTTTCAAGCATTCCGGAGTACAAACGGTCAAGGTTGCTGGCAAATGGACGGGGGAATTCGTCCGAGACAACAAAGGCAACACCATTCCGTTCATCTGCCATTACGTTTTGACGGCTGGTGTCCTCAACTTTTGTCGCGACTGCACTCATTCTCTGGCTGGTAAGTCGGTCCCGCTGCCGCCGCTTCCTGAAGGAATTGCTGATGACGACTAAGGCTTGACACGGCGAATCACTGGCTGGTAGACAGATTCTGCAAGGGCAGCGTGGTTGTCACGCCTGAAAGTCTGCTAGAAGGCTGGTCGAAGACCCGCAGACTGTATGTTCCGAAAGGAATGATGTCGGGAGAATAGCCAGAGCCGGTACTATCGATCCGGCCCCTTGTTTGAAACTCGAGTTAGCTCAAGGCACCGTTTGAGCTCGGGGACTGGCCGGACCATGGATAGACGGCCGGGATGACGACCGAAATAAAATGCGGTGAAGCGAGACAAATCCTCGTCCGGGCCAACGCTTAAAACGGGCCGCGAGGGGCGCCTACTGCCAGAGTGTAGGACTGAATTCGAATACCTCAGAGAGGGCCATCTGGTACAGCTCGCAAGGCTCCCAGCCACGTAAGGGGTTCAGCCCGTGGCCCGTTATGAATCACACGCGGCCGCAAGGCTGGTAAAAATCGCAGGCTTGTCGTGTCAGGCGTCTGCGAGAGGGGCTAGGCCCGCGAAGGAAGCTCGGAAACCCTAGCAACGGTCAACGCTACCTTTATGCCACTTCTAAACGGTGGTCATGCGTGACGGGCGGAGAGAGTGCCGCAAACTTTACCCAAGTTTCAACGCGCCCTGGCCGGAAGGCCGGGGCGCTTTTTTAGCGTCGGCGGTAGAGGATTCGGTTTCAGTGTCAGCGGGTTGTCCGATTGTTTCATGTGAAGCAATCTGCGCGGCGGCGGTAAAGGCCGGGACCGACGAGAGCATGTCGGAATAATCGGCGCTGCCGTAGTCCGGTGTTACCTGCGCCTGCATCTCGTGCTGCCGCGCGGCGGCTTCCTGAGCGAATTCCTTTTCGTAACCGTCCAGCCGCTTGCCCGCTTCCTCAGGCGGGATGCCGCTGTCGCGGTCCTTCAGCAACTGCTCCTTCTGCCGGCGGAGCGCCTCGGCCTGCCGCTCGGCTTCCTCCTTCTCCTGCCACGTCGACGCCTCGGGGTGCAGGCGGTGCAGCTTCGCGGCTTCCTCCGCGTCGGCCCCGGTCAGCACCCTCCCCTGCGCGTCGCGGTAGTGGTCGCCGTCGACGTAGACATGGCGGCCGTCCTTCAGGCGCAGGGCGTTGTCCTCGATCTCCTTGCGGCGGTGGTCGTTCTCGCGCTGCGCTGCCTCGATGCTGCGCAGCAGCCGGTCCTGGCGCTCGTGGACCTGCATCATCGCCATCTCGTATTCTTCCTCGCGCCGGCGTTCCTCGTCGCGGCGGCGCCTGGCCTCCGGCGTCTGGTCCTCGAACAGCATGAACGGGCGCGCGACGCCGGCCTTCTCGGCCGCCAGCTCCGCGAGGTCGTGCAGGTGCCGTTGCTCGGACCGCACCGACCACAGGCGCGCGATGCCACCGGTCGGAACATCGTCCTCCGGGATCGCCAGCAGCTCGTCGTCGCTCAGGTCGGGTTCCTTGTCCATGTCCCTAATTCTGACGGGGATTTCTTAACTTTCTGTAAAGCGGGCTGGCGTTTTCGATTTTAAGGGCCGTAGGATGCGGTCTGGTTGGTGACGGGTAAAGACAGGGTCTAGGGATTTCGTCGAGGTCGCCGGACGTCCGTTTTGAAAAGGTGGCGGCTCCGAGAGAGGTCCAGACCGCACTTCATCCCGGAGGCTGGTCGCTGCGCGCCAAAATTTTGGAATGAAATGGAATGAAACTGCGTTCTGGGGTGTCGGTAAGGTCTTGAAAACATGGTGGCCAGGGACGGAATCGAACCGCCGACGCCAGCCTTTTCAGGGCTGCGCTCTACCAACTGAGCTACCTGGCCGTAACGTGGCTGGAACGCCTTTAGTGTACCATTCCCATATGGTTCGTGTCCG
>Ga0335069_10000542_pt1 | contig 63934 bp, 56 predicted proteins | sample Lox_Sample_11_FD_206714 | JGI IMG/M metagenome (GOLD analysis project Ga0335069, IMG submission 206714) | Soil microbial communities from Loxahatchee National Wildlife Refuge, Florida, United States - Lox_Sample_1.1 | ecosystem: Environmental > Terrestrial > Soil > Wetlands | place: USA... | reverse complement strand
CGCTTCCGGACACAGGGCGCCAAAACTGCCTTTGCGAACTGTACACCGGTTACGGGACTGCCATGCCATCGAACAAAAGTTGCAGTGCCATCAATTGTTTACGCTGTCACAATTTGAGCGGGAGGTTAGAAAAAGAGAAAGCGGAGTCTCCCCCATCGAGGTAAGTGTATGTTGCAATCGCTTCTCGGTTCCGATCCCCGGCAGGCGCGGATTACGCAGCGCCTTCTTGCCGTTCTTGTCTTTGCTCTTTTAGTGATCGCTGCTGCCTGTGCGTTTCCGGCGACGGCCATGCCGATACCTCTTTCGCCAACCCCCCTCGCCAATGGCCGTTCACTTCCGTCGGAACCCACCGATGCCGCCCCGGTTGCTCCCGACCCTTCGGGCCTGTTCCGGCAGCTCACTCGCGGCTCGGGCCGCCACATCTCCCATGGAATGCAAATTCGATCCACGAGGCCCAGCGAGGAATACTCTGTGCTCTTCGTGCTCCGGTCGCTCTTTCATCCCGGCCCGTCGAATGGCAACCTCTATGCGGAGTTCGCGCACATCGCGCCGAATCTGCCCTGAGACGCAGGCAAATCCAGCCCCGCGAATCCTGCTGCCGCAGGTTACAGCCTGATGAATTCCACTTAGGCCATCGCGCCGGCCGCGCTATCTTCCGGCGTCTCTTACATAGCCCAACAGAAAGGGCAGCCTGAATTCCAGCGGCTGCCCGTTGCCTGGCTTCTTACTTGGAACGTTGCGTGAGGATACACGACCGCCGATGACACGTGGGGCCGATCCATCCGCCCTGAGTAACGTTGAGCCGTTGTGGCGATATCTCGCTTGAAACGTTTCTGCAATCGGTCGAGTTTCCGAGCCCTTGGCGCACTGCGCCGGACCCTCCTACATCCGGCCGCGGGCCCTGCCGCCTCCGCCTCCGCTGCCTTTGCGCGCCTGATAGCAATCCCGGCAGAAAACCGGACGGTCGCCGCGCGGTTCGAACGGCACGGTGGTTGGCTGGCCGCACCCGGAGCAAATCACCGGAGTACCCTGTGCAGGAGCCGAGCGGTAGCCGCCCCCGCCTCCTCCTCCTGCCTGATCGTTCTTCTTAGCCTGCCGGCAGGGCTTGCAGCGCTTAGGGGTCGAGTAGCCGCGTTCCTGAAAGAACGCCTGATCGGCAGCGGTGAAGGTGAAATCCTGCCCGCAATCGCTGCAAGTTAGTTGGATATCTCCGGCCATGGGTTTTCCTCGTGTGGAAATTGTACGGCAAAAATAGGCGTCTTCGTGCAAGGATTCTGGTTGAATCGGGAAAAGGTATCCATAAGGAGGGGAACTCCCCAGAGTAACCTTACCCCGCATTCCGGGCCGGTGGGATATAGTTCATCTTTTGGACGATTGGCTCGCAAAGGGGTTCGCGACGCCGCGAACGGATGAAGAATGGAGTCGCCGAACACAGGTCCCGCCGCCGAGCTGATTCGCCGCATTCTGGCCGGCGAGCGCCACCTGTTTCACGAGCTGATCCGCCCCTGCGAGCGCTCCATTTATTTCCTCTTATCTTCACTGCTCCGCAACGAGGCCGAGGCCGAAGACGCGGCCCAGGAAACCGTCATCAAGGTTTATCTCAACCTGCAGAATTATCGCGGCGAATCCCAGTTCCGCACCTGGGTGCTGTCCATCGCGCGCAATGAAGGTCTGGGCCGGCTGCGCAAGATGGCGGCGCGCCGCGAGGACTCGCTCGACGCCGCCGCCGACGACCAGACCGGCGATTACACGCCCGCCATTCTCACCAGTTGGCGCGAGGTTCCCGCCGATGCCCTGGAGCGCAAGGAACTCTCCGCAATCCTGCGCAAAGCCGTCGACCGCCTGCCCGAGATTTACCGTAACGTTGTTTGGCTGAGGGACATCGAAGAAATGGACGGCAAGGAGACGGCAGCTGCTCTCGGCATAACGGAAGGAGCCGTTAAGGTCAGGCTGCACCGGGCTCGCGCGATGCTGCAGCGCGAGCTGGCGCCGCAATTGAAAGCGTTTGCACCGAAGCCGAAAGGCCTCTTTGGAAGGCGCTCATGAGGATCGACTGCAAACACGTCTGGGAACACATCTCGGCCTACATCGACGGTGAGGTGGATCCGCAACTGCGCGCCGACATCGACCGCCACCTCGAAACCTGCGAGATCTGTTCCGCCGTCCTCGACTCCACCCGCAACGTCGTCGTCCTGATGGCCGACGAACGCGTCTTCGAGCTGCCCGCGGGTTTCAGCGAGCGGCTGCACGCACGCATCGATCGAGAGCTCGAGGCGATGGGGCCGTAGCCATCGTGGTCCATGAGGACCGGGGCTTACTTGCCCGCGTCCTGAAGATGAGTTGCCGCCGGCCCGGTCTTATGCACCATCGGATGCGTCCACGTCTCCAGCCCCACCAGCGCCAGCGTCACAATCGCCAACGCCGCCTGGAGCAGTTCCCGGCGCTTCTCCCTGGCCGGCAGTTCGCGCCGCCGCCACTGCGCCGCCGGACGGTTGCGCAGATGCCGGATCCACCCGAGCACCGCAAGGTTCAGAATCGATCCCGCGGCCGCCAGGGCAAGCATCGGGATGCGGATTGCATCCTGGTGAAATCCCTTGGCCGGCGCGTAGACTCCGCTGGCCGCGGCCAGCGCCGTCAGCCCGATCGCCACACGAATTCCGCTGATGGTCAGCACCGCCATGCACGCGCTCTGCAGCAATGCGAACAGCAGGCTTGTCCAGCTCAAGTTGCGCAGCAAACGCACGGGCCCGGTGCCACTCTTCGGCTCGTCAGTTCCGGGGAAGTCCGTCACGGTTCCCTCAGACTATCGCAAGACCCCCGCCGGAGGACCGGTTGCCTCGCGCCTCTGAAGGAACGGGACCGCGCTGCTGATTTTCAGTCAATCCGATTGCCATCCCCAAGACGTACTCGTCACAGGAAGGATTGCTGCTGCGGAATTTTCATTCCCAGTTTCGGCTTCAAGGCTGTAACCTTTCTTTCGCACGCCTACTCCAAGCAGGCGTGACTCGGTTTGTGCGGGACGGAAGCTCAGCCGTCCTGCGCGTCCCCAACCGGCGGAGAGTCCTCCGTCCCAACTCCCCAAACAACGAGGTCAAAACACATGAAGAACTCCGTGAACGCTCTTCTCCTGACGGCGGCGCTCTCCGGCCTGATCGGCGGTACCACCGTCGCGGCGGCTCAAACGGCTGCTCCCGCAACCCAAACCTCTGTCAAGGCTTCGGCCAAGGTGATCAAGGCCGGCTACAAGTATGCCGGGCAGGACCAGCCTGCGAAGCACTCCTGTAAAGGCAAGAACGACTGCAAGGGCCAGGGCGGCTGCAAGGCCGGCGACAACGGCTGCAAGGGCAAGAACTCCTGCAAGGGCAAGGGCGGCTGCGCCACCGACGGCTCCAGCCCCAAGCTCGTCTAACCGTCCGCAGTTCGGAGTTCGTAGTTCACAGTCGCGTGTTGGCACCTGAAGCAGCTTTGCGCCGTGTTGCGCTGTGAACTACGAACCATGAACTGCGAACACGAATCCGTCTCCCGATCTCCGCTCTCTGGTCCCGGATCTCTGACAAACGTGAACTACGAACTGTGAACTGAGAACTCCGAACTGCCTCCCCCATGCCCAATCGCTTCAACTCGTTTCAGAATCACGGCGTCGGAATCGGTCTTCGTATTCCGCACTACGAGCACATCTTCTCCCGCAAACCGGTCGTCGACTGGTTCGAGATCATCTCGGAAAACTTCATGTGCGACGCCGGCCGTCCGCTTGCCGTCCTCGACCAGATCCTCGAGCAGTACCGCGTGGTGCAGCACGGCGTGTCCATGTACTTCGGCTCCGTCACCGCACCCGACCCCGAGCACCTCAAACGCCTCAAGCAGCTCGTTCGCCGCACCAATACACCGTGGCTCAGCGACCATCTCTGCTGGGGCTCGGTCGACGGCGCCTACACGCACGACCTGCTGCCGCTGCCCTACACGTGGGAGGCCGTCGAGCGCACTGTCGAGCGCGTCCGCAAGGTACAGGACTTTCTTGAAATCCCCGTCGCCGTCGAAAACGTCTCGAGCTACGCCGCCTTCACCGCCTCCGAGATGACCGAGTGGGAGTTCCTCACCGAGGTCGTCGAGCGCGCCGACTGCGGCATTCTGCTCGACGTGAACAACATCTACGTCTCGGCCATGAACCATGAGTTCAATCCCATGGACTATGTGAACGCCGTGCCCGCCGAGCGGGTCGCGCAGATTCACGTCGCCGGCCATACGAAATACGAAAAGTACATCCTCGACACGCACGACCATCCGGTCATCGACCCGGTCTGGCAGCTCTATGCCCGCGCCATCGAGCGCTGCGGGCCCACGCCCACGCTGCTCGAGTGGGACGACCGCATTCCCAGCTTCGACGAAGTCCACGCCGAAGCGCTCAAGGCCAATCGCTATCTGAATGCACGGGCGCCCCAGGTTCCGGTTTCAGGAACGGGAAGTCCATCGCTGCAGTCGCGCGAATCGGAGGATCTGCAATTCGAGGCAGCGAAGTGAACGCTCACCCCACATCGCTCGAAAGCATCCAGCGCGAGATGGCCGCCGCGGTCATGCAGCCGCTCACCGCCGCCGAAGACATGCGCTCCACTGCGCCCGATGGACGCGCCATGGCAGATGTGGCCGCTTCCTTTATCGCGCCCAACAGCCGCCTCACGGCCTTCGAGCGCCTCGAAATCTACAACCGCCAGTACTGGTTCCGCGTGCTCGGCGCGCTGGCTGAGGATTTCCCCGCGCTGCGCGCCGTGATCGGGGGCCGCGCCTTCGAAGCCCTCTCCATCGCCTATCTCACCGAGCATCCCAGCCGCTCGTTCACGCTGCGCAACCTCGGCTCCGGACTTGTCGGCTGGCTCGCCGGCAATCCGCAATTCGCTGGCCGCCGCCATCGCCTCGCGGTCGACGTCGCCCGCATCGAGTGGGCGTTTGTCGAAGCCTTCGATTCCTCCGAACGCGATCCGCTCACCCTCGAGCAGATCGCTACCCTCGATGCGGACTCCCGCCTCGCCCTGCAGCCGCATCTTCAGCTCATCGCGCTCGACTATCCCGCCGACAATCTCGTTCTAAGCCTGCACAAGCGCGACAAGCGGCAGGTGAGCGAGGCCGGGGTGAGCGAAGAAGAAGTGCCGTCGGAGCCGGCGAAACTGCCGCGCCTGCGCCGCAAGCCCACGTGGGTCGCCGCGCACCGCGTCGACAACTCCGTCTACTACAAGCGTCTCGCACGCGAAGAGTTCTCCACGCTCGCCGCCATTCGCCGCGGCCTCACGCTCGTTCAGGCGCTCCATGCCGGACTCGCCGAGTCGCGCCTCCCGGAGCCCCGGCGCGCCCTCCTCGTGCGCGGCATGTTCTCCAACTGGGCCGAGCTCGGCTGGGTCTGCGCGCCGGAACTCGAATCGCTGATCCAGGCCTCATAGGAATTCTGTTCCTACTTCTGTAACGCCGCGCCGGCTTCCTGCGTCCGATGAATGCTGCGGACCGATCATTCGCTCCGGCAAGAAGCTTCCCTGCATTGAGCCGGCTCAACATTGAGGGCCCGGTCCTTCGAGCGTCTCTTGCTCGAAGGTTGAGAATCAGGATACCCACACATCGAACGAATCAAGGAAGACCATGAACGCCGCCATCGCCAAACTCCGCACTGCCCACGACCGCTTCTGCTCCGTGTGCAATTTCATCCAGAGCCCGCTCCTGCTGCTCATCCGCCTTTACTGGGGCTGGCAGCTCGCCACCGACGGCTGGGGCAAGCTCCACCACCTCGACCGCGTCGGGCAGTATTTCGCCACGCTCAATTTGCCCATGCCCGCGCAAACCGCACTCTTCGTCTCGCTTGTCGAGCTCATCGGCGGCATCACGCTGGCATTCGGCATCTTCACCCGCCTCACCGCGCTCGTTCTGTTCATCAACATGACGGTGGCTTTCCTGGCCGCGGAGAAAGAAGCCTTCTTCGGCGTCATCACCGATCCCGACAAGTTCCAGGGCGCCAGCGCCTACAACGACTGGTTCGCCGTTCTGCTCATCCTCATTCTGGGCCCCGGCTTGTTCGCCATCGACACCTTCTTCCGCCGCAAAAACACCTCCGATTCCTAATCCGGCGCAGACTGCGCTATCATTCCTTCACCAACGGGGCGAGAAGCTTTCAAAGTTTTCAAAAGGGGCGCGGCTTCGCCCGTGCCGCAGACGCCGCCCAGGCCTGCCGGCGCTCAGCCCCTGAAGCAGTCTCTGATTCACTCCCCAGATCTGCGCAACGCGAGTTTCGAAGTTCGCGTGCGTCTTGACCGCGCTCGCTTCGGACTTCGCCTGAAGTCGCTTCCGTCATGCGCATCCTCCATCTCCTCACCTCGCTCGGCGTAGGCGGCGCGGAAAAGCTCGTCCTCGCCCTCGCCGACCGCATGTCCAAGCGCGGCCACACCGTCGCCATTCTCGTCTTGCGTCCTCGCCTCGCCGAACAGCTCACGACATCGCACACCGTCATCCACCTCGACATGCGCAAGTCGCCGCTCAGTGTCGTCGGCGCCGTCGCCCGCGGCCACCGCTTCCTGCGCGAATTCAAACCCGAGATCGTGCATAGCCACGGCTTCCACGGCAATATCGTGGCCCGCGTCTTTCACCTTCTTCGCGCTTCGCCCAAACCCGTCTCGACCATCCACAATGTCTACGAGGGCGGCCGCCTGCGCATGCTCGCCTATCGCCTCACCGATCCCCTCAGCCGCCTCACCACCGCCGTCAGCGCCGCCGCCGCCGGGCGCTTCATCAAGCTCCGCGCCGTCCCCGCGCGCAAATGCATCGTTCTCGCCAATGGCATTGACATCACCCAGTTCACCAGCGATCCCGGCCGCCGCGCTCGCACCAGGGCTTCGATGAACGCCGGTGACGATTTCGTCTGGCTCGCCGCCGGCCGCATCGTTCCTGCCAAGGACTACCCAAACCTCCTCCGCGCCTTCGCCCATGTCCGCGCCGAAATCCCCGGCACAATGCTCTGCATCGCAGGCGAATCCGCCGACGCCGCCGAATACGGCCGGCTGCGCCAACTCGCCGAAGAGCTCGGGATCGAGAAGCGCACGAAGTTCCTTGGCCTGCGCCGCGATCTTCCCGCGCTCTTCGACGCTACCGATGGCTTTGTCCTCGCCTCGGCATGGGAAGGCATGCCCCTCGCCGTCGCCGAAGCCATGGCCATGGAAAAACCCGTCGTTGCCACCGATGTTGGCGGCACGCGCGAACTCGTCGCAGACTGCGGCACGCTCGTCCCGCCGCACGATCCGCACACGCTCGCCGAAGCCATCCTCGGCCTCATGCGCACGCGTCCCGATGTGCGCCTCTCCCTCGGCCATGCCGCCCGCGCCCGCATCGCCGCGCACTTCACCATCGACGCCAAAGCCACCGCGTGGGAATCCCTCTACATCCGCTCACTTGACCCCGCAAAATAGCTCGCGCAGCGGCCCGACTCGTGCCATCCATCACACGCCGCCCCTGGCTGATCGTTTACCCTGTTCGACGAGCCCTACACAGCGCCGGCACGGTGCCAACGTGGCCTAGCGCCCGCCACGGGAGGAAGTTGAATGCGTCATTCGATCCGTCTTTTCGGCGTTGCCTTCTTTTTTGCAACGCTTTCCGCCGCCTTCACGCAGACCAGGCCCGCCGCCGCGCCAGGCAGCGCAAAGCCCGCGCCGGCCCAGTCGAAATCGCTGGCGAACACCGCCCTGGTCATCGATCACGGCTGGCAGTTCCGCCAGGTTTCCTCGCCGCCGCAGGACTCCGAATCCGGATGGCTCCCCGCCACCGTTCCCGGCGACGTGCACCTCGACCTGCTCGCCAACAAGAAGATCGACGACCCCTTTTACCGCGACAACGAATCGAAGCTGCAATGGATCGAAAAGGAATCGTGGGAATATCGCGCCAGCTTCGACGTGACGCCCGCACTTCTCGCGCGCTCCAACGTCGATCTCGTCTTCGACGGCCTCGACGGCCCCTGCACGGTCTACCTCAACAACATTGAGGTCCTCCGCGGCATCAACAGCTTTCGCACCTTCCGCGTGGCGGCCAAAGCGCAGCTCCGCGCCGGCAAAAATTCTCTTCGCGTCGTCTTCGCCGCGCCCGGCATAGCCGCGGACGCCATCGCCTCTACCGACCCCTGGGCCGCGAAAACCAAAGTCGAATCCAAAACCTACCTGCGCAAGCCCGCCTACGAGTACGGCTGGGACTGGGGACCGCGCTTCGTCACCAGCGGTATCTGGAAGCCCGTGCGCCTCGAAGCCTGGGACAAGGTCCGCATCGCCGACTTCGCCATCCGCCAGCGCGACGTGAGCAGGGAAGTGGCGCACCTCGACGCGCAGGTCGAAGTCGACGCCTCCTCCGCCACCGCCGCTCGCTTCACCGTGCAATACTCCATCGCCGGCAAACCGGCTACCGCCGCTGCAACTGAAGATCTCCACCTGGGCCGCAACGTCATCGATATCCCCCTCGAAATCAAAAGCCCAAAGCTCTGGTATCCCGCCGGCTATGGCGAGCAGCCGCTCTACGAATTCACGGCGCAAGTGAGCGCCACAGCCACGCCCGCCGCAATCGAGTCGCGCAAGCTCACCACCGGCCTCCGCTCCATCGTCCTCCATCGCGAGCTCGACAAGTGGGGCCGCAGCTTCGAGTTCGTCGTGAACGGCATTCCCGTCTTTGGCAAAGGCGCCGACGTCATCCCCTTCGACAGCTTTCCCAACCGCGTCACCACAGCCGACTACCGCCGCATCCTCGAGTCCGCCAAAGCGGCCAACATGAACATGATCCGCCACTGGGGCGGCGGCTACTACGAGACCGACGAGTTCTACCGGATCTGCGACGAGCTCGGCATCATGGTCTGGCAGGACTTCATGTTCGGCAACGACTGGCAGCCAGGCCTTTACTCCTTCAAGCAGAACATCGAAGCCGAAGCCGACGACCAGGTCCGCCGCCTGCGCAACCATCCCTCCATCGTCATCTGGTCCGGCAACAACGAGACTGAGCTCGCCCTGGAATGGGCCGACCGCGACAAACTCTCGCCCGCCATCCGCTTCCAGATGTGGCAGGACTACCTCACCGAATTCAGCGGCATCCTCAACCGCGTCGTCGCGCGCCTCAACCCTGAGACTCCCTATTGGCCCAGCTCTCCCAGCTCAGACTACGAAGAGCTCAGCGACCACTACCAGAGCGGCGACGCGCACATCTGGGACGTGTGGCATGGCCGCGTACCCTTCTCTACCTACGAGACGCACCACGCCCGCTTCGTCACCGAGTACGGCTTCCAGTCCTTCCCCGAGATGCGCACCATCGAAGCCTTCACCCAGCCCGAGGACCGCGCCAGCATCTTTACACCCGTCATGCTCGTGCACCAGAAGAACAACGAAGGCAACTCGCTCATCCACGACTACATGCTCAGGGACTACCCCGAGCCCAAGGACTTTGCCAGCCTGCTCTACATGAGCCAGGTTTTGCAGGCCGAGGGCATCAAGGTCGGCGCCGAGCACTTCCGCCGCGAGCGCCCTCAGACCATGGGCTCCATCTACTGGCAGCTCAACGACTGCTGGCCCGTCGCCTCGTGGTCGTCCATCGACTACTACGGCCGCTGGAAAGCGCTCCAGTACTACGCGCGCCGTTTCTACGCGCCCATCCTCGTCTCGCCGCACGTCGAAGACGGCTCGATGAAGATTTACATCGTATCCGACAAAACCGCCGTCACCGCCGCCACCCTCCGCGCCCGCCTCATGGACTTCGACGGCAAAGTCCTGCTCGAGGAATCGCAGCAGGTCAACGTCTCTCCGCTCGCCAGCCAGGTCTACATCGACTGGCCGCTGGCCAAGCTCACCCAGGCCGGTGCGGCAGACACCTCGCGTGTCTTCGTCGTCGCCGACCTCGCCGTCAACGGAGTGCAGATCTCGCGCAACCTCGCCTACATCGCGCCCACCAAGCAGATCCAGCTCAAGCCGGCAACGCTCAGCACCGTCGTGCAACAGTCGGCCGGCGCGCATCCCGCGGTCTTCGGCGCCGGACCGAAAGATGCCTACTACACAATTCGCATCTCCTCGCCGGTCCTCGCCCGCAGCGTCTACCTCGCCTTCGGCAACCTCGACGTCGCGCTCTCTGACAACTACGTAAACATTCTCCCCGGCGAAACCGTCGAGATCACCGCCGCCACGTCGGCCTCGTTCGACACTCTCAAATCGGCGATGAAGGTCATCTCCCTGACCGACGCCTTCGCGCCGCAAACGCCCACAACCGCCGGAGGCCGCTAAGCCTCTTCCGCGGCATCGCGATCCTGGAATCGACCAAAAACTGGGTGCCCCGTCCTTCGAGCGCTTTTTGCTCGAAGGGTGGGAGACCACTGTGCCAAATCGACCGTCGCGCGAATTCCGCGAACTCGCTAGCCCCGCCAACGCCGCTTTGCTAATCTTCCCTCGGAGGCCTGTCGCGCATGAAGCTCTACCGCACCACCGGCGGCTGTTTTGTCGAACACGGCGGCGACCACTACCTCATCCTCAACCACACCTGGGACGACCTCGTCGCTCATCCCAACCTGCACGTCCTCCTCTCGCGGCTCATCGCCGAAGAACCGCCGCACCTCGGCTTCAAGCCCGAAGACCTGCTCGCCCCCATCGGCCACCAGGAGGTCTGGGCCGCCGGCGTCACCTACTACCGCAGCCGCGGCGCGCGCATGGAGGAGTCGAAGGACTCCGGCGGCGGCGACTTCTACGACCGCGTCTACTCGGCCGACCGCCCCGAGCTCTTCTTCAAGTCCACCGCCGGCCGCACCGTCGGCCACGGCGGCATGGTCCGCATCCGCGCCGACGCCTCCTGGTCCGTCCCCGAGCCCGAGCTCACACTCCTCGTCAGCCCCTCGGCCCAAGTCCTCGGCTACACCATCGGCAACGACATGAGCTCGCGCGACATCGAAGGCGAGAACCCGCTCTACCTGCCGCAAGCCAAGGTTTACCAAGGCAGTTGCGCGCTTGGCCCCGGGGTCCTGCTCAGCCCCGACCCGCTTCCGCCCAGTACCGAGATCGCACTCGAAATCCTTCGCGCCGGCCGCACCGAGTTCTCCGGCTCAGTTGCCCTCACAGAACTCAAGCGCGATCCGCTATCGCTGGTCGACTATCTCTTCCGCGATAACTCGTTCCCCAACGGCTGCTATCTGATGACCGGCACCGGCATCGTCCCGCCCTCGACCTTCACCCTCAAACATGGCGACCTCATCCGCATCGCCATCGCCCCCATCGGCATTCTGGAAAACGAAGTGGCGTAAGATGCGCGAAAGTCTCGAGAAAATCCGAACCTGGTTGGAGCGGGAGGCTCCGCACCTCGCGGCTTCACTCCAGCCAGGCATATCGGTCCAAGACATGGAGCGAATCATGGGGCCCAAGAGTGCAAAGTATCGTATCCCCGAAGAGGTCGTGGAGCTCTATGGATGGAGGAACGGGCAAGCAGGGGATGTACCCTTCTTTGCAAATGAGCGCTTCCAGCCATTCGAGGATGCGGTGGAATATGCCAACCTGGTCGAAGAGTACTTCTGTGGAACGTTTCCACTCATGGTATTTCAGGAACTCGGTTACGACGCAGGATACCAATTTAGATGCGGACCGAACGAGCAGAAAACTGCTCCGGCGTACGAGTGGCAGCATGGCGATGAGCAAATCGAAACACCCTCGCTTGCCGAACTACTGGGTGCAATCGCAGAAGCATTTGAGGCGGGCGTATTTCGGCTAGACGACCGTGGCGAGTTCGATACCGATAAAGAGGCATGGAACTCTGTCCTCGTTCGCCACCATCCAGAGCGTATACGCGCCATGAATTTGCTGTTGCAGCGCCAATGGTCAGGATTGAGAGGGGAGCAACTCCGGAACGCGTTCTACGATTTGTGGCGGATGAATCACCCTGACATTGCGAATCTCATTCATGAATACCTCGATGCCAACCGGGCACATCTCGTCGAAGACTTCGAGGCATTTCATGCGGCGCAAAGCACAGGAATAGGAATTCAAGATAAGTGGACTCGCGACTTTATGCTGGACCTCGCATTCAGTCACGATCCTCGCGTCCGGGCGGCAGCCCTGACTTCGCTGGCCTGGAGTTGGCACGGCGAGCTTTCGCTCACTGCGCGGCAGGTCGACGGGTTTATCGACCACATCATGACCGGCCCTGCGTCCGATCACTGTAACCGGGAACGCGCCATGCTCTTGGGGACCTCAAGAGATCGCCGCGCCATTCCCGCTCTCTTGCAACTCATCAATGAAGACTCATCAAGAGATACGACGATTGCCGCTCTACGCGCGCTTGGCAGTCTAAAAGCTGTTGAGGCAAGTCAGACCTGTTTGGCCATCGCTGAATCGGATTCCGATCGTGGAGTCCGATTTACCGCAGTCCGGACTTTGTTAGACCTCGGCCTTGAAGGCGAACCGATCGAAGCAACAGCGAAAGCGTACTTTCGAGAGATGATTCTCCGGTTTCCGAACTTCTCAATGAAGGACGAGACTCCCATCCTGAAGCGGTGGTTAGAGGAAGTGAAACAATCCATCTTGGGTTGAGAGCGTTCTACTTGCCTGCATTCCGGCCAAAGGCAAGTTCTCGCAGCGCCAGCCTCATCGAGGTGGAACCCGAACCAGCGCAATCGATAAACCCTCGGATCGACATGGAGTGTTGAAGTGGCACGCGACAAGGGGCTTGAAGAATTGATAAACGGTGAACTCCAAGCCGTGCCTCGCCTGACACAGAAAGCCATGTTTGGCGGATGGGCCTGGCTCGTAAACGGCAACTTGCCCCTGGGTGCACGAGCCGCCAGCCTGCTGGTTCGGCTCCGAGAGGAAAACGAAGCGTGGGCATTCCAGATTCCGGGAGTCATTCCCATGCTCATGCGAGAGCGACGGATGCACGGGTGGGTGAGGACGGCCCCGGACGTCTACAGGGACGATCGGCTTCGCCCGAAGCTTGTGAAGAGTGCACTGGAATTCAACCGATTGCTGCCGCGGAAAGCGTGGGATACCACGAACGCGCGCATCGCTAGTCGCCCGCCTTCAGCTCCGCTCCCCTGTTGATCGGCAGCTCGCTCAGGTTGCTGTGCCGCTTCGCATACACGAAGTACACCACGAGCCCGATCACCATCCAACTCCCCGCGGCAAGCTTCGAGGTCGAGTCCACCGAGATGATCATCGCCAGGCAGAAAATCCCACCCAGGATCGGCACCAGCGGCACCAGCGGCGCGCGGAACGGCCGCGGCTGTTGCGGATTCTTTTTGCGCATCACCCACACGCCGATGCACACCAGCACAAAGGCAAACAACGTGCCCAGGTTCGTCATATTGCCCGTGATATCGCCGGGCAGAAAACCGCCCAGCAGGCCAACGAACACGTACAGAACCAGGTTGCACTTATACGGCGTGCGGAACGTCGGATGCACTTCGGCGAACAGCTTGGGCAACAGGCCGTCCTTCGACATCGAATAGAACACACGGCTCTGGCCGAGCAGCATCACCAGCATTACCGACGAGAAGCCCGCCAGGATCGCGACCGAAACCAGCGTCGACAACCAACTGAAGCCCGGCATGTAGGTCTTGATGGCGTACGAAACCGAGGCCTCCATGCCCTTGTTGGGATCGATGAAGTCGAGCACCGGGGCAACGCCCGTCAGCACCCAGCTAAAGAGGATGTAAAGAAATGTGCATACCGCCAGCGATCCCAGGATTCCGATCGGCATGTTTCTCCCTGGATCGATCGTCTCCTGCGCCGCCGTCGACACGGCGTCAAAGCCGATGAAGGCGAAGAACACCACGCCGGCGCCGCCTAATACGCCTCCCCATCCGTGTTTGAACATCCCCATGTGCGCCGCGTCCTGGGCCAGCACGAACGGCGTGTGATTCGCGGGGTTGATGAAGTGCCAGCCGATGGCGATGATCATCAGCACGATCGTCACCTTGACGGCGACGATCACCGCATTCACGCCCGCCGACTCCGAGATTCCCTTGATCAGCAGCAGCGTCATGATCAGCAGGATCACCAGCGCCGGCACGTTGATAATGCCGTGGATGCCGCCCGGCCCGGTCTGCAGCGGCGAGTGCCGCCACACCCACGGAATCAGATCGGGAAACAGGTTGTTGAAGTACTCGGTCCAATAGATCGACAGCGTGGCCGCCCCGAGTCCGTATTCCAGGATCAAAGCCCATCCAATCACCCACGCCACCAGCTCGCCCATCGTGACGTAGGCGTACGTGTAAGCGCTGCCTGCAATGGGGATCATCGCAGCGAACTCGGCGTAGCAAAGCCCGGCAAAGGCGCATCCGATTGCCGCGATGATAAAGGACAGCGTCACGCCGGGACCGGCATTCTGCGCCGCCGCCGCGGGTGTGCGGGCGAAGAGTCCGGCGCCGATGATCGCGCCGATTCCCAGGGCAATCAGTCCGGGCCAGCGCAGCGTGCGCTTCAGCCCTCCTTTTTCTTCAATCTGCGCGAGCAGGGTGGCAAGGGGCTTGGTGCGGAATAGGCTCATGTTAGTTTTAGACTCTATCAGAACCGCGATGCCGCTTTCACGCTTCTTTCACGGAAACGCCGCTCATCCGGCCACTCTCAAACCATGCCCTTAGCCGCCGCCTGTCGTGCGCAGCCCTCTTCAATGCTTTACCCACCCGTGCATACCAGCCTCAAAGCTGCGCCGGTCAAGGCGAGGCAGCGCGCGTGCCACCTTGTCGGGAAACAGCGGATAATGCTTCGTCTCAATCAGCAGTTCCGGCACGCACCACACATCTTCCTCTGAAGTCATCCAGTGCAGCTTGTCCAGGCGCGCCAGGTTCACCGGCCGCGAGTAGGAGCGCAGCGTGCGCTCGCCGCGGAGGTTGTAGTAGTGCTCGAAGTAGCTCAGCGCCAGCTCGCGCAGCGTGCGGTAGACCGGGGCGCGGAAGCGCAGCCCGGCAAAGTTCGACTTGGCAATCGATCCCCACAATCCCTCTTCGCGATAGAGCGCCACCACGTGGTCATCGTCGCGCACGCCTTCGAGATCCATCACCAGAGGCGGACGCCCGTTCACGCGCAACGCCGCCGCGGCCACCAGCGCCCCTTCCATGCAGTGTCCCTTGCGCTCCCGCAGCACGCGCCCGGGAGACCACGCCGTGTCCGCGTACTGGTATTCGAGCGAGTCGACGAACCTCTGGATTTGCGCCGGCGTCTTCAGCGCGCGCAGCGTGCGCAGACTGCCCGGCGACAGACCAGGGACGTTCTCGACAGCCTGCCGAACACCGGGTGTTGACGAACCCTTGCTCCTGTTGCCTTTCTTTGCCGGCAAATCCGCCGCTCCACTGGGAAATTGCGGTGATTATATCGAAGCGAACTCCAGGGCCGCCTGCGAATTGCCGCGCGCGTCTTTGGGATGCACCCGGGGAGAGCGCCGGATGAAAACGTTGAAGGCGGGTGAACATGCCGCGCGGCGCAGCGCTTCCATCAGGGTGCGATGTCGTTCGCGCCGCTTCCGTGAATTGGATTAGAAGTTAGAAGATCAACTTGCCGCCCAGTTCGAGAGCGCGGGGATCGTATGTGCCGTTCACCTGACCGAAGGCGTTGCCTTGGTTGAGACGGGTGCTAAAAGGTCCGTTCTGGGGGCTGTAGCCGGTGTTCACTCCGCTGGGCTCGGAGTGGTTGAAGGTGTTGAAAGTTTCGAAGCGCAATTCGAAATGGGCGTGTTCGGTGATGGCAAACGATTTGTAGAGCGAGGTGGTGAAGTTCACGCGTCCCGGCCCCAGGACTGCGTCCTTGCCGGCGTTGCCGAAGCCCATGTTGGGGCCACCCTGCCACACAGGCACGACGTTCGAGAACCTGGCGGTGTTAAACCACTGGCCCCACTTCTTTGGATAATTCATTCGCCCACCGATGTTGGGGCGGACGGTGTACCCGCCTCCGAGGCCGACCGGATCATAGGTGTTGCCGCTGCCGGTTATGCCTCCGGCGCCGGTTACGGTTTGGATCAGGCCCGTTTCAGCGATTGCAGTTCCGGCGATCGCCCATCCGATGCCGACAGCGTGAAGCACCCCACTGCTCTTGGCAAGAAACGGGAGATGGTAGACGTAGTCGATGCTGAGCATGTGACGCCGGTCAAGCCCGCCGGAGCCCTTGTCGTACTTGAGATTCCAGGGGTCGCTCACGCAGCAGTTGGCGTCATCGGATTCAATGTCGATTTCGTGCGACCACGTGTAATCGATCTCGCCGCTCAGGCCCCGCCTGTTCTGTACTCGAACGCCCGTCTGCAATCCGTTGTAACTTGCGTTCGTAGCCATCTCCTGCTGCTCGATTTGGCCATAGCCAGGATATTGCGCAAACTGGTTCATCCCACCGGGGAAGGACTGGAAACCGGGCTGGCATAAGCTGTCGTCGCCGAATGGGGAGTGGTTGCCGGGATCGCCCGCGAGGCACGTGAGCGGGACAGAGGCCGACGTTCCATCGGGCTCGGGAATCGTGACTTTGCCGTAAGTCCTGGAAATATTATTGATTTGGCGATCGTCCCACTGGTGCCTCGCTGAATTGCCGACATACTGCATCACCCAGATGACAGACGGCGCAAGTTCGCGCTGCAGTCCCAGGCTGTACATGGCCACCCGGGGCGGGGCGTACATGTGAGGCGCGAGGTTGGTGAGGTTTGAAGGGAAGATGGGGAAAGTCTGCGCAGCTGCGCTCTGCCCGGTTTGCCAGTTGATTCCGGGAGAACTCAGGTAGGTGGTTCGGAGGTTCAGGTTGGGAAAGAAAGGAACGTTGGTCGCCGCGTTGTAAATATCGTTGCCCTGTGTGCGCTCGTAGAAGGTGCCGAAGCCGCCGCGAAGAACGGTCCTGCCGTTGCCGTAGAGGTCGTCGGAGAATCCAACCCGCGGCTGAAATGTTTTGTAGTCGTTGTCGACAAGGCCCCGTGGAAAGCCGTGAACTCCGGCGAGTTCGATTCCATTCAGGTAGTAAGGGACTGCGTCGACGATTGAGACGCTGGGGCTTGCTGGATCGATGGTGCCGGCCGGCGTCCAGATGGGAATTGCCGACCGCTGATAGGCCGCAGGATCGAAGTTTGCGATGTCGTTGTTGCGCTCCCATGTGTGCGGCAGGGCGTCGAAACGAATGCCGAGCTGCAGGGAGAGACGTGGCCCAATGTGCCAGTTGTCCATCGCATAGAGGGAGGGGGTCTGGTTGACGTAGTGGCGAATGGGACTGGATTGGGACTGCGAGTAGTTGGCGGTGAGCCCAAGCAGGATGTCCATGAGGCTGTCGTTGGTGGTGCTGCTCGGGGTGTACGTGCCTTGCTGATTGCCGAAGAGCTGCTGATTTTTGGTGTAGCGGTTGTAGCTGAAGCCGAACTTCATGGTGTGTTTGGAGCGGGTCCATGAGACGTCGATTTTGGGTTCGTAGTCCTCGGCGGCGTTGTGCCACAGCGGGGAGCCGAGAAGTTCTCCCACGTCGTAGGGCCACATCAGGTACATACTCGGGAGCGAGTTGCCCGTGTCGGCAAAAGCCGGAGAGACGGGAGCGATACTCCAGCCTGCGGGCAGTCTGCTGTTAGGGCTATTGGCAATATCCAGGACGTCACCATCATTGTTGATGCTGGCCTCGACAAGCAGCTTGGGAGTGATAATGCCGCTCAGCTTGATGGCAGCCGAGGAGGCTGGGTTGTTCAGTACGCTGGTCACGGTGTTGTAGCTTCCCCACGCAAAACCGAAGAACGGTGAGGGGGAATCCTGGGTGGCGGCGTCGTGGATATAGTGTGCCAGGATCGTCCACTTGTCGGTGAATTTGTGATCGATGCGAACAATTTCTTCCCTGACGTCGATCGGAACGGAAAGGCTGGTGATGTTCTTGTCCTGGCCGGCCACATTGGGCTTTGGGAAGACAGGGGAGTTCAAATAGAGGACACCATCGTTATCAAAGAGAGAGGCGGGAATGACCTGCGGTTGCTGGCATCCGCTGACGTTGCCCTGGGAGTCGAAAAGCGTCGGCCCATTCCAGCAGCGGCCGGGAGTCAGGCCCAGCGGCTTCAACTTATTCTGATAGTACGAAGTTGAGGTGGAGATGTTCGGGACCACAATGAAAGCGCCTGGGTCGAATCCTGGAGGGACATACGTCAGGTTCCGGCCGGCGCTGGGAAGGTCGGCTGGATCGATGGTGTTTTCCTCGTTGGTTCCGGCGCCGCTGACGAGCCTGCGCCCTTCTTCGTTCCAGAAGAAAAACGTCCTCTGTTTGCTAGTGTCGTAGAGGTGCGGAAGGATGAGCGGTCCGCCGATGTTGCCGCCGAAGATGTTGTAGTTGACGGTCGCGCGCGGTGTCACCGGGGTGGATAGCTTGTTGAAGTAGCTGTTTGCGTCATAGGCGGTGTTGCGATTGAATTCGAAGATCTCGCCGTGGAAGCTCTTGGTGCCGCTCTTGAGCGAAAGACTCATTGTGGCGCCGGAAGAGATGCCGTAGTCCGGCGGATAGTTGGAGCTCATAACCGTGAACTCCGCGATTGCGTCCTGGGACGGCAACACGTTCATGGCGCCGCCTCCTCCGCGGTCGTCGGCTTCTCCGCCGTCGATGATCCAGATGTTGTGGGTTGGGCGCAGCCCGTTCATGCTGAGGGCGTAGTTGGCGGAAGCGGCGCTGGGCGTATTGTTGTCGGGCAGCGCGGAACTCACGCCGAGGCCCAGTGCGGCCAGTGCGCCGAAGGTGCGGTTTTCCGTCGCGATTTCGCTGATCTGGTCCGAGCTGATCACAGTGCTGATCACATTCGAGTCGGTTTGGATGGTAAGGGCATTGGCCTCTACGGTGATTGTCTGCGACTCAGCGCCAACGGTGAGCTTCACATCGACTCGTGCGTTTGAGGAAACGTTGACGGAGATCGAATTCTGCACGTACGACTCGAAGCCGCTTGCACTGACCTTGAGGTTGTACTTCGCAGGGTTCAGTCCGCTGATGTCATAGAGCCCGGTTGAGCCGCTTCGAGTGGACTTGGAGATTCCGGTGGCAGGATCGGTGAGCACGATTCTGGCCCCCGCAATGACAGCGCCGGTCTGGTCGGTCACGATGCCGGTAAGCTCGGAATTCGCCTGCGCGAACCCAACAGCCCCCGGCAAAGCCATGATCGACGTTAGCAACAGTAAGCCGCGTTTCATTGTCCACCGATGAATCATCGGTCGCTCTCCCGACTCTTCGAAGGTACTGCTGCCGCTTTGGATCGACAGAGCCGATTTAAAACTTGTATGCCGCCGTGTGCAGGATGATCCAATACTGGGGTGTTTGTCCAGGCTCTTGAATTGACATATGGCCAAGCAGAAGCTGCTCCGGCTCACTCCTCCTGATGGAGAGGCGGGCGCAGGTTCTCGCCCGCATTAGTCCCGGTAAGTCGGCTTTCTCGCAATCAATCGGACCAATCAGTCTCGGATGGCGCCAACAGCCCAAGCCACGCACCGAAAGATGGCGCCGACGCCTACTTGGCGTCCATCACGCACCGGAACCCCACCCCGCCCGAGCGGTCGTATCCCGGCGCCATCAGCAGAAGCTTGCTGTGCTCGTCGTTGCGATACGCCTGCGGAAAATACCAGATCGATCCCTGCGGCTGGTAGTACTCGCCGCCGCGCAGAATTGCCGCGCTCGTCTTTGGGATGCACCCGGGGATAGCGCCGGAATACCTCGCCGGAATGCATGAGAGGCAAGTGCGCGAAACCCTCGGAGTTCAGTCAAAACACGCATTGGCGATTCATCGTTAGACGAGAGCCATTCCTTGCCAGGTGCGTGTCTAGAGAACTCATGCACTTCTATTCTGATAGACGGCCTTCTAAATCTGCTTCAGCCTGTTAGCCCGCAGTCTCCGTTACCGTAGGTTCATTGGCTAGGCGCGAATCTTCGGGGATGTCTTCTATGAGCCAGAGCGGGAGCGGAAGTGACCTTGGCTTCCTGGCCAGTTCTTCTGCGATGCGGATGTTGTAGGTACTCGGGCAATGACGGTGACCAGCCGTGTGGCGTCGATCTTCCACACGGCCTGAATCGTCTTAGGCAAATCGTTCATGCCGGCTCGACCACGGCGTCCCGGCATTCACTGCCGATGTCGCGGCGTCGAACTATGCAGTCTTCAAAGGCCCGGCGGCCCTGTACAAACTGAGGATGATGCCGGACGGCAATGCTTTCGTGCTGACGAGCTCGAATGAGCGTGGAGGGGTTCCATCCGCAAAGATGCGCTTGCCCGTGCCCAACAGGACGGGATAGACGACGAGCAGGACGTCATCCGCAAGACCATGTTCGAGCAGCGTTGATGTCAGCGTGGAGCTGCCTGAAAGGATAAGGTCCGGGCCGTCCTGAGACTTGATGCGGCGAATGTCCTCGACGACGTTCGGTCCAAGGGCCTCGAGCGGACCCCATTCGAGACTTTCGGGACGGTGGGTAGCGATATATTTCTTTGCCGCGTTGATTCCATTGGCCAATGGACTGCTTGGCGCCTTTGGCCAGAAGCCCGACCAGATATCGTAGGTGCGACGGCCAAGCAGCAGAGCGTAGCTCCCGCTATACGCCGCAATGATTTCGTCCCTCCCATCGGGGGTCCGATAGGGCACGGTCCAGGCGCCGTAGGGGAAATCGCCGTCATCGGCGGAGTGCTGGATCACGCCGTCCAGCGTGATGTGTTCCATGATTCTGAGCTTTCTCATTTGCGTCTCCGTGTTCTCCTGCGCTGGCATTCTTCACTGACCCGAGACATACTTGACTCGTCCGTATTGTGGGTTCTTCCACAGGTCACCCTTATATTCCATATAGTCAGAAGTTGCTTGCGCAATTTCCCTTCCGTAATACCGTTCAACCACGTGCAGGGCGAGATCGATTCCTGAACTCAGGCCTCCCGCGGTGGCAACATTGCCATTATCGAAGTAGCGCAGTCCAGTGACGAAATGCACTGCAGGATACTTCCTTTGCATGTCATCCACGAACATGTGGTGGGTGGTTGCTCTTTGATGGTCGAGCAGGCCATAGGCAGCGAGCATGGAGGCGCCGGTGCACACCGACATGGTTATGTCCGCCGTCTTGGCGTTCTCCAGCAACCATCTCTTCTGCGCCTCGGTTCGGCCGCCCTGTGCGGGAACGACGATCACCTGGGGCCTGGGGGCATTCTCGAAGGTGAAGTTGGGAACGATCCGAAGACCGGCGGCTGAGATCGATTTCTGCGAGTCGGAAACGGTGTACAGGTTAAAGGGCATGACCATGTCGTCGCCACCGCGCCAGGGCCGGCCATCGTGAGTGGTCATGACATCGCCAAATACTTCCCATGGCCCTGCAAGATCGATCAGAGCGGTCTGGTCGGAGACGATGAAGGCCACGTTGATCGCTCCAGTGGCGGGCGGTTTGAGGATGCGCAACTGGGCAGAGCCAGATTGCGCATTTGCCCGGTGAAAGTAGCTGGCCGCGGCGAACGCGCCGCATAGCGCGATCAGAGCGGAAACCGTGCGGATTCCTTTGGTCATTGTTGGACCTCTCGCCTGATGAATTTGCGAACAAGACCAGCTTACGGCTACACTGGAATGTCTCAAATGACAATTATCCGGCTTTTTGAGACATTTCGCGAAAGGCGTGCTTCAAGTGATTGACCGCACCGTCCGTGCACATAAATGAAACCGAGACACATCGCGATCCTGGGTTATGACGAAATCATGGGCCTGGACCTCGTAGGACCTATGGAGGCGTTTGCAAGCGCGCACCAGAACTCGCAAAAGGCGGGCAAAGAAGCTTGTTATCGGGTAACCATAGCCGCGCTGGTGGGGAAAACGTTTCGCTCAGAATTTGGGCTCACGATCACGGCGGAAAAAAACCTCTTCGACATTCGCGATGTGGACACATTCCTCATTCCCGGCGGCAGAGGCTTGCGCGAGTCGAATGGCCACCACAAGCTTACGGTCTGGTTGCAGAAGAACGCGGGCTCGATTCGGCGGATCGCGTCGATTTGCACGGGAATCTATGGCCTCGCACCGTCGGGATTGTTGAACGGCCGAAGGGTCGCGACGCACTGGAGGTTCACTGGAGATCTGTCGAAGCGTTATCCCAAACTAAAGGTTGATTCCGGCTCGCTTTACGTAAGGGATGGGAAGTTCTGGACCGCCGCGGGAGTGACGGCGGGCATCGATCTTTCGCTGGCTCTGATCGAGGAGGACTTCGGCTCCGAGGTAGCGCTTGCGGTCGCGCGCGAACTGGTCGTGTACATGAAGAGGTCCGGAGGACAGGAGCAGTATTCGGAGCCGCTGCAGTTTCAAGTAGAATCGCGCGGCCGCATTGCAGATCTTTTGCCGTGGATGACGGCGCATCTGGAGCACGATCTTTCGGTCGAGGCGCTTGCGGCGCGAGTTTCCTTGTGCCCACGGCAGTTTTCACGGCGCTTTACACAGGAGTTCGGGTGTAGCCCGGCTTCTTTTGTGCGGCGACTGCGACTGGACGAAGCGCGGCGCCGCCTCTCCGCGCCGGAGTGTACGGTGGAGGGCGTAGCGTGTTCGGTGGGATTTAGCGACGGTGACAATTTCCGGCGCGCCTTTGAACGGTCCTTCGGAATTGCTCCGAGCGCGTATCGGGGACGGTTTCCGGCGAGACACTCATGATGGCGTCGAATGTATCGGAAAGGAAAAACTCGAATATCCGGTCTTCCGGGGCCTGATGAGGTTAGGCGAGCCCTCTGGTAGCGCCTTCTTGGACTCGCATCGGACTCATCGCAAACAAGCGTTTGCACTTCTCGACTGGCGCCAACAGCCCAAGTCACACACCCATAGATGGCGCCAACGCCTACTTCGCGTCCATCACGCACCGGAACCCCACGCCGCCCGAGCGGTCGTATCCCGGCGCCATCAGCAGAAGCTTGCTGTGCTCGTCGTTGCGATACGCCTGCGGAAAATACCAGATCGATCCCTGCGGCTGGTAGTACTCGCCGCCGCGCAGAATCGCCGCGCGCGTGTGCTCGTCCTCGAACTCGTCGGTCCACTGCCACACGTTCCCCACCATGTCCATCACGCCGTACGGGCTGGCGCCATTGGGATGCGCATCCACGTTCTCCGGGCTGGTCATCGTCCGTCCCAGCACCGGCGCCGGCACATTCGCCGGAACCCAGCGGTTTCCCCACGGATACTCGCGGCCGTCCGTGCCCTGCGCAGCCAGTTGCCACTCCCACTCGTGCGGCAGCCGCTTGCCTGCCCATTTGGCGTAGGCCTCGGCATCCTCGTGCGACACCCAGGTCACCGGCTTCTTCTCCCATCCCGCCGGATACGTCCCATTCTTCCAGTCGCGCAAAAAGTTGATCCGGTCGCGCGGTTCGTAGTGAGCGGCGTCGAGAAACTTCTTGAACTCCGCGTTCGTCACCGGGTACTCGTCGATAAAGAACGGCGCCACATCCATCTCGTGCTCGTGGAAACGCCGCGGCGAATCCTCCCAGGGATACTGCACATCCACGCCGTCGGCCGCCCCGCCCTCGATCTCCGTCCCGCGCACCTTGAACACAAACGTGCCGCCCGGAATCTTCACCATGCCTTCCGGGTCGCCGGCGATCGGCTCCGTCCGCGTGGTTTCGATGATCGCCTGCTTCAACACCGCCGGCTCGTTCGGCCAGTCCTTCAGCGGCTTCACCGTCATCGCCGCCATGCGCTTCATCAGCTCCTGCATCCTGGGCCCCGGCTCGCCGGGCGTGGCCAGCACCGCCCCGAACCCATTCCCCTCGATGGGAAAACTCAGCACCGCCTCCGCCCCCTCGATCTCGGGCGTAAGCTCCACTCCGTGATACAGGTCGAAGTAGCGCATCCCCGGCATCGGCGGCACATCCATCTGCCGTCCGCCGATTTCATACGCGGTGCGGTTCACGATCGTCCACACCGTCTCCTTGCCCAGCGGCCACCGGCTCGCGAACACGCCGAAGTTGTGCATCGGGTAGAGCGGCTCCCAATCGGGACTCACCAGGAACGGGGCCACGCCGCGCTCGATCGTTGCCACCCGCCGCGTCGCCTCGCCGTTGCGCGGGGTGATTCCGATCCAGATTCCCCACACGTTCTCCCAGCTCTCCCAGCCCACGCCGTTGATGAACGCGAATTGCAGGTCGTTGGTCTTCTCCGGCGCCCAGCGGTCGCTGATGTTCACCATGTGCCGCGTCTCGAGCCACTTGTAACGGTCCAGCATAGGCAGGAAAGGAAAGCTGTACTGGCCCCATGTCATCACGTTCCACGCCAGGCCTTCATCGCTCGGCCCATCCTCCGGCTGGAACGCCAGCGGATGCCCGATCTTCTCCGCCGCCAGCGTGAATCCCAGCGGCACCCCATCCTGCGTGTCGCCGTTGATGCCGTCCGCGTCGACTGCCTTCATCAGCGCGGCGACCGCATCGGGCCAGCTCCTGGCCGGCGGATGCGTTCCCTGGTCCCACATCATCATGGGAAACAGCACCTTGACGCCGCGCTTGTGGAATTCGGCCGTCATTTGCCGCACGCCTTCCACGCCGCCCGGCATCGACTCCACCATCTCCAGCTGGTTGCGGTCGTCAATGCCCATGTTCGGATACGTCGACCACACCAGCACGGCATCGATTCCGCCGTAGCGCTTTTCCAGATCGTCGAGGTAGCGGTCCACCGTGTACTTGCCCGCGGCCGGATCGTAGAGATACCGGTCCTGCACCATCATCTGCGGCTGGATGAAGCTCGACTGCGTCCACTGCAGCGCCGGAATTTCATAGCGCGAGCCGTCATAGGCGATGCGGATCCGCCGCTCCGCGCGCCAGTGCTCAAGGTCCCGCAGCCAGCGCTCGTGCACGAACGGCGGGCACGTCGTCGTCGGGCCTTCCCACGCGAAATGCAGGTTCATGCAGTCCGGCGCGGGAATCTGCTGCTCGTGCGGCGGATAGAGAGTGTCCTGGGCGAACGCGCCCAGCGAAAGTGCACCCAGAAGAAGACCAAGGCAGGATTTCAGCATCACGGGAAACACGTCCACTTTTCTATTTCGATACTTATCGGAGAAAAACGCTTCATTCGGCAGCCGGCTCGCCATGCCGCAGAAACTCATCCACCTCGGCCCTCGTAGGCATTGACGCCTGCGCCCCGCGTCTCGTCACCGAAATCGCCGCCGCGGCCGACGCGAATCGCGCCGCGCGCCATGGATCTTCCCCCTCCATCAGCGCCACAGCAAAGGCGCCATTGAAGCAGTCCCCCGCGCCCACCGTGTCGACAGCCTCCACCTTGAACGCGGGCACCCACCGGCCATGAACTTCTCCCGCGGAACCGGGCGCCCCATGCCACTGTGTCGCGACATGGGAGGCGTCGCTTGTGGCCACATACGCCCCTTCCGCCCCGCGCTTCAGCACCACGCCGCGCACACCCTTCGCCAGCAACTCCTTCGCCGCGGCCTCCGTGTCCGTTGCGCCGCCAAGGTAGAACGCCGCTTCTGTCTCATTGGGAGTGAACCACGCAATCCTTTTCCACGCGTCATCGGGAAGGGAAGCCGCCGGCGCCGGATCCAGCATGACCGGAACATTCGCCCCCGCGCAGATCTCGAGCACGTGCCCGATCGTCGCCATCGGAGTCTCGAGTTGCAGCAGCACCATCCCCGCGCCGCGGATCAGCTCCGCGTTGCTGTCCACATAAGCGCAGTCGACTTTGCCGTTCGCCCCCGGCACCACCACGATGCTGTTCTCGCCGCTCTCCGCCACCTCAATCAAAGCCACGCCGCTGGGTCCCTGGCAGCGTTCCACGGCCCACACGCCAACATCCGCCTTGGCCAGGTTGTCCAGCAGCGCCTGCCCGAAAACATCCTCCCCAACCTTCCCAACCATCTTGACCGGTACTCCAAGGCGCGAGGCGCCCACCGCCTGGTTGGCGCCCTTTCCACCCGGGGTGGTCTCGAATCCCAGCCCGGTCACAGTCTGCCCGGGAAGCGGAATCGCCTTCACACGCGCCACCAGGTCCATGTTGATACTGCCCACGACTACGATTGGTTTGTTCATCTCGCTATGGAGTACATCTTCCCTCTCTCAGAGGCCTGCTGTCTCTCAAGAAATAGCCTGCGAATCATCCCACACGCCAACTTCGCCATTTGCGGCCGTCATCCTACTATCGGATTCCATATCTCGGCAAAAGAACTTCGAATTCTCTCCTGGCGGCTGACTGCCGATTGCGGAGAGCTGAGAGCTGACGGCGAATTGCGAGAAGCCGCCCTTCAATAGAGCGGCGCCAGCGCCACCGCTCCCAGCCCGAGAACGAAGAACAGAAACATGAGCGCCAGCAGCGTCTTCGCCACCGGCGGCGCGCCCGCAAACTCGCGCCACACAAACACTCCCCAGCACGCCGAGATCATCGTCGCGCCCTGCCCGATGGCATACGATACCGCGGGACCCACCTGGTGCGCTCCACTCGCCACAAAGTTCGTCACCGCGCCGCAGCACCATACCGCCCCGCCCAGCAACGCCGCGAAATGCCATCGCAGCGGCGACGCCCAGTATCCCGCTCCGCTCACGGGCGGCTTGCCGTCGAGCGGCTTCTTCATCAGCAGCCAGTTCGCCGGCACGGTCGACACCAGCACTCCCATCGCGAAGAACATCGCAATCGCATACGGCCCCGGCCCCGCCTGGTCCGCGGTTCCCGCCATGGCCCGCGCCACCAGCGGATAAAAGCTCCCCATCAGCAAGCCGGCCACCAGGCTCAGCACGATGCCCCGCGTCGTCGCCGCCTTCGTTCCGCTCTCGCGCTTGCGATATGCCGCCGCGTCCAGCACGATCGCCACCACCACCAGCGCCACGCCGCCAAACAGCAGCAGCGGATTCGCCTTCGGGTTCACGAGGTAGCTCCACACCGAGCCCACTACCAGCGCCAGCCCGATGCCCACCGGAAACGCCACCGCCAGCCCTGCCACGTCGATCGCCGCCACCAGCAGCAGGTTGGCCACGTTGAACACCACGCCGCCGCAGGCGGCCAGCACGATCGACGACTGCGGCGCCGCCGCCATGTCGGGCAGGAAGGCCGGCCCGTCCGCGCCGTGGCTCCCCGCCGTCAGCCCCAGGATGAGCGCGCCCATCGCCACGCCGATCGCGTAGTCCCAATAGAAAAGCTGAAATCGATACCCCGGTGTCAGCTTGAGCGTGTTGGCCCACGATCCCCAGCACAGCATGCTCACGATCATCAGCAGGAGAGCAGCTTCATACGTATGCGGAAGTAGCATCGTTTCAAAACCTCCGTCCCTTTTGCGATTCCGGAAATCTCAGGAACCATAGCGCCTTTCCCTGCCTCCGCGCAAATTCGACAATAGTTTGAAACGTTCAAACAAGAACCGGAACCCGGTCCCGGCGCCGCCTCCACCCCATCCTGGCCTCGGTTTCAACCCCGCAATTGCGGAACCCGCCGCTTCTGGCCCCTTGTTCCTGGAGCGCGTTCCGCCTTTCCGTCGCGAGTCCCTTGCTCCCGCGGCCGCTCTCTCATCCATCGCGTTCCGGCAGGTGTTGCAGATCGATGCCCAGCTGCTGGCACTTTTTGTACAAATGGCTGCGCTCGAGGCCCAACGCCTTCGCCGTCTGCGTCACGTGCCGCCCATGCCGCTCCAGCTCCTCCAACACCTGCGCCTTCTCAAACGCCAGTACCCTCTGCGCCAGCGGACCCTGCTCCGTACCTGCCGGGCGTCCCGGCGCCTGTCCCGAGCTGGTCGAAGGATCCCTTTGCCGGAACTTGGGATAGCTGGTCGCCGGAAGCGCCATCTCCACCGTTGCCCGATCGACCTGATCTGCCGCCAGCAGCAAGAGCCTTTCCACCACGTTCCTCAACTCACGGATGTTCCCCGGCCACGTGTACTCCTTCAATGCCTCGATTGCCGCCGTGGAGATCGGAATCGCCTTCCATCCGTTCTGCCCGCATACCTGCCTCGCGAAATGCTCCACCAGCGCCGACAGGTCTTCCTCGCGCTCGCGCAGCGGCGGCAGAGTCACGGGAAACACCACCACGCGGTGGTACAAATCGCGCCGGAACATCCCCGCCTCCACAAGCTGCTCCAGGTCGCGATGTGTCGCCACCACCACCCGCACATCGACAGTCGTCGGCCTTTCCGCGCCGATCCGCTCCACCTCGCCCTCTTCCAGCACGCGCAGCAGCTTGGCCTGCATGGCGGTCGGCATGTCGCCGATCTCGTCCAGGAACAGCGTCCCCCGGTGCGCCTGCTCGAACTTGCCTGTGTGGCGCTGCGCCGCGCCCGTGAACGACCCCTTCTCGTGCCCGAACAGCTCGCTCTCGATCAGCTCCGCCGGCACCGCCGCGCAGTTCAGCGTCACAAACGGAGCAGCCGCGCGGTGGCTCTTCTCGTGAATCGTCCGCGCTGCCAGCTCCTTGCCCGTCCCCGTTTCCCCGTAGATGCACACGCGCGATTCGCTCGCGGCCACGCGCTCCAGCTGCGCCATCACCCGCCGCATGGCCTCGCACGCAAACACCAGCGTGTGCCTGCCCACGCGCGTCCGCAGCTCGCGGTTCTCCGTCTCCAGCCGCGTCAGCTTCAACGCGTTTTCCACCGTCACCAGCAGCTTCTCGGTCGAGAGCGGCTTCTCCAGAAAATCCAGCGCGCCCAGCCGCGTCGCCTTCACCGCCATTTCGATGTGCGCCTGCCCGCTCATCATCACCACCGGCGCCGCCACACCCGCCGTCTTCAAATCATCGAGCAGCGCCAGCCCATCCCGCCGCGGCATCACCACGTCGCTGAAAATGATGTCGAAGCGCTCCGCCTGCGCAATTTCCAGCGCCCGCGCCGCGTTGTCGCACACCACCGCCTCATGCCCGGCCAGCCGGAACGCCCGCGCCAGCGACGCCAGCGTGTTCGCCTCGTCATCCACAATCAGGATCTTCGCGCTCATGTCTTCTCCGCCCTCCTGAGCGCAATCACAAACACCGTCCCTCCGCCCGGACGGCTCTCCACCGCAATCGTGCCTGCATGGTCCGCCACCACCGACTGCACAATCGCCAGGCCGAGCCCCGTTCCGTGCTGCTTGGTCGTATAGTACGGCGTGAACAGCCGCTCGCACTCCTCCGGCGTCAACCCCGTCCCTGTGTCCGCCACGCGAATCTCTATCTTCCCCTCCAGCGGCCTCGCCGCCAGCGTCACCCTTCCGCCCTCCGGCATTGCGTCCATCGCGTTCAGAACCAGGTTCGAGAGCGCCCGATGCAGCATCTCCGGATCGGCATCCATCGGCATCGGCTCATCGTCGATCACGGCCTCGAACGTAATCTTTGGCCCATCCTCCCGGTCCGAGATCGCACGCTCATAGAGCGCGCGCACCCGCTCCAGCACGTCCTTCGCATCCACCCGCTCCAGTTGCGGCTTGGGCATCTTGCTGAAATCCGAAAACCGCCCGATGATCGTCTTCAGGTTCGCAATCTCCATGGCCAGCGTCTGCGTGCTCTCCGCAAAAACCTCGTCGAATTCCTGCGCCGGCAACGCCCGCGACTTCGCCAGGTTCTCCACCGTCAGTTGCAGCGGGAACAAGGGATTCTTCAGCTCGTGAGCCAGCCTTCGCGCCAGTTCCCGCCATGCGGCAACGCGTTCGCTCTGCATCAGCCGCTCGTGCTGGCTCTTCAATTCCGCCGTCATGTGGTTGAAGCTCCGCGCCAGCACGCTCACCTCGTCGCGCCCGCGCTCCGGCACGCGCGTCTCCCAGTTGCCCGCGGCAACCTCCTCCGCCGCGCGCGCCAGCTCCTCGATCGGCCTTGACACCCGCGCCGCCGTCCACAGGCTGAACACGATGGCCAGCAGAATCCCGCCCGCCGCCACGCCGTAGGCTATCGCGCGGATGTGGTTCTGCGCCGCCACCATCTCCGCGCGCGACAGCGCCACCACCAGCACCGCCGGGGCCGCGCCGCTCGCGTCCTTCAGCGGAATCGCCGTCGCATTCACGCTGTCTTCCCGCTGCGCTGTCAGGTACAGCACCGCGCTCTGCTGCTGCCCGCTCTTCCTCGTCGCATCGATCATCGGCCCGTACTTCGCCGCGCCCAGCACCTCCCCGGCCGCCCCTACCAGCCGCTTCGCGTCGAAACTTGCCATTGCCGCCGGACCTGTTCCCGTCGCCGCATCCACCGTCGAGCCTGTCCCGTGCGAAGCCAGTGCATCGCTGTAGAGGTACACCAGCATCCCCGGCGCCTCCGGCAAGTCCGCAAGAAAGCTTTGATCCAGTCTCCGGCCGCCGACCAGGTGCACCGCCGGCTCGGCGCCGCGCACGGCCCGAACCGCGAACAGGCCCAACGCGTCCGTTGCGTCGGGCAGCTCTTCGCGCTTCAGGAACGGTGCATCCGTCGCGCCCCTCACCGCCGGCTCCGCATATCCGAACCGCGCTGCCCACTGCGCCGAGCTGACGATCTTGCCGTCCGGCCCCACGATCTCGAGAAAATCGAGCTGCGCGTCCGACGCCAGCGTTTGTGCCTCGGTCAAATACGGCGCCGCATCGCCCGACTGCACCAGCTCGAATGCCATCGCCCGCACGCGCTCCTGCCGCGCCAGCCGGTCCACTGCCGCCGCTACTTCGCTCGAGCGATGCTGGAACTCGCGCTGGAACTGGCTCACAAATAGCGCCGTCTCGCGGCTGTCGTTCTGCTCGAACACCTGCCGGATGCGCAGCAGCACCGTCCACGCCACCGCAGCCACCGCCGCGGCCACCATGAGCGAAAACATCAGCAGCAGCTTTTGCCGCAGGCTCATGGAGCGGCCCCCGCGCCCGCGGCCGCTCCCGCCGAATCCTGAAGCGACGCATCGGCGATGTCCGGCGTGCCATCGCCTCCCAGCCGCAGATCGCGCACCCTGCCGCTCACCGCAAACGATCGCGGCAGATACAGCAGCGGAATCAGCGTGTGCCGATCCACCGCCTCGCGTTCCACTCGATACAGCTCAGCCGGTGCGGCATCGATTCCCGGGACTGCCATTCCCGCCGAGCGCAGAATCCCCTCGAGCGCTGCCTGCGGCTCGCCGCTCTCCAGCGGAATCCGCTTCAGCGTCATCTCCGCATGTTGCGCGCCCCCGTTCGCCGCCTGCACGTTGAACCCCGCCTCGCGCAGATTCAGGGCAATCCGCTGCGCCGCGAGCTGCATCGCGCCGTCGCCGCCCGTCGCCAGCGTCATCGGCGGCGGCGTCAGCCCTCCACGCAGTTCCAGCGCCTTGTTCAGATTGCGATCGGCGGGGAAGAGAAACGCATATCCCGTCATCGCCGCCGGCAGCAGGCTCGCCGTCACCTCGCCTTGCCTTTGAAAGATCACGTTCTCCAGCGCACTTCGATCCACGGCCAGCGCAATCGCCTGCCGCAACAGCGGATTCCCCAGCGCACCCGCATCCGTCACCTGCAGCGCCAGCAACCATGCCGCCGGCGCACTCTCCACCGTCAGCCTCTGCTGCTGCGCCTGGCGCAACTGCTCCGCCGGAACTTCCACCAGGTCCGCGCGTCCCACGCCCAAATCCAGCCATTGGTCGTGCACCGCCCGGTGCACGCGGATCGCGACCGAATCGAGAAACGGCCGCCCCTGCCAGCAGCCGTCGTTCGCCGTCAGCGTCAGCACGCCGTCGGCAAACCCGTTCACCGCAAACGCGCCCGTCCCCACCACGCCCACCGGCGTCTTGCCGTCGCTGTTGATCGTCAGCGCAATCAGAAACTCGTCGCCGGCCAGCAGCGCCGGCAGGTTGGGCATCGGCGCATCGCTCGTGAACACCACCTGCGATCCCACGGCGCGCACCGTATTCCATGGACAGTTCTGCGGGCACGCCACGTTCAGCGCACCCGCCACCGCAATGGACGTCAACGCCGTTCCATCCGTGAAATGCACGCCCGGCCGCAGTTTCACCTGCCAGCGATGGAAATCGCCATCCGGCTTCCACTCGACCGCCAGCGCCGGCCGGACGCCGCCGTGTTCGTCCAGGCGCGTCAGCCCATCCAGCACCAGGCGCCGCGCCAGCCCTCCGGGCCGCTGCCACGCATCGCCCTCGATCTCAACATGCAGCGCGCCGCCGTAGTGCGGCCTTGTCCGGCTCCACGCGCCCATCGCGGAAACAACGAGCAGAAGACTAATCGCAGAGCGCCGTAACACGGTCCACCTCGTACTCTCCGTCCGTATGCCACACCGCGGCCATCACGCTCTTGCCGTCGGGCGCGGCCCACAATGCCGTCACCGTTCCGTCCATGGCCAGCGGCGCGCTTGCCGCAACCGCCTCCAGCGCCGGCAGCTCATAGGCGCGCAGGCTGTCGCTCACCGCCTCGCCCGATCCCGACGCGATCACCTGGTCGCCCGCGCCGCACCCGGAATGCAGGACGGCGAAGTCGCTGCCCCAATCCCGCGTGCCGCTCACCGGCTTCAGCGCACCGTTCTCCGCGATCTGCACCTTGCCGTCAATCCCGCCAATCAACAGCGCCGCTCCGGCAGGGCGGGGAAGCGCCACCGCTGAATAAAACGGCGGCAGATCGACGCCCACGCTCGGCGTGACGACTCCAGTGAAGTAGTTTCGCGCCGCGTTGTAGAACGCCTTGATCGACGTCGAGCCCTGTGTCGCATCTGCTGCGCCCGCCGTTGCAGGAATCTGCGCGATGGGCCAGGGGTCGTCGCTGTCGTTACACGATGCAGGCCATTGTCCGCCCGGATCATTGATTCCGTAGATCCCGCCGCAGTGAAGCGCAGCAACAAGCACCTCGAATCCGTTTTCGCCCTGGTCGTGATTCGGCAGAATCATCCCACGGGGATCCCGCGTCAGCGGACGCTTGTGCGCAATTCCGAGACGCCGTTGCTCTCGCCAATTGTCGCTGGACTTTCCATGAAGCACAATCTTGTCCGGCTCAACCGTCACGAGCCAACCTGAATACTCCAGGGCGGCGACCAACTGCGTCTCCGATTGAATTACTACGTCCTTTCGCAGCACGAGCCCGCTCTTCGCCTGCACCGCAGCCGAGGGCGCGCCGGCATCCAACCGCACCATCGCCACCCGCGTCTCGCTGCCCTGGATGACCTCCGCCACCCACAGCCGCTCGCGCGCGTTCTCGCTCAGCGTCACGCGAATCACATTCGCGCTCTCCGCGCCGCTCGCCGTCACGCCGTGCGTCTTTAGATCCTGTTCGAGGAGTTTGCGAATCGCCGGAATCTCATCCACCGGCACCGACGACTGATCGCGAATCGCCAGCCGCGCCTGCCCCGGCCCCAACAAATCCGCAATCTGCGCGGCCAGCGCCGCCGCCGGCTGCTCCCACGGGCTGGCCATCAACGATGATCCCTGCGTCTGCGTCTGCGCCGCGCCGCAATCCGCAGCCGCGCAAAACACGGCACACATCGCCGCTGCCATCAGCCCCAACCGAGTCATCGTTCTCATCTCGCAGCTTTAGCCGTGATTATATGATTCGCGCTCGCTTCGCGCAGTGGTGCAGGGCGAGCGCAATCCTCTGCGCCCGCCCCGCCTGGCCGCCTCAAATTCGTAGCGGCCATTCTTCACCTGTCCGTGAATCTCGGGTGCCCCATCCTTGCGGCGTCTTCTGCCGCAAGGGTGGGATACCACGATGCCCATCTCACGTGCTAACCCGGCTAACTCCGCCGGCTGCGCTTCTCAATGTCCCGGCTTCTGGTCCGACGGGCTTTCGCTGTCCATCTCCTGCTTGATCACCGGGCTGTTCGCCATGTTCTTGAACACATCGTTGGCGAAGAAGAACTTTCCGTCGCTGGGCACCATCACCACCTGGATCTTGTCGCTCAGGCGCTCGGCGACAATCTTGTTGATCAGCAGCGGCGACTTGTTCAGCAACTCCGCCTCGCTTGTCATTCGCTCCGCATTAGCTTTCGCAATCAGCTTGATCCGGCTCGCCTCGGCATCGGCCAGCAGGTTCCTGCGCTCCAGTTCCGCCTTCGAGTCGATCACCTTGGCCTGCGCATCGGCCTCCGCATTCTGGATCGTCGCCTCCTTGCGCGCCTGCGCCTCCAGCTTGCTCTGCTCGATCTGCTTCTGCTTCAGCGGCAGCGTGTACTGCATCGCGTCCGCCTCGCCCTTTGCCTCCACAACCTTGCTCTGCGCCTCGCCCTCGGCCTCTTTCACCTTCTGCACCTTCCCGGCCTCGGCCTCCAGCTCGGCAATCCTCACCTGCTTCTGCTGGATGTCTGTCTGCACGCCGAGCTGGTCGTCCTCCTGCTCCTTCAGCAGCAGGCCTTCCAGGCCCTTGGCATACTCCTCCGGCAGCCGGATATCGCTCAGCATCACCTCCTCCACCACGATGCCGTCGCCGGCCAGCTTCTGCGTGATCGTCTTCGCGGCCAATCCCCGCACCTCCTCGCGCTTCGCCGAGAAGATCTCCCGCACGGTGTAGCCCGGCGCCAGCTCGCGCCAAGCGCTCGCCACCGTCGGCGGCACCAGTTCCTTGTCCGCCGGTTGCGGCAGATGGGCCTGCACGCTGCTCAGCTTGTTCGGGTCCAGCCGGTACCGCACCGTCACCGCCAGCCCGATATTCAGCCCCTCGCGCGACTGCACGCTCAGCGGGTTCTTCGCCGATGCGCCCTTCGCGCCCTCTTCCACAACCCCGGTTGTGAATAGGCGGTCGCGCAGGTCGAACGTCTCCACGGTCTCGATCATGGGCGTCACGAAATGCAGCCCCGGATAAAGCGTCCCCGGCTCCGTGCCGCCGATCTGGCTGATCCGCACGCCGCCCATGCCGCTTGGCACCACCACGATGCTCGCCGCAATCAGCAGCGGCAGCATCGCGGCAATTCCCAATCCAATGGACCCGCGCCATGCGATCTCCGCAGGCTCGGGTTGCAGTCCTCCGTCTCCTCCCGCCTGTTCCGCCTCCCACTTCCGCGCCGCGCGATACCGCCTCCACATTCCATATACCGGCATCCCCGCCGCGGCAGCCAGCATCATCCAACCCGCAATCGTCAGCAACAGCTTCAACGCGAGCATCGCCCTTCTCCTTTCCGGTTCTTTGGTTCCCTAACTTTGCCGGCCCCCGGCCGCGAAACCATGATCAGCCGGACCAGTCCGCCAAACGTCAGCTCTTCCAGCGCCAGCAGCGCCACCACGTTCAGCAGCACCGCCCCCAATCCGCTCATCGCCTCACTCAGCAGGTTCATGGCGCTCCTCCTCTACCGCATCGCGGCCACGGCCATCCCCACAACCGGAGAGTTCGTCGCTGCAACCGTCGCAGGCGTCTCGTCCAACTCGATCTGCGCAGTCAATACCGGCTCTTCCGTCACCGCCAGCCCCGCCGGCTGCCCGCCGCCAAACAGCCGCGCCGTCTCCTCGTTGTGCTCGCCAATCAGCTCCACGGTGTCGCCCACCTGCACCATCGCGTAGAACTCTTCCAGGTCCGCCTTCGCCATCCGGATGCACCCATGCGACGCCGCCTTGCCAATCGATTTCGGCTCGTTCGTCCCGTGGATCCCGTATCCCGCCTTGCTCAGCCCCATCCACCGCGTCCCCACCGGATTCCGCGGCCCCGGTTCCACCATCTTTCCGTTGTGGCGATACACCGGGTTGGCCACCCGCCGCTCGATCGTGAATGTCCCCACCGGGCTCGGCGTCGACGGCTTGCCCACCGCCACGCTGTACACCTTCTTCACGGCGCCGTCTTCCACCAGCGCCAGCTTGCAATCCCCCAGGCTCACAACGATCTGCCGGATGTGCGCTTCCTGCTGCTTCTCCGCCGTCTTCGCCGTCTGCTGAGCCGCTGCCGTCACCGTCATCGCCATCCCCGCCGCCACCGCCATCGCCAGAGCTTTCATCGCATCCCCCCAAGGCGTCTCCGACTGCTTCCAATTGCCTTGTTGCCCGGAGAGATTGCATCCCCCGCGCCAATCCGCGTCTTGCTGATTCCACAGAGCTTAGTATCGAGAACGGTACGAAGTGCCCGTGGCAGCGCACACACACCGTGGCAGCGCTGACACAGCGCCATCGGGAAGGGAATTGAGGAGGTTTCGATATACGCCCGCCGCGGACTCGCCGGCGGCAGCCTGCCCCGCCACCGCGGAGAGTTCGAAAACACGATCGCCGGCCGTTCCGGCATGGGTCAGCCCGGCCAGCCTGGCCCGAATCCCGCACCGGGTCAAAGCCGCGAGCCGGTCCGTCGATCCGCGTAGCCCGGGGGCTCGAGGTTCGAGTGTTTTCTGACCCGGGACAGCAGCGTCGTTCGCCGCGGTTCAGCGGTTTTCAGCTCCAGCGCTTCAATCGAAATTTACTTGCCACCCTCCATCGCCCTCACTACACTCATCCGCATGAAAATCGTTGCTTCCCTATCACTTGCCGCATTGCTGACCTTTCCCCTCACCGCAACATCTCTGCCGGCACAGGACTGGGCCAAAGCCCGCCTCGATGCCTCACCGCGCCACCGCGAGTATGTCCCCTTGAAGCATGGCAGCCGCACTGTGCAGGCCTTCGTCGTCTACCCTGAAGTCAAGTCCAAAGCTCCCGTCGTCGTCCTCATCCACGAGATCTTCGGCCTCACCGACTGGGCGAAAGAAATGGCCGACGAGCTGGCCGCCAAGGGCTTCATCGTCGTCGAGCCCGATCTGCTGTCCGGCTTCGGGCCCAAAGGCGGCGGCTCCGACGAGTTCCCCAGTCAGGACGCGGCCGTCAAAGCCGTCTCCGGCCTCGATCCTGACGGCGTTCTTGCCGACCTCGACGCCGCCGCCGACTATGGCAAGCACCTGCCCTCGGCCAATGGCAAGCTGGCCGTCGCCGGCTTCTGCTGGGGTGGAGGCAAGTCCTTCGCCTTCGCCACCCATCGCAAAGACCTCAGCGCCGCCTTCGTCTTCTACGGCCCGCCGCCGTCGAGCTTCACCACCATCACCGCGCCCGTTTACGGCTTCTACGGCGGCAACGACAGCCGCATCGACGCCACCATCCCCGACACCGTCGCCGCCATGAAAGCCGCCGGCAAGAAATACGACCCCGTCACCTATGAAGGCGCGGGCCACGGATTCATGCGCGCCGGCGAAGACCCCGGCGACACCAACCCCGCCAACAAAAAAGCGCGCGAAGAAGGCTTCGCACGCCTCGTCAAGCTGCTCCAGTCCATGTAGCACCGGCGCGGCCAGGGAAGTTGCTGCCGCCCGCGATTGCACCGAACAGGAAGGGCACGGCTTCGCCTGTGCCCCTCCGAGCCGCAATCCGCTTCTCAACCCCGCGCCTGCCCTGGTAAGACCGCTCTCACACCCCGCACCATCCTCCCCAACATCACCATTCCTCGCCGCTCAGGTCTAACCCACCGCAATATCTTGCGCTTGCCCCTTCTACTCCATCGTCCTACCCCCGGGAATATCCGGCGAAACCCCGGTAAATTTCCACAATTCTCGGAAATACCCTTGAACCGCCCCCAGAAAACGCGATATACACAAGATCACCGGCCGCCACGTTCGGCGCTCTCATAAGCCATCCGCCCGCCAGGAAGGAACTCATGCGCAATTCCGCCGCACGCTCGAATCTGCTCGTCCCCGAAGTTCGCGAAGTCATGGACATCCGCCAGGCCTCCGACTACCTCGGCATCTCTCCCGACACGCTCTATAAGTACGCCTCAGAGGGCTTCGTTCCCGCTTTCAAGCTCGGAAACCGCTGGCGCTTCAAGCGCTCCCGCCTCGACGAATGGATGGACCGCCAGTCCGACATCCAGGCCGCCGAGATCGAAGTCGACCCCCACCAGAAAAAGCCCGTCCGCCCGGCGATGTAGGCAGCTGAATTCCTCCGGACTGAACCAGACCTCCGATCCGTCGACCGAAGTCGCTGAAAAGCCCATGCCCTCTCGTGCGAGATTGACAGGCCGACTCAAATCGCAGTCTACCGAGGACGGAATTCGAATCATGATTCCAGGGCGCCTGAGCGGTCGAGTTTGGCTGCACCATTTCGGCACAGCCGAGTCCATAATCCCTTTTGTTTCACTGTTCATCTCCTTCTCACTCGTGTACCTTTACGAGCACATTTGGACCGTATTTCTAGGGGTTGGTCTTGGGGGGCTGATTAGCCGGTTCCTAAAACTTCTCACAGGGCGGTCCGTTGTTACCTTGGAGCCGCGAAGACTTACGATTGAATGGCGATCCGCCGGTGTCACGCGCAAGGTCGAGTCATTCGCACCGGACCAGATCAATAGGCTCCGTTTTGTGCACTCCACGCAAGGCGCGGACATCCGAAACGATCTCTGTCAGAGCGAAATCCAGTTCGACGATGACCGTGGGACAACCCATAGCTTCGCCTTTGGCGTTACCCCTGACGAGGCCGGCGCCCTGATTGAAAAGCTCATGCAGTCTCTTCCCGCTCACGAAGTCAAGCAATCGTAACCCCCAAAAGTCCGCTCTCTTGTCAATCCGATCTTGACTGTCTCTGCGATATATACCATGCTATATATCAACTGGAGGGCGCTTCGTGCCCCAACCCCGCAAAGCCCGCGTCTTCATGACCGGCCGAAGCCAGGCCGTCCGCATTCCTGCGGAGTTCCGCTTCACCGCGGATGAGGTCTACGTCCATCGCGATCCGCAGACGGGCGACCTGATTCTCTCCCAGGCGCCGCCTTCGACCTGGGCCGAGGTCTTCGCCGCCCTGGACGAGGCCGAATTCCCCAATGAATTCATGTCCGACCGCCAGCAGGGAACCGCGGAGACGCGCGAACCACTGTGATTCGTCTCTACATGCTCGACACGAACACCGTTAGTTACATCCTGAAAGGCGTGTCTCCGGCCGCTCGCAACCGGCTCGCCAGCCTCCAGCCTGACAAAGTCGCATGCATTTCAGCGGTCACCGAGGCCGAGCTCTGGTATGGCCTCGCTCGAGTCGGCGCGAGCGAACGCCGGCAAAACGCGCTCCGCACCTTTCTTTCGCGGTTGCAGATCCTGCCGTGGGGCAGCGAAGAAGCTGCCATTTACGGCCCATTCCGCGCCACGCAGGAATCCATCGGCAAGCCCCTCGGCCCATTGGACACCCAGATCGCAGCTCACGCCATCGCCGTTCGAGCCATCCTGGTCAGCAGCGATTCAGCGTTCCAGCATGCCGTTGGCCTTCCCGGCCTTGAATCTTGGGCCACCGACCTGACCGCTTGACACCTGTCCCCTGATCCCTGTCCCCTGATCCCTGTCCCCTGTCCCCTGATCCCTGTTCCCTGATCCCTGTTCCCTGATCCCTGTTCCCTGATCCCTGTTCCCTGATCCCTCGACGCGGCATGATATACCTTTCCAAGTGAACTACGCCCGCCGCATCGGCGCCCTGCGCCGCCGGTTAACCCGCGCCGGAGTCCCCGGCCTCCTTGTCACGCATCTTCCCGACATCCGCTATCTCACCGGCTTCACCGGCTCCAGCGCAGCCCTCGCCGTCACCCGCCGCGCCGCGCGACTCTTTACCGACGGCCGCTATACCGCGCAGGCCGCCGAACAAGTCTCCTCCGCAACCGTGCAGATCGGTGCCGGCTCGCCCTCTGTCGCCGCCACCCAGTGGATCGCCGCACAGCCCGGCATCGACTTCGCCGTCTTCGACCCCGCCACCGTCACCGTCGCCGACCTAAACCGCTGGAAAGCCGCCTTGCCCTCGGGCCTCCGCCGCAGCTTCCTTTCCGCGCTGCCCGCCTCCCTCGTCGAGCCGCTCCGCCGCCAGAAAGACGACGACGAGCTAGCCATCCTGAGCGAAGCCGCCCTCATCGGCTGCCGTATCTTCGACCACATCCTCACCGTCATCCGACCGGGTATCGCCGAAATCGAGGTCGCCGCCGAGCTCGAGCATCGCGCCCGCCTTCTTGGCGCCGAAGCCATGTCATTCGACACCATCGTCGCCTCCGGACCGCGCTCCGCCATGCCCCACGGCCGCGCCACCTCGGCGCTCCTGCCCCGCAGGGGCTTCCTCACGCTCGACTTCGGTATAATCCTTAAGGGTTACTGTTCGGATATGACCCGTACGGTTTACCTCGGCCAGCCCAAAGCCAATGAGCGCGAAGCCTACCAGGCCGTCCTTGAAGCGCAGCAGGCTGCGGTCGCCGCGGTAAACGCCGGAGCCCGTTGTGGGGACGTCGATGAGGCCGCGCGCAGCGTCTTGCGCAAGTCCGGCCTGGCGGAGGCTTTTACGCACTCCACCGGCCATGGTCTTGGCCTTGAAATCCACGAGCCGCCTCGCATCGGCGCCGGCCAGACAAGCCGGCTCCAGGCAGGCATGGTGGTGACCATCGAGCCCGGCATTTACCTCGCCGGGCAGTTCGGCGTCCGCATTGAGGACATCGTGGCCGTGACTCGCAACGGAGGGAAGGTGCTGACACCGGCGCCAAAGGCCCTCATCGAACTTTGACTTCAAAACCTCCGGCCGGCTGGCGCGGAAGCGTTAAGGAAAGAATGAATCCACAAGATCTGACGGATCTGCAGCAGCTCATCGAGTTCCTCAAAGAGCACAAGGTCGCCGAATTTGACCTGGAGCGCGGCGACCTGAAAATCCGGCTCAAATTCGCCGGCAATCCCGTTCCCGCTGCCTCCCCTGCTGAACTCAGCGGCCTCTTCGCCGGCATGCAGCCTGTTTCCCCTGCATCGCTCTTCGCCGGCGGACCCGGTCCCGGCGCCGCTCCCGCATCTCAGCCCGCAGCCGCCGCGTCTTCCGCCGGCGCCCCGGACTCCGGCATGCACATCGTCAAGTCTCCCATCGTCGGCACGTTCTATGGCTCGCCCTCGCCCGGCGCGGCGCCCTTCGTCGCCATCGGCGAACACGTCGACAAGGGCCAGGTCATCGCCATCGTCGAGGCCATGAAGCTGATGAACGAGATCGAGTCCGACGCGGCCGGCGAAATCGCCAAAGTCTACGTCACCAACGGACAGGCCATCGAGTTCGGCCAGCCCCTCTTCGGTATCAGAATCGGATGACACCGGCTCCGCCGCAAAGCCGGGCGCCCCATCGTGTTGCCGGTCGCGCGGGCGGCCTGCAAATGCGCGGGACGGCGCAGAAACCCTCGTTGAAACTCGACCCTGCTAACTCGCTAACCTCTCGCCCGGCTGACTCACGGGCCTTTGTTGAATGAAGCTAACACCGCCAGGTCTCTTACGGTTTGATGCTGCGCCGCTTGCGGGTGCCACAGGTCTCGATTTTGAGACCTCGGAAACTGCAACCTCAAGTACGAATTCATGCGGTAGGAGACTCAGCTTTACTAACTCGCAGGCTTGCTGTCACACACACTATGTTTCGTAAAGTCCTCATAGCCAATCGCGGTGAAATCGCGCTTCGCGTCATCAATGCGTGCCGCGAGCTCGGCGTCCGCACCGTCGCCGTCTACTCTGAAGCCGACCGCAACTCGCTCCACGTCCGTTTTGCCGACGAGGCCATCTGCATCGGCCCGCCCCGCGCCGCAGACAGCTACCTCAACGTCCCCGCCGTCATCTCCGCCGCCGAAATCGCCGACGTCGACGCCATCCATCCCGGCTACGGACTGCTCAGCGAAAACGCCAACTTCGCCGAAGTCTGCCGCGCCTCCAACATCAAGTTCATCGGCCCGCCCCCCGAGGCCACCCGCCTCATGGGCGAAAAGGAAAAAGCCCGCCAGGCGATGAAGCGGGCCGGCGTTCCCATCCTTCCCGGCTCCGATGGCGTCCTCGCCGGCGAAGAAGACGCCCTCGAGTGGGCCGGCCGCGTCGGCTATCCCGTCATCCTCAAGGCCAGGGCCGGCGGCGGAGGCCGCGGCATGCGCGTCGTCCGCTCGCCCGAGGAGCTGCCCAACCTCTTCCACGCCGCTTCGACCGAGGCCGCCAACGCCTTCGGCAACGGCGACCTCTACATGGAGAAGCTCATCGAGCGGCCGCGCCACATCGAGTTCCAGATCCTGGCCGACGAGCACGGCAACATCGAGTCCCTCTTCGAGCGCGAGTGCTCCATCCAGCGCCGCCATCAGAAACTCATCGAAGAAGCCCCGTCGCTCCAGGTCACGCCGGCCATGCGCGCCGAGATGGCCGCCACCCTCCGCCACTGCCTCGCCGGCATCGGCTACCAGAACGCCGGCACCGTCGAATTTCTCATGGACGAGGACGGCTCCCTCTACTTCATCGAGATGAACACCCGCATCCAGGTCGAGCACCCGGTCACCGAGGCCATTACCGGCGTCGACATGGTCCAGGCCCAGCTCCGCATCGCCGCCGGCGAGCGCCTGGCAGACATCCTTCCGCCCAAGCTCGAAATCCGCGGCCACGCCATCGAGTGCCGCATCAATGCCGAGCACCCGCAGAAGTTCACGCCCTCCGCCGGCAAGATCACCGCCTTCAACGTCCCCGGCGGCTTCGGCGTCCGCGTCGACACCGCGCAGTACTCCGAAGGCGTCGTCCCGCCCTACTACGACTCGCTCATCGCCAAGCTCATCACCCACGGCAACGACCGCGCCGAAGCCATCTCCCGCATGGAGCGCGCCCTCTCCCAGTTCATCGTCCAGGGCATCGACACCTCCGTCTCCCTCCACCAGTCCATCTTCCAGAATGAAGACTTCAGGGCAGGGAACTTCGACACCAAATTCATGGAACGGTTTCTGGCCAAACAGACGAGCTGAGAGCCGCAATTAGAACCACACCCCCCCACGCCCCGCCTCCCGCAGGGAGGCCAGGAAGATAGCCCAGGACAAGCGCAGCGCGGTCCTGGGTTAGCGTCCCCAAAATGCCGCCGAGCCCCGTAGGGGCGACGCGAATCCCGTCGCGCATCCCCGCCGCCCTCAGCGCAAAACGACGGCCTCACCGTCGCCGTCAACCACCTCTTCCGCGAACCCGAAGCGGCTTTGTAACAGGGCACGACTTTCAGTCGTGCCGAAACCGTCGCCGTTTGAGAACGGGCTTCCAGCCCCTGCAACGACGATCCGCCACAAATTCCAGTCGGGGATGACGGATAGCGCAACCCTGGGAAAGCACGCTCTTGGCAGCCACCACGCCTCTGGTAGCTTAGTGCCCCATTCATCCACAGCAGGATCTTCTTCGTGTTCAGCGATTCTTGTTGACAAATCGCTTTAGATAGTTCAACGTTGTTTGCGTGAGTACAAGGAAGAACAACGGAGTGTCGTCTGCACTTTCCCGCGCCATCCGGATTGCGCAACTCGCCGGCAAAGACGAGGTCGAAATGGATCAAGTGCTCCTGGGTTGCCTGCTTGCGATATCGCGGTTCGGCATTGCGCAGATCGGACCCTGGAAGATCGACCTTGAAGGTTTAGGTGTGGAGTGGATGCGGTCCGATCTATCTGAAAGCAAGAAGGCAGAGGGGCACAAGGTCACCTACTCCGGTGCCACTGTTTCGCTGTTGGATCGAACTGCATTAATCGCCAAACTCGACGGTTCCGCTGAACTAGGTCTGGAGCACGTCTTGGCGGCCTTTGCGGCGGAAGAAGCCGGGTTGATGGGCGAACTCAAACAAAGATTCGGCTTTGATAGCGCAGGCTGGCGTGCCGCAGTGGCACAGTTGAAAGAGATAGATACTGGCTTTGCTGAGGTCGGCTCGACGGCAGAGGAAAACGTTGGGCAGTTAGTACGAGAGTACCTGAGCCCGGAGCAGGCTGCCGAGGAACTAGGGGTCCATGTGCAGACCCTCCGTGGATACGTGCGGACCGGAAAGCTCCCTGCGTTTAGATTGGCAGGAGATCGCGCGATTCGTATCCGCCGAACGGACCTGGAAAAGGTACTGGAACCACTGGTTTCAGAAAAAGGACCAACGACGCCAAAGGAGGAATGAAGGTGGCAATGTACGTTGTGAAGAGAAATCTGCCCGGAATCACGCCCGAGGCCCTGCAAAGTGCGGGGCTACGTGCCAAAACCTGTTGCTCACAGATGTCAGCCGAAGGTGAATCGATCACCTGGGTTCGCAGCTACTTTCTCCCTGCGACGGCACAGACTCATTGCTACTTCAATGCTGCTTCGAAGGAGGCGGTTGAAGAAGCGAACATGCGCGCCAATATCCCTTTCTCGGAAATTCTCGAAGTTGTGGAACTCACTCCAGACGCTGTGTGATCTGAGACCGGGAAAGCACAAACCCCAACCCACCCGCCTCCCGCAGGGAGGCCAGGAGGATAGCCCAGGACAAGCGCAGCGCGGTCCTGGGTCAGCGTCCCCAAAATGCCGCCCAGCCCCGTAGGGGCGACGCAAATCCTCCAGCCTGCCCACGAAAATCGCCCAGGGCAATTGCGGATGTGCCTCCGCCAAAGATCGGGGGTCGTCCCAGGCCGGGGCCACGAAAGCGAGGATTTCGCGCCCTAGTTTGCGCCCGCCCTGTGGCGAATCGGCATATCGATTTCGAAGCCGACCTGGCCGCCGATTCTGGGGCTGGCGATATGGCTGCCGCTCAGCACGGCGAAGGTCACGGCCATGCGTTGGGTGAGCTGGTACCAGCCTCCGGCGAGCCCCTGCAACTGGTCCTTCCCCAATCCTTTGTTATCGGCGATGCCGCCGTAAGCCTCCGCGCCCAGCGAGAGGCGCGCGTTGCAGTCGTGCACCAGCGAGAGTCCTCCGGTATAAACGTGGCCGCGGGTCGTTTGCACTCCCAGCACGCCTGTGCTCGTATTGCCGGCGAAAAGGAACCCGAAGTTGGCGTCGATCCGGGTCTTGTCGGAGAGCGGCTCCTGCGCAATCGAGTTCAGCCAGTAGTCGTTCAATCCGGAACCGAGTTCCTGGCGCGCGTCTGCGGTTGGAAACTCGGTGTAAAAGCTGGCGGAGAGAGCCGGAAGCTTCAACGGGCGCGGCGCCTTATGAAAATTCCATTTGATGCCCATATCCGCGTCGCCCGGGCCGCTCGAATTCCGTCCGCCGAAAACCCGGGATCCTGGCGCACGATAGATGGCCAGCCACGGCACATCGAAGTCGAGCTCGAGGCCGTGCGGCAGCCCGTAGTTGAACTTGAAGTTGGCCGTGTTCTGGCGGAGATCGGGAAATTCCCCCGACTGCAGTTTGTCGAACTCATTGAAGAATTCGAAGTGCAGCGTACCGTCGTCGGTCACGTCCGCATTGTCGGTGTAAAAGGGCATTTGGGCCCGCAGAAGCCCGGCGTTCCAGACCACGCACAAGATCACGGCGACGATCCGGGCTCGAGAGCTCATGGGGCGTTTTTCAACTGTATATTGGCAGTTCGGCCCCGCATCACCCGCGTTCTGGGCGAAAACGGTGGAAATCGCGGACCTTGCCCAACCTGTCAACCCCCTCCGCGCCTAACTCATAGATACGCAACCACATCCATTTGCAGATTCCTTCCCTCATCCGGCGCACAATAAAGATAGCCATGCCATGCTCCCGCCAATCCGTGCCCCGGGAAAACAGCTACATAGCCCCACCCCCCCTTACCCCCAGGATCTCCGCGTTCCCTGCGCACTCCGCGCAGCCACTGCAACCCACACAAATCCCATCACTTCCACGCCACGCACCACCGCACGTACAGCCGCGGTACGGCAGTACGCTACCCCGCAACCCCATCACCGCCAGCCACTTGCTTTCGAATTCCGCGCATTCCGGAAAATCGCGAAAATCTCGCCGTCCATTCACTTCTTCGGTTCCGCTCCCACCGTCCGCAATAACTCGATCGCCTTCGGCGCGCCGGGACTCTTGTAATCCGGCGACAGCAAACCATAAGTCTCTGCCGCATCGTACTTGCGGCTCTGCCCGCTCGACTGTGTGCCGTTCAGCGGCCACCAGCTCCACGAGAGATCCTTGTTATCCAGCAACACCTGCTCAAAGATCCGGAACCAATCCGAGTTAGCCCCGCAATCGAGCGTCTGGCAGCTTCCGAATTCGCCAATCCACACCGGCACTGCCGGTTGATGGTGCACGAGGAACCCTGCGCGCTGCTCGAATCGCTCGTTGTGCGCGCCATAGCTGTCGCTGTAGGCGTGCGGCGAATAGACGAGCCGGTTCGCCACGGGCAGGCTCACGGGCAGCGCCACAACGCCGCGAAAGTCCGTGGAATAATACGGGCTCTCCACGAAAATCAACAGGTTCGGGTTGGCGTCGAGAACCGACTTCCCGCCGCGCTCGGCCGCCGCATGCCAGTCGCGCGCGGGGTTGTCTCCGCCCCACTTCGCCCCGCTGCGCAGCTCATTGCGCAGGTCCGCGCCCACTACCCACGGCTGCTTGCGATAGCGCCGCACGATGGCGTTCCAGTCGGCCAGCCACTTCGCTTCCGGATACTCGTCGTTGTACCAGAGCCCGTTGCCGTCGTTCTCGCTGCAGCACCAGTCGGCGCGGCTCACATGGTTGTCGAGGATGACCAGGATGTGCGCCCTGGCCAGCGCATCGATCACCGCGTCCATGACCTGCATGGCGTGCTTGCCCTTGAATTGCGGGTTGGCTGCCACGGCGTAATCGGGCACGACTGGGTCGTGTTCGAGCGTCTCATTCGCCCACGGCAGCCGGATCGAGTTCAGCCCGATGCGGCGAATCTGCTCGACAATCGTCGCCAGCGGCGCATGGTCGAGACCGCCGGCGACATACTCCTTCTGGTCAAAGCCGTACCAGCTGGCCCCGGCCAGACGCACCGCCTGCCCCTTCGCATCGACAATGCGGTACCCGTCCGTATGCAGCGGAGGCGCGATCGGCACAGCCTGACTCTGCGCGGTCGACTGCCAAGCGAAGATCGCCAAAGCAAAGAAACGCAAGACTCTCATCTCATCCAGCGTAGCGCGTTTCCGAGTGCCGCCGTCACGCCCATCCCACGGCCTTCAGGGCCAACCCCGCATTCCAGATCTTTGTCATGTGCGCGATCTTGTCGTCCGCGAACTGCATCACGTAGACGTAGTCGGTGCTCATGCTCTTGCCCGTGGGCGGCACCGGCCCGCCTTGGCCCGTGTGCGCCGCATGAAACACGGCGTAGGCAGCCACGTTATTCCGCTCCGCATCTACCGCGAACGACTTGAGCTCGTAGCGTGCGTCGGGAAACACGGTCATTATCCCCGTCATCCAGTCGGCGTATTGGGCGAGCGTCTTCACATCGGCCAGCGGTTCGGCCTGTGCGGAAAACGTCGCGTCCGGCGTGCAATATGCGCTGCAACCCTCCCAGCCTTTGCCTGTCTCGCACGCCACGAAGAACTGCTCGGCAACTTTCGCCATTCGTGTGGTTTCCATGGCTGCAGAGAATAGCACGGCTAAGAGCCGCGGCGCTTGAATTGCTCATGACGGCGATGCCCCGTTACTTTGACCACGGCGGCGCCACGCCGGTCATCCGCGCATAAGCCACCAGTTGCCCCATGTGCTCGTTCGCATGGACGAGGATGCGCAGATACATCCCATCTGCATTCGTGTCCCGGTCCGCGATGTGGACCTTGCGCTCGAGACTCTTCGGCGTCTCGGTCAGGTGCGCCTGCTGCACGGCCTCGAGCGAGCGCTTCAGCCACTGGATTACGTCCGCCTTCGCCGTCACTGTCTTCTCGGCGTCTTCCTTCAGGTCGGCGGGCATCTTCGGCCCGGTCACGCTCAGCAGGTAGAAGTTCGCCATCACGATGTGCATGTAGACTTCGCTCGTCGACCGCACGCCCTTGGCCGGCCGCCATCCAAACTTCTCCGCCGGCGTGGCCTCGGCCAGCGCAATCAACTGACTCGATACATGTTTCCACTCGCCGTCATACCCCTGCCAGATGCCCTCGGGCGCCGTCTGCGCTCGCAGGCACGACACACCCAGCAACATCGTAAACAAAGTTGCTGCCAACATTCTCTTCATTGACTTACTCCTCTCCCTCAGGTCGGCAATCGATCCAAGCTTACGCCACAGACTCGGTGTTACGCTGATCTACATGCGTCCCCAGCCCCTCATCTGCGTCAGCGATGTCGAAGCCAGCAGCCGCTGGTATCAGCGCCTGCTCGGCCTGGCCGGCAATCACGGCGGCAAGGCATACGAGCAACTCGTCAAGGACGGTGAGCTGATCCTGCAACTGCACAGTTTCGATGTCGAGCATCATCACGGCCCCATCGGCAACCCCGCTGACAAACCCTATGGCAACGGAGTCCTTCTCTGGTTCGAGGCCGATGATTTCGACGCCGTCGCCGCGCGCGCCGCGGAGATGAAGGTCGAGATCGTCCTTCCCAGGCATCGCAATCCGCCCGATGGCGACGGCGGCCCCAATCATTGGGAGTGCTGGATGCGCGATCCCGACGGTTACACGGTTGTGGTCGCCAGCCCCTATGGCACGGCCGAAGGCACGTGGAAGCCCCAAGGCAATCCCTTCGCGATGCCGCAGCAGTAGGCTTGATTCGTCATCCTGGCAGTTTCGACTATGGCTCCGCCTCGATGAGAGCAGACTGGGCCTGCTTCAGCTCGATGGCCAGAGAACCATTCTTCGCGCCCACCTCTCGCCCGCTCCACGCATCCCGCCACGTTGCCGCGCCCAGTCGCCACGTTGCGGGAATCACAAGCGTCGTCCGTCGCGAAAAATCCGCATCGTCGCGCAACCCTTCTTCGAGATTCCCGGCGAGAACGCGATATTTTCCATCCTGCGTCCGCCACGCCGCCATACTCATTGTTTCGTTCGCGTCGATTCGCTCGGCGTGGAATGCATGCTTCGCCCCGAGCAACTCGCTGAACACACCCGCTGCCAATGCATACGGCTCGCCGGTGTTGCCCCAGATCTCCTTGAGCGGTTTGCCCTCGATCGACCGCAGATCCGGCGCATCCCATGCAGCCACATTCTTCCCCTTGCTCGTGTCGATTGTAAGCGCCGGTGAGCCATCCTCGAGATACACGCTCTTTGCTCCTGCTGCAATAACCCCCTTGGTCGGCTGGCAGTACAAGCCGAAACTCGCCGGCCCGTTCGCCACCCTGTGCGTAGCCTCGCTCGCTGCCGCACACTTCCTCGCCGGCCATTCCGCGGTCGCCTTCTCCGCATTCACTCCCGCGAGCCTCAACAACTCCGGATCGATGCCTCCTGCAAAGCTCCCCACCAGCGCCATCGGCTGGCCGGCCTCGATCATTTGCTCAACCGTCTTCAAATGCTCCGCACTCAAATGACTCGGCGTCTGCAAAACAAACAAATCCGACTGCACCGTTGCCAGCCACTCCATCCGAGTCACCGAGAGCAGCGGCACCGGCCACTTGACCGCGCTCCCCATCTGCTCGTCGATCCACTCGTTCGCATCGCGATCCGGCACCGCGTGATCGATCTGCCACTGCATCGCCTCACGCGAAACCACGATCGTCGGCCCGAAGACCTCTTTCGTGTTCTGCGCATCCGTCACCGCCGCGTTGATGTTATCCGAGAGGAACTTCACATCGCGCGCATCCAGCAGCCGCTCGCCCTGGTTCGCCCACGAGATGTACGTCCCCGCCGGCATCTTCAATCCACCCGGCGTCTTCACCGCGACATGCGAGTATGCCCAGATCCCCCAGCGCAGCCGCTCGGGCGCCGAGTGAATCACGTCCCAGCTCTCCCACGCGTCGAACGTCTCGACCAGCGGATAGTGCCGCACCTTCGAATTCGCCAATGCCGCCGCGTGCACCAGCATGTAGGCAAGCTGATACGTCCATCCCTTCGTCGGCGCGTTCCAGAAATTCCCCTCGCGAATGCCAACCTCGTTCCACGCGCCCGCCCACGTCTGATCCACCCAGATATCGAGATATCCCTGGGCCGCGATCGTCTCCAGGTCCAGGCCATTCGAACGCCAGTCGCTCACCGCGCTCGACGCATTCGAATACATCATCACAAGCGCATCCGGGTTGGCCAGCTTCGTCTCCTTTACCAACGCCGCCACTGCGTCCGTCGCCTTACGAATCATTCCCGCCGACGGCGCAAGCGCTCCCCACGGTCCCGCGCGCTGATAGGGAACCGGCATGCCGAATGAGTCGCGCAGCATGATCGCATCCAGCCCCAGCGCCCGCGACAGGCTCCCCCATTGCGCCGCATACGCCGCATGCACCGGCATGCCCTCTGTGATCCCGTTTACCAGCCCTCCCAGCGGGCTCGCATCCGCGTGCAACGTCGCGCCCGGGTCGAAAAACCGCCCGACGCTGAAGTTGTCTCCCTGGCTCGAGCGGATCTGCGTGAACGCCTCAGGATGCAGCTTCGCCCACGTGGCCGTCTCCCCATACGCATTGGTCCACGCATAGTTCAGCATGCCCACCTTGAATCCACCGATCCCGCGCCGATCCGCCTCCTTCTTCAACGCAGCGATCAGCGCCTTCACGTCGCCATAGGTCCATGGATCGTAGCCATGCCGCTCGACCGCCACCGCGCCGGCAAACCTTGCTCTCCACTTCTTCTGTCTCTCCTCGGTCGTCCCCGTCAGCGGCCCGCTCTCTTCCACCCATTTCTCCTGCCCCGACCCTTTCGGCAGAGAAATCCTCTGGCCAAGATCACCCGACCACTCCATGACCGGTCCCACGGTCCACCCGATATTCAGAATCAGTCCCCGATATCCACTCACTCCCGCATACAACGGATCAAACCGGTCCCAGAACTGCCGCACCGAATCATTCATCTTCTGCTGATGAAACCAGTAAAGATCGATCTCCAGCCATCGGTCGGCATTCACTTGCGTGTGCGCTGCGTCTACAGTCGATGCCGGAATCCACCCAAGCACCAACACGCCAAGCACTCCGACCCCCACCAGAACCCGAACGCCCAACATCCATCGCTTGCGCATTCTCACCACGCTCCGCGTCCAAACATTGCCTCGCGCAAATTCGCTCGCATTCTAACTCTTTTCGCTTGCCTGACTTTCCGCAGCCGTTTTCCTTCAATTCGTCACATCGCGCCGCCGCCGGTCTCGTGACGGATTACCCTCGTCGAATAGCACCAACCGGGCACCTCATGCGTCGACACTTCTCATCCCGCGTGCTCAGGCCGCTCGCCGCACTGATCTTCACCGCGGCGGCCGCGCAGTCGCCCCTGTCCAACGCAGGACAGCGCCTCCAAGGCATTCGCGCTCGATTGCAGGAGGCGCGCGCAAGGAGCGACTGGCCCACGGCACTCGCGGCTGCAAGGGAGCAGGTCGACTTTCTTCATGGATATCCTCGCGCACTCCTCGAGCTCGCTCGCACCTCAACGCAAGCCGGCGACCTGGATTCCGCCTTGCGTGTCCTTCGGCAATATGCCCGCATGGGCCAGGTCACCGCACAACTCGACAGACTTCCCGAGTTCGCGGCCTTGCGCACAATTCCGCAATACGCCGCGCTTGCTCACTCGATCCAGTCGAACCTTGCTCCGGTGTCACACACATCGCAGGCCGTCTCAATTTCCGATACGGGCCTTCTTCCCGAAGACGTCGATTACGACACCGCCGGCCACCGCTTTCTCGTCTCCAGCATCCGCGAACACAAGATCATCTCCGTCACGGCCGCCGGCGCCGTCTCCGATTTTGCCGCTGCGCCCGAACCCTGGCCCGTGATGGCTCTTCGAATCGATGCCGCACGCCACCTTGTCTGGGCCACAGAGGTCGCTCTGGACGGCTTCACCTCCGTCTCCAAAGACGACTCGGGCCGCTCGGCCATTCTGGCCTTCGATCTCGGCACCGGCAAGTTGCTCCGCCGCGTAGAATCGCTGCGCGGTACGGCGCTCGGCGACATGACCCTCGCTCCCAACGGCGATCTGGTCGTGAGCGACGGCCAATCCGGTGGTGTCTATCACCTCGCCGCCGGCGGCGACGCTCTTGATCGCATCGACTCCGGCGACTTTATTTCGCCCCAGACGCCTGCATTCCTGCCCGGTGGCCATCGCGTCTTCATCCCCGACTATCTGCGCGGCATCGCCGTCCTCGACGTTGCTTCGCACCACGTCACCTGGCTGGCGACAGAGGGGAAGTACGCGCTCAGCGGCATCGACGGCCTCTACCTCCACGAGCGGCGGCTCGTTGCTATTCAGAATGGCACGTCGCCCGAACGAGTCGTCGTCTTTGCGCTCGATGCGTCGCTCTCGCGGATCGTGAGTGAGTCCATCGTCGAGGAGTCGACCCCGAATCTCGGCGACCCTACGCACGGTGTCTTCATTGGTAACGACTTCTATTTCATCGCCAATTCCGGCTGGGACGCTCTGGATGACCACGGTGATCTGCTCGCGGACGCGAAACTCTCGGCCTCGCACCTCCTGAGAACTTCGCTGCGATAGCCGCGAATCGTAGCAGGCCTCCTCCCTCGGTCCAGTTCGCCGTGGCCGTACAATCGAATTCGTATGACAGAACCCGCCTCTCTACAATCACGCACCTTCGAAGAGCAACTCGACAAGCTTGCTGAAGTCGCCGTTCAGGTTGGGCTTGGGTTGGCCTCCGGCCAGGAGCTGTTGATGACCGCGCCCCTCGAGGCCGTGCCGCTCGCCCGTCGCATCACGGAGCACGCCTACCGCGCCGGCGCCTCGCTCGTCACTACCCTCTATACCGACGAGGTCGCCGCCCTCATGCGCTACCGCTTCGCACCGGATGAAAGCTTCGATCGGGCCGCCGCCTGGCTCTATGACGGCATGGGAGCCGCGTTCAAGACCGGCGCCGCGCGTCTAGCCATCACCGGCGGCAATCCGGCACTTTTGTCGAACGAGGATCCTGAAAAGGTCGGCCGCGCCAATCGCGCCGTCTCGCAGGCCTATCGCCCCGCGCTTGAGCTCATCACCCGCCACGCCATCAACTGGACCATCGTCGCCGCCGCGACGCCCGCGTGGGCGGCGGCCATGTTCCCCGCCGACTCGCCCGAAGACGCGCTCGCGAAGCAATGGGATGCCATCTTCTCCACAACGCGCATTCTCTCCGCCGATCCTGTGGCCGACTGGAAGGCGCACGACGCGAACCTGCAGAAGCGCGCCGCCTACCTGAATGAAAAGCGCTACTTCGCGCTGCAATATCGCGGCCCCGGCACCGACTTCCGGCTCGGCCTCGCCGACGATCATCACTGGCTCGGCGGCGGCACGCGCGCCGGCAACGGCCTCTACTGCATCCCCAACATGCCCACCGAGGAAGTCTTCAGCATGCCGCACAAGGACCGCGCCGACGGCACAATTACGGCCACAAAGCCGCTCTCGCACCAGGGCACGATGATCGAGGGCATTCAAGTGCGATTTGAAGCCGGCCGCATCGTCGAAGCCCACGCCACCCGGGGCCAGGAAGTCCTGGAGAAGCTCATCGACACCGACGACGGCGCGCGCCGCCTCGGCGAAGTCGCGCTCGTGCCGCACTCCTCGCCCATCGCCGCCAGCGGCCGTCTCTTCTTCAATACGCTGTTCGACGAGAACGCGGCATCGCACGTTGCGCTCGGCCAGTCCTATTCATCCTGCATGCGCGACGGCGACAAGCTCTCGCCGGACGCACTCGCCGGCAAGGGCGCGAACTCCAGCCTGATCCACGTCGACTGGATGATTGGCTCAGCCGAGCTGGATATCGACGGCATCACCGCCTCCGGCATAGTCGAGCCGCTGATGCGCCACGGCGAGTGGGCCTGAGAGAACCGCACTCCACAAAACCGCCGCCGCATCGTAGACCATGCCTCCGCGCTTTCGCACCATGCCCTGGTCGTGAAAGAATCGTTCGGCGCGCGCTATTAGGATCATGGGGGCACACATCTGCAATGATGAATTCACGCGGCCGCTTGAACCGCAGACAGTTTCTTCGCAATGCAGGCATCGCCGCCGGGGGCTCTATCGCCGCATGCGCCCCGCTCCGAGCCTTCGCGCCCGCCAAATCCAAGTCGGACTACACACTCCGCATCGAGCCCACCACGATCGAGATCGCGCCCGGCGTCAATGTGAAGACCACCGCTTACAACGGCCAGGTCCCCGGCCCCATTCTCCGTGTGAAAGAAGGCGCCCCGGTCGCCATCGACGTGACCAATGCCAGCACCAATCCCGACATCGTTCACTGGCATGGGCTTGCCATCGACTCGCTCAATGACGGGGCGATGGAAGAAGGCTCGCCCATGATCGCGCCTGGCGCGCAGCTCCGCTACGCGTACACGCCAAAGCCCTCGGGCACGCGCTGGTATCACACGCACGCCGGCGCCGGCGGAGATCTCTCGCTCGGCACCTACAGCGGCCAGTTCGGATTCCTGCTCGTCGACGGCAAATCCGAAGCCGGTGCGCCCGGCCATTACGAGCAGGAGATCTTCCTCTCCATCCATCACTGGGAAGGCTCCTTCGTGCCCATGGTCGAAACGATGCGTGCCGAGTCAGCCAACATGCCGCTCACGTCCGGCTCCGACGTCGGCTACAAATACGCCACCTTCAACCAGCACATGCTTGGCGCCGGCGAGCCCATTCGCGTCAAGCAGGGCCAGCGCGTGCTCCTGCGCCTGCTCAACGCCAGCGCCACGGAAAATGTCGTCCTCGCACTCCCCGGCCACACGTTCAAGATCCTCGCCATGGACGGCAACCCGGTCCCCAATCCTGCAACCGTTGACGTGCTCTCGCTCGCGGTCGCCGAGCGCGTGGACGCCATTGTCGAGATGAATTCGCCGGGTGTCTGGATCCTCGGCTCCACGCTGCCCGAGGCGCGCAAGATGGGCCTTGGTATCGTGGTCGAATACGCCGGCAAGAAAGGCGCGCCGGTATGGAACGACCCCGCCCCCGCAAAATGGGACTACGCGAAATTCGCCGCAACCTCCGCTGCGCCCTCACCTGACGAAACCATCACCCTCACCTTTCGCGACGTCGGCCCCGCCAAAGGCTCCAACTTCGATGTCTGGACCATCAACAATAAGTCCTGGCCCGATGTCGATCCGATTCGCGTCAAGGCCGGCAGGCGCTACCGCCTGCTGCTGCGCAACGGCAGCGGAGATCAGCATCCCATCCATCTGCATCGCCACACATTCGAGGTCGTCTCCATCGCCGGCAAGCCGCTCAGCGGCCTGCGTAAAGACACGGTCAACGTCATGCCGCTCTCGACCGTCGCGGTCGACTTTGCCGCCGACAACCCCGGCGATACGCTTCTGCATTGCCACCAGCAGTTGCACATGGACTACGGATTCATGACGATCCTCAAGTACACATAGCCGTCAGGGCACATATCCGGGCGCTCCAGGTCGCGATTTTGGGACCTGGGATCCCACAGAGGAAGCGAGTGAATATCGTCGATCGAAATCATTTCATCCTCGCGTTCCTTGCACTCGCGCCAGCCGTACCATCCCACGCGCAAACCGTCGGCTGGCCGGCTTACAACGGCGGCCGCGATGGCGACCACTACTCGCGCCTGGCGCAGATCAATCGCACCAACGTAGCGCGCCTCGAGGTTGCGTGGACATTCGACACCGGCGAGAAGGGAGGCATCCAGGCCAACCCGCTCATCGTCGAGCGCACGCTCTACGCCTACACTCCGACGCAGAAGATTATCGCCCTCGACGCCGCCACCGGCGCGCTGAAGTGGAAGTTCGACTCCGGTATCGAAGGCACGCAGCCCGCACGCGGCATGGCCTTTTGGACTGACGGCAAAGAGCGCCGCCTGCTGGCCGGCGAGATGAACTTCCTCTACTGCCTGGATCCCGACACCGGCCGCCCCATCCCATCCTTCGGCGAGAACGGGCGAGTCGATCTGCGCAAGGACCTGCGCGGCCAATACGAAGAGCAGTCCATCGCTCTCACCTCGCCCGGCATTCTCTACAAGGACCTCATCATTGTCGGCGGGCGCAACCCGGAGACCCATCCCGCGCCGCCCGGCGATATTCGCGCCTTCAACGTCCGCACGGGCAAGCTCGTCTGGAGCTTTCACACGATCCCGCATCCTGGCGAGCCGGGATATGAAACCTGGCCGCCTGACGCCTGGAAGACTGCCGGCGCGGCCAACAACTGGGCCGGGATGTCGCTGGACGCCGAGCGCGGCATCGTCTACGCGCCCACCGGCTCCGCAGTCTTCGACTTCTACGGCGGCGACCGCGTGGGCGACGACCTCTACGCCAACTGCATCCTCGCCCTCGACGCGGCCACCGGCAAACTGCTCTGGCACTTCCAGGGCGTGCACCACGACATCTGGGATCGCGACTTCCCGTCTCCGCCTGCGCTGCTGACAATCCGCCGGAAAGGCAAGGACATCCCCGCCATCGCTCAAACGTCCAAGCAGGGCTTCGTCTACCTCTTCGACCGTGTTACCGGAGAACCGCTCAATCCCATCGCCGAGCGGGCATATCCCGGCAGCAGCGTCCCCGGCGAAGTCGCCTCGCCGACACAGCCATTGCCCGAGACGCCCGCGCCTTTCGCCCGCCAGCGGCTCACCGCCGACGGCCTGACGAATCGCACGCCTGCGGCCCACGAGTACGCCCTCAGGGCCTTCAACGCCGCGCGCAGCGACGGCCAGTTCATCCCCTTCTCGCTCGACAAGCTCACCGTCGTCCTTCCCGGATTCGACGGCGGCGCGGAGTGGGGCGGACCGGCGCTCGATCCCGCGACCAACATCCTCTACGTCAACGCCAACCAGATGGCGTGGCTCGCCGGCCTGGAAGAACCGCGGGCCGCCGCCACTCCCGGCGCGCAGGCATACCAGAGCCAGTGCGCCGTTTGCCACGGCCCCGACCGCACCGGTTCGCCGCCCGCGTTTCCATCGCTCGTCGGGGTGCTCGATCGCCTGACCCCGCAGCAGGTCGCTGACGCGATCAAGCTTGGCAAGGGCCGCATGCCGTCTTTCCCCAATATCGACGACGCGCGCCTGGCTTCGCTGCTCGACTTCCTTCGAGCAGCGCCGGCTCCCTCCGCTGACGCCGGCGGAAACAAGGAGCTCTCGTCTGTACCCCCGCAGGCTGTGCCGTCCAGCGCTGACCCCGCAGGCGCCGCCGCTTACCAGGCTCGCTGCGCCATCTGTCATGGCGACCACCTCGAAGGCATCCCGCCATCGTTTCCCGCGCTGGCGGGCTTGGGGAATCGCCTCACGCAATCGCAGGTCACCGATATCGTGCACAATGGCAAAGACCGCATGCCGCCCATGCCGGACGTTGAAGGCCCCGAGCTCGAATCGCTGCTTCGCTATCTTGGCGTGGATGCGCACACCGCGCCCGCACCGGCGGAGGAAGCCTCCGCAGACCGGTACGTCTTCAAGGGCTATCATCGATTTCTCGATCCCGACGGCTACCCGGCCATCGCGCCGCCCTGGGGCACGCTGAGCGCCATCGACCTCAACACCGGCAAGTTCGTCTGGCAGCAGCCGCTCGGCGAATTTCCCGAACTCGTCAAGCAGGGAATCCGCAACACCGGCTCCGAAACCTATGGCGGTCCGATCGTCACGGCCGGCGGCTTGCTCTTCATCGCCTCCACCGTCGCGGACTGCAAATTCCGCGCCTTCGACGCGAGCAACGGCAAGCTCCTCTGGGAGACCCAGCTCCCATCCCCCGGCGTAGCTACGCCGTCCACGTATAGAATCGGCGAACGCCAGTACGTCGTCATCGCCGCGAGCGGCGGCCGCGATTCTCGAGCCCCGCTTGGCGGTACTTATGTCGCCTTCGCATTGCCTGCGCCGCCATCGCGGCTGTCCAAAGGAAAACGGGGCACCCATGCGGATGCCCCGTGATTCGTCATGCCGATGACTGCCGTCGGCGGCCGGCCTTCTCGACCGCGGCGCTATTTCCAGGTCACGCCCGGATAAAGACTTGGAATCCGGAATGCGCGGTAGAAGTTGGCAGTGGTCACGTAGAGACTCCACACGGTCGTCATCTCCGCGTCCTGCGTCACTTCCTGCACCAGCGAACTCGCCCCGACAGCTGTCGTCGGCGGCAGCCCGCAGAGATCGTATTCCACATTTCCGTTGGCCAGCTCTTCGGTATTTCCCCCGAAGAAGCTGTAGTTGGCAGGAATGATCTTTTGATGCCAGGTCAGCGTCGCCGTCTTCGCTGTCTCGTCGATCTTGTAGACCGGAATCGTCGAGTAAAGGCAGCTTGTCGGCAGCTTGCTTTGCGGTTTGCACTCAGGCCGGCTCTTGAACAGCCGGTCGTCCCCGTTGTCCATCATTCCGAGTGAAAACACGCCGGATGTGTTCGGGCTGAAAAAGTGGGGCATATGCTGCGCATACGGCCAATCGTCGGGCGCCGTGCCGTTCTTCAACACGAGATCGCCCGATGCGCCAAGCTTCCACAAAATGTCGCCGTTGCCTCGTCCGTTCCGGTAGTTGACCTTCATCACCCAGTTCTGGTGACGGACCGAGATGATGAAGTTTCCGTCGTCCGGCGAATACAACACGCCATTGGAATGCGTCCAGTCTGGAAAGCCCATGGGCTGGCGGTTCGGATCCATGTGGTTGAACTCGTTCCACACCCAGACCGGCCGCATGTACTCGTCCACGTCCACCACCACGTCGGCGAGCACCGGCTGTTGGGACCCGTTCGTCAGCGGCGGCTTGGTCGTCGTGGAAAGGGTCCGCACCTCGTTAGCCAGGATCAGCCAGTGCCCATTGGGCAGAGGTGTAATGTCGTGGTGGAACGTCTGCAACGTCAACGGAACGCCGGCCCCATCCTGGCACTCGGCGCAGGTCGCCGTCTGCAGCGACGCGTTCAGGTCGGTAACCGAAAGCTCCTGGATCGTATTTCCGGCCAGATCGATTTCGCGAATCTCATTGACGATGTTGGTGCCAAGCGTCCCAAACAGCGGCGCATTGGAAAGCCCGCCGATGGCGATCAAGATGTGGCCGTTGGGCAGCATCTTGGCGCCATCCAGATAGTCGCTGGCCGGTGTCGGCACCGGATAGTTCCAGATCAGGTTCCCCTGGAGATCGTAAGCTTGCAGCGAATTCAGCGGGTTCGCCAGCTCGATTCCCGGTTGGGGCGTGAATCCTTTTGCCGTCTGCACCGTCACCGGAAAGACATAAGCCGCGTTCACCTTGCCGGTGTTGAACTTGTGATCCGAATCTGTCCAGACGATGCCATTGTTGAGTTGCACCGTGGCAGCCATGTGGTAGGTTTTCTGGGCCCTCATACCCGCCACGTAAATACTGATCACTCCATGGTTGACGTCCGTGCCCTGGAACCATGTCTTCCACCCGTAGGCGGTCGTCGGCCCGAAGTTGACCTGCATGCGTCCCGGGAAGGGCAGCGTCAACGTGTACAACGCCACCTGCGGATTCTTTGTCGGGCTCACGTATCCGGTCTTGATTGCCGCAGAGGTCCCTTGGATCGCAACCGACGCAGGCACACCCGCGACCGCATTGGCGAAGTTCATCATCAGTGTTGTCTTCTGCTGCTTTGGATACGACGAGACTGTCGGCAGATAACTCACGATCACATCGCAGCTCTTGTGCGGCGCCAATGTCGCGCCGCAGGACTTCGCCGCCACGATTGCGAAGCTCGCGTCGCCGGAGAGCGTGGGCTTGAGTGAAAGCGTTGCCGCGCCGGTGTTTGTAACCAGGACCGCCGTCTGAGTCAGCTTGTTCCCGACAAGGTCGTTTCCAAAATCGAAGAAGAGTGTATTCAACGTGACCGACGTGGCTGTCAGGGCCGGACGGATTCCCGCTGGCAACGCCGGCCCCGCCTTGGGTCTTTCGATCCTCGGCGCCGCCAGATCAGATGCCGGAAGCAATCCCGGACAACTTGCAGCGAATACGATTGCGATAGAAATCTTCCCTAAGAGTGAATTTGTCGCCGGCCTGGCTGCTGCGCCCTGGCGATGGCTTCCGTTACGGCCGGAATTCCACCAACCTGCCTTCTGTTTCAGCATGACTCCTCCTGATCGAATTTTGCGTTTGTCGAGGGTGATTCGTTGCACGGGCAAGTCTTCGTCGGAATCCTTGCAGATTCCCCCGTGAACCTTGGCAGCCGCACTGAGCTACGGCTCGGAATGGACGTGAAAACATCTTGTTTGGCAAGGAAATCAATGCTGGCTCGAAAAGTCAAGGCTTTGCCGCAAACATGTCCGCTGGCGGGCAACATCGAGCCCGGAGCGCGCGCTTGCAGGACATCGATTGAATACTAATCGGTTTTATGAGCCATAAAGCGAAGATTGCATGTCGCCGTTCTTCTTTTGTGGGAAATGGAAGACGAAAAAATATTCGTATTTTATTCGCTTTTTCATCGCGTTCTGGGATATGCTGTTTTCGCAACTACGGAGGTTGCTCGATGGATTTCCAAAAAGAACTGCTTGCCGAATACGATCGCGAGATCGAAAGGACGCGCAAGATGCTTGCTGCCGTTCCCGATGGCGCCGATTTCGCGTTCAAACCGCATGAAAAGTGCATGCCTCTCGGCCGCCTGGCCGGCCACATCACCGACATGACCGGAGACTGGGCGCTCCATTCGCTCACCCTGGATAAGCTCGAGTTTTCCGCCGATCACAAGTGGGACCCGTTCGTCCCCGGAAGTAAAGAAGCGGCGATCGAGAAGCTCGACAGCGGCCTTGAAACTGTCCGCAAAGCCTTGGCGGAGATCACGCCAGAGAAATGGGACCAGAACTGGCAATTTGTTTATGGCGGCCAGGTGTGGATCGACCAACCCCGTCATCAGGTTTTCCGCGAGCTTGTCATTAGCCACCTCGTGCATCATCGCGCGCAACTCGGTGTCTATCTCCGCATCCTTGGAGCCAAGCTGCCCGGCATGTACGGACCGTCAGCCGACGAGATGTGATCCGCGCGGCCGAAAAGTCGAAAACCAGTGCATGGTGTCCGAATTGCCTGTTCCCGGCGTTGGCTGGATCGCTTGCTTCAGGGACCTGGATGGTTCACATCGTCTGCGTGCCAATCGCCGAGTCGTCCGCGCAGGAGTGAGAGAGCCAGTCCGGCGACGCAGCTTGTGATCCAGCCACTACTGCGGCAGATTCATCCCGCGACGCGATTCCCGCTCCGCGCTCTCTCTGCCAACCAGGGCCAATGCACATTCACTGACAGCCCGTGCCGCAAGAACTACGCTGGATGCATGAACTTCGTCTTCCCGAAGGTCTATCCGATCCTGGATGCCTCCTGCATTCCCGCCGCAGAACGAGTCTCGTTCCTCCATGGGCTCGGCTGCTCACTGGCTGACGCCGGCGTCACTCTTCTCGAGTATCGAAACAAAACCGGAACCGAGTCCGAGCTTTTTGCCGATGCCCAAATCCTCCGTGCCGCGATGCCTGCCGGCCAAGTGAAACTCATCCTCGACGATCGCGCCGATCTCGTCGAACGTATCGGCTTCGACGGTGTTCACGTGGACGCGGGTGACCTGTCACCCGCAGGAGCTCGTCACCTTCTCGGGCCTGATCGCATCGTTGGCACGTACGGCGGCACAGAATCGATCCTTCAGGGCATCCTCTCCGAGCCGGCGGACTACTTCTCCGTCGGCCCAATCGGCCCAACCATCACCAAGGAAACAACGAAGCGGCCCATCGGCGCCGACGGCGTCCGCAGCCTTCGAGTTCAGGCCGGCCCCGGACCGGTCCTGGTCGCCGCCGGCGGAGTCACGCTCGAACTCGCTCGGGCCGTCCTCGCTGCCGGAGCGAATACGGTCGCCGTCTCCGCGGCCCTCTTCCGTACGCCCGACGCTGCCGCCGAATTCCGCCGCTGGCTTGCCGCGATCGGCTGAGCTTCCTGCTCGAAGACTCAAATCGCACTGTGTCCCGGAGCGATCGACAACGTCGCCCCGGCCGTTCCCACTCTCGTGTCGCCCGAGAATTCCCGAGACTTTTTCGTAACGCTTCTGTTAAACAATCAACAGGTGACCACGCCAGCCCGCATTCCCGCCGCAGAGCCCAAATCCTCATCCGCCGCGCCGCGGCTCGAGCAGAGCCTCGGCCTTTTCAGCTCGACCGCGCTCGTCGCCGGCTCGATGATCGGCTCCGGGATATTCATTGTCGATGCCGACATTGCCCGGCTCACCGGCTCGCCCGCGCTCTATCTCGGGGCCTGGCTCGTCACCGCCATCCTCACCATGATCGGCGCGCTCAGCTACGGCGAACTCGCCGCCATGATGCCTCGCGCAGGAGGCCAATACGTCTACCTGCGCGAGTCGCTCGGACCACTCTGGGGATTTCTCTACGGCTGGACCCTTTTTCTCGTCATCCAGACCGGTACCATCGCCGCCGTGTGCGTCGCCTTCGGCAAATTCCTTGGCGTCTTCTTTCCGGCGGTCTCCACATCGCACTGGCTCTGGCATATCGCCCACGTGCCGACCATCCACCTCGGACCCATGGTGCTTGGCAACATGGAGATCGGCATCAACACCGCGAATCTCGCCGGCATCCTCGTAGTCTTCTTCCTCGCCTTCGTCAACATCTTCGGCGTCAAGCTGGGAGCCATCATCCAGAACATCTTCACCTCCGCCAAGGCGCTCTCGCTCGCGGCGCTCGTGCTGGTGGGATTCATCTTCCGCAACGCCGCGGCCCTCGACGCCAATTTCGGCCGCGGCTGGAGCAACTTCTGGCAGAACTCGGGCTTGGGCTCGCTGCACCCGGTCCAGGCCGGCGTCGGCGGCCCCATCGTTCTGGTGAACGTGTTCGTGATCCTCGCCGTCGTCCAGGTCGGCTCGCTCTTTTCCGCGGACTCCTGGAACAACATCACCTTCACGGCCGGCGAAGTGAAGAACCCGCGCCGCAACATCCCGCTCTCGCTTGTGCTCGGCACGGGCTTTGTGCTGACCGTTTATTTCCTCGCTTCAGCCGCCTACATCCTGGTTCTTCCCATGCATGGCGATCCCAACGGCGCAACGGTCCTCGCGCGCGGCGTGCAGTATGCCGCAGAAGACCGGGTCGGCACGGCGGCGCTCCAGCAGATCTTCGGTTCCACGGGCGCCTGGCTCATGGCCGCGGCCATCCTCGTGTCCACCTTTGGCTGTGCCAACGGGCTCTCGCTTGCCGGCGCGCGAGTCTACTACGCCATGAGCCGCGACGGCCTGTTCTTCCGGTCTGTCGGAAAACTCCACCCGCGCTTTCACACGCCTGCCGCCGGGCTCATGGTACAGGCCTGCTGGGCCACCGTGCTCTGCGTCTCCGGCTCCTACGGCCAGTTGCTCGACTACATCATCTTCGCCGTGCTGGTCTTCTATATCCTCACGATTCTCGGCCTCTTCGTGCTGCGCTCAAAGCTCCCTGACGCACCCCGGCCCTACAAGGCTCTCGGCTATCCGGTGCTGCCTGCGCTCTATCTCGTCCTCGCTACATGGATCTGCATCGTGTTATTGCGGTACAAGCCGCAATACACCTGGCCGGGACTCGTGCTGGTTCTTCTCGGTGTTCCTGTTTACCTGTTCTGGTCGCGCCGCGCCGGATCCGACAGGAAGTTGGACCGCAACGGCTGATTCAGCTTGCCGAACCGCGCCGTACCCGCAAGTTTCCGCATTCCGCTTCATACCTGTTTTGGGAAGTTTGTGCCGAGTTTTCCTCAGCACACATTCCCCAGCGTCCACACTCTGCATCTAATATGCAGTGGAGTGCCGACAGAAGAGACTGCGTTCGTCGGGAAGGAAACCATGATCCTCAAGAACCAGGTCGACATCCGCGATGCGGAAGCAAATATGGACCGCCTCATCGAAGGCGCAGAGAAGGGCAGACCCTTCACCATCTCCGTCAACGGCAAACCGCTCGTGAAAGTGTCGCGAATCCCGTTCCGGGAGTTGGAAGAGCTTCCTGAAATCGGGGACGATCTCAGGGCGGAACTTGGCCATGGCCGCGTTGCATCCGCGGGCTGAATTCGATCATGGCGCTCGAATGCCTTTCAGGCGCCTGTGCAGCACCCGAAGCCAATAGCTGATTGCCGATTGCCGAAGCTGTCGTTACGCCGCAGTCTTTGCGCACAGCTCATCGAACGCGCGGATCAGCTCCCCCGCAATCTGCTGTGCCGTTGCCTGCTCGATGACGTACCTCTGCATCAAGTAGACGAGTTTGCCATCGCGCAGTATCGCCACCGCCGGCGAGCTTGGCGGATTGCCCTCGAAGTAGCTCCGCGCCCGCTCCGTCGCTTCGCTGTCCTGCCCGGCAAACACGGTGATCTTGTAGTCTGGCGTGTTTGCCGTATTGGCCAGCGCCAGCCGCACTCCCGGCCGCATCTTGCCCGCCGCGCAGCCGCAGATCGAGTTCACCACCAACATTGTCGTGCCCGGCCGCGCCAGCGCTGCGTCTACTTCTTCTGCCGTGCGTGTCTCTTCGATGCCGGCGCGCACCAGCTCCTCGCGCATAGGGATCACCATAAGCTCTGGATACATTCTTCGTTTACCTCGAGACGGGGAAAGCCGCCATCTTC
>Ga0335069_10000541_pt1 | contig 63950 bp, 48 predicted proteins | sample Lox_Sample_11_FD_206714 | JGI IMG/M metagenome (GOLD analysis project Ga0335069, IMG submission 206714) | Soil microbial communities from Loxahatchee National Wildlife Refuge, Florida, United States - Lox_Sample_1.1 | ecosystem: Environmental > Terrestrial > Soil > Wetlands | place: USA... | reverse complement strand
CCCTCAAAAACGTATCTAGTTGAAACTACACCGGTTAATCGATCAACGCGAAAATGCACCGGGCATGAAAATGCAGGCAAGTCCAACGATGTTTATGAAAACAAACAACTTAAAAACGACATTTTGACAAGTCCAACGATGTTGATGAAAACACACCACTTAACTCCGCGCTATCCAACGATGTTGTTGAACAATAAGGAACTTAACCTGTTTTTTCGAGAGTCAAAACCGTTTCTCGGGCAAGCGATGTAGTCTACCTCTGAACGCCACACCCACGCTCCAAAAGGTGGGAAGGGAAAGAGTGACTACAGTCTCCTCCCGGATGGCGTAGCCTGGATTGCTCACCACTTTTGGACGTTAGTGGAAGGGCAGGGCTTCAACCCTGCCGCTACCGTGACCCCAACCCTCTTGGCTTTCCCCGCCACGTGCAGCTTGCAATCGCAAGCTGCACGTGGCGCGGAACCAAGGCAAACTCACGAGCGCGTCCTAACGGCGGGGCTGAAGCCCCGCCCTTCCCGAAACCGGGGAGAAATCCGGCCTAGTGCCCCCAGCTTACCAGACAATACGAGGACACCACTTGCCGTCGCCCCCGCGCAGGCGGGGGGGGGCCATTTTCGGCAACGGGGTTCCCGTCTTCGCGGGAACGACCGGCGGAGGCGCGCTCTTCGCGAGAGCACATGCTTCGTCCTCTCGCAGCATCTTACAGGCGCCGGGTCTGCGCCGTGCTTTGTCCTCTTACCGGCGCCTACGGCAGCACGTAGCGGAGGTCCATGTAGATGAGGCTGAGGTGCGCATCCTTTCCCGTCCCGGTGGGAACGATCCAGGGAGCGCGGGTGACATACGAATACTGATTCACCCACAGCAGCGAACCGTACTTCGGGTTCTTCCAGAACGTGCGGGTAATTCCGAAGGTCGGTTCCTGCACCGCGCGATTGGCATTGAGTTCCACCGTGGTGCTGGCGGGCGCGCCGAATCCGGCCCACACGGTCTTTCCCGTGGCGTCGACCGTATAGCCCGTATTGCGCTGGAAGTAAGCCCCGCCGTAGTAGCCGAAGAGCATGATCTTGGGAGTGGCTTGATACTCAAAGCCCGTGACGATGGAACCGGAATGAACTCCCGACAAGGTTCCGTCGGGTTTCACGATGACGTCCGGGCCGAGACCGAGGATGTAGCGTCCGCCGCCATCGCTGTAGAAAGCATGGGCCATCAGGTGGAAGTTCTTTATCACTTCCACATTCAACCCGGCCGTGACTCCGCCGCCGGTTATCGTCGAGCTTGAGTTGCTGCTGGCGTTGAAAGTGCGGAACGAGCGCACGATCCCGCCCAGCTCCGCGTGAATCTGCTTGCCGCCCACAGTCGGGTCGTAGGCCACCTTCGCAAGGATGTCGGGATGCAGGTTGGGAGTAGTGGTTTGGTTTCCGGCTGTGTCGAACTGGCTGGCGAAGCTGGTCCCGGGCAGTACCACGCCCGTGCTGATGTACTGGTTCGGGTTCTCAATTGAGACCGCCGCGGCCCATTCCTTATTCGGATGGTAGACCAGCCGCAACTGGCTCTGGCGTCCCCAGGTAACGCCCAGTTGATAGTTGCAGTCGGGGACCTGGGAAATGAAGAGGTCATTGGACCAGGGTGAGATGCCGGCGCGGCCCGGAGTCAGCAGGGTCCACGTCTGTCCGCCGACCAGCTCAAACTTGCCCCGCGTCAGTTGCACGTAGTAATGGCGAAGGCGAAGCGTGCTGGAGTTGCTGGTCACATACAAGCTGCTGGGGTTATTGCCGGCAAAGTCCGACTCAATGTAGCCCGCGATGTTGGTGTCACCCAGCTTGGAAGTCACCTTCAAGCTGACGCGCGAGCTCTGCCCCAGCGACCGGAACTCCGTCATGCGCCCCGCCGCGTTCGGCACGCCTCCGATGACGCTGTAGGGTATGCTGCCGAAGGCCGTCGCTACGCCGCTGCCGAGGTTGGTGGAGCGGAAGACGTTCGTGAATTCCATGAAGCCGCCGGGCGTGAATTCCGCATTGCCGATCGCGAAGGAAAGCGGCGACGACTTGGATTTGCTTGTGTCGGTCTCGGGAAGCAGCGCTGCAGAAGCAACGGCCGGGGTCGCCGCTGCGGTCGCGACGGGAGGCGCGGCGGCTGTTGCAACCAGAGCCGGAGCGAAGGGTTCGGCGGCCTTGCTCGCTTTCGCCGGTGCGACCGGCGTCGTGCTGGCTACCCGGCCCAGGTTCGGCAAGGCGGTCGAGGCGGCCTGCACACCTTCGATCTGGTCCAGGCGCCGCGTGACGGCTTCGAGCGTCCGCTCCAGATGGTCGATGCGCGCCTGCTGCCGCACAAGTTGCTCCTTGAGGGCCGCGGTGTCATCGCTCGATCGGTTGCTAGCGGCTGTTGTTCCCTTTGCGGGCGACGGATCTGCGTCGGCCTTGGGATCCTCGGCCCAGAGGGATGAAGATAAAGCCAGACTCACAAAAATGCCCGTTACCAGGAGAAATCTCCTGGCGGAGATGTATACGTTTCTGGATTCCATGCGAGTTTCCTTTGGGTCCTTGGGTACCGGCTTCGGCCATGGTCGCCTTGCGCCCGGTACACGGGACCGGCGAACCACTTGCCGCACTTTGGTAGCTCATTCTCTTCTCAAGGAGACATCAATCAGGAGGCAGTTCACTTGCAGGAAGCTGTCAAGAGTCCGCACCTGGGGCCATTGAAAAGAGTGGGGCATTGTACCCCAGATTGGCGCGCGAACACTCGCTTATGTGGACGCGTATGTGGGTGAACCTGGGAATGAGGGCGAGACCCCTGATCTCACTGGCCTGGTCTGAACACCCAGTTTTGGTGGGAGGGATTCCGTACTTGGTAGCCACGGCACAGTCTGGGTGCCGTGGGTTCTGCGCCACCCGTGTTTTTCCACTGTTGCGTTCCGGCCGGGTTGGAAGAAACCTCTGGAGTCAAAGTGTGGTATATTCACACTAGGAGCTGCAATGAAGCTGGTCATTACCATTTATCAGGACGAGGATGGGGTCTATATTGCCGAATGCCCCTCCATCCTGGGATGCGTTAGTCAGGGTGGCAGCGAAGAGGAAGCCGAAAAGAACATACGCCAAGCCATCCAGGAATGCCTTGCTGTCCGTGCTGAAAAGCACATGCCCCTGACGATTGCCACCCGCGAAGTGGAAGTTCTCGTCTGATGCCACCTGTTCCGGTCCTTCGACCTCGAGACATCGTGGGAGCTTTCCGCAAGCTTGGTTGGGAGGTGGCGCGTCAGCGCGGCAGCCACATCATTCTCACCAAGCTCGGACACCCAGCAACACTTTCCGTTCCTGATCATCCCCAAGTCGCACGTGGAACCTTGCGCGCTCTCATTAACCGCGCTGGCTTGACTGTGGAAGAGTTTTTGGCAGCGGTCGAGCAATAGGGTCGGCCGCGCGGACCGCTCACTCTGCGGTCCGCGCCTGCCACTCACTAATAACTAGCGTCCCGAGTCGTAGATTGGTTGAAGAATTCCGTCAGGGTGCGGCTTCAGCCGCACCGACATGCGGCGGCCTAATTTCCCTTTTGTGGCCTTCGCGGCGGGCATCTTGCCCGCCGCGAAGGCCGGGAAGCAACAAAGGGGGTGGCTTTTATCGGCATGGCTGAAGCCATGCGCTGACGGATTATTCATCGAGCTTCTGATTCGGGACACTAGCCACTGCTCTTACACCAGATCGTAGCGGTCGAGGTTCATCACCTTACTCCACGCCGCTACGAAGTCCTTCACAAACCTCTCCTTCGCGTCGGCAGCGGCGTAGACTTCCGCGAGGGCGCGGAGCTGGGAGTTTGAACCGAAGACAAGATCAACGCGGGTGCCGGTCCACTTGAGTTTACCCGTCTTGCGATCATGACCCTCATACACGCCCGCGGATGATGAGGAAGGCTGCCACTTCGTATTCATGTCGAGCAGGTTGACGAAGAAATCATTAGTCAGCGTCCCGGGCCGGTTGGTGAAGACGCCGTGTTTGGAGTGCCCGAAGTTGGCCTCAAGGGCGCGCAAGCCGCCGATGAGAACCGTCATCTCGGGGGCGGTCAGCGTCAGCAACTGCGCGCGATCCACCAAGCGCTCCTCCGCAGACCTGGGGTCGCCGTTGGTCCGCAGGTAGTTGCGGAAACCGTCCGCAGCCGGCTCCAGTACGGCGAACGAGTGCGTGTCGGTCTGCGCCTGCGAGGCGTCCGTGCGTCCCGGAGAGAAGGGAACCTTCACTTTGTGCCCGGCCTTTTTCGCCGCTTCCTCGACGGCTGCGCAGCCGCCCAGAACGATCAGGTCCGCCAACGAGACCTTCTTCTTGCCGGTCTGTGCGCTATTGAAATCCTTCTGAATCGCTTCAAGTTTCGCGAGGACCTTCGCCAGCGCGGCCGGCTGGTTTACTTCCCAATCCTTTTGCGGAGAGAGGCGAATGCGCGCCCCGTTCGCACCGCCGCGCTTGTCGGAGCCGCGGAACGTCGACGCCGACGCCCAGGCCGTCGTGACCAGTTCGGAAATCGAAAGCCCCGAGGCGAGGATCTTAGCCTTCAGGGTTTTGATGTCCTGGTCGTTGGCCAGTTCGTGATCCACCGCGGGGACCGGGTCCTGCCAGATGAGCTCTTCCTTCGGTACCAGTGGGCCGAGGTAGCGTGCGCGTGGTCCCATGTCGCGGTGCGTCAGCTTGAACCAGGCGCGCGCGAAGGCGTCGGCAAACTGGTCGGGGTGCTCGTAGAAGCGCCGTGAGATCTTTTCATATTCAGGATCGAGGCGCAGGGAGAGATCGGTCGTCAGCATGGCCGGCGCGTGACGCTTGGACGGGTTATGGGCATCGGGCACTGTAGCGGCGCCGGCGTTTCCCTTCGGCTTCCACTGATAGGCGCCGGCCGGGCTCGTGGTCAGCTCCCACTCGTAGCTGAAGAGATTCTTGAAGAAATCGTTGCTCCACTTCGTCGGCGTGCTGGTCCAGGTCACTTCCAGGCCGCTCGTGATGGTGTCACCGCCGGCGCCCGTGCCGAAACTGTTCTTCCAGCCGAGACCCTGCTCCTCGATCGAGGCGGCTTCCGGTTCGGGACCCACATTGCTGGCAGGCGCGGCGCCGTGCGTCTTGCCGAAGGTGTGGCCACCCGCGATCAGCGCGACGGTCTCCTCGTCATTCATGGCCATGCGGGCGAATGCCTCGCGGATTCCTTTGACCGCCGAGATCGGATCGTGATTGCGCTCCGGGCCTTCCGGATTAACGTAGATCAGGCCCATCTCGGTAGCGGCGAGAGGATTTTCGAGTTCTGCTGCGGGCCGGTGAGCTACCCAGGCTTTCTCGCTGCCCCAGTAGACATCCTGGTCCGGCTCCCAGACGTCTTCACGTCCGCCGCCGAAACCGAAGGTCCGGAAGCCCATCGATTCGAGCGCCACGTTGCCGGCCAGAATCATCAGGTCTGCCCACGAGATCTTCTTGCCATACTTCTGCTTGATGGGCCAGAGCAGGCGGCGCGCTTTATCCAGGCTCACGTTGTCGGGCCAACTGTTGAGGGGAGCGAAGCGCTGCTGGCCGCGGCCGGCGCCGCCGCGTCCGTCGCCGATGCGGTACGTGCCCGCGGCGTGCCACGCCATGCGAATGAACAACGGACCATAGTGGCCAAAGTCTGCCGGCCACCATTCCTGGGAATCGGTCATAAGAGTGCGGAGGTCCTTAACGACAGCGTCGAGATCGAGACTCTTAAACTCCTCGGCGTAGTCGAATTCCTCGCCCATCGGATTCGAGAGCGAAGAGTGCTGGCGCAAAATCCCCAAGTTCAACTGCTCGGGCCACCAGTCGGCATTCGTTGTGGCTCCGGCCAACGTATGGCTGCTACCATGGCCCGCTACCGGGCATTTACCTTCGCTCGGCTCTTGGTGAGCGGGGACAGGCGTCCCGGGTGCCGGGGTGAGTTGATTACCCATGTGTGCCTCCTCCTTGATTGTTTGTTCGCGTAATAGCCCTGGCCGCGCCTGGTGGCGCGTGCCGTTAATCCGGTGTCCAGACGCGCGTTGCGCCTGGACAGGAAGTTCATCGTGTAGCGCCGGGCTTGAGCCCGGCATTCGCCGCCCGGAAGGGCGGAGCTACGTTCAAACCAGGATGCTACCCTTTATCCGCACGCCTATGCGGCTCGCCGGGAGCTGTGTCGTGCCGCGCACTTGGCGCAGAGTCCCCGCAAGAGAATCTCGCATTGGCGCAGAGTCCTTTTGCCGAGCGAGCCCGAGGCAGGCTTGGGCACGTCGTACCACTCCATATCTTCAACCTTGCCGCAGCGGTCGCAAATGAAATGGTGGTGCCGCACGCCCTTGGCATCAAAGCGCGCGGCGCGGCCCTCGACAGCTACCTCGCGCACCAGCCCCGCCTCGACCAAGTCCCGCAGGTTGTTATAGGTTGTGGCCCGGGAACAGCGCGGATCGGCACGATTCACCGCAGCGAAAATCTCCGCCGCCGTGGGATGGCCGGTGTGTTCCGTCAAGAAGGCCATCACGGCGTAGCGCTGCGGTGTGCACCGCAATCCTCTGCCTTCCAGGGATTTCTTGATCGCTTCGGCGTCCATGATGAATTGAGCTTGAACCCTACGAGATTAGACTAAATCTAAAGTGAGAGTATGTCAAGACTTGTTCGTAGGGTGTGCGACACAGAAGTTGGGATATAAATCGTAGCGCGGGCGTCCCGCCCGCGCTACGGGTGAGACGGAGGAAACTCCAACTTCTATGTTGCACACCCTCGTTCGTGCCGCCAGTGAACATACGAAGCCGCCGGTGAGCGGATGAAGATCGACGACTTGGCCGCGCGCTTAGGACCCGCGCGTGCTCATTTCGAATTTGTGGCCTTGTCGACGGTGCGTCGGCGGCGAGGGCGTGCATGAAGTCTTCGCCGTATCGAGGATACCTAATGAAAATCCCGGCTGTGTAGGGCTAGTGGTTCAGCGTTTTCGGCGGCGCCCAGCCGGCGGAGGTCCTTCGACCAGTCCCATACGCGCTTTGCCACGACGTGCAGAACCATGCCTGCCCGCTGCACGATGCCCTGGCAGCCGAGCAACTGCGCTCCGTAAACCGCGCGACGATGTGTTTCGTGAACGTGCTTCCACACGATCAGGTTCACGGTTCCGGTTTCATCTTCCAGCGTCATGAAGATCGTACCCTTTGCGGTCATCGGGTGCTGCCGGCACAAAACCAGTCCCGCCACGGTGACGATTCTTCCGTTGGAGACCCGTTGGAGTTGCTCGGCGGTGATCACGTGCCGTGTCTGCAGCGTGGCTCGCAAGAAAGTCAGCGGATGCTCGCGCAGAGTCAATCCTGTTGCCCGGTAATCTCCCACCACTTCCTGGCTGGAAGTCATGGGCGGCAGGTCCACGCGCGGTTCCTCGAAGAGATCGGTGCCCGAATGCAGGAACAGCGGCGGTAGCCGGCCCGCGAGCGCGCTGGCTTTCCAGAGCGCCTGCCGCCGCCCGAGATGCATCGAGCCAAACGCATCGGCCTGAGCCAAGCAATCGAGCGTCCCTCGCCCGCAACCGATACGCCGCATGATTTCATCCGGAGAACGATAGCCTCGGCCGCGTGCTTCTACCAGCGCCCGAGCGTCTTTCTCGGCAAGTCCTGTCACCCGGCGTAGTCCCAAGCGTACCGCGTGCCGGCCGGAATCGTGAACGGGTTCGAGGGTCGAATCCCAATCGCTTTGGTTCACATCAACCGGGCGAATTTCTACGCCGTGCCGGCGCGCGTCCTGCACCAGTTGTGCTGGTGCGTAGAAACCCATCGGCTGGCTGTTCAGCAGTGCGGCACAGAACACATCCGGATAGTGGTGCTTCAGCCAGGCGGAGGCATAGACGAGGTTGGCGAATGAGATGGCGTGTGATTCCGGGAAACCGTACGTGCCGAATCCTTCGATCTGGCTGAAGCAGCGCTCGGCAAACTCCCGCGGATATCCGTTGCGAAGCATCCCGCTGACGAAGCGCTCGCGAAACGTCGCAATGGTGCCGACGTGGCGGAAGGTTGCGAGCGACCGCCGCAATTGGTCCGCTTCCGTGGGTGCAAATCCCGCGCCGATGATGGCGATCTGCATCGCCTGCTCCTGGAACAGCGGCACGCCCAAGGTCTTTTTCAAGACAGCCTCAAGCGCGGGACTGGGATAGACGACGGGTTCCTTGCCTTCGCGGCGCCGCAGGTACGGATGCACCATGTCGCCTTGAATCGGGCCCGGCCGCACGATGGCGACTTCGATAACCAGGTCATAAAACTGTTTTGGCTTGAGCCGCGGCAACATGCTTTGCTGGGCTCGGCTCTCAACTTGAAAGACGCCAACGGAATCGGCCCGCCGCAGCATCTCGTATACGGCCGCGTCGTCGTGGGGAATGGTGGCGAGGGTTAATTTTCGCCCGTAATGCCGCTCCAGCAGTTCGAACGCCCGGCGGAGCGCCGAGAGCATGCCGAGCCCAAGGATGTCCACTTTCATTACACCCAACTCATCCAGGTCGTCCTTCTCCCACTGAATGACGGTGCGGCCTTCCATCGTCGCGTTCTCAATGGGCACAAGTTCATCGAGACGCCCGCGCGCGATAACAAATCCACCCACGTGTTGGGACAAGTGCCGGGGGAAGCCGACCAGCATCTTGGTGAGAAGCAACGTCTGGCGCAAGCGCCGGTCCGTGGGATCGAGGCCGGCTTCGCGCGCCACGCTTTCCTCGATACCCGATTCGCTCCATCCCCACACCGATCCCGCCAGCGTGCCCGTTACGGTTTCGGAAAGCCCCAGCACCTTGCCCACTTCGCGCACCGCACGTCGCGTGCGGTAGTGCACCACGGTGGCGGTGAGGCCGGCACGGTCGCGGCCGTATTTTTCATAGATGTGCTGGATTACTTCCTCGCGGCGGTCGTGCTCGAAATCGACGTCGATGTCGGGCGGCTCATCGCGCGCCGCGGAAATAAAGCGCTCGAAGAGCAGTCCGCGTGCGACCGGATCGACCTGAGTGATTCCCAGGCAATAACAGATCACGGAGTTCGCCGCCGACCCGCGCCCCTGGTGCAGAATGCCCCGGCGTGCGGCGAATTTCACGATCTCGTGGACCGTCAGAAAGTAGGGTGCGTATTCGCGCGCCGCGATTAATTGCAGCTCGTGCCGGATTTGCCGGCTGACGGCCTCCGGGATTCCTCTCGGGAAGCGCGCGGCCGCGCCCGCCCACGTGCGCCGCTCCAAATCCTGAAAGGCGGAGAGGCCCGGTGCGATGATTTCCTCCGGATACTCGTAGCGCAGCTCATCCAGTGAAAAGCGGCAAGCGTTGGTGATCTCGATCGTAGCCGCGAGCGCCTCCGGGTAGGTCGAGAAAAGCTCGTGCATTTGGCGCGGTGATTTCAGATCACGCTCCGCATTGGGCTGCAATCGGAACCCCGCCTCCTGCAACGTGCAGCCCTCGCGAATGCAGGTGAGCACGTCTTGCAACGGCTTGCGCTCACGCGCGTGGTAGAGAACATCGTTTGTGACCACCAGGGGTGCTTGAACAGAGCGCGCGAACTCAGCGACCGCCTGAATCCGGTGCTGGTCGTCACCTCGGCAGGAGTGCGTCAGCGCCAGGTGAAGCTGACCCGGGAACATCGCAGCACAAGCGCGGATATGGCGCGTAGCCGCTTCGTCGAGCACTTCTGGAAATGGGACAACAAACTGTTGCCCCGCCGAATGCTCAGCCACATCTGCCAGGCTGAGCTTGCACTCACCCTTTGTGGCGCGGCGTCTGCCCAGCGTCAGCAGGCGAGTTAAGCGTCCGTAGGCGGCGCGGCCGGTGGGATAGCAGAGCAGGCTTGTTCCGTCTTCCAGATCGAGCCGACAACCCACGATGAAGCGGGTGCGGACGTCTGGAGTCTTCTTCAAAAAACTGTGCGCCAGGACAATGCCGGAAAGCGTATTCCGGTCCGTCAACGCCACCGCCGTGAGGCCGGTTGCGGCCGCGGCCGCCATCAGTTCCTGCGGGTGCGACGCCCCCCGCAGGAAACTGAAGTTCGACGAAACTTGCAGCTCAGCATAGGCGCACATCTCGGTCACGGTAGTTGTCCGTGTAGGAACCAACGTTCTCCGGGTTCAGCCCGGATTTCGCGAAAGATCCAAAAGCGCGCGCCCTGCTCTGTCTCGACCCGATAGTAATCGCGCACCGTCCAGCCGGCCGGTGGGTCGCGCCACCATTCCGGCGTCAACCGCTCCGGCCCTTCGCCGCGCACAATCCGGTGCAATTGGCGGCCGAGGCGAATCCGTGCCGGCGATTTGCCAGGATTGATCTCCGTAACCTGGATCGGCACCGGCGGCTCGATCAAGCGCACGGGACGGATGCGATGTTCCGGCCATGAGGTGCCAGGCAACACGGCGCTGGTTACCGGGACGAATTCCGTCGAGAATTCCGGTAGCAAGCTTTCGCGAATCTGAAAGCGGCACACGCGCTCGAAGCCCAGCCGCAAACCGAAGCGGTCGAGGAGTTCGTCCAGAGACGTATTCTCTGCAACGCCGTCTCCGCAATGCGGCAATGTTCTCTGGACCGGCACGTCCACGGCGATGTCAGATGCGCTCAAGATCATGATCTCGATACCGAAGCCGGCATCGAGAGAGCTTATCTTCTCCATGAAAAGGCGCATCAGATGCGTGATGGACCGGCTGGATTTGGAGGTGCGCACGGGCAACGCGGCTGCGCTTCCATCCACGCGATGACAACGAAGGTCGAAGCGGCGCGCCCCACGCTGCTCCTTTTCGAGGCGAGCACAGAGCGCGGTGAGCAGGTTGCGTAGGACCTGTTCCACGGCCAGAGTGGTTGCGATAGGTTCCGCGAAGGTCTGACCCGTCTGGTAGGGCGCCGGAGCCCGATAGGGCGTAATCGGTTCCTCCGCCAGCCCCAGCGCCTGGTTCACGCGCAGTACCACACCGGGCCCGTAACGGGCCGCCAGCGAGTCGCAAGGAACCCTGCGCAGAAGACCGATCGTTGCCAGTCCGACACGCTCCAATTCAGCCACAATCTCCGCCGGAATGCGCAGTGCCTTTACGGGCAGAGGATCGAGTGCATCCGGCAGTTCCCGGGTGGTGACGATCGTACGTTGACTGAAGCGGGCCAGCGCCCAGGCGGCCGCTGCCGTATCCGCGATCGCGCCCCGGGCGTGAAACTTCATTTCGCCCAGCCGGGTTTGTATCTCTTGCCGCAGTGCGGCTTCTCCCCCGAACAGGTGCGCGCAGCCTGTGATATTGAGGACGATTCCATCCGCGCCATCGTGCGCGGCCAGCGGCGAGTAGCGGCCACACCATTCGACCAGATGCTGCTGCAAGCGTTCATCCGCTTCCGGATCGTCCCATACGATGTGGAGCGAGGGCAGCAACGTCCGCGCGTCGGCCAGCCGCTGTCCGGGCCGAATGCCGGCGTCGCGCGCCGGATCGTTCGCCGCAGCAATATAGAGGTGGCCTTTTTCTTCTCCTACGACTGCAAGCGGAGATGCGCTTCGGCGGGGATCTGCGCGCTCCAAGCGGTCAATCATCAAACGTGGGAGAAACAGGCACAGGAATCGTCTTTGCATGTTAGCCCGCCCGTCTTTTTGCCGGAGGGAAACTCATGTGCTAAACCAGCCAGGAGGCCACTTTTGCGGAAGAAGTTTCCAACTGCTCCTTTCTCCACACAGCGCTCCATTGACCAGGGTGTCCTCCCCGGCAGTAGGTGAGATCGATGGCCCAACACGGCTCTCCGAAAGTCGTGCTGGGAGGCGAGGGGAGGGAAGCGATTCGCCAGCGAGTAATCACGGAGGCGATGGCGGGCCTGGAGGCTGGATCGGTCAGCAGGAAACCTGTCGCGTTACTCGCCTCCGCTGCAAGCTGAAAACGGCGGCAGAGCGTTAAATCCGCAGTCCTTACCACCGCCAGAACTGCACTGACCTGCGGGCAGCGCAAAGCCTCCAGTACGGTCCAGGCTAAGTCCCGCGGACCTCGCGTGGTGACATGAATCCACTGCTCGGGCTTGACCCCATACGGTAACAAGCCCAAGGGATGAAGAGTTTGCTCGGAAGCGACATAGACCATCTGCCCACCCGGAGAAGGGATGCGCGCCGCCAGCGTGGAAGCAAAGACAATGCCGCATGCAAGGCCGGGACTCTGCACCTCATGAACGCAGCCCAACGGCAGTCCATGGAAAGGCAGCCCGGCATCAATTTCGGGGGAAATGGACACCGTTCGGGAGAAGCGCCGCTCGATTGCCACAAGCGGCTCAAACCGTTGCCGCAGATGGGCAATCTGGTTCAGTGCCGGAGCCTGAGGGAGTTGAAAAACGCTTCCCATGACAGGCCGAGTATAGCACGACTTTCGCCTTTTATTCGCATATTTTATTGACGGCCTGACAGCCAGCGTTTCGGACCGGCAAAGCCAGGGAATACTCGTCGGTTGGCTTTATAGAGGACTACACCCCACGGGAGCAAACGACCCGGCGACGCTAGAACTTGCAGGAGGAAAAGAAGTAAGCCTCTAAGAAGGACTTGGCTCCTCAGCCAGGACTCGAACCTGGAACCCTTCGGTTAACAGCCGAATGCTCTACCATTGAGCTACTGAGGAACAGGCGTAGAAAACAATATCGGTCGAACGGACCTTTAGATTTATAGCACAGCCGGAAAAACTCCGTCAACAAAACGACGCTGAAGTTCGCAGATCAGCTTGGTTACGTGGCGGCGAGTTGACCTCGTCAAAGGGCGGCATCAAGCCGCTCCTCCATTAAACTGACCCACTGCTAAGTCAAAAAGATAATCGCCGCTGGAGTGCCTACGGGCGTGTATTGTCCCGTGAAGGTCAGTGCTCCGGTTTGGCGGTTAACGCGGAACGCAGTGACAGCGTCGGCACGCTGGTTGCACGAGTACAAGAAATTCCCCGTGGGATCGATATTGAAGCTGCGCGGATAATCGCCACGCGTCCATTCTTCGCCGCCAAACTTGAGCGTGCCCGTGGCGCTGATCGCAAACCAGGCGATGCTATCGTGCAGCCGATTGGCGGCGTATAGGAATTTGCCGTCCGCGGAGATCAAGACTTCGGAAGTGTAATTCGTACCGGCAAAACCCTTGGGCAAACTCGAGATGCTCTGTTTCTCGGTCAGTCGCCCCGCGCTCGCGTCATAGTCATAGGTCACCAGCGTGGAGGCTTCTTCCTGAAGCGAATAGAACCATCGGCCGTTCGGATGGAAGGTGAAATGCCTCGGTCCATCCCCAGAGGGCAAGGCCACGAAAGCGGGATCGTTTGGGATGAGCTTGCCGGTCGCCGAATCGAATCGCCAAATGAGGATCCGGTCGAGTGCGAGGTCCGTTGAAATCACGAAGCGCCCGGAGGGATCACTCTGGATCATGTGGGCGTGGGGCTTTTCGTGCCCGCTGATCGCGAAGCTGCCGGGGGGCGCGCTGGCGGCGGGAACGTGGCCCAGGGGCCCCTCGTCGTGGATCACGTCCACGGCCCGACCCAGTTGGCCGTTCGCGCCGATAGGCAGCACGGCTATGGTCCCACCGTGGTAGTTAGCGGCAAACACCCACTTGCCGGAGGGATGAATGCTGATGTGGCAGGGGCCGCCGACGCCTTCGGAACTCACCGTGTTCAGCAAAGTCAAGCGGCCGCTCGCGCGGTCGATGGCGTAAGCGCTGACCGAGCCGGTGTTCATGCCTTGAAAAGTCGGGATCTCGTTGCCGGAGTACAAGTGCGTTCGGTCGTGATCGGACACGAGCCACGCAGGGTTTGCATCGTTGGGGAAAACCTCGCGTGGCGTAAGCGTCCCTGTGGCGGGATTCATTTCAAACAGGTAGATGCCCTGTCCCCGTCCGATGGCGCCTTCCGGGCCCTGGGGAGCGCTGTAAGTTCCAACATACGTCAGAATGCGCCGCGCGGCGGAGCCTGCCGCCTTGCGGGCCGCCGCCACTGCCGGTGCTGCCGCGGCCAGGGCGGTGGCGCCCATCAGAAAGCTACGGCGCGAAGTTTTCGGGAGCAAGCCCTTACGGGAATCAGCGTCATGCTCGGACATGGGAGTCCTCTTTTCGCCAACCCGGAGTTGCTGTTCATCCGATGAGGCAGATTAGGGTAGGATTCAACCGAGCGCCATGGGGAAGAGCCTGCCGTAAGACATCTCTCCCCGTTCGCGCCTCACATCAATATTGGGCCGGATAGGATTATTACGGGCCTTCTGGAAAGTCTCGCCTTCGGTATCGGCTCCGGGCAGGTCCTCAATCCAACCGCTGCAGACTGCCGGCACATCCTGGTTGCCAATCTCCAAACCGTCCGATGCTCAGCCGTTTTGTGCCGGACACCCGAGAAGAGTTACGCCTTCTTCTCTTCCTCCTCTTTCTTGTCGGAGGTGCCCGCTAGCCCGCCGCGCATGGCATCCTTAAATTCGCGAATGCCTTTGCCCAAACCCTTTCCCAACTCCGGCAACTTGCCGGGCCCGAACAGAATCAGAACGATCAGCAAGATGAAAAACAGGTGAACCGGTTGCAGTAAGCCTTCCATTAGTTATTCTCCTTCCCGGCCGGCGTCGCCGCCGCCGGAACACTCTGGGCTCATTATAGCCCAGGCTTGTAAAGAACCCAATCACGATTCGAGCAGACAGCCAGCAAGGCTGACTATCCACGCTTGGGGAAGATCATATTCCCCAATTTCTTGCTCTCTTTCACGCAGCGCGCGCGGTAAAGGGCGGCGTAGCTTTCCGTGATGTAATCGGCACGGGAATAGCCAAGCTCTCTCGCCACTTCATCGATCCATGTCTTTGGACCTTCCAGCTCCAGAAAGTTGCCAATAGGCGTTTCGTCGAAGACCAGTTGTGGGGCCTCGGCAACATCCTTTTTCCCGCGCGGAGCGTACACGGTGCGGTACTTCTCGTACCGAAAAACCTCGCGCATCCCGAGGTTGAGGAGGATCTCGCGCAGCAGGTGGCCATCGGAAACGTGCGTCTCCATTTCCCGCCGGATCTTGTAATCGCGTGAGCGCAGCGGCGGTCCCTTGAAGGTCAGCAGCCCTTGCTCGTTCGCAAAACGCAAGCGCAGAAGGCATCGAGCCTTCCGAAGCCGCTGGCCAGAGAAGTCAAACAGGTAGTTGCTCTCAAAGTGCCGCGCCCGGACTGAGCGGAAACCCAGTTCCGCGAGCCTCCGCCGAAGTCCGCGGGGGGAACTCACCACCAGCTTGATTTCGGTTTCGTGACGATGTTTCATGCCGGGCGGGGCGTCCGTTCTCACGATTCTCGTTCCAGAACGAAATCGGGAAGAGAATGCAGAGCGTCTCGGTAAGGAGAGGCGGGGAAGCCGTCAAGATAGCTCCGTGCCATGTCTGCAAGGTCCTGGGCTTTCTCTCTTGCTGCCTGAAGCGTCCCGTAACGCTCGACCAGTTCCAGGATTTCGCCGAACTGTACGGAGCGGAATCCACTCTCTTCCAGGACGCGCGAGACCTTCCGGGCCTCGGCTGGCGTGCATTTCTGCAGAAGATAGATCAACGGCAGCGTCAGCTTTCCCTCGCGAAGATCGTTGCCGATCGGCTTACCCAGCACTTCCTCGGAAGAGGTGAAGTCCAGGACGTCGTCAATGAGCTGGAAAGCCAAACCCAGGTTGATGCCGTACTGACCGAGCTGGTTTTCTTCTTCTTCGCTCTTGCCACCCAGCAGGGCGCCCAAACGCAGGCTCGCGGAGAACAGGCACGCCGTCTTCCGGTACGCCAGTTCCAGATACTCTTCTTCCGTGACCAAGAGCTTTCGCAGGCTGGTCAGTTGCAGCAACTCGCCTTCCACCATGATCTGCGTGAGTCCGATCAGAACGTCGAGGATGCGGTAGTTGCGCTCCGCCAGTGCGATGTGGAAAGCCTGCATGTAGAGCCAATCGCCCGCCAGCACGCTCATGTGGTTTCCCCAGCGGGAGTTGGTGGAAGGACGGCCACGCCGCGTGTCCGCCTGGTCGATGACATCGTCGTGCACTAAAGTGGCTGTGTGGATCATCTCCACAACTGCGGCGAGGCGGACGGCTGCCGGGCCTTCACTGCCACACAACTTCGCCGACAGTAACACCAGGGCCGGTCGCAGGCGCTTTCCGCCACCTTCTTGGAGGTATTGGCCGATTTCGGTGATGGAACGAACGGTAGAGGCAGTTTGGAGACCGAACTCCGCTTCTACCCGTTGGAGTTCCGGCCGCACCAGTTCGAGCACTTCCTTGATGGTGAGGTTCTTAATGGATGCCAAGCGGTGACTCTCCCTCGCCCCCTCCCCGAGCCGAGGCTAGCCTAGCCAGTTGTAATAGGCAGACCCACGGGCGACTAGACAAAACTAGATACTCCCATAAAACGCACGGGAAGGGAAGCAAGAAGAGGAAACTCACTTGCCGGATTTCGTCAGAGCTTGGTCAATCCGAGCCAGCGCACGTTCGACTTGTTGCAGATGTTCAGTGGCGGCGAGATGCGGATTCGCCTCGCGCAAGGCCGTGACGTTGGCTCGAATAGAGTTCGCCCCGTTGGCGGCTTCGTGGGCGAGGGAATTCAAGACATCCTTGTCAGCTTTGACCTTTGCCTGCCACGATCGCGCGCGCACCTTCCACACCTGACGGCGCCAGAATACCAGCCCGGCAATGAACACGGCGCACAGCGGCGTGTAGAAGGCCTGGGTATAGGCCGAGGTCCGGAGTGTGTAGATGGTTACAAAGCTGGTGACAACGTACACCGCTATCATGAACAGTGGAATTGCAAGCCAGCGGGTCCAGTGCGGGGTGGCGGGAGTTCCGCTTACGGCCTCCTCGGCTGCAATCGAGACATCGCCAATGGCGGACAGCGTCGCTTGACCATGTGAAGGTGTAGATGCGGCGCCTGTACCCGTGCTGTTCTTGAGAGTGTTCAGGGTCTTGTCCATAGTTTAATTGCCTCCCTCCGCCATCGACCCCGGCGTGCTACCTCGGCCAGTGCCGGAGGCCGTGCCCGCGATTTGCACAATTTGTGCTCCGAGGAAACTGGAGGTGTAGGACGACTCTTCTATCCCGGTTTCCTGGTGGGCCGCAGCCGTCAATTCCTCCCACTGATGGTGGTTGTAAACGCAGCCGGGATCGCCGGCTTGAATGTCGCCGGTGTAGGCCAGGGCCCGCGCCCGGCAACCACCGCAATAGTACCGGTAGGTGCATACGCCGCAATGGTCGCTGCGGTCCTCGCGGTCAGACAGCGTGTCAAAGAGGCGGTTATTCCAGATATCGTGGAACCGCTGGTGGCGCACATCGCCGACCTTGATGCCGGCAATGTAGACGCAGGGCGTGATCACGCCGTTCGGTTGAATGGCGCAATAGCACCGCCCCGTTCCGCAGCCGCCGATGTAACGGGAAAGCACCATGGTCTTCTTGCCGGGACCGCGGCCGGCGTGTCCAGTCGCGAACAGCCCTTCTTCGGGACCATAGACGATGCAGGCGCGGCCAAATTGGGGCGCCGTCGACACGATGGTGATCTTTCCCTTCATGAGATGCTCTTGCAGGCGTTGCAACAACCACTCGCGCTGGCCGGGCGTCAAATCCTCGTCGATGATCTCCTTGCCGCGTCCGACCGGAATGAAGTTGAAATGCGAGAAGGTCTGGCAACCCAGATCGATGGCAAACCGGATAGTATCATCCACGCGATGGACTGTGTTGCGTGTGAAGCAGCAGGCCATTCCGGTTTTGATGCCCGCCGCTACGGAGTTACGGATTCCTTGAACTGTTCTCTCCCAGGATTTCGCCTGGCCGCGGAAAGCGTCATGTTCCGCCGGAACGATGCTGTCCAGGCTGACTTCGATGTACTTCACCTGGGCTTCTTTCAGGCGCGCGCAAATGTCAGGTGTCAGCAGCGTGCCATTCGTGGCCAGGGTGACATGGATTCCGCGCCGTTGGCAGCGTTCCAGCACTTGCCAGAGATCGGGCGCCACCAGCGGCTCGCCGCCGGCAAAAGCCACGAAGGGCACAAGTTCCTTACCCATCTGGTCAATCAGGTTCAGCTTTTCATCCGTTGTCAGTTCGTCCTGGGCAGGGCGGTGGCTGGCATTCTGGTAACAGTGATGGCAGGAGAGATTGCAGGCTTGCGTGAGGTTCCACACCGGAAAAAGGGGTGCAGTGTAACGTTGCGGGACCGTCAGACCATAAGTCGCAATACTCTTGGCGGTCAGCGCCAGCGCCTTGACCGTCGGCGGGTGGTGGAACAACCGCTGCTTCATTGTCTCTTTGTCGAGGTGAGCCCTGCGAAGCCCCAAGTTAATCAGCCAATTGGGCAAAGTCCATTTGATACGCTCCCAGAGATCCTCCTGTGGGCGGTCGTAGTTTTCGCACAGACGTATGAAGAAGCACTTGCCATCGCTACCCTGCCGGGTCATCCAGCGGAAGGTCTTTCGAACCAGCGAATTAGAGAGTAAGTCTTCGAGAATATGGTGTGACTCTGGTAATAGAGCAGTCAGGCGCTCGGTCTGAGGGCGCCGATGGGTCATCACCCTGTGATTCGACGTGCCGAGGTACATCTAAAATCCTCCTATGAGCTGAACGCAAAGCGGCGCACATGGAACTTTCATTCCATGTGCGCAAAAAGTTGTAAAGGGGCCTCTCCAACCGATGGGCTAGGGCTGGCAACTCTTGCCGCGTGAGGGCGCTCTGTTCGGCGTTCGCGGGCCCCTCTGCCCTCAGCGGGTTGCCGCCCGGCACGAGCTTGAGGACTCACTCGGCCATCGGCCACGCTTGGCGCGTGGAAACTGGGCATCGCCTAATTAGATTATGCCTCATGATGCCTAATTCCTCCAGTACATTTGATGCGTGAAGCAGTAAGTACGTTGGGACTGGGCGACAGATTGTCAAGTCGGTTTTGGCCGCGCTGCGACGACTATCCGCAGTCCGCAGGGCCGCACAATCGCGGTAGAAGCAAGCGTGGGGCGGTTTCCATCGAATCTCACCGGACGGTCACGTCCACGCGCTCAGAAAGAGAAGCCATGTGTAGAGGAAGCTTCTCACGAATGTCCCTTGAGTTTCGGCCCGGTTCTCGATATAAACGGCTACGAAACAGGCGAGGAACTCATCTCGCATACTCTGCACTGCGCAGGTGGCAGGAGGAATGGATTATGACGGACGAATTTAACCGACGAGATTTTCTGCGGCGCGTGGCCTTGGCCTCGGCAGGCGTCAGCCTTTCGATGTACGGGCTCAGCACGACCAAGGTCCTGGGCGCCAATGACCGCATCCGCTTGGGCGTGATCGGCACGGGGCGGCAGGGCATCGACGACATGCAGAATTTCATGCACCATGGCGTGGAAGTCGGCGCCCTCTGTGATGTTTACCAACCCAACTTGGAAAAAGCTCTGGCAGCGGCGGGCGGGAAGGCCAAATGTGTCAAGGACTTCCGCCAAGTCCTCGACGACAAAGAGATCGATGTGGTTCTAGTGGCAACACCCGACCACTGGCACCCGCTCCCCATGGTGATGGCGTGTCAGGCAGGCAAAGACGTCTACGTCGAGAAGCCAATCTGCGTTGCGGTCGACGAAGGCATCAAGATGGTGGAAGCCGCGCGCAGGTACAAGCGCGTCGTCCAGGTGGGTCTGTGGCAGCGCTCGAACGCGCACTTCCAGAAGGCCGTCGAACTGGTGCAGGGCGGCTTGCTGGGGAAAGTCAGTTTCGTGCGCACTTGGAATTACGGCAACACGTATCCGAAAGGGCAGGGAACCTATCCTGATTCTGAGCCGCCCGCCGGTCTCGATTGGGATTTCTGGCTAGGCCCCGCACCCAAGGTTCCTTACAATTTCCAGCGCTTCGGCGTGGCTGACAATCGCTGGTCGACGTTCCGCTATTTCTACGATTACGCGAACGGTTGGCCCGGCGATTGGGCCGTTCACCTCATGGACATCGTCCAGTGGGCCATGCAGGCTGAAGGCCCCAGCACCATCAATGCGATTGGCTTCAAGCACTTCGTTCGTGATAACACTGAAACCCCCGACACGCTGGAGATTAGCTGGGAATACGGCGGCGAGCATCCGTTCATCGCCACTTACGAGAACCGTGAGTGCAACGGCAATTCCATGTTCAAACATGCTTACGGAATCGAGTTCCACGGCACCGACGGCACCATGTTCCTCGATCGCGACGGGTTCGAAGTATTTCCGGAGCCGGCGGAGGAAGGCGATTACCGCGAGGTGCACCGGCCGGCGCCCGGAGAGGCCCCCCGGGAAGAACTTGGCAAGGCACCCGTCATGAGGATGGAGCGAATCGACGATGGCCTGCTGAACCACGTCGGCAACATGCTCGAATGCATCCGCAGCCGCAAAACACCGCAAACCGACATCGAATTCGGGCACCGCAGCAGTTCCTGCTGCTTGCTCGGCAACGTGGCTCTCCGCTCGAAAGAGCGCCTGGAATGGGATGTCGCCAACCAGAAGCTCATCAAGGGTGGTCCCGCGGCGCAGAAGCTCCTTACGCGCGAATACCGCGCACCGTGGAAACTGACAGTCTAGACGAGTAAGAAGTTGAAGGTTGAAAGTCGAAGGTCCGGCCCTCCTCCCTTGCGGGGGGAGGGCGGCCCGGTCTCCCCTGTCGGCGGGGCCGGGGAGTGAGGCCAGCCCCATCTGCTCCAAGTACTGTTCAGGGTTGCACGGGCGGAGCCAGTACCCACCGATTCTTGTGAAGGAAATCGCTGACCAGGCTGATGTCGCGCGCGTCGCACAGTAATAGGCGGCAGAAAACGTCGGCCACTCCCACCTTGGGTTCCACTTTGGCGGCTTGGCGGTAGGTGTTCTGCGCTTCTTTCTTGCGGTTTGTCTCCCACAAAGCAATCGATTGAAGCACCAGCATGGAGGCTGAATCCGGGTCGCTGGCGAGCGCCATGGCGGCCTCGGTCAGTGTCCCGTCGTAGTCGCGTTGCTTCCACAGGGCCAGCGCCATGATGCGATGCCCCTCGGCGCCCTGAGGACTCTGCGCAATCATCTTCTCGGCTTGCTCGGTGGCGGCCTTTGTGTCTCCCCGGCGCAACAATCCCGACGCCAGCTGCTCGCTTGCCCCTGGGAAGTTGGGATTCACGCGCAGAACGGTGGTCAGTAGCTCGGTGGCGCGCGCCGTCTCACCTGCTTGGTTCAGCAGCACGGCCAGTTCATACTGGCTCTGCCAGTCCTGCGTATTCAGCTTCACGGCCTTCTCCAGGAGGCCGCGAGCTTCAAGGTTCTTTCCTTCGGACTCCAGGATCTTGGCGAGGTCGGCATAGGCAGGACCGAGGTCGGGGGAGACATCGAGGGCATGGCGCAGAGCATCCTCGGCCTGCGCGGTGCGGTGTTGGAACAGGCGCAGTTCGCCGAGAGCCAGGTAGGCGCCGCCGTCCTTGGGGTCCAGTTTCGCCGCAGCCTCGAATTCCTTAGCGGCTTTCTCTTCCTCGCCGCCCGCGAAGTAGGTTCTTCCTAGAGCAACATGGGCCGCCGCATTTTCGGGTGCAATCCGTACGGCTTCTTCCGCCTGGGCCGTGGCATCCCTCGGGCGGTTGGCGTCCAGATACAGCGCCACCAGATTCAAGCGTAGGCTCATGTCCTTTGGATTAAGCGCCAACGCCTTGGAGAATTCAGCCCCTGCTAGGTTCTGGTAATCCGAAGCTGACAAGCCTCCAGTTCGTCCCAGACTGCCGGGCGTGGAAGCGCCCATCGTCCACTCAACGGAGCCCATAGAGTAGTGAGCATCGGCGTCATCGGGATCGAGCTTAGTCGCGGTCTGGAGTTCGCGGAGAGCGTCAGCCAGCCGGCCCTGCTCGCGTAGCGCCAGGCCCAGACCGCGGTGAGCCGGTTCCACTTCGGGTTGCACGTCGATGGCCTTGCGGAAGGCTGCCTCCGCTGCTGTCGCGTTGTGCTGCCCCAGTAGTTCGAAGCCCTGCAGAATGAGCTCTGAGGCCTGCTGGGAAACGGGTACGGCGGCTGGGGCCTGGGTGCCTGCTTGTTGGGCATGAGCCCGTAGAGGCGTGAGCGCGCTGAGCATCAAGACCGAGAGAAACAGCACGAGCCGATTGTTACAAGACGGAAGCGAATCGAAGCCCTCGGCGCGACGGTCGCTATGGCGCGCTGCGGATCTGCTGCGGGTCGTGAATGATGATCTCCGCTCGCCCCTGATACATCGTGATGCTGCCATGAATCTCCACACGCTTTCCCTGCAAGGTTCCCAAGTCACCAAACTTGTCTTTGTCCGAGGCGAAGATCACGCTGGTAAATGGGCAGCTCCGGTAGTCGGGGCAGAAATCCAGGAAGGTGTTGCCGCTGCGGGACGTGAAAACGCGGAGCACTTGTCCTGCCACACATCCCGCCTTCCCTACCTGGGGACCCACCTCGCGAAAGTTTGTGCACCCCGTTGAGTTGCCGGCAGTGGCCGCGGCCGTTACTCCGGGTTCAGCCAACGGACTGGACACTGGCCTCCGCCCGCGGCGCGACCCCATCCATAAACCTAACAGAAATGCTGCCAGAAGCCCTATGCTAACAAAAACCGAGACACGTTTCATAGACCTGAGCTGACCGCGTTTACGCCCTCTGACCGGATAGACAACTGCGGGCTGGTCCGAGCTTGATCCCCGGGTGACCGTGGTCAGGCTCTCGAATACTCATATATACCAAATGGTTACTTTGGTCAAGGATTAATATATCGACACTATGTCCTACCTAGATGTGCGCTGTTCGGCACCAGGTCGTCATGGTTCACTGATAGAATGGAACTTGTGCGTGCTTGCAGGAAATGCCGTGGGCCTTGGACGCAATACAAACACGTTCTTAGCCGGGCAGGCGAGTCGTCTTGACAAAGGGGCAGGCGTGAGACGAACAAGCTTATTTTCTGACACCCTCTGTCGTGGTCTGCTCGCACTCACGCTAGCAGCTATTGCTCCGCTCTTGCACTCCCAGAGTGAACCTTCCGCGGCGACGGCAAATTCCACGGTTTTGCCAGACCCTGTCGCCCTCTTAAAGGCGGTGCAGGAAAACCAGAAGCACATTGAGGCAATTCGCAAGGACTACATCTTCCACCGCAAGGACGAAGAGCGCGTGAAGGACACCCAAGGCCGCGCGAAGTCCACGCACATCAGGGAATACGAAGTCTTCCTGGAGGGACCCTGGGAGATCGAGCGCCTGCTCAGCAAGGACGGCAAGCCTCTGACCGAATCGGAACAGAAGAAACAGGACGAAGAGGTCCACAAGCAGCAGAAGAAGGCGCGCGAACGGATCGCGAAGGAGGCGGCGGGCGCGGACCCAGGCGAGGACACCATCACGATGGGCAAATTCCTGGCCGCCGACCGCTTCTATAATCTGCGGAATGAAACCTACGAGGGTCACCGGGCCTTCGCTATCGATTTCTCTCCGCGGCCAGATTTTCAGCCGCATGGGCTGACGGACAAAATCCTCAAGTCCGTGGGTGGGACACTTTGGATTGATCCAGAGTCCAAGCAGGCCGTGCACCTCGAAGCTCACCTGCTGGAAGGTTTGAAGGTCCTCGGCGGCCTAGTGGGCTCGGTCGATAAGGGAGCCACGGTCGTTCTGAACCAGGAGCTTGTGAACGGAGAAATCTGGATGCCGTCTTATACCGCTGTGGACCTCAACGCTCGAGCGTTCTTTCTGCGCCGCTCGTGGAACGTCGTTTCGACTTACTCGGATTACCGCAAGTTCCGTGTGGACACGAAGCTCTCGGGCGTTGCACCTGCGCCTTCCACTACCCAGCCGTGAGTCATGGTGACGGTCATGAAGCGAAGCCTTATTGCTATGGTCCTGTTGTTTGCAGGTGTTGTCGCTTGGGCAGCCCAGGAGGGTCAGCGGCCGCCACTCTCCAAGGACGAAGTGCTGGAGATGCTCAAGGGATCGGTACCCAGCAGGGTCGTGGCCGACGTGATTCGTCAATATGGGATTGGTTTTAGGCCGACGGCAAGCGTCGTCGCTGAGCTTCGCAAGGCGGGGGCCGATGACACGGTGGTTGAAGCCCTGAAGAAGTTCGTGCCGGAACCACCCGCAGCGCCGCTGGGCCAGAAGGACATTCTCATCTTCTTAGCGGAGGGTGTGGCCAGCGCGAGTCTGGCCCAATCCGTCGAGCAGCGCGGCATTGACTTCCAGCCTTCTGAAGAATACCTCTCAACTCTCCAATCCCAAGGGGCCGAGACGATACTGCTCGACGCCTTGCGGCACGCAACTCCTACGCCTTTCACGAAACAAGATCTGACCCAACTGCTAGCGGCCCGCGTGGATCAGCGGGAGATCGTTCCGAAGCTCGCGGAGCGGGGAATTGATTTCGAACCCAACCCGGAGAACTTAGGCGCTCTACGCGCTGCCGGAGCATCGGAGACACTCTTGCAGGCGGTGCGCGGCGCCAAGCGCAGAAAAGCGCCGGTGCCACAAGAGCCAAGCGCGCCAAACGCTTTGAACTTGCACCAAGCAGGTGGCGCGGGTGAGGTCGCGGTCCAATGCCGGTCTGCTGAATCGATGGTTCCCGTTTTCGGCAGTTCGACGACCGATAGTGTGGCCGACCATTTGCGGTGTGGAGAGAGGGTCACGATTCTCGAGAAGGACTCGCATTCCCCCGGCATCGACAGGATCCAGTACGGTGGCGGAAAGGCCGGCTACATCTGGGACTTCTACTTGGGAGGGTTTGCGCCCGAGGCCTCGGTTGGCGCGGACGTCACGCCTCCTCGCCGGACTTTTACTCCCGACCCGCCGTATCCGGAGGGAGCCGGCGCCTACAGGAAACAAGGAGTAGTCAGGCTGTTGATCGTGGTTAATCGGCAAGGCAACGTGATTGACGTGCAAGAGATCTCAGCGCCCTTGGGTGACGGGTTCGATGAGAGTGCGATCGAAACCGTAAAAGGCTGGAAGTTCACTCCTGCCATGCGCGGCAGCGCGCCGATTACAGTCCGGATCATGGTGGAGGTTTCCTTCCGGCTGCGCTTGGAAGGCAAGCCTGCCAGTTGAGAAACCTCGCTTGGCCCGGCCCGCAGCTACCTGGGCAAAGTCGAGCGTGGCCCTGCGGCGGTGGAATCGGTACCTGGCACGCTTATTCAGCGGCCGACGCGCGCGGGGCGCCGTTTCTTCTACGCCGTCCCCGGCAGCGGTGTTCCCGGCTACGTCACGTTCAGCGTCAGAGCCGTGGTGTTAGTTGCGGTGCCTGCTGTGCCGGTAATAGTCACGACCCAGGCCCCGGCTGTGGTTCCGGTCGGTGGAGGCGCGACACCTCCGTTCCCGCCACAAGCCGCGCACATCAGCATGAACAGCAACATTGCGGGGAGCAGCGCCCATCGTAGTCTGAGGCCGTAGCGCCTTGCCAGGATCATTGCGGCTGCGAGTGCAAGCAAAGACCACCACCAGACCATAGGTACTTGCGGCCTTCGTGAAAATGGAGGTGCAGTTTTCGGTCCCGGTGCCATGCGCGACCGCGCGGTGGTCGTCAGCGTGATCGTCACAGACTTTGCGTTGGTCCCATCCAGCGACACCGACGAACTGGGCGAAAACGCGCACGTGGTATCCAGGGCGGCAGTGGAACAGGTGAGGGCGACCGTCTGGCTAAATCCTCCAACGGGCGCAAGCTGTACGGTGTAACTTGCAGCTTGGCCGGCGGCCACCGTAGCCGTGGTCGTGGTCGCACTGAAGGCAAAGACCTCTCCGGTTCCCCTTACTCCGAAACCTGCCGGGTAACCATCCGTCACCGTGGTGTAGTTGGTACCGAGCGCAAGCTCGATCGCTCCGAGCAGGAGGCCGTTTTGGCTAGACGCAAGGGTGAGAGTACTGGTCGGTGTGAATTTGACAGTAATTGTGCAACTGTTGCCTGCCGGGAGGGACATTCCGCAGGTATCAGTTTCAGTGAAACCGGGCGCTAAGGTGGCTGACAACATGCCGCTCGCCGTGGTGGTCAAGGCGGCGTCGCCCACGTTCTGCAACGTTTCTGTTAGCGTGCTGCTGGTGCCAGCCAACTGCGCGGAGAACGCCAGCGTCGGGCTGCCCGATTGGGCGTTGCTGAACAATGGCAAGGGCCCGGTTGAGTCATGCCCTGTCAGCGTCACCCTGTGGGCTGCGGCTAGCGCTTCACTGGTACCTGCACTAACTGTCAGTGCCCCAAGGTTGTTGCCCTTTCCCTTGGGCGTGAAGATGACATTAACCGGGCAGCTCGCGAAGGCGGCAAGGGCTGAGCCACATTCGTTGGAGGCGCTGAAGTCGCCGTCGGCCGCGACAGTCGAAAGCGCGAGTGGCCCACCCCCCAGGTTCGCGAGTGTCACCGTACGCGCCGTGCTCGGTACCCCGCGCCGCTGATATCCGAAATCCAAACGGGAGGATGAGACCGCCAAGCTCGGTGGTGCCACGACGAACCCGTAGGCAGCAATGTTGCTGCTGAAAGGCTCGGCCTGCGCCGCGGCCGCCGAACTTGATGTATCGCTGCCCGTTGCGTACGCATAGAGCACGTGCAGACCCGGCTGGAGCGCCGTCGTCTTTCCGGTGAAGTCGCCGCTCGTCAGGCTCGACGCCGCGAGCCAAGTTCCTTGCCAAGTGTCCACCTGATAGAAAAGGGCGTTCGCCGTCACAGGCGGCGTGCTGGTTGCCTGAAATTCAAACGAGGGTGTAAGCGTGGCGCTTAGGTTCGCCGCCAGAGGCGTGATGCTGACCGCGAGCGGGCTTGCTTGCTCGGGCTGCGTCGTCACCACGGTGACGTTCGAGCTTGCTTGATTCGCCACGTAGACTTTCCCGGTGAGGGGATTAACGGCCACAGCGGCCGGCTGGCTGGCGCTGGCATCTGCCAGCGTCGTGATGGCGCCGGTCGCGCCGTCCAGCACGGCGATATTTCCGCTCGCTTCACCCACCACGTAGATCTTATTGGCGGCTGGGTCGACCGCGACATCGCAAGGCACATTGACATCGGAAAGAGTGAGCGTTGTGGCGGCGTAGGTCTGGCCATCGATCACGGTCACGGTCGCGTCGTTCGCGTTCGCCACATAGGCTTGGCCGGTCACAGGGTTTACGGCTAAAGCGCGCGGGCCATCCCCGGTCGAGACCGTCGCCACTGCGGTTGAACCGGCGCCAGCCACGACCGTCACCGTGTTGTCGGCCTCGTTGACGGCGTAGATCAGGTTTGCCGCCGGATCAACAGCGAGGCTGCCAACAGAGTTTCCGACCGGAAGAGAATTAGTGACGGCGTTCGTGCCGCCGTCAATCACCAGAAGCCGGTTCGACGCGGGGCTCGCTACGTAGATTGTGTTCGTGGCGGGATTCACGGCGATCGCTTGCGGAGCGACGGTCAAGGCAATCGCCGCCACGACGGTGTCTGTCACACTGTTAATGACGGTCACCGTGTCAGGATTCGTCGTGGTGACATAAACCCTGTTCGTGGCCACATTCACCGCGATACCGCGAGGATAGGCATCCAAATCAAGCGTGTTAGCGCTGTTGGAGGTTCCATTGATGACCGTCACAGCCGGTTCCTGAGAGTTCGCGGCGTACAGCTTGTTGGTGAGGGGACTTACGGCAAACGCATCCGGCGAGCTGCCCACGGCGATCTCCGTGGCTGCGTTGCTGCTGCCGTCGATAACGGTGAGGGTGCCGCCCCCAGACCCCACGTAGATTCTGTTCCTCACCGCATCAACTAACAGCCGTTTGGGTCCGCCGCTGACGCTGAGCGTGTCCAGGCGGCTGGTTGCCGAGCCGGTAGCGAGCGTCGGAGAATTGGAAGGCACGGACTGTGCAAAACCCGTGGAGGTAGCCAGCATCAATACCAAGCCCCAACTCACACTGACCGCCTTCGCCGCGGTGGCGACACGCCACCCGGCCATTGCCCAGCCTCGAATGCTAACCTGCCTTGAGTTCTCGCCCCGCATGAACGACCTCCTGGTATGAGTCGCTGGCACTGAATTGTCTTGCAACCGAACCGCCGCCTGCCCTCCGGCGCACGATGATGCTAAGAACAGACGTTCCTTTGTCCCCCGCCGCAAGCTGGCATTGGCGGGACATAATCGGCAGTAGGTAGTGATTTCTTGGATACGTTACTCGGCTTCAGGAAAAAAGAAAAGTGGTTTTGGCGCTAGGCAGGCCCGTCGATGCCGAAGCGTCTCGTAGGGGAGCCGCTTGCCTTTACCTGATGTGTGTTCCTCAAATCGGGAGCGCAGGGCAAGCGCGGCACCTGCATTTTTCGGCAGCGGCTGAGCGGGCGAAGGTTTCCGAGCGTGCGACACAGAAGTTGGGCACCGAATCAATTGCATTTGTGTTATAATAAGCTTGGTATGAAGTTAATGGGCCGTCTGCACATGACCGGCTTGCCGCCCCGCGATGTGCGCGGAGGCGTGTCCAATTCAGAACGCTCGTTGCGCAACCCTCCGCCAGCGAGAGGGGAGTTCGCCGCGGGAAACGGCGACCCTACGATGTTATTGATAACACAATATGTTATCGAAATGGAGAGGCTAATTGTCCGACATCTCGTGTTGAAATTAAAGCACTTATCTTGCATTGGAAACGGGCGGACGAAAAAAAACATTCGGTAAATCCTACGATGTTTATGAAAACAAGCGACTTAAAAAGCGACATGTTGGCAATACCTACGATGTTGATGAAAAAACAGGTAGTTACGCGCCGTACCCTACGATGTTGATGAAAAACAAGGCAGTTATCGACAGTCGCGGGGCGCGCCCGTCGTGTGTGACAGGCTCCACTTCCGGAACCTGCGGCGGTTCTAACTTGGGTGTCTCGCATCCAAGGTTTCCCTTTCGTTCGACGCAGCGGGGGCGTATAAGACAAAGCTGCAAAGCCGCGTTTCGCGGACATCTCGGAGCACACACGTTGCAGGGAGGGGAACCATCATGCCGATTCGGAGGATTGTCTGGGCGGGTTTATGCGCAGTGCTCTTGTCCCAAGTCGCCGCGGCGCGGCAGGGAGTGGGTGTAGCGGCGGCGAAGCAGCCGCCGGATTTCTACCCGGTCGCCGTCTGGTATGGAGGTGGAAAAGCACGGGCGCCCATGCTGGAGCGCCTGGACTCAACCAGTGCCGCCCGGTGGGGCAAGGACCTCGACCAGATCAAGGCTGTGGGCTTCAATACCGTGAAGTGCTGGGTGGACTGGGCGACGACTGAGCCCAAGCCCGGCGTGTTCGATTTCGGGAACCTCGACTTACTGCTTCGCTTGGCGGGAGAGCGCGACCTGCGCGTGGTCGTGCAAATCTACTTGGATTCCGCTCCCGACTGGGTCGGAGAGAAGTACCCAGAGGGCCGCTACGTGGATCGCAGCGGAGTGGTGATCGAATCGCAGGCAGCGCCCGGGTTCTGCATCGACCATGCGGGTGTGCGCGGCGAAGTCACGAAATACCTTGCGGCGCTGTCGCGCGACGCCAACCGCTCGAAGGCGCTCTACGGGTGGGACGTCTGGAGCGAGCCGCATGTCATCAACTGGGCCGAGTTTCCGTTTCTCGCCAATCCCGAGTTCTGCTTTTGTCCTTCGAGCCAGGCGCGTTTCCGCGAATGGCTGAAACAGAAGTACGGCACCTTGGACGCTCTGAACGCCGCCTGGTATCGCCGTTTTTCACTCTGGATTCAGGTGGAGCCTCCCCGTTTTCCGACGATCCTCTCCTACACGGACTACCTTGACTGGCGGGCGTTCATCGACGATAAGCTGGCCGGAGACTTGGCGACGCGCGTCGAGGCGATTCGCAGCGAGGACACTGTCCATCCCGTCAGCAGCCACGCCGCAGCGCCCGGCCTGTTCACCTCGCCGACCGACGGTTACGGCGAACCGGACGATTTCAAGATGTCGGCCAGTGCGGATTTCTTCGGCACGTCGCTCTACCCCAAACACTCAGAGTCGGTCCATCCCTGGTCGTATGAAATGCTAGCTGCGGGGTTGGATTTCACGCGTTCTGCGGGACACAGCCTGGGGAAGGGCTTCTGGATCGGTGAGCTTCAGGCGGGGCAGGGCGCCACGGGCATGCGCATTGCCGAGCCCGTCGATTCGCACGACGAAGAATTGTGGCTATGGGAAGTCCTCGCCCACGGGGCGCGTGAGATCTCCATTTACGCCTGGTACCCGATGAGTTCCGGGTTTGAATCGAATGGCTATGGTCTGATCAACCTGGATGGCACCTTGACGCCGCGCGCCACGGCCGCGGGCAAGGTAGCGCAGGAGATTGCCCGGCACGGTAGCGAGTTGATGGCGAGCCAGCCCGCGCCCGCGGAAGTCGCTGTGCTGTTCAACCGCTTGTCCTACATGGTGGGCGGGTCGCAGGAATCGCTTTCGAAGCTGGGTAATGCCACGCGCGACTCCCTGATGGGCGTGCACCGCGCGTTCTGGGAGCAGCAGATTCCGGTCGATTTCGTGCACCCGCTCGACGTGTTAAACGATCGCCTTGGCCAATACAAGATCCTGTTTCTGCCTTTTCCCGTCATGCTTTCAAAGCCCGTGGCGGAAGGCGTGGCCCGGTACATCCAAAACGGCGGCACGGTGGTGGCCGAAGCACGCCTCGCCTGGAACGACGAGCGGGGCTTTTCCAGCGACGAGATTCCCGGCATGGGTCTCGCCCGTGTTTTTGGCGCGAGAGAGAAAGTGATTCACCCGGTGGAGAAACCAGAGATCATCCTCGACAAGGCCGCAGGGCTGGAAGCGAGGTCGGCACTGCCCACGGGCGTCGGCGGTTGGCCTCCCGGGACGCACGTCGCCGCCGAGGCCTTTGAAGAGGAACTTGAACCCCTGCCGGGCGCGCACGTCCTGGCCCATTTCGCGGATGGCGCCCCGGCCATTGTCGAAAACAGCTACGGGAAGGGAAAAGCCATCCTGGTGGGGTCATTCCTGGCACTCGCCGCCCAGCGCCGGCAAGCAGATACCACGAAACAAGTGCTGCTGGCGTTGGCGCGCGCGGCGGGCGTGTCGCCGGAAGTGTCCGTGACCGGCGCGGGGACGAGCGAAGTGGAGGTTCGCCGTCTCGAAGGTGAACACCGTGAGTTCCTGTTTGCCTTCAACCATTCCGCCAAACCCGCGAGCGCCACCATTGCCGTCCGCCTGCCGTGGGCCGTGGGTGAGGCGCAAGGTATCAATGACGATCAGCCCGTCGCCATGAGCCAGTCCGCAGGCCGGACCGTTTTCAAAAAGAACCTCGCGGGCGGGGAGATCTGGGTGGTGCGGCTAGAGCGGAAATAGCGCGATGAGCGTGCCGCCGGCTGGAGCGTATTTGCCATCATCCTGAGCGCAGGCGAGAATTTCCGCAGTTCGCGCTCGCCGACCGTAACGACCGTAATCCACTGCTCGCGAAGCCACCGACTGGGCTATCGTCCAAACCTACCCATTAATTCTCCCTTCGCGAGAACGTGACCTTTCATGGCTTCATCAAGGTCTTTCCTGTGGCCTGGCGAGGCGAGTTTGAGCATGGTGTCGAGAGCATAGAGTCGGAAGAAATATCGATGGGGTTTTCCGGGAGGAGGGCACGGGCCGCCGTATCCGGTCTTGGGAAAGTCGTTCTCGCCTTGGGTGCCGCCGCTCGCCAGGGTCTCGCCATCGGGCACGCCCTGGGGAAGTTGCCGAAGTGAGGCAGGCAGATTGTAAATCACCCAATGGACGAAAGTCCCGCGCGGAGCATCGGGATCGTCCATGATCAGCGCGAAGCTCACGGTGCCGGGCGGGGGATCGCTCCAGGAAAGCGCCGGGGAAGCATCAACGCCGCTGCACGTGAACTGCTTGGGGATCAGGCCGTCGGGCGCAAACGCGGTTGCTTTAAGCACGAGCTTCGGCGTAGGGGGCTGCGCTGTCAGAGCATAACGATAGGGCAGGAGCACGCCTCCGCCGAGGACTGCCGCGAGAAGCGCGGGTAGCCACCGGCACGCCAAGCGCCCCAGTGGCTGCTGACGCGGCAACGAATGCTTGTGACACGCACACGGAATAGGCATGGCTTGAACCTTCCTTTCGGGCAAATGCTGTTGGCGCCGAACGGAACTACAGTGATATTACACCGGTCCCGGGTGTGTGTCTCCGCGCCGCAGGGTGGCGCAACTGGGCGGTGAGGCGGCCTTACGCGTCATTGAGCCCGGACCCACCGCGACGAACTCAAGGTGTGCTGCCAGCACCTTTTAGGATTCTTTGACCGTCACTGCGGATTTCGTTACAATTGAACGTTTTGAGAAGCTACAACGAACCGTTCGAGTCGCGCTGATGCTCACTTTCCAAACCGCGGGTGAGTCACACGGTCAGGGTTTGATCGCCCTGGTGGCCGGGTTGCCGGCGGGACTACGTGTTGATTTCGACTTTGTAAACCGCGATCTGCGGCGCCGTCAGGGAGGCTACGGCCGCGGCGGGAGAATGAAGATCGAGACGGACACGGCTCAGTTCCTCTCCGGTGTGCGCCATGGAGAGACCATCGGTTCTCCGATTGCGATTTTGATTGCCAACCGGGATTGGGAGAACTGGAAAGACGCAATGGCGGTGGAAGATCGTCCGGAGAGCCGTGCGAAGTATAAGCCGCTTTCGCCGCCTCGCCCTGGGCATGCGGATCTCGCCGGCTGCCTGAAGTACAACTTCCGTGAGGCACGCTATGTTCTCGAACGCGCCAGCGCCCGTGAGACCACAGCACGGGTTGCGGCCGGGGCGCTAGCGAAGCTCTTTCTCGAGGCCTTTGATATCAAAGTGGCCAGCCAAGTGGTAGCGCTGGGCCGGGTGGAAATCGGCGGTGAGCCAGTGCCTTTCGAGAGAGTGTTGGCCTTGCGGGAACGCGACGACCTGATGCTGGCGTGCGTGGACCCTGCCGTCGAAGCCCGGATGAAAGAAGAAGTGGACCGCGCTACCGAAAGCCGCGACACGGTGGGCGGGACGTTTGAGGTCATCACGCGAGGTATACCCCCGGGACTCGGCTCGTGCGCGCAGTGGGATGCTCGGCTCGACGGGCAGCTTGCCCAAGCTGTGATGTCTATCCAGGCTGTCAAAGCCGTGGAAATCGGGGCGGGTGTAGCCGCGGCGGGAAAGACCGGTTCCGAAGTTCATGACGAAATCGGATACGATCGCGAAAGACAGAGCTTCACGCGCAGGTCCAACCGGGCGGGTGGCCTTGAGGGCGGCATCACGAACGGCGAAGACCTTGTGGTACGCGGCTATCTGAAGCCAATTTCTTCGCTACGGCGCCCGCTGGGGTCCGTGGATTTTGAAAGCAAGGAGGCAGTGAAAGCTGCCTACGAACGCTCGGATGTGTGCGTGGTGCCAGCCGCAGGTGTTGTGGCGGAGGCTATGGTGGCGCTGGCGCTGGCGCGCGCGTTTCTGGAGAAATTCGGCGGCGACGCCATGGACGAGACTCGAAGGAATTACCTCGCTTACCTGGAGCAAGTCCGCCGCTTCTGAAGCGCTCGCGGCAGCACCAAAGCACTACTCCATTCTGCGAAAGTGGAGTTGCGAAATCCTAACATGATCTATCCCATCGTAAAGTACGGCCGAGAGGTTTTGGAAAAACCCGGAAATCCGGTCACGGAGTTCAACGGGGACTTGGAAAAGCTGGTCGCCGACATGTTCGAAACGATGTATGCCGCGAACGGCGTCGGACTGGCTGCTCCGCAAATCGGCCTGCCCTTGCGGCTTTCCGTGATCGACGTATCGGTAGGCGAAAAGCCCAGTGATCGTCTGGTGTTGGCTAATCCCGTGATTGTCTCGACGGAAGGTGAGCAAGTCGGAGAGGAAGGTTGCCTGAGTCTGCCGGATTTTCGTGCCAAAACGGCGCGGCCCCAACGGGTCACGGTGCGTGCCTGGGATCTTCACGGGCATGAATACACCATGACAGGCGAAGGTCTGCTCGCGCGCGCCTTTTGCCATGAAACCGACCACCTCGATGGCAAGTTGTTCATCCAGCATCTCGGCCGTTTGAAGCGTGAGTCCATCAAACGGAAAGTGCGCCAGATGATAAAGGCGGGAGAGTGGTAGACGGGCTTTGATCCGCCGACCAGGCAAAGAGTGAAGGCAAAAGGACAAGGGGTGGAGGGCAAAGGGCAGAAGCTAAAACCACCATCCCTGCCTGAACGGGTCATCCCTTAAGCGTTCTCTCCCAGCCTTCACCCTTTAGCCTTTAACCTCTAGTTCTGATGAACCTCCTTTTCTTCGGTACACCCGATTTCGCTGTTCGCACTCTGGAGAAGCTCGTTGCGCAGGGCTTCACCATCTGCTTGGCGGTCACCAATCCTGACGAGCCCAGCGGCCGCGGGTACGCGCTGAAGTCTTCCCCGGTCAAGCAGGCGGCGAGGCGCACAGGCATCGACGTCTTTCAGCCTGTGAGGCTCAAGGACCCTGCAACGGTTGAATTCCTCTCCCGATTTCGGCCGGACGCAATTGTGGTCGTGGCCTATGGGCACATCATCCCGAAATGGTTGATTGATCTCCCGCGCCTGGGCTGCATCAACTTGCATGCCTCGCTGCTGCCCAAGTATCGTGGCGCAGCGCCAATTCAATGGGCGGTGGTGCGCGGTGAGACCGTGACCGGTGTCACAACGATGAAGATTGACGAAGGGCTCGACACTGGTGACATCCTACTGAAGAGGGAAGTGCCCATTTTCGATGAGGACACCGCGGAGACGCTCGCGGAACGGCTCAGCCAGTTGGGTGCCGACTTGATGGTGACGACGCTCGAACGGCTTGAACGCGGCGACCTTCTCGCGCAGCCCCAGGACAAAGCGCAGGCAACATTTGCTCCCATCCTGAAGAAGCAGGATGGCCGGATTGATTGGGCGCTTCCGGCACGGGAAATATGGAACCTGGTGCGCGGGATGCGTCCCTGGCCCGGCGCGTTCACCACCTTTCGCGCCAAGAGTCTGCACATTTGGCAGGCCGCCGTAAGCGAGGCAGCGACTGTGTCTACAGTGGCGGGGACGCTGACTGCCGAACACGGGCGGCTGTACATTGCGTGCGGTGCGGGAACTCGCTTGGAAGCCGGGGAAGTGCAACTTGAGGGCCGCAAACGCTTGGCCGCCCTCGACTTCCTGAACGGTGTAAAGCTCCAGCCGGGCGAAAAGCTTCTCTAAAGGACACTTCCCTGAATGCGTGGGTGTGACAACGCATTGGTAAGGGCACTGGGCCGTGCGCCCTTACCGTGCTGAGAAGGACCATGCCAGTTTCTCCTGCTCGAAGTGCTGCCTATCACGTGTTGCGACGCGTGGATGCCGGCCGCGGCTTTGCCGTGGACTTGCTCCAGGGTGACGTGATGTCCCGGATGAAGGATGCGGATCGCCGGCTCGCCACGGAAATTGTGATGGGGGTGCTGCGCTGGCGCGGCGAGCTGAACTTCCAGATTGAGCGGGCCTCGGGCCGGGGGATTGGGAGCCTGGATCCGGAAGTAATTAGCATCCTCCAGATGGGCGTGTACCAGATCCGCTTTCTTGAGAGAATCCCGAAGCCTGCCGTGGTGAACGACGCCGTGGAGTTGACGAAGGCTGCGCATAAGCGTTCTGCGGCGGGCTTGGTAAATGCTGTATTGCGGAAGGTCCAGCGCCCTCGGCAGCAGCCTGGGTCAATAGCCTTTGAGGAGTGGAACGAGGAAGGGCGCGAAGCGATCAAGCGAGCCCTGCCAGCTTGGCTCCTTGAACGCTGGACGGCCAGAAGCTGGCTTCAGGGGGCTCGTTCAGGATCAGAGACATCCCTTCGCCTCGCGTGGGAATCTACCCGTGTCCCACCCACAACCTTGTGTGTGGCGAGCGCGGACGCGGCGCACCAGGCTGCGCTGCTGGATGAGTTGGCGCGGGAAGGAGTGGTCTGTTCGCCCGGCGAATGGGGCAGGTCCGCATGGACCGTGAAATCCGGCAACGTGTCTGCATCGAGGGCTTTCCGGGAAGGCGAAGTAGCCATCCAAGATGAAGGATCGCAGCTCGTGGCGGAACTTGTCGCCCCCGGGCCCGGGCAGCGCGTGCTGGACCTCTGTGCTGCTCCGGGGATGAAGTCGGCATTGCTGGCACAATCGATGGGCCACGGGCACCTTGTTGTGTGTGACGTGAGTGCCTCGAGGCTCCGAACGCTCGCGAAATTGCTTCCCTCGAGGATTCCTTCTGGAGTGCATCTGCACACGACCCGCCTTGATGCCACGCGCAGTCTCCCCTTTGGGGTCCGCTTCGACCGCATCCTGCTGGACGCTCCCTGTTCGGGCACCGGGACGCTGGCCCGGAACCCGGAGATCAAGTGGCGCTTGGCGCCTCGCGACCTGGTTCGGCTTGCAGAGGCACAGAAAGATATGCTGAGAAATGCCCTCCCTCTGCTGGCTGAGGGCGGGCGGCTGGTGTACGCGACGTGCTCGTTGGAACCGGAGGAGAACGAGGCTGTCGTGGAAGCCGTATTGAGCCAGAACGCTGGTTTCCGCAGACTCACCGGCCTATCGAAGGACTTCCCCAAGCTTTCCGCCTTGTTTGACAGCCAGGGCTACTTCCGCACCCGTCCTGACCTTCATCACATGGATGGTTTCTTCGCGGCGGTGCTGGTCCGCGACGCCTGAGAGGTCAAGTCGTCAGGTGTTGTCTAAGTGCCGCTAACATCCAAAAGTGGTGAGAAATCCGGGCCAAGGCGGGTGCACGGCCGTGCGCCGCAGACGTCTGTGGTACCATCAAAAAAGGTTTGATTACGGAGGGCAGCATGACTTCACAAAGGAAGCGCGTCGCGGTGTTAGTGGCCGATCTCTATCAAGAGATGGAGGTATGGTATCCCCTCCTGCGTTTCCGGGAAGACGGGATCGAAACCGTCGCGGTGGGCGCAGAAGCCGGAAGGACCTATGCGAGCAAGAAAGGGTACCCGGTCGTTGCTGACAAATCGATTGCAGAGGTGACCGCAGCGGATTTTGACGCGGTCGTAATTCCGGGAGGGTGGGCGCCGGACGGGCTGCGCCAAGATGAGCGCATGGTGAGGTTCGTCCGCGAAATGGACCGGTCAGGGAAGATTGTTGCCGCGATCTGCCACGCTGGCTGGCTGCTGTGTTCTGCCGAAATCCTGCGCGGCCGCCGGGCCACCTGTTTCCGGGCCATCAAGGACGACGTCGTCCATGCCGGTGCACAGTACGTGGACGAAGAGGTCGTGGTGGACGGCAACCTGATTACCTCGCGTGTCCCCACGGATTTGCCGGCGTTCTGCCGTGAAATCTCACAGGCACTTGCCTCGCACACGGTGGCGGGAACCGCAGCGCGGTAGGCTTCAAACCCGGTGGTCTCGCACTTTGATTTCGCAGTGCCCTTTGAGCAGCGGTGGTAGGCCGTTGCAAATAACCAACTGCGACACCATCTCGAGTCCTTTTTCGTTGACAGCTTTCTGTAGAGCACTGTAATTTGGGAATGGGCGTGCGCGGCTTGTTCTTTTCGAAGACACAGGTCGCGTTTCTCCTGCTTAGACGGATCCTCGGTAGGCGAGGCTCCCGCGCGCACATAGGCCACTGCCCAAGAGCGTCGAAAGACGTTTTGAAATCGGGTAGAACAGGCACTCCCGGATTAAGGGTTTGCCTAAGGTGGCTGAGGTCGGAAGACCTCTCACGGTGCGCGGTGCTGAAGCTTGGGCGAGTGGGGAATTCCGGTTGACGGCGGCGCCAGCGGTTGTTGGACTATCGTCTCACCGACGTTTTCTTCCTTGCAAAGCTAACGACAAGACTAAAGGGATAGCGAATGCGTCCCCGAGGGTGGATCTTCATTTGCCCGAAACGTGATACGCGATTTCACTGTCGAGTAACACGCGTGAAACGAAGTCAATGAAGGGGGAGGCGAAAATGTTGGGAATGAAATGGGTTGCTGGCCGGGATGTCCAACTTGTTGCCAAATGGAAACACCGTGACGCCGAACGCCACGAGCTCGACCGCCACTTCGCGGACGATCGCGCCTACCCCTCGTGCTCTCCCGGAGGGCCACCCGGGCAGCGCCGTGGTATTCTGCAAAGTATGTGGGGTGTGTACAACCAACTTCGGCGGTTCGGGTGGGCGTTTCTCCTGATCCTTAGTCTAGGCTGCCTGCGCGTGCTCGCGCAGGACGTCGACCCGAACGCGCCGGGGGATGACCCGGATTGGACCTTTCACGTGCAGGCGACGGCCATTCCGCAGGCACACGGTGATTTTCACTCTCCCTATCAGTCGACGAACAGTCTGGACCCCAACGGCGAACTTAAAGCGTCGTTCACGACGACGTTTTATGTGGGGAGAAGATTGTGGAAGGGGGCGGAGCTCTACATCAACCCCGAAATCCTGGGCGGGGAGGGATTGAGCAAGACATTGGGAATAGCGGGTTTCCCCAACGGCGAGATATATCGCGTGGACACGCCCACTCCCAAGCCTAACATCTCACGGTTCTTTGTGCGGCAGACCTGGGGTATTGGCGAAGAGACGCAGGCTCAGGCTGACGGGCAGAACGAGCTTCGCCGACGCCAGCGCGCTTCCCGGTTCACGCTGACTTTCGGAAAGTTCTCTTTGGTCGATTTGTTTGACGATAACAAGTACAGCCATGATGCGCGCACGCAATTCATGAACTGGGCCTTGATGGACAATGGCGCCTGGGATTTCTGCGCGGACACCCGGGGCTACACCTATGGCTTGATGCTGGAGTTCGTCCACCACGCGTGGACCGTTCGCTACGGTCTTGTGGAAGTTCCCAAACGCGCGAACGGCATGGCGATGGATCTGAGACTGGGCAAGGCGCACAGCGACAATCTGGAAGTGGAACATGACCACGTTATCGGAGGTCATTCAGGCGCGTTGCGGCTGATGGCTTATGGGAATAATGCCCACATGGGAAGCTATCGCGAGACACTCGATACTCCCGCTTTCCAAATGGACGTTACCAAATCCCGTGCTTATCGGCTGAAATATGGCTTTGGCGTGAATGCCGAGCAGGAGATCACCAGAGACCTGGGCGTCTTCTTTCGGTACGGCTGGAACGACGGTCACACTGAGACGTGGGTCTTTACGGAGATCGATCGCACCGGCAGTGTGGGGCTGAGTCTCGCTGGAAGCCGTTGGAAGCGGCGTCGAGACTGCCTGGGGGCGGCTTTTGTCGAGAATGGGATCTCCAAGGATCATCGCGAATACCTTGCCGCCGGGGGGAAGGGATTCATCATTGGCGACGGCAGATTGAATTACGGCCGCGAGGAGATTCTGGAAACCTACTATTCAGTATCCCTAGGTAAGGGATTCTCGCTTTCTCCCGATTTCCAGTGGGTTGAAAACCCGGCGTACAATTGCGATCGAGGGCCTGTGCCGATTGAGGCGTTACGGCTTCACTGGGAGTACTAGGGTGGCGCTGGGGATAACCCTGGTATCGAGGCCGTTTCTTCTTGACAAAGGACGCGGGCCCTCGTATTAACACAAAACGAGATGTTTGTCGGCTCTTAGACGTACGGCTGCACCATCGGAAGACGTTCTAACCTCGTTAGGCGAGGTTACCACGCAAACATAAGCCACTGCCCAGGAACTCGGAGACGGGCCAATGGGTGAAGCAGGCATCGCCGGATTAAGGCCTTGTCTAAGGTGGCTATTCCCAAGTATTGGGAGACTACGTTGTGTGGAGCCAAAGCTCTCACCAGGAGGTTTCGCAACCCGGAGGCTGCCTTCGGGTTCATGAATCGCCCCTGCGGAGTTGAGGCTCCCAGGGGCGATTTGATTTTGGGGCTGGCCTGAACCGGCGAAGCCGTCGAGCAGGATTCCAGGGACGCAGGGACGGCTCCCGGGCCTATGATGCGTCGAATTGAACGCCCGGCGGGGCAGCGCTCGCGAAGAGGTTCAATATGATTTATTTCACCGAGCTACAACATCTTCCGATGTATGGCGTGAAAGGGGAATTCCTGGGACACCTGGAAGATGTGTGTGTCGACCCCAGTCAGAATCCCACGCGCGTGGCGGCCTATTTGGTGAGGACCCCGAAGAAGCTCCTCCAGTGCATCACGTACGAACAGATCCAGTCGCTTTCGGTTCGGGCGGGTCAAACGACTGTGCCGCGGGACGGCGTGCGTTGCTACGCGCCCGATGAGGCGATGATCCACATCAAGAAAGACGTACTCGACCAACAGATCATCGACGTGGACAACCGCAAGGCTGTGCGAGTTAACGACGTCGATTTCGATATCGAGCCTTCGGACGGTCACACCGAACTGCGCGTCGTGGCCGTCAATGTAGGTTTGGCGGCCGCCGTTCGCCGCTTGCTGCAAGGGACCATGGCCAAGCACCGTATCCGTATGCTTACCGATTTGCTCCCGAATGCGCCGATCTTGTGGGAGTTTGTAAACCTGATCGAGCCGGATCCCGCGCGGCGCTTGAAACTGCGCATTTCCTATGATCGCCTCGCGAAACTTCATCCTGCCGACCTCGCTGATATTCTGGAAGAGTTGAGTCATAACGAACAGAAGGCTGTTATCGAGTCCCTGGATCACGAGACGGCAGCCCAAGCCCTTTCAGAGATCCCCACCAAGATGCAGGCTGATTTACTGGAGAGTATCGCGCCGGAAAAGGCGGCCGATATTGTGGAAGAAATGCCTCCAGACGAAGCTGCGGATGTCTTGAACCAGTTGCCTCCTGAGACCTCGGCGGAACTCCTGGCCGATATGGACAAAGACGATGCCCGGGAAGTGAGGGGATTGCTCGGATTCGAAGAGAACACGGCGGGGGCCATTATGACGACCGAGTGTGTCTTCGTGCATGAGACGGCCACCGTGGAGGGAGCTATTGAGGCGTTGAAGAGTTACGAAGGTCCGATCGAGGCGGTGAACCACATCTACCTCATCGGTAAGGATGCAACCTTGAGCGGGGCGGTACCCGTCGCGCGGATCGTGCTTTCCCCGGCCAGTACACCCCTTCGAGAATTGTCGGCAGAAACCCCTATTTCCGTGCAGGCACAGGAGGATGCACGCTCAGTTGTTGACCTTTTCCACAAATACAATCTTCTGTCGCTGCCGGTCGTCGACGAAGACAATCATCTGCTAGGTGTGGTCACGGCCGACGACGTGTTGGAGCTGGTCATCAACCGCAAATAGCTGAGAGGAGCACACCGCGTTGAATCGCAAAAACTTTCGAAGATTTTGGGCACGCGTGCTCATCTTCGTGGCGGTTCTTGGGCCTGGCATCATCACCGCCAACGTCGATAACGACGCGGGTGGAATCTATACTTACTCCGCGGCAGGCGCGAAGTACGGGTTCTCGCTGCTCTGGACGCTGATTCCGATCACCGTTGCCCTCATCATTGTCCAGGAGATGGTGGGGCGCATGGGGGTCGTCACCGGCAAAGGGTTGGCCGACTTAATCCGCGAGGAATACGGTTTCCGAACCACCTTTATCCTGATGGTTCTCCTCATCATCACGGACTTGGGAAACACGGTGTCGGAGTTTGCCGGGCTGGCCTCGGGGATGTCGGTTTTTCACATGAGCCGGTACGTGGCCGTCCCCCTGGGAGCCATCCTGGTGTGGCTGTTGGTGGTGAAGGGAAGCTACCGGTATGTGGAGAAGGTCTTCCTGGCGGCGTGCGTGATCTATATCGCTTACCCGGTGTCCTGTTTCTTGGCGCGGCCGGATTGGACGGGTGCACTCGTCAGCACCGTCAAGCCTTCTTTCCACCTCACCTCCGGTTATCTCTATATGCTGATCGGGCTCGTCGGCACAACCATCGCTCCCTGGATGCAATTCTATCTGCAGTCGGCGGTCGTCGAAAAAGGGGTGAAACTCAAAGATTATCTCTATTCCCGATTGGACGTGGTGGTCGGCTGCATCATCACCGACGTGGTGGCGTTTTTCATCATTGTTGCCTGTGCCGGGACTATTTATATCAGCGGTAACCGTGAAATCCGGGACGCAGCCGACGCCGCGTTGGCCTTGGGTCCTTTGGCGGGCCATGCGGCAAGTGCGTTGTTCGCGGTGGGGCTCTGCAACGCGTCACTCTTCTCCGCGTGTATCCTTCCCCTTGCTACCGCTTACTATGTTTGCGAAGGGCTGGGGCTGGAGTCTGGGATCAACAAGCGCTTCAACGAGGCGCCCGCCTTCTACTGGCTCTATACCAGTCTGATTTTTCTAGGCATGCTGGCGGTGGTCGCCCTGAAGGAGTCTCAGCAAGTCCCGATCATTCTGCTCTCGCAGGTCGCGAATGGCATCTTGCTGCCGTTCGTCGTGATCTTCATGCTGCAACTAACCAACCGTAAGGACATCATGGGGGAGTATCGGAACAGCCGTTTCTTCAACGTCATTGCGTGGATCACCTGCATTGTGATGGTGGCGTTGACACTTTTGCTGTTGGTCAGCAGCTTTTTCCCGGATAAACTCCCCGCCGCATGAGGCCGATGGAAATTTCCTGAGCTTGTGATTTGCTTGCGTTGACATAGGGGGTGTGCTAGCTTTTGAAATTAAGCAGGATGCTGGAGAAACGTGCGAGCGCCTCCCTGTTGTCTTGAAGGCGTTCAGGCAGTTGAGGTTAGGGCGGCGCACAAGCGCCCGGAGTTCTTCAAATAGATGTTTCTCAGCATGAACTTAATCGGCAAAACAACCAGGTTGCAGCGTCCGTGACGAAGGACCCCATCGAAACTGAGCTCTTGCGGCAGATTGACCTGAGCCGTTTACCAAGGCATCTGGCCGTCATCATGGACGGGAACGGGCGATGGGCCAAACGCCGCCGCCTTCCGCGCATCGCTGGCCATCGGGCGGGGATCAAGGCGGTCCGTCACGTGGTGGAGGCCTGTGCGCGCTTGGGAATTCCTTACCTGACCTTGTACGCTTTTTCGGCGGAAAACTGGAAGCGCCCCCACACGGAAGTCCGCCTCCTGATGAATTTGTTGCGGCAGTACTTGAAAAGGGAGATCCGCGAGCTGAACCAGAACAACATCCGGCTGGGCGTGATCGGAAGAATCCAGGAACTCCCCCCGCCTGTCGTGCGGGATCTGGAGGAGGCCCTCAACAGAACGCGGGGGAATACGGGATTACGACTGACTCTGGCTTTAAACTACGGCGCCCGTGCCGAGTTGGTGGATGCCGTGCGTGAATTGCTGGCCAGCGCCGGGCGGAATGGTTCGGAGACGATTGATGAGTCCACGTTGAGCGCACACCTTTACACGCGCGACTTGCCCGATCCTGACCTATTGATTCGGACCAGCGGGGAGCTGCGGCTGAGTAATTTCCTGCTTTGGCAGGTTGCATATGCCGAGCTTTGGATCACGGAGACCCTCTGGCCGGATTTTGAGCAAAAGGACCTATTCCAGGCGATTGTTGACTATCAAAAGCGCGAGCGCCGTTACGGCGGGTTGGGATTAGGCTAGCGGGTCTTCAGTTCTTCGTCAGTCTGAAGTCCTGTGGCGCAAGCTGAAGGGAATGAGACTGCGACGTTCAACTTTCGAAGCCGGGCTTCTCCCTCTGACAACTGACGACTGACAACCTCCATGTTAAAACGTACCCTGACTGCCCTTTTACTGATTCCCCCGGTGATATACCTGATCGGCTGGTCGCCCTGGTGGCTTTTCCTCCTGGCGGTGGTGGTGGCTGTCGAGCTGGCCCTGCGAGAGTTCTTCTCCTTGACCCGGCAGATGGGTCTCAAAGCATTCGCCTGGGTTGGCTATGTTGGCGGCGCCGGCGTCTGCTTAGCCCAACTCTTCCCAGGAAACAGCAATCTTGCCGTGGCGGTGGCTCTGGCGCTGATGCTGTTCATTCCCTCCTTGGCCCTGAATGCCCGGGTCGATTTGAAAGACTATCTGGTAACCACAGCCGTGACGCTGTTCGGTATCCTGTACATTGGCCTTACACTGTCGTGCTTATTGGCGATTCGCTTCTCATCGCCGTCTGCTTGGATAGGTTCGGTGTTCGGTGCAGCGTCTGTGGAGCCGCCATCCCTTGCCGGGACGCGTGTGCTGCTGTTGCTGTTCTTTGTGATTTGGATCGGCGACATCTGTGCTTATCTCGTGGGCCGCGCGGTGGGCCGGACGCCGTTCTTTGCGCGCATATCGCCGCGCAAGACCTGGGAGGGCGCGCTGGCCGGATTCGCGGGAAGCCTGCTTGTTGCTTGGGCCTTTGCTCATTGGTTTTGGAAGACGGCGGATCTGAAAGCGGTCATCATTGCAGCGGCATGGGTTGCGGTGGCGGGCCAAACGGGGGATCTGGTGGAATCTGCCATCAAGCGCGGAGCACACCAGAAGGACTCGGGCACCCTTTTGCCGGGCCACGGTGGGTTTCTCGATCGAATTGACAGCCTGCTTTTTGCTGCTCCGGCCATGTGGTTGGTTTTGGCCGTCAAAGGATTCTTGGGATGACGCAAGGGTTATGCATTCTCGGTTCGACAGGTTCGATTGGCCAGAATTGTCTCCGCGTGATCGACAGCTTGCCGGATCGCTTCAACGTAGTGGCATTGTCAGCAGGGAAGAACCTGGAGGTCCTGGCCGCACAAGTCGTCAAGTACCAGCCACGCTGGGTTGTGGTGGCACGGGAAGAGGATAGAAGTTCTCTGCAGCAACGCTTGCAGTTACAAGGTTACACACGGCCGGTGCGGATTGCCTCGGGAGTGGAAGGGCAAGTGGACGCGGTGACGGACCCCGAGGTGGGCTTCGTGGTTTCCGCTTCTTATGGCACCACGGGCTTGGTAGCGACCTATCGGGCGATTTGTGCGGGAAAACACGTCGGCCTTGCCAACAAGGAAACGCTGGTGGCTGCCGGAGAGCTTGTCATGCGGACGGCCGCGGAGCAGGGAATTGAGGTCCTGCCGATTGACAGTGAGCACTGTGCGGTGCACCAATGCCTGCGCTCGGGCCAGCGGAGCGAAGTTAACCGATTGATACTCACCGGTTCGGGCGGCCCCTTCCGCAATACTCCCCCTGAACTCTTCGATTCCATTACTCCTGAACAGGCTTTGCGCCATCCCGTGTGGAAGATGGGCGGGCGGATCACGATCGATTCCGCCACTCTCATGAACAAAGGGCTGGAGGTTATTGAGGCTCGCTGGCTTTTTGGGGTCCCGGCCGCTCAGATCGACGTTATTATCCATCCCGAGTCTATCGTCCATTCCATGGTAGAATTCAAGGACGGGTTCGTGATGGCGCAGCTTTCGGTTCCTGATATGCGTATTCCGATTCAATACGCGCTGACGTATCCGGAGCGGGTGGCTGTCAACGGAGAAGGGTTAGGGCTTGATTGGCTTGCGCTTCAGAAATTGAGTTTCTGTCAGCCAGACACGCAGCGGTTTCCCTGCCTGGACTTGGCACGCGAGGCGCTCCGGCAGGGGGGAATTGCGCCTTGTGCCTTGAATGCTGCTGACGAAGTGGCCGTGAAAGCATTCCTGGACCGGCGCCTGAAGTTCCGGGATATTCCGAGGGTGATCGAAACGGTGTTGCAGCAAATGCCTGCGGGTCAGACGCTCACCTCGCTGGATGACGTTTTGCAAGCGGACGCGGAAGCACGGCGTCGAGCCGCCGAGGCTATTCCAGGGATTGGGGCGTAGGGAGAAGCACCTCTGTATGTTTGGAACTGTCGTCACAGACGCGCTGGTTGTGGTGGTAGTACTCGGGCTCATGATTTTCATTCATGAGCTGGGCCATTTCATGGCGGCGAAGTTCTTCGGCGTCCGCGTCCTGGTGTTTTCACTGGGATTTGGCAAGACTCTCATGCATCGCAAACGCGGCGACACGGATTACCGCATCAGCATGTTGCCCTTCGGTGGCTACGTGAAGATGGCGGGGGACGATCCCACTGAACTACGCCAGGGAGATTCCGGCGAGTTCCTCTCGCAGCCGCGCTGGCGCCGCTTTGTGATTGTCATCATGGGACCGGCCATGAACGTCCTCTTGGCCGTGCTTTTGTTGACGGGGCTCTACAAGTTCCATTTCCAACGGCCTGCCTACCTGGAGCAGCAAGCCCGCGTCGGTGATGTGGATGATGGTTCTCCGGCTGCGCGCGCGGGTGTTCAACCTGGCGACCGGATCGTGCGGCTGGGCAACCTGCAGAACCCGACTTGGGAAGAAGCCGAACTCAAAGTCCTGACGGATGTGGGCGAGACGATCCCTGTCGAAATCGAGCGCGGCGGTCAGACCTTCGAGATTACGCTTACACCCAAGGCAAGCGGCCCAAGCCGTGTTGGCGACGTGGGGTGGTTCCCATATTCACCGGCCACGGTGATGTCCATTGAGCCTGGCCTTCCCGCCAGCCGTGCCGGTCTCAAGCCCGGTGACGAGATCGTGGGAATCAGCGGGCATCGAGTGATCTGCGGACCCTGCATTGCCTATCGCCTGCAATCAAACAAGGGGGCGCCTGCCGATCTGGTTATTCTTCGGGCTGGCCAGGAAATCCACACGCAAGTTCAGCCCATCTACTCTGACATCGGTGGGGACAAGCGTTGGAGGATTGGCATTTCCTTCCCCAGCGCCATGGTGGTACGTCACCTTCCGTGGGGACAGGCGTTGGTAGCCTCGCTGGAAGACAACGAACAACATTGCCGCGCCACGTTTGACGTACTGGGTAAGATTCTGTCGCGGCGGATGTCAGCCCGTTCACTTTCAGGGCCGATCGGTATCGCCCAGCTTTCGGGTGAGGCCTACCGCGCGGGGATTCCGGAACTTCTTCTCCTGGTGTCATTTATCAGCCTGCAATTGGGTATTTTCAACCTGCTTCCTATCCCGGTGTTGGATGGCGGCGTCATCCTGCTTCTACTGGTGGAAGGCGCGCTGCGTCGCGATCTGAGCACTGCGGTGAAAGAACGCGTGGCGCAAGTGGGCGTGGTCTTCCTGCTGCTGCTGGCGGTGTTCGTCATGTATAACGACCTGGTAAAGACCTTCAAACCGTACTAGACAACAGCACCAAGTAACGAGTGGCTGGTGACAAGCAAAAAAACGAGGCCTGAGCCAGAGGAGGCCTGCTCGTCACGGGTCGCTTGCCACTTGTCACGGTCGTAAGGAGTCGTTGTGAATTTCAGTAATCAAGAATTCTTCCCGCCGCGCCGGAAGACTCGCCCCGTGAAGGTCGGACGCTTGACGATCGGCGGAGGCGCTGCCATCGCCGTCCAGTCCATGACCAAGACGGACACGCGCGATGTGGAAAGGACGGTCGCTCAAATCCAGCAAATGGAGGCCGCCGGCTGCGAGATCGTGCGCTTGGCCGTCCCTGACCTTGAGGCAGCTCAGGCTCTTCCCGAAATTCGCCGCCGCTGTCCTGACTCCGTTCTGGTGGCGGACATCCACTTCCAATACAAGTTTGCTCTGATGGCGCTTGATGCGGGCTTCGACAAGCTGCGCATCAATCCCGGCAACATCGGGGACGATGAGAAGGTTCGCTTGGTGGTGCGGCGCGCGCAACAGCAGAAGGTCCCCATCCGCATTGGTGTAAACGCCGGATCGCTCGAGCACCGGTTGCTCGACAAGTATGGCTATCCTACCCCGGAAGCGATGGTCGAAAGCGCGCTATACCACATTCGGATTCTGGAAGACCTGGGCTTTTCGGATACGGTCATTTCGTTGAAAGCTTCGAACGTGAAACTGGCGGTGGCGGCTTATCGCCTGCTGGCAAAACAGTCGGACTACCCACTACACCTGGGAATCACGGAAGCGGGGACGCAGTTTTCGGGTACGGTGAAGTCCTGCGTGGGCATGGGGATGCTGCTCGCGGAGGGTATCGGAGACACCATCCGCGTCTCACTGGCTACCGACCCGGTCGAGGAAGTGCGCGTCGCCTACGAGATGCTGAAGGCGCTGGAATTGCGCAGCCGGGGGCCCGTGGTGATCGCCTGCCCCACCTGTGGGCGCCTGGAAGTGGACCTCTTCAAGATTGCCGGTGAGATTGAGCAAGCCACGCTGCACATCAAGACGCCGCTCACCCTGGCCGTGATGGGCTGTGCCGTGAACGGGCCCGGTGAGGCGCGCGAGGCGGATTTGGGCGTGGCGGCCGGCCGCGGCAACGGCATGATTTACCGGCAGGGAAAGGCCATCCGGCGCGTCACGGAACAGGAAATTGTGCCCGCCTTGCTGGAAGAGATTGAGCGCTTCGTTGCCGACCGGGCCGCGAGTAGCGGCACAGCTCCGCAAGAAGTGGCTTCTGGCGCAGCTTCGCCGGCCAATCCGTAGCGCGCCCGACCCAGAACCCCATGCCTGAACCGCTTCCTGCTCTGCGCCGTGGGCTCGATGTCTTTCCTTCTCCGGACACCAGCCAGCCAGGCCTGCTTCTTCGCGATCCATTCCTCTACACAGAAAGGATTCTGCTGGTGCCGCCGCCCTGGGTCGTGGGCTTGCGCTGCCTCGATGGTGAGCATACGGAAGTTGACATGCAAGAAGCTCTCACGCGTGCGACCGGCGAGTTGGTTTTCAGTGATACCATCCGGGCGTTTGTCGTTACCTTGCGCGAGCACGGCTTTCTTGAGACCGAGGAGTTCCGCCGGCTCCGCGACAGGAAGCACGCCGAATTCCGCGAAGCGAGGGAGCGCCTGCCCGTCTACGCTGGAGAAGCCTACCCGGCAAGCGAGCTGGAAATCCGCGCTACATTCCAGGGGTACTTCGACGCGGCAGGCGGATCGGGTGGCCTTTCCCCGCACTGCCTGGGAGTGGCCGCACCCCACGTAAGTCCGGAAGGTGGCCGCAATTGTTACGCGGCTACCTATCAAGCGTTGGCGGCGCTCCCCTCGCTGGCCTCCCGCACCTTTGTTATCCTCGGCACGTCGCACTACGGAGCTCCGGAAAAGTTCGGCCTCACGCGCAAGCCGTTTGTCACTCCGCTCGGGACGCTTGCAGTCGACCGCGAACTGGTGGATTGGTTGGAGCAGCACGGGGGCGAGGCTGTATGCATGGAAGACTACTGCCATGCCATCGAGCACTCCATCGAGTTTCAGTGCGTGTTCCTCCAATATGCGCTCGGTCCAAAACTCAGAATCGTCCCTATCCTGTGTGGACCTTTTGCCGAAAGCCTTGAGACGGGCAGAGCTCCGGAGAGCAATCCTGCCGTGGCTTGCTTTCTGGCCGCGTTGAAGGGCCTTGCTGACGTGCAAGGTGATCGCCTGTTCTGGGTGCTTGGCATTGACCTTGCGCATAGGGGAGCGCGCTACGGGGACCCGTTTGCCGCGGTGGCGGAGCAGGGCGAGATGATGGCCGCGGCGGGGCGCGATCGTGAACGCCTCGACGCCTTTTGCGATGGCGACTTGACCCGGTTCTTTGAGCTCGTAAGAAGCAACCAGGACGAATTGAAGTGGTGCGGTTACGCACCTCTGTACACGTTTGCCAAAGCAGTCCCCGGAGCGCGTGGAAAGCTCCTCCGCTACGAGCAGTGGAACATCGATCCACAGTCGGTCGTGAGCTTCGCTGGCTTGGAATTCCATTCGCTCGGCTAGAACCCGGGTATGCCGATGGTCACGTGGCGCGAAACACCAAGAGGATAGGGGCCGCGACCGCGGCAGGGCTGAAGATCCTGCGGGAAAACGTGTGGCGTCGGGTTTATCCCGCCACGCGAGGATTGCAGCGATTGCAGTTATGGGGACGTGAAGTTGCCGCTACCTCAGGGATCACGGGTTCTTCCGCAGCCTCTGAAGCCCTGCCCTTCTACTAACGTCCAAAAGTGGTGAGAAATCCAAGTTAGGGGTTGCTGGTTCCGCCGTTGGGTGCGGTTTGCAACTGCCGCTCGAGGTCGAGAATCTGTGCCGCGGCGGTTGATTCTGCTGGGTAGTTGGCGTGCTCGATTTGCATTTCACGCAGGGCTCCCGTGAGGTCGCCTGCCGTCTTCAGCATCATTCCCAAAGCAAAGTGGTAGCCGTAGCCCGTCGGGAGGATGGCGATGGCCTGCCGGACGGCCGGTATCGCCTCTGCGGTCCGTCCCATCTTGAATCGTGTAACTCCCAGGTACAGGTACTGGTCGGGCTTGTGAGGGGCGAGGCGGATGGCCTGGAGAAAGTACTTTTCCGCTTCCGGCAATTGTCCTGTGCGGTAGTAGGTGTGCGCGAGGTTGTAAGGTCCATTCCACAGGTTTGGGTACCGGTTCACGACATCGAGAAGAACTTCAAGGGCCTTTTGATAATTCCCGGTTTCACCCAGTTCCGCGCCATAGTTTGCTTCCAGTTGGGGATTGCCGGGAGTCTGTTGAAGGTTATACGCGAAGAAAGTGAGGTTGTCCCGGAAGTAGAAGCTCTTGGTGAAGGTTGCACCAAAGAGAACAGCGGCCAAGCATGCCGCGCTGGCGAGCAGGGAAATGGGCACACCGAAAGCACGCGACCCCACGCACATCTTTGCCAGTGCCATCGCTATCAGGACGGCAAGACCTATGGATGGCAGATAAAGATATCTGTCGTGGGCAAAATCATTCGCGGCAAAAACTCGGACATCGAGAAGCGGAATGAGCGGCAAAACCAGCCAACTTGCAAAGAACATCGCGCCGCGCGAGCGCCGTGCGAGCACCGCCAGGATCAGCACCGCCAGAAGATCGAGGATAAGTGGCAGGCCCGCAGCCTTGAATGTGGCGTGCGTTACGGCAACGAGGTCATAAAATGTGCATAGCGTTACAGGCCACACAAGGTGACGGATCCAAAACCAGACCAGCGACGGCCAGGTGAGAAACAGCTCTCTTGTGCTGAGCGGCGTTATCACGTAACTGAATTGTTTAAGCGCATGAATCCGCAGCGGCACATAGAGCAGCAAGATGAAGATAAAACCCCAGATTCGTCGAAAGGCGCTTCTGCACCACTCGAGGATTTCCTTGACCGAGCACCTGGGCTTCTGCTCGTAAAACCACTCATATAGCAGGAGAAAGAAGGGAAATACCGCGGCCGTTTCTTTTTCAAGGAGCGCCAGCGCAAAGGAGAATACGGAAACCGTACCCCACAGAAGCGCGCTTCTACCCCCATGCCGGGCAGAAATATAGGTGATCAGCGATACTAGAAGCAGAATGCCCAGCAGGGGTTCCGTGACGCCGGAAATCCACGCTACGGCCTCAATGTGGGTGGGATGAAGGCCAAAAATCAGGGCTGCTACCACTGCCACTTCGCGGGACATCCTCACGCGCCTAACCAGCACGTAGACCAAGTAAGTTGTGAGAACGTGCGTGAGAATCGTGATGAGATGCCACACCCACGCCTTCGTGCCCAATAACGCGACGTTGATTCTCAACCACAACAGGAAAAGCGGGCGAAAGTAGTTTCCGCGTCCGACCGGGTCAAACCCTTCCCAGACGTGTGAGGTGAAATAGTGCGGCACCGATCGCCAGGAATGTACTGCGGGATTTTGGAGAATCTGGCCCCAGTCATCATAGACGAACTGAAAACGTAGCGCGGGCGCATAGGCGGCGAACGTCAGCATGAGGACAATCGCCAGACCCACCCCGGCAGGGAGTCTTGCGCACTCAGTGGCGAACGGCCACGCCAAGCTAGAGGAGCTCATTGGCAGCGGTCGATTAGGGTCGGGAGTGTCGTCGTGCATGGTCCTTGTTCCAACGGGCGGAGGAACGTCGCGCTCTTTTCGAGTGCAAACACCGGCCGCCCCTCTCGTGCTTCGCGTTACCAAAGAGGGCCAGTATAGCCCAACTCTTGTTGGGGTTTGTGGTGCATGCACTTCGGACGCGGGCATTCCGTCCGCCGTGGCACTGCCTCATGCCAATATGCAGATGGCAGTATCTCTAAATGTGAGATCGGGTATGCTGGTAGACACTTTGTCGCCATGACATGCCCAGCAGCCAAACGACGTGGCGACGTCATGCAGCCACTTGCCATGGGTCACCCCGTTCCCCGATCCGACGACGAGCCAGCGATGGAGGCCGCGTCAGTTGACAGCTTTTGTCAAGTGAGTTGGACAAAAACCGTCAGGTAGTGCCGAATTGACACGATGGTAATTGCTTTGAATGTGGAGATCTTGGTAACCTCATGAAAAACAAGCGGATTGTTTTTCATTTGGACTCCTTTCCGTGCAACGGAACTTGGAATGTGAGTTGCACTAAGACAAAGCGGGTGCTCCCTGAGTTCCCGCAGGGGTTCAGTGACGCTACCAAAAGGAGGGTTAAATGAAGAAGAGTTCGAAAGGCTTCTCACTAATTGAGCTTTTGATCGTGGTCGCGATCATCCTGATCATTGCGGCAATCGCTATCCCCAATCTGTTGCGCTCGCGCATTGCTGCGAACCAAGCCTCGGCGGTGGGCTCGCTGCGGACGCTCAACACCGCGGAGATCACGTATTCCTCGACGTACAACACTGGCTTCAGCACAAGCTTGGTGGCTTTGGGTCCCCCGCAAGCTGGTCTGAATCCGACTTCCACAGCGGCGGGCTTGATCGATAGCGTTCTGGCTGGCGGGCAAGCTGGCACCGCAAGCACGACCTGCCCTGGTACCTTAACGGCGGCTGGTGGCTGCTCGGCAAAGAGTGGATACAACTTCGCGTATTCGCCCGGCGCTACGGATTCCGCTGGCAGGGTTAACCAGTATAGCTTCCAAGCCGCTCCCGTGAGCAGCTCCACAGGAACCAATTATTACTACACGGATGAGTCGGGTGTGCTTCGTCAGAACTCGACGACTACGGCTTCGACCTCTGATTCGCCGCTTGCTGGCTAAGTTGGCGAATTGCGTCGAGATATCTCGCAAGGGGGAGTCGAATGGCTCCCCCTTTTTAATTTCCCCGTTCGCTTCCAAATCAGCATAAAATGCTCGACCGCGCATGGCTCTCCACAGTACTTTGGGGCGGTCCCCTTATGATCAGCGAGTTGCAGGAAATCACCGCAGGACCAAATGAGGCAAGATATGGACCGTCCTGGTAGGGCGCCGGACGCGGGACCGAGCAGCCTTGATGCCGAGTTGTCAGGGCCGTTCGGGAAAAGAGGGGTGCAAAGGGACACCGCGCTTGCTCTGATCGTGATCTTGGCTTCCGTGTTTCTCGCCTATTTCCGTACCCTCTCGTTTCAATTTGTTCTCGACGACCGGTACCAGATTGTGGACAACACGTGGCTCCGGTCCTGGCGCTACCTGCCGCGGTACTTCACGTCTGACGTGTGGGCTTTTTTGCACCCGACCTTCCCGGGCAATCTCTACCGGCCTCTTTTCCTTGTCCTGTTCCGGCTTCAGTACATGGTCGTCGGACTCAACCCCTGGGGATGGCATCTTTGCACGGTTCTCGCGCATGTCGCAGTCACGCTTCTTGTTTACTACCTGGCCAGGCAGCTTCTGAAGGATCGCTTGGCCGGCCTCTTTGCTGCTCTCATCTTCGGGCTTCATCCCGTCCATGCGGACGCCGTGGCCTGGGTGTCCGGTGTAACCGAACCGCTGCTGGCTCTCTTCTTGATTCCGTCATTCCTTTGTTACTTGCGGAAGCGATCAGGGCAATTCCACGCGCGAGCAAATCTCGTGGCTTCGCTGGTGCTGTACGTTCTCGCGATGCTGGCCAAAGAGACTGCGCTGGTTCTCCCGATGATCATCTTCGGAAGTGAATTGATCTGGAGTGCCCGCACAGCGGCTACGGCACAGCCTTCACTGCCGCGTCGATGCTTGCAAGCTCTGTTCGCCACGGCACCCTACCTGGTAGCTTCGGCAGCCTATCTGATCCTTCGTGCGAAGGCCTTGCACGGATTTCAGAATCCCCGGGAGTGGCATTCGTTTCTCAGCATGGTCCTAACCTGGCCTTCCGTACTCTGCTTCTACCTTCGACACATGCTGTGGCCCGTGGGCATGAGTCCGTTCTACGACATGACGTTTGTTGCCCATCCAAGTGTTACGAATTTTCTGCTGCCGACCGTCGTGATCTTGGTAGTGCTTGCAGGTTTGTGGATGGGAGCCAAGAGATTCAGAGAATTTGCGCTGGCTTCTTTCTGGCTAACGCTACCAATTCTTCCCGTACTGAATCTGCGTGTTTTTACCGAAGGGCACTTTGTTCATGACCGCTATCTTTACCTGCCGTCGGTAGGTCTTGCTATGCTTGCGGCGTTGGGCGGGCGTCAGCTCTGTGCCGGACGGGTCAGACTCTTTCGCAGGCCTGCGGTACAAACTGGAATGGTCGTGGTGTTTGCTGTGGTGTTGGGCGTAGGAGTCACACGAGAGACAGCGTGCTACGCTGACGAGAACGCCTATTACAATCATCTGGCCCTCACGTCCGGTGGAGGCCCGGCCTCGAAGCTGAACCTGGCCAACCTACAGGGCGAAAAAGGCAATTTCGAGGCGGCAATCGTGCTCTATCAGGAAATCCTGCGCGAGAAACCTGACAATTGGGAAGTCAACTACGATCTCGGCTATGCCTATTACCTGCAGGGGCAGATAGCTGATGCAGACCGCTATCTTGCGCGGGCCGTCTCCCTTGACCCGGGCCGCCCCGAGAGTTACTTCTATCTTGGCCTCGCGAAGCTAAAGGAGGGTGACGTAGCAGCCGCCTCCGACAATGTGAGACACGCAATCTACATCCGGCCGGACGCGGAACATTACCACTTCGCGCTGGGGGTTATCCTGAAGCTACAGGGGGACCTGCCGGGGGCGCTCTCGGAATTCCGGGCTGAATTGGAAATTGATCCGAATAGTGCCGCCGCCCGGCAACAGGCCGCGGAGATAGAAGCTGCTCACATTGGGAAGCCCATGGTTCCAGGTTCAGCCCCAGCTCCGCGCGAGGCTGCTCCTTGAATTGGCTCGTTGTAGGACTGGCATACTATGCTGGCCATTGAGACTGTCAAATTGACGAAAGACTATAAGGTGGGTTTCTTCCAGACCCGCTCGCGCCGGGCCCTCGACAGTCTCGATCTGCGAGTAGAGGCCGGCGAAGTGTTCGGCCTGCTGGGACCCAACGGGGCGGGGAAGACCACGACGCTCAAGCTTCTTTTCCGCTTGGTTTTCCCGACCTCCGGAAGCGCACGCATCTTGGGAAGGGAACTCGATGATAGGAGCGTCCACCAACGGGTTGGGTACCTTCCCGAGAATCCCTATTTCTACGACCATCTTACGGCAGAGGAACTTCTGAATTACACGGGCAGGCTCTTTGGGATTGAAAAACATGCCCTCCGCGGCCGCGTGAACCAACTCCTCGAGAAGGTCGGGTTAAGCGAGCCTCGCCACGTGGCGCTGCGCAAGTTCTCGAAAGGCATGGTACAGCGGGTAGGGATCGCCCAAGCCCTCATTAACGACCCGGACGTGGTGTTTCTCGACGAGCCGATGTCAGGGCTGGACCCTCTGGGCCGGCGCGAAGTTCGCGACCTGGTTCTGCAACTCAAGGCGGAGGGCAAAACGGTCTTCTTTTCCACGCACATCCTGTCGGACGCGGAAACGCTCTGTGACCGGGTTGCCATCCTGAATCGGGGGAAGTTGGAAGGCTGTGGCGAGTTGCGCGAAATCCTGCGGCTGGGAGTGTCTGCCACGGAACTGGTCCTGGAAAACCCGTCCGAGCAGCTTCTAGACGAATTGCGGCCCTACGTGATTTCAATGGTGCGGACGGGAGACCGCGTGCGGCTGGAGATTCGCGAGGAAAGCGATATTCCTGTGGCACTGGAATTAGCGCTGCGCCATAAGATACGGGTTGCGTCGTTGAATCCGGTGAAGAAGTCACTGGAGGACTATTTCCTGGCCCACGTGGGAGCAAATGCGGTGGTCGGTGGGCAGCGCCTGGCTAACCGCTAGCCACGAGCAACTAGTCACTGTTTTGCCTATGCATCGCATCGCAACCATCGCGCTTGGTGCCTTCAAGGAGTCGGTGCGCGAGCGTGTGCTCTACAATCTGATTGTCTTTGCTTTCCTCATGATTGCCGCAGCCATCCTGCTTGGCAGCATCTCGGTGGGGGTGGAAGAGTTCATCCTCGTGAACTTTGGGTTGGGCGCCATTGCGGTGTTCGGCCTGTTGATGGCGATTTTCATTGGCATCGGACTGGTCTCGAAGGAGATTGAGCGCCGCACGATATACAACATCCTGGCGAAGCCCGTCTCGCGGGCGGAGTTCATTCTGGGCAAGTACGCAGGGCTGCTTCTCACTCTGATAATCAATACGGCCATCATGACGGCGGGCTTTTATGTTGCTTTGGCCATCGTGCACAAGGGACTCATCGGGGCGGACATCTCGTTGCTTGTCGCCATTTACTTCATCTTGCTGCAGCTTGCCATCGTGATCGGAATCGCGATTCTCTTTTCGTGCCTATCCAGCCCCGTGCTTTCCGCGGTCCTGACATTTTCGGTCTTCATCATCGGCAATGTTTCCGGCGAGATCCGCCGCTTTGGTGAGCTCAGCCACAGCCCGGTGCTTGAGAAGGTCACCTCCTTTCTTTACTATGTGTTGCCGAATTTCGGCAATCTCAACGTCATCACGGACGTGGCGCATCAGGTGGCAGTGCCGGGATTCCTCATTGTCGCGAACACCTGCTATGCGCTGCTGTATATTGCCGTCTTGGCTTCTGCGGCCGTACTGATTTTCGAAAGGCGGGAGTTTCGATGACCATCTCGCCTCGACCCGCTGACGGCAAACGTGTTATCCAACCTCTCTGTTTGGTGGTGATGATTGGCAGCCTGTTGTGTCTCTACCCACTTCAGCGCAATATTGGCCGCGAACGGGAAGAAAGACACACCCAACACGAGGACATGCTTCTGTTGCCTTCTGGCGCGAGGCTGCGTGCGTGGAGTGGAGGATACTCGGGGCTGCTCGCCGGGATCTACTGGACGCGAGCCGTGCAGTATTATGGGCGGCGCCGCCTGGCTCACTCGAACGATTTCCCGCTTCTTGGCGCCTTGCTCAACTTAACTACGGAGCTTGACCCGCATCTCCTCATTGCCTATCGTTTCGGTTCGCTCTTTTTGGCGGGGAAGCCTCCTGACGGAGCGGGCCGGCCGGATGAGGCCATTCGTCTGCTGACGCGTGGAATCGTGGCTAACCCTGATTACTGGCGCCTTTGGGAAGATTTGGGATTCGTCTACTACTGGGACATGAAGGACTATCCGCATGCGGCCCTGGCTTTCCGCATTGGTAGTGAAAGGCCCGGCGCGCTTCCTTGGATGCGAGCGCTGGCGGCCTCGGTGGCGGCAAAAGGCGGAGCGGTCGAGACTTCGCGTATTCTGTGGCTGGAGATAGCACGCTCGGCTGGCAATGAGTCCATGCGGCGGAGCGCCGAGTTGCATGTGGCGGCGCTCGATGCACAGGTGCTCTTGAACAGGCTTGACGACGTGCTGGATGTTTACCGGCAAAGGGTTGGCCGAGAACCCCAGTCTTTTGAGGACCTCGTCTCTGCCGGTTACTTGCGCCGTGTGCCGCTCGATCCCTCGGGCGAGCCGTTTGTTGTGGGGCCGCAAGGCAGAGCGAGCCTTGGGCCAAAAAGCGGGATCGAGTTGCGCCTGCTGCAGTAGGGACACGCTGCGGCGCCCCTGGGTGTTCGCGAGGTGACTGCACTTGGAAGCGATCGAATTCATCTTTTGGGAAGCTGTCAAGATTTTGGGATTGGCCTTCCTGGCCCTGTTTTCCGTCAAGGCCATTGCCGGCGCCGCCTTGCGCCGGGCATGGGTGAAGCCCGTGCTGTATGCGGCCGTGCTGGGACTCGCGATGACAGGCGCGTGGTGTGCAGGAAACGACGTGGCCGCCGAAGTCTACATGTGGACCTGCTATAGCGATCTGGACAAGGGCGACCCTGTAACGGCTTATGAGAATGCCTTGCGGGCAGTTTCGTTGCGCCCCGCGAGTCTTCCGTATTGGCGAGCCTTGGTCCGGAGCAAGATGCGTCTAGAGCAACTGCAGTCGGCGCTCGACGATGCGGCGGCCTTGCAGGCTTTGAACGGCGGCAAATTGGATGAAGTGGATGACTACCAGTTCACCCTCTGCTCTTACATGCTGGGACGGTACGACGATGTTTTCGCGACCACTACGCGTCTGATTCGCGCGAATCCTTCCTATGCCGCGCCGTACGTTCTGCAAGGTTTGGCGGATATAGCGGAGCGGAGATATCCTGAGGCAGAAGAGATATTTCTCGCGGTGCTCCGGCAATTCCCCAACCACCAGGCGGCCGTCGAAGGTCTTGCCCATGCCTTTTATCTGGGGGGAGAACGGCAGAAAGCCTTGTCCGTCCTCGAGCAGACTGCCAAACTCCAATTCTCCGCGCCAGCTCGTCAGCGGTTCGAAGCGCTGAAGGGGCTCTATGACCAATAGGTGCCGTCTGATCCTCCCGCTGCGGCTTGAAGACGCAGTCGCGCTGGCCTTCTTCCTTTTCACCCTTTTGCTGCGGCTCTTCTTTCGCGGCGTTGAGCGGCACAATCTCAGCCCTGCCGACGTGCTGGTAATTATCCCGGCGGTGGCTCTGCTGCTGGGAAAGGAACTGGTTCACTACTTCGTTGCCAGTGAGGACTCCGTCGCCTCTGCAAGCCGCACGCCGTTGGACTTCGTGCGGCCTTATTGGGCCATCGTCCGCGATTGGTTTCCTTTCCTGGTGATTCTGTTGATGTACTACTCTTTGTGGGGGGACGCGACTTTGCTGTTGGTCAGCCAAGATCGCGACCCAGCCCTGATCGCCCTCGACCAGCGGCTCTTCGGCTTTCAAGCCAGCTTGGTGCTGCAACGCATCATTTCGCCGGGCCTGACGGGCTGGATGGAATTCGCCTACTTCTACCACATCCTCAATATCCCGCTGGTGGCCTGCGTGCTCTACTTGAGTCGCGACCGCAGCCGCTTTCGGGAGATGATGAGCGGCCTGATGGTCGTATCATTCCTCGGCCTACTGGGATACTTGTTGGTTCCCGCCATCGGCCCCATGTACACGCTGCGGGATCAATACACGGTCCCCTTGCGGCAGCCACTGGGTGTGTTCAGCCGGGAGGTGGATTTCATGGACTTTGCCCGCATCCGGCGGGATGTTTTCCCGAGTATGCACGTCGCGATCTCCTTCGTAGTGTGGCTTTACGCCTACCGAAATTCCAAGAAGCTGTTTTGGATTTTGTCACCGCTGGTCGTCAGTCTATGGTTCTCCACTCTGTATCTTCGCTATCACTATCTGGTGGACGTGCTGGTTGGCCTTGTGCTTGCGCCGCTTTCATTTTGGATTGCCAACGCCCTATTCCGCCGGTTTGGTGAGATTCCTGTGCCGGTCACGCTGCCGGAGAAATGGGTGGAACGCTTACCGGGATTCTTGAAGCCGCGCCGGACCCTCTCCAGCGGGGAAGCCGAGGAACGGCCATGAGCGGGCAGCAGCCGGGTGGCGTTCCGACCGAAGCGGGCGCGGTCGCGAACCAACCGGAGAAGAGGAGTCCCTCGCCTGCCGCGTTGATTGGCCTGCTTCTGGTGTTATCTGTCGCCCCCTACCTCAACACCCTGACGAACGGATTCGTCTACGACGACAACAACGAAATCCTGACCAACCCGTACATCCGCAGCTTCCGGCACTTGGGAGACATCTTCAGCACGCGCATTCTGGCTCACCTTGGTGCGCGCGGCGCCACGAACTACTACCGGCCGATCAGCATCCTGGGTTTCCTGATTTGCAACAAACTATTCGGCCTTTTCCCTTACGGTTTTCACCTTGCAAACCTCCTGCTGCACGCGATGATGGTGTGCCTGCTTTTCGGGTTGGGCAAAAGACTATTTCACGACGTGTGGCTGGCCTTCTGGGCGGCCGCGATCTTCGCGCTGCACCCTATTCACACGGAATCGGTGGCTTGGATATCCGCCGTGACCGACTTGGAATTGGCCGTCTTCTACGTGGCGGCGTTCTGGTTCTTTCTGGCCGGCACCAGACCAGGAGGCGGGCGATCCGAATGGATGCAGTTAGGAATGGCCGGCACGTTTGTTCTGGCGCTGCTCTCCAAAGAGCAGGCGGTCACTCTGCCGTTGGTGGCGACGGCCTATGAGCATTTTTATCGCGACGACCGCGCCCGCACTACAAAGGTGCAGAAGTTCGAGCGCTACGGGGTTTTGTGGCTGCTAGTGATCGTCTACGTTCTTTTCCGCATTCGTTTCTTCGGAGCTTTCGCCCCGGTCATCCTTACCCGAAACGTCAGTTGGTACGAAGCGATCCTTTCAGGCTTTCCGCTGACGGGAGCGTACCTGTGGAAGATGCTCTGGCCGGTTCATCTCAGTTCCTACTACGGATTCCATAAGAGCGTAAGTTTGCTGGACTGGCGAGTCTGGGCTGGGGCGGGAGCGATTGCTCTGTGCGGAGTCGCGTTTTGGAACCTCGCCAAACGTGCGCCGCGGGTAGCCTTCGGGTTTATCTGGTTCTTTCTGACCCTGGCGCCGGTTCTGAACTCGCGTTGGCTGGGCCCGAACGTTTTTACGGAAAGATACCTCTACCTTCCCTCTGTGGGTCTTTGCTGGGTGGCTGCTTGGTGGCTGTTGGGGGTCTGGGCGAAGCTAGCCTCTCGTCCCTCCGGGTGGCAAAGGGCCTATGGTGCGGCGTTGGGACTGGTGGCGCTGCTGGCGGTCGTGCGAATCTACACTCGGAACCGCGACTGGAGGGATGAGGTCACTTACTATCGCGTGGCGCTGGCGGCGGAGCCTGACGCGGCCAGCCTGCGGGTGAACCTCGGTGCAGTTTACTGGAATCACCTGCAATCGGCCGAGGCGGAGCGCCTTTGGACCCAGGCTCTTCGCGATTCACCTGACAATGCTCTGCTGCTGAACAACCTGGGCCTCGTCGCGACTGGGAAAAAGGACTATGCTGGCGCAGAGGACTATTTTCGGCGAGCCATGCGGCTGCGTCCTAACTTCACCGATGCGCATCTTAACCTTGGCCGGATCTATGAGCAGGGCGGAAGGCTCACGGAGGCGGAGCTGCAATTGCGCGCGGCGGTGGCGCTGGCGCCTTTGAGTGTCCAGACGCGCAATGAACTGGGAAGCTTCTATTTCAAGAACGGTCGTTGGGCCGAGGCTGAAGCTCAGTACCAAGCATCCGTTGCCAGCATTGCCAACCCCGCTGCCTATCACGCCCTCGGCGATCTCAAGGTGCGGCAAGGGCAAACCCAGCCCGCTGAGGAAGCCTATCGGCAGGCGATCGCGCTGGACGAACTCGATAGCCGCGCCCAGTTTGCGCTTGCCCAGATTTTGGAGAACAGCGGCCGTCCTACAGAGGCCATCCGGCATTACGAGGAAGGCTTGCGGATCGACCCACTCAATCGCGACGCGCAGACGGCTCTGCGGCGGCTTACGGTAAACTTAGAACATGTCAATTCGCCTAAAAAGTGAGAGCGTGATGCGCCGTGCGGGTTGCTTCCTTATCCTCTTTCTTACCTGTGTTGGTGTGGCACGGCGCACGGCTGCGGCCCAGAACGCGGCGGCGGCACAGCCCGACGTCGAGGCCTATGTCCGCCAGTTTGAAGCGAGCTATCACGATGTCCGCAGCCTGCGCGCGAACTTTACCCAGACGTTGGTCCAAGGTGGCCGGACGCGGATCGAGTCGGGTGTCGTCGTGTTCGCACGCGGAGGCCTGATGCGCTGGGATTACCAGCGTCCCAGCCCCAAGCTCTTCCTTTCCGACGGCAAGCTGGTGTGGCTTTACATCCCCGAGGAAAAACAGCTCACGCGCTCGCGCGTCAAGTCCAGCGAAGACATCCGCGTTCCGTTCCGCTTGCTGCTGACTCGCTTGGACCTGCGGCGTGTCTTTGCGCGCTTCGAGTTTGTGAACGAGCCGGGCCATGACGCCGCCAGCCGCGCCATACGCGCCTTCCCGAAGAAGGAGTATACCGAGGACTACCAGGATGTCGTGATGGAACTAGACGGCCGTTTCGACATGCGGCGGCTGGTGGTGGACCTTCCTGACCATAGCCGTATGGAGTTTCACTTCGACCACATTGACCGCAACCCACCCCTGAGTAATTCGCTCTTCCATTTCACGCCCCCGCCGGACACCGAGATCATCGATCAGCACTGAGCGAACTCGGCTGCAGACTTTGCCGTGTTTGGGGTGAAATTATAGCGGCGTCTATGAGCGCCGGTCGGCGGTTGTAGACCATGCCTGTCCAAATTATGGCGGCGCGGGAAATTATGGTGATGCTTCCCCTCGCCCCCTTGGGGGAGAGGGTGGCCGACGGAGGAGGTCGGGTGAGGGGGTCGTCGGTGCCACGGAACTCGACGCGGCGCAGAGGGAGCGCGGGGTGAACCCCCTCACCCGTCTCGCCCCGGCTGATGAAAACGCCGGCGGCTCGACACCCTCTCCCCCAAGGGGGCGAGGGCAGGGAAGATCAAATGGGGGCGTTTGGAAACAAGGTTGGGTAGTTCGGCTGTTGTATCGGAACGACACGTCGGCCGCATAACCAGCGGCGACACCGGGGACCCGGCCTTTTTGAGGCGACGCTTGACCTACGAAAGGTACCTGACACCTTTTTCCACCTGACACCTTTTTCCACGTTACGCCTGGCGCATTTCTTCTCAACATTCAGAATCCATAATTCAGACTACGTCCTTTCCTCTTCACAATTCTCGCCGCCCATGCGAGGATTGGCCGCCGACAGCCACTACCGAGGTTCAGACTATGGCCAGCCCAGAACACCTGAGGATCTTGAAGCAGGGAGTCGAGGCCTGGAACAGATGGAGAGCCCAAAACCCAGGAACGAAGCCTAACCTCGCTCGGTCGGAGATATCTGGTTTGGAGTTGGCCGGAGTAGATCTCCATGACGCGGAACTTTGCGCTGCCAGGATTTGGTTTAATGACATGTCTGGAGCTGACCTTCGTAATGCCCATCTGATGGAGGCACAGATTATTGGCTGCGAACTTGATGGAGCGGACATGAGCGGGGCGTACGCGCCTAATCTCAATCTGACCGAGTCGAAACTCAATCAGGCCAAGTTTTATCGTGCGCATTTTGAATATGTGAATCTCAGCCTAACGGAGCTATGGGGTGCAGACTTCAGGGGTCTCACCATGCACTCAACGATATTCGCCGAGAATGACCTCAGTTCTGTGATCGGGTTGGAGGCCGTCACGCACAACGGACCATCGACGCTCGGAATTGACACTATCTATATGTCGAAAGGCAACATTCCCGAAATTTTCCTCCGCGGCTGTGGCGTGCCGGAGGGCTTTATCGTCTACATGCGGTCGCTCGTCGGCAAGGCCATCGACTACTATTCCTGTTTCATCAGCTACTCGAGCAAAGATGACGACTTCGCCCAGCGGCTCTATGCCGATTTGCAGGCGAAGAACGTCCGGTGCTGGAAGTTTAACGAGAATGCCAAGTGGGGCGAGCCGGTGTGGGGGGAGATTGACACCGCCATCCGGCATTATGACAAGCTGGTGGTGATCTGCTCCGAGCATTCGCTCCAGAGTCAACCCGTCATTCGCGAAATCGAGCGCGCCTTGCAGAAGGAGGAGCGCGAACGCAAGAATGTGTTGTTTCCCATCCGCATTGACGATTATCTTCTCGACGTGTGGGAGCACCCGCGCAAGGCCGATGTGGTGAGCAAGGTGGTCGGAGACTTTCGCGGGTGGCGCGACCTCGTGGCCTATTCGCAAGTCTTCCCTCGTTTCCTCGACGCGCTGAACCGGCCGCCGCAACCGACCGTGCGGTAGCGCACAGGTATGCGTTTGGTGTTTCCTGGTGTGGTCCTCTTCCTGTAGTGACAATCCCAAGGCGCCGGATCTGTACGACAGGCCACTGCTAGCTCACAGCCGGATGAAGAACCGCAAAGGAAGCTGGACAGCGGCTACCTTTGCGCTACCCAACCTCCGGGCTACCCGCTCCGATTTCTTGTGGCCATCGTTCAGGATTCCGAGCTTCAGCCGGCGTTGCCCCTGCCTCCCCGGCCGCACACCGAAGCCCGGAAAGGTTGAGTATCAGGTGTGGGCAGGTGAGCGCAACGGGGCGATCTAACGAAGCCCAGGCTGAAGGCCTGGGTCAAGCGGACCCGAACCGACACCTGAGCCCTGAAGGGGCGGAAGAATCCCTTTCAATCCCACACGTGCCGCTCGTCGTAGGCGATTCCGGGCGCGTCCAGCAGGTCAACACCGCCTTTGCTTGGGGAGAACCACGGAAGAGACCCCTCACCCCCGACGACAAGCAAAGCGTGGGGCCCCCTGCCTCCTCCGTCGGCCACCCTCTCCCCTCGGAGAGGGAAAAACAATCAATTGCCGCGCTCTCGCGCCGGAAGAGACCCCTCATCCGTCGTCGTCCCTCCGCCACCTTCTCCCCTCGGAGAAGGAAAGACATTTGCATGGGGCGCTCTCGCGCCGGAAGTGACCCCTCATCCGACCTCGTCCCTCGGCCACCTTCTCCCC
>Ga0335069_10000540_pt1 | contig 63963 bp, 54 predicted proteins | sample Lox_Sample_11_FD_206714 | JGI IMG/M metagenome (GOLD analysis project Ga0335069, IMG submission 206714) | Soil microbial communities from Loxahatchee National Wildlife Refuge, Florida, United States - Lox_Sample_1.1 | ecosystem: Environmental > Terrestrial > Soil > Wetlands | place: USA... | reverse complement strand
TTTCTGGCTCGAAGTGGTAACGCTCATCGTGCCGGGGTTTAATGACTCAGCCGCGGAACTCAACTCAATCGCGACGTTTCTCGCCGGAGTTTCCACCGGAATCCCATGGCACGTGATCGCATTCCATCCTGACTACCGAATGACGTGGCACGAGCACACCAGCGCTGCCACACTGTTGCGGGCAGCGGCGATCGGGCGGAGCGCAGGGCTGAAATTCGTATATGCAGGGAATCTTCCGGGCGGCGTGGGCACATGGGAGGACACACGTTGTCCGGAATGCGGCGCCACGGTTATTCGCCGGTTTGGTTTTCGCGTAATCGAGAACCGAGTCGGCGAAGGAGGCGCGTGCCCGACATGCGCGAACCGGATTCCGGGTGTTTGGTCCGGTTCGACCGTTGACGGCAATCGCCAGATGCGTTTTCAATCGGGATCCAGGTCCGGCTGATGGAACCCGGACCGAAGGAGGTGAAGTATGTTTCGCGTTACTCAGTTGTTGCCGATTATTGTTCTGCTGAGTGGAACCGTAGCATGCCAAAGCGGCCGGCATTCGTCAGCCGGTTTTCGCTTGCCGGTCAATGGAGACGCTGATCGAGGGAAAGTGGCCTTCGTTCAACTGGGATGCAACCAATGCCACGAAGTTTCCGGAATGGAGTTTCCGAAACCCACGGTCCAGCCTCCGGTGCCTGTCGTTCTGGGAGGCGTAGTCCCAAGTGAACCGACCGATGGCTACCTGGTGACATCTATCATCAACCCGTCCTACGCACTTGCACCGTATCCCAGGGACGCGATCACGGTGGGTGGGAAGTCGCGTATGCCGGATTACAACGGCAGGATGACCGTGCAGCAGTTAGTCGACACGGTGGCGTTTCTCCAATCGCGGTACAAGGTGGAACGCCCGACGGCGCGACCGGCGTACTTCTGACCCGGTAGGGACAGCGCGGCCACTTGCTTACACATGAATTATTGGGCCCATTTCTCGCACGAGGCTGACGTCGGCATTCGCGGGATTGGGGCTTCACCGCGGGAGGCATTCGAACAAGCAGCAGTGGCGCTGGCAGCGATTGTGACGGACCCGCGACGGATTCGACCTTTGGAAGAGGTGCCGATCACTTGTAGCGCTCCTGACCACGAACTGCTGCTGGTGGACTGGCTCAATGCGCTGATTTACGAAATGGCCACCCGAAAGATGCTGTTTGCACGCTTTGAGGTGTGCCTGACCGGCGGCTGCCTGAAGGCGAAGGCTTGGGGTGAGAAGGTCGACGTGGTGCGCCATGAGCCGGCAGTAGAGCCAAAAGGCGCCTGCTATACCGAGTTAAGGGTGAAACAAGATACGACTGGCGCATGGATCGCGCAGTGCGTGGTGGATGTGTGACGCCTGAGTCGCGGGAGGCGATATGGATTTGCACAGGTTCGATCGACTATCGGAAACCGAGTGGCGCGTCGATGCGTTCGACGGGATGCGCGTTCCGGGGGTCATCTTCGCCACCGAAGAGCTGATTCGGCAGATGGACCAAAAGGTCTTCGACCAGCTCATCAACGTTGCCTGCCTGCCCGGCATCGTACAAGGCTCTTACGCGATGCCGGACGCTCACTGGGGTTATGGCTTCCCGATCGGCGGTGTGGCGGCGTTCGATCCGGACCTTGGCGGCGTCGTATCGGCCGGCGGTGTTGGATTCGATATTTCCTGTGGTGTTCGCTCTCTACGCACGGGCTTGAGAGCGGAGGACGTCCAGGCCATGAAAACCCGGCTCGCGAATGTCCTGTTCCGCCGGATTCCGGCGGGTGTGGGTAGCACGGGCCGTGTGCACCTGGATACTTATGACCTGGACGCCATGTTATGTGGCGGGGCGCAGTGGGCAGTGGAGCGCGGTTACGGCGTGAAACAGGATCTGGAGCGAATTGAGGAGCGGGGATGCATGAAGGGCGCCAAACCGATGGTGGTTTCCGATCATGCCAAGAACCGCCAGCGCGATGAAATGGGCACGCTCGGCTCAGGCAACCACTACCTGGAAGTGCAAAGCGTTGTGAAGGTATTCGATGCAGAGGCCGCTTCCGTACTCGGCATTCAGGAAGGCGAGGTAGTGATCAGCATTCACTGCGGGTCGCGCGGGCTGGGACATCAAATCGGCACGGATTTTCTCAAAGACATGGCGATTGCAGCCGTGGACTCGGGCATCGATCTACCGGATCGCGAGTTGGCCTGCGCGCCCATCCATTCGGAAATCGGCGAGCGATACCTGGGAGCCATGCGGGGAGCCATCAACTGCGCGTTGGCCAACCGGCAGATTCTCACGCACTTGTTACGGCAAGCCATGGAGGAAGTCTTTCCCAACGCAGAGTTGACGCTGATCTACGACGTCTCGCATAACACGTGCAAGGTGGAGGAGCATGGGGTTGACGGGCGGTCCATGCGCCTCTATGTGCACCGCAAGGGCGCCACGCGGGCATTCGGACCGGGCCATCCCGACCTTCCGGAGGCGCTGCGGACGATCGGCCAGCCGGTGCTGATCGGCGGCACGATGGGAACGGCGTCTTACATTTTGGTCGGTACCAAAGAAAGTGAGCAGCACTCGTTCAGTTCCTCGTGCCACGGCGCCGGACGCCAGATGAGCCGGCATCAGGCGTTGAAGAACTGGCAGGGTCGCCAGGTGGTGGACGATCTAGGCAAGCGCGGTATTCTGGTGCGCAGTCCTTCTTACCGGGGCGTGGCGGAAGAGGCTCCTGGGGCCTACAAGGATGTCAGCGCAGTGGTGGAGGCGGCCGACCGGGCGGGGCTCTCGCGGAAGGTTGCACGCCTGGAACCGGTGATCACGATCAAGGGGTGACTAAAGATTAACGGCATTGACTGCCTTGCGTTGTAGAGCTATCATCACGTCGGAAGTGTCTGAGGAGATCCGGATATGGGTGAGGATCTTTTCCGTGTGGCCTGCCTGACACTGCCTCGACCTGCCCCACACTGGCCGCGGTTGCACGTAACGCCACGACCGAGCAAGCCGGCGGTTCAACCTGCATACGCAGCCGGTCACCATCGCAATCAGCCCTCGCGGACTCAACTTATTAGGTACTCTAGGGCCGCGAACTGAAACGCTCTAGGGCGCGACAACAACAATCAAAGTGCGGCGCACGCCAGGCTATGGAGACGACCATATGCCGGATTCAGAAACCTTCTGGTTGACCGTAACCAACGTCGTTTTGGGGGTTGGAGTGAGTTTGTGCGTTTTGATCGCGGTGATCGGCATCGCGCGCGAGATTCTAGTCCGCAGCAAGAGAAACATACAGGGATATCGAGATAACGGCGCCAGGAGGTAGCCATGAAGATTCAAGAAATCATGACGCGGGACGTGAAGTCCTGCGAACCGCAGACAAATCTGGCGGCGGCAGCGGAAATATTGCGGCGCACCCACTGCGGCATCCTGCCTGTTGTGGATTCCCGCGGCAAGCTCGCCGGAGTGATTACCGACCGCGATATCTGTTTGGCTTTGAGTGCCAAGAACGTGAGGCCGAGCGCGATGACGGTGGGCGATGTTGCGGTGAAACCCGCGGTTCGGTGCGGGCCGGAAGACGAGATCCACTCAGCACTCGGATTCATGCGCGTGCATCAGATTCGGCGAATTCCGGTGACTGCGGAGGATGACGGCCTGGTTGGCATTCTGTCTCTGGATGACATTGCGCTCCACGCCGAGAGGGCTCCAGCGAGAGGTGGCATCTCCTATGAGGACGTAGCCGAGACCCTGAAAGCAATCTGCGCTCACCGGGCGGAGGAAGCTGCAACGCCGCGGCCGATAACCGCGAGTAGCAGCGGTCGCACTCGAAAGTAAGCAAATAAGGAGGAGCGTCCACCGGCTAACACCCGAGAGGATGCGTCCAGAGATGGACCCAATGTTTGAAAGCGACCGTTCGGTCATCGATGTCCAGGGGGTTGCCCAGCTCATCACATCGCTGCAGCGTCGCGGCTACGAGGTGGCCGGCCCGGCATTGCGAGACGGAGCCATAGCCTGCGAGATCATACACAAGCTGGAAGATCTCCCCGAAGGCTGGACCGACGAGCAGGCTCCGGGAAGGTACCGGGTCAAGCATCGCGATGACGGGGCGCTGTTCGGTTATTCGGTTGGGCCGCAGAGCTGGAAGAAGTTCCTTCATCCACCGGAATTGCAACTCGTCGAGCTGCGGCGCGATGGGGCCGGTTTTCAAACGATCAAGAACCAAGGGGATCCCCGCCGTTTTGCATTTCTCGGGGTGCGCCCTTGCGAACTGGCTGCCATTGCGGTGCAAGACCGCGTATTTCAAGGCGGCCGTTTCAGCGAACCTCACTACGCGGGCCGGCGGAATCGGGTTTTTATCGTTGCCGTCCATTGCACGCAGGCAGGACCGAACTGTTTTTGCGCATCCATGGGAGCAGGACCGCGGGCGTGTGCGGGATTTGATCTCGCGCTCACTGAGCTGATCGATGGAAGCCGCCACGTTTTCATCGTCGAGTCCGGAACAAGGGCGGGCGCGGAACTCCTCGAGGAACTGCATGCCACGCCTGCGCCTCCCGAACTTCGTCAGCAAGCCGAGGAATCGGTACGGCGTGCCAGTTTGCAGACGCGCCAAATGGACACGACCGGCATCCGCGATCTTCTCTATGAGAACTTCGACCATCCCGAATGGGATAACGTTGCGGGCCGTTGTCTAAGCTGCGCCAACTGTACTATGGTGTGCCCAACCTGCTTCTGCACGACGGTGGACGACGCTAGCGAAGTCACCGGTGAGTGCGCCGGGCGGTGGCGCCGGTGGGACTCCTGTTTCACTCAATCCTTTTCTTATATTCATGGCGGCAGCGTGCGGACGTCAGCCAAATCGCGATTCCGCCAATGGATGACGCACAAGCTGGCTTCCTGGATCGATCAGTTCGGCACCTCCGGTTGCGTGGGTTGCGGACGCTGCATCACCTGGTGCCCGGTGGGTATCGACATCACGGAAGAGATTCGCGCCATCCGAGGAAGTGCGGCACATACCACACCCATTTAGGAGTAGACGAAGGTGGACCCCAACGCTTTTATCGGTAAGCAGGAAGCACCTACGAACGACGAACTGGCGGCCGTGCTCGGCCCCGCGAAGCGGCTGTGGGATGAGCTTATGGATGAGCTGCGCGCCGAATACGATCTTGTCACCCAGGAGTGGAACTCCCACTCCCGCAAGGCCGGATGGTCGCTGCGCCTGAAGCGAGAAAAAAGGAACATCCTGTACCTGTCGCCGTGTCGCCGCAGTTTTCGGGCTTCATTCGCGCTTGGCGATAAAGCGGTAGCCGCGGCGCGTGAAAGCGGTCTTCCCGGCAGAGTGATGCGGATCATCAGTGAATCTAAGCGGTATGCGGAGGGAACGGGCGTCCGGATCGATGTGAATGGTCCCGACGACATCGTCATCGTGCGGAAATTGGCCGGGATCAAGCTGCAGAACTGAGGAGGAACGACATTGGACTCATTGGAAACCATACTCGCCAAACACCCATTTTTTGAAGGGCTGGAACCGGCTTATCTGAAACTGCTGGTGGGGTGCGCAAGCAACGTGCGTTTCGATCCAGGCGCGTACGTGATCCGGCAGGGAGAGGAAGCCAGCCACTTCTACCTGATACGGCAGGGCCGAATCGCACTGGAAACCCGCGCTCCACAGCGGCCGCCGATCGTGATTGAGACTTTGGAAGAAGGCGACATTTTGGGGTGGTCGTGGCTGATTCCGCCGTATCTCTGGCGCTTTGATGCCCGGATCGTCGAGCCCACACGGGCACTCGCCCTGGATGGGAAGTGCCTGCGCATGAAGTGCGACGAGAATCACGACCTGGGCTACGAGCTGTTGAAGCGTTTTTCTCACATCGTCACCGAGCGCTTGCAAGCCACGCGGCTACAGCTATTGGACGTCTATGCCCCTCACGCTTGAGCAACCCGGGGGTTCCCAGGCGGCGTCTGACCCGATGTGCCCGGAACCATACCTTGTTGCGTCGGTCTCAAGGGAAACGCACGACACATTTACGCTCTCACTCGAGCCGGCGAACGGCGTCCCCGCGGCTGGTTTTGGGCCGGGCCAGTTCAGCATGCTGTACGTGTTCGGCGTGGCCGAGCTCCCCATTTCCATCAGCGGCGATCCGGAGCAGCCGGGGCGGCTGACGTACACGGTGCGGTCGGTTGGTCCTGCGACTCAGGCGCTGGTGAGTCGCGCGCCGGGCGACTGGCTGGGGGTGAGAGGGCCGTTCGGCACGGCGTGGCCGCTCGAAGCCGTTCGCGGGAAAGATGTGCTGATCATTGCGGGGGGCATTGGCCTGGCGCCTCTGCGGCCAGCCATTTACCACATTCTGCGCCATCGCGATGACTATGTGCGCCTGATTGTTCTTTACGGTGCCCGCAGCCCGGGCGATCTGCTCTACAAGAAGGAACTGGCGGTGTGGGGGAGATCTCCGGATACGCAAGTGCTCACGACCGTCGATTACGGCGGTATCAACTGGCGTGGGCGTGTGGGCGTGGTGACCACACTATTCCGGCACCTGCGGATGCATCCGGATAAGACCGCGGCCTTCATCTGCGGGCCGGAAATCATGATGCGCTACGTGATTACCGAGCTGGAGGAGAACCGCGGCGTAATGGCCCGCGACATCTACCTCTCCATGGAGCGCAATATGAAATGCGCCGTCGGTTTCTGCGGCCATTGCCAGTACGGGCCGTACTTCGTTTGCAAAGACGGGCCGGTTTTCTGTTATCAGAAGCTCCGGGGATTGCTGGGAAAACATGAGCTCTAATCACGCTGCCAAACCGAGGATTGCCGTTTTCAAATTCGCTTCGTGCGATGGCTGCCAGCTGAGTCTGCTGGATGCAGAGGACGAATTGCTGAGCGTGGCGGATGCGGTGGAGATCGCGTATTTTCCCGAGGCCAGCCGGACCATGTGCAAGGGTCCTTACGACATAGGTCTGGTCGAGGGCTCCATCACCACACACCAGGATGCCGAACGAATCCAAAAAGTCCGGCGGCAATGCCGCGTGCTCGTCACGATCGGGGCCTGCGCGACCGCCGGAGGCATTCAGGCGCTGCGCAATTCGCAGGACGTCGACGAATTCGTCCGCGTGGTTTACGCGACGCCTCAGTTCATCAGCACGCTCAAGCTCTCGACGCCGATTGCCGAGCATGTGCCGGTCGACTTCGAGCTGCGCGGCTGTCCCATCAACAAACGTCAGTTGGTGGAACTCATCAGTGCCACATTGGCCGGACGGAGGCCCACTGTCCCCACTTACAGCGTCTGCATGGAGTGCAAACGCGGCGGCGCGGTCTGTCTTGCCGTGGCCGAAGGCCTGGCGTGCATGGGGCCTGTGACGCAGGCGGGCTGTGGTGCGATCTGTCCCCGCTTCCATCGCGGCTGTTATGGCTGCTATGGGCCTATGGAAACACCCAACACTGCTTCGCTCGCGAACCAATTTCGCTTGCTGGGCCAGGACGATCAGCAGATCGCGCGGGCGTTTCGGGCCTTCAATGCCTGGGCCTGGCAGTTCCGAAAGGCCAGCGAGGAATGCGAGCGGACATGAGCGACACCACGCACAAAAGCCGGACCATCAAGGTCGACTGCCTGGCACGAGTGGAAGGCGAAGGCGCTCTATTCGTCAAACTGAAGGGCGACAAAGTCACCGAGGTCAAGCTCAAAATCTTCGAGCCGCCGCGTCTGTTCGAAGCATTTCTTCGCGGACGCCACTTTTCCGAGGCTTCCGACATTACAGCTCGCATCTGCGGCATCTGTCCTATCGCTTATCAAATGAGCGCGGTGCACGCCATTGAGCGGGCGCTCGGCGTGGTGATCGATCCCGCAGTGAGATTGCTGCGCCGCTTGTTCTACTGCGGCGAATGGATCGAGAGTCACGCCCTTCACGTATTCCTTCTGCACGCGCCTGATTTTCTCGGATATCCAGACGCAATCCAGATGGCGCACGACCGGCGTGATCTGGTGGAAACCGGGCTGCGGCTGAAGAAGATCGGCAACCGCATTGTCGGCCTGATGGGCGGACGCGAGATCCACCCTGTCTCAGCGTGCGTCGGCGGATTCTATAAAGCCCCTGCCCAGCACGAGCTGCGTGCACTCACGGAGGACCTGAAGTGGGCGCTCGATGCCTCCATCAGGACGGCCCGAGTAGTGGCCGGCCTCGACTTTCCGGATTTTGAGCCGGACTACGAGTTTGTCTCACTCTGCCACCCGGACGAATATCCGTTGAATGAAGGCCGCCTCATCTCGAATAAGGGTCTGGATATCGATGTTGCCGAGTATGAGGATCACTTCGTCGAGCAGCACGTGAAGTACTCCAACGCGTTGCACTCTATGCTGCGCGGCCGCGGATCGTACCTGGTAGGTCCGCTGGCTCGCTACAACCTGAATTTTGCGCGTCTTCCCGATGTGGCGCAGCAAGTTTCACGGGACTGCGGTCTTTGTGTGCCATGCCGCAATCCGTTCAAGAGCATCGTGGTGCGCAGCATCGAAATGGTCTTTGCCTGCGCGGAAGCGCTGCGCATCATCGGAGCATATGAGCCCCCGGCATCGCCTTGCGTCGCGGTTGCTGCACGCGCGGGTGTCGGCTCCGCCGCCACCGAAGCACCCCGAGGCATTCTCTACCACCGCTACAGCATCGATGACCGGGGCCTGATCCGTTTCGCCAAGATTGTTCCACCAACGTCGCAAAACCAGAAGCGCATCGAAGAAGATCTTTGGCAATTCATTCCTCAAGTGGCCGTCCGTCCAACCGAGGAAGTCACCTGGAAGTGTGAACAGGCCATCCGCAACTATGATCCTTGTATCTCCTGCGCTACGCATTTCCTGCGGCTTCAGATCGAACGAGAGTAGACCATGCTGATCATTGGCTGTGGAAACGAGGACCGCGCCGATGATGCTGCCGGCCTGCTCGTGGCCCGAAGTCTCCGCCAACGGGGAATCGACGCGCGCGAACATACTGGCGACATGCTTGCCCTCATCGAAGAATGGAGCAGCGAGGAGCGCGTGACCCTTATAGACGCGGTTGTCACCGGGGCCGCACCGGGCCGGATCGCAGCTTGGGACGCGCGCCAAGCCCCGATACCGCGTGACGCCTTCCGTTGCTCTACCCACGCGCTCGGCATAGCGGAGACGCTTGAGCTTGCCCGCGCTCTGCACTGCCTCCCCCTTAAGGTGATGGTCTACGGGATCGAGGCAATCAACTTCGAACCGGGTGGCTCGCTCTCTCCGGCTGTCGCGGCCGCTGTGGAACGATTGGCCAAGCATATCGCCGCCGCACCGCATCACAAACCTTTACTGAAGCTGCTTCCCATACCGTTTGACTCGCTCTAAATTCCGGCGTCAAATGTAATCGGCGACGATTTCGTTACCAATAGGAGGATTTCATGAATGCGCCAACCCATGAGCTCCTCAGCTTGAGCAGCGACGAGCTTGCCATTCTAACGGAGCTGTTGGAAGCAGGCCGCGTCGAGTTGCTGGTTGAGATTCGCCACACGCATCACCGGAGTTATCGGGACTATCTTCGAAAGAGGCTGATCGTGCTTGAGGGATTGCTTGAGCAGGTCGGCCACCCGGGACACCACGATACGCAGCATGCGGCCTGATGGGAGCATCGGGAGCCTCGGTTAGAGTCGTAGTGCCGTTTCGGGTACGCTGCGCCGGTGGCCGCAGTGTGGCAGATCATCCGGGTTAACTCCGCCGCGTGAGCCGGCGTCGCCACAACTCTGCTGCCAGCCCGGAGGAGAGGAGAAGGACAGCACTGTTCGGCTCAGGTGGAGTAACGGCGGCAGTGAAGGTCGAGGCTCCTAAAGATTGACCGACGGTCCAAGTCAGGTTGCCTGCGGTGGTTCCAAAAATGGGGGTAATCTGCGATCCGCTCGCGGCCCTGTGAGCGTGACCGTCACGAGTGCATTCGTAAACGACGATGCGCCAAGAGTACCGGAAACCGTCGATGCAAGAGTATACGTTATTGGATCTGCCTGGACGGGGGCGACCGAACAAAACAACGCCACCGCAAGACCTGTGTACAATCCTGGGGTCATTTTAATCGGCTCCAGTCCGCGCCCCTGTCATCCCTTGTTCTTGCATTTGCCGCCGCCGTCGTAGTACTTGCGGCAGATTCTGTACGTTCTTCGCACCCTAACGCGCCTGCAACGCAGCGGTAATCATTCTGTTTCAGAGGCCAGGATGCGAGGCAACGGAGTCTCACGCGTGATCGCTGTCTTCCACGGGCTGCTAGCGTAGTCTGCCGGAAGATTCCAGAAACTCGTGCAGACCTTCGCGTCTGACCCACAGGTTGGGCCGCCGTTGCAGCCAGCCCAACTGCTGAAAGCGGTGCATGTAATGAGAGACCTGCCATCGTGTGGTGCCGATGGTCCTGGCCAGTTCCGAATTGCTCGGACTGAACTGCAAACGAACCCAGCCGGATCGAGGCTTGGCCGGTGCCAGGCGCGCGAGTAGTCTTGCCAACCTGCCTTCAATTCTCTCCACCACGAAATCTGTAAGCGACTGTTCGCAACGGTCCAAGCGAAGTGCGAGGCTCTTCAGAAGTCGGAGGGCAAAGCGGCGGTCGTGCTGTATCAGATCCAGCAATTCCGATTTGCGAAAGGCCTGAGCCTGGATCTGCGAACGGCTCGTCGCAATCTGATCTCGGTAGCGCGAGCTGAGCCAGCATTTTTCTCCAAAGAAACTGCCCGCCACGAGATAATCGACGATGGCTCCGCGACTGTTCGCCAGATAGATTCGCCCGGATCGTAACAGGTAGATACGATGTGGAGGGCGGTCGCTGTCGAAAAGCGTTATCCCTGCAGGGAAGTCAATGGACTTACTTCGGCGACCGTGGATGAGGGAGCGCGGCATACTGCCGAACCTCTTCACACGAGAAATGCTCGAATCGAATTCGCTTTTCTAGTCCTATTTTACCGCGGCTGCGTGCTATCCGGAGCGGTGCGAAACTGCACTATTGACATGCCGGGCATTTCACAGTAAAAGGTATCAGCTAGCGATTTGATAGCTCATCGGTTTCGAAACTCGCGTCCGCCGCCGATTCGATGCTTGCGCGGCAAGAGGTGAGCGGCGACCGTTGATGTTTTGCACGCAAAGGGGCCGGCTGAAGACTTCCGGCGTGCTGGAAGCGATCCGTGAAGGTGTGCCGCTCGCGCAGTCCTCTTTCACGTAGCCCCCGCTCATCCGGGGCTTCTGGAGATCGGAACGTGGAGCGGATCGAAAAGCCAATCATCCTGGGAGTTTTCCCACCTGGGGAAGACCGCACATCACTCGACAGCATACTAAGCCATTCGGAATGGGAGCTGCAATTCACCGGAACCTTGGAGGGGCTGCAGGCAGTGTTACATACCCGTCCTGTCGCTGTAGTCTTTAGCGAGCGCCGCTTGCCGGATGGCCACTGCTGGAAAGATGTTCTACAGGAACTGCAAGCCATGTCAAATCCGCCGCCGCTGATTGTGGCGGATCGTCTGGCCGATGACGTGCTATGGACGGAAGTGTTGCACCTCGGCGCTCATGACCTATTGACGAAACCTTTCAACGCAACGGAAGTTCTGCGCGCCGTAGCGACCGCATTTCACTTCGGCGAGGCGAAACGGGAGCGCGCAGAGGCGCTCCATAGACCGCTGAAGTCGGTGGGACGCGAAGATGTGGAGGAAATAAAAGAGCGGTCCGCCTGGAGCGGCCACTGAGACGATTAGCAAAGGAGACCACAAGATGGCTAAAAACGAGGAGCGCGCCAGAAGAAGTCACGCCACTACCGGGGCTGGCGCAGCGGCTGCGATGGCTCTCGATCCTGCCGGCAAGCAGGGAACGGCGGAGCCAGCCATCGCGCACGAGGAAATTGCGCAGTTAGCATACTCCTATTGGGAAGCCCGCGGATGTCCATTCGGATCACCGGAAGAAGATTGGCTCCGCGCTGAGCAAGACCTGCAAAAAAAGGTGACGGCGGCGGAGTAACCCGTCCTCTCACACAACAGGCTGGAACGATATAGCTGACGGTCAAATGCGTGGCCTCATGCGCTATGCATCGGCCGCAGCCGCCCGAGTCCTCGGACCCGCCACCGGTGTACGCTGTGTTCACTTATGGGGTACTAACGGCCAGCGAGTCCTCCGCCCACCGGATCAGGCCTGGAAGAAGAGACTTGGATTCGTCCAGGTGGAATGGCAGGACGCGTACGGTGTAACCGATCCTCCCGCTATTCCGGCAAGGGACCTCGATGGCCTCGAAGGTGTAGGTGCCTTCCGAATTCCTGCCCGCCGGCTGCATCGGAATGGCGGCAGCGTCGGTAATCTCACCATCGGCATCGAGTCGTCCCAGATACAACTCGACCGAAACGTCGTCAGGCGCGATCTCTCCCAGACGAATGCGAGTTCTTACACATATCTTGCCGCCGACGTGCAGTTCGCTCTCGTGGACCGCATCCACGGATTCGATGCGCAACTTTGCCCAGCCCCGTTGTAGCCGCGCCAGCCAAACCGCGAGCGCCCGCGCTCTGGCGGCATGATCGGCGGTAAGGCGCTGGCAGCGCTCGTGAGCGTTCACGTAAAAGTCGGCGGTATAGTCCTTGACCATGCGCTGCGTGTTGAATGAGTAGGATAAGGCGCGAATCGAAGACTTCATATTCGCAATCCAGCGCCGAGGCAGCCCGTCAGGACCCCGTTCATAAAAAGTCGGCACGATGTCCGATTCCAGCAGATCATACAGCGCGGATGCCTCGACCTGGTCCTGATAATCCGGGTTTTCGTACGTCTCCCCGCGGCCAATGCTCCACCCGATGAAAGTGTCCGATCTCCTCGCCTCCTGCCAGGCTTCGTCCCACCATCCGTCGAGCGTGCTCAGATTGAGGCAGCCGTTGGCCAGCGCTTTCATGCCGCTAGTCCCACTAGCTTCGAGCGGCCGCAAGGGAGTGTTCAGCCAGACGTCGCATCCCTGCACCATACATCGGGCGACGGTCATATCGTAGTCCTCGAGAAAGATCATCCTACGGCGAAACTCCTTCTGCTGCGCCAATTTGACAATCTGCTGGATGAGTTCCTTTCCGGCGTCATCGCGAGGATGCGCTTTGCCGGCAAGCAGGATTTGCACCGGACGTTCCGCATGATTGAGTATGCGCTCCAGCCGCGCCGGATCCCGAAGTAACAGCGTCGCCCTCTTGTAGGTAGCGAAACGCCGAGCGAAGCCGATAGTGAGCGCTTCCGGGTTCAATACTTCGTCCACTGCGTCAATAGCCACTCGCGATGCCCCTCTGCGCTCCAGTTGCACTCGCAGACGCCGCCTGGCGAAGGCAACCAGGCGTTCCCGCCGCCGCTCGTGCGTGCGCCATAGTTCCTCCGATGGCAAGTTTTCCACGCGGCGCCAGAGATTGGGATCCGCCTGGTTTTCCTTCCACTGCGGGCCGAGATACCGCTCATACAGCTGGTTCATCTCGTATGAAATCCAGGAGCGAAAGTGGACACCGTTGGTCACATGCCCGATGGGGATTTCATCCACTGGCACACCTGGCCAAAGATCTTTCCACATCCCACGGCTCACTTGCCCGTGCAACTTGCTCACTCCGTTACTGGAGGCGGCCATGCGCAGCGCCAGCACCGTCATGCAGAATTCCTCGCTCTCATTGGCGGGATTCTTCCTGCCCAGCCCGAGAAACCGCGAGCGATTGAGCCCAAGACTTTTGGCGTAGTCCACCAGGTAGCGATCGAACAGGAAGGGCGCGAAATAATCATGGCCTGCCGCGACCGGAGTGTGCCCCGTAAACACTAGCCCGGCGGAAGCTATTTCCCGGGCCTCGTCGAAGTTCAAGTTGTATCGCTGCATCAACTGCCGAGTCCACTCCAGTGACAGGAACGCGGAGTGTCCCTCATTCATGTGGCACACAGAAGGTTGCAGGCCCAGCGCGGCGAGGGCGCGAAATCCTCCAATTCCGAGCAGGATCTCTTGCCGCAACCGCATCTCATGGTCGCCACCGTAAAGCTGATTGGTGATGGAGCGGTCGTCAGGCTGATTGGCCGGCACGTTGCTGTCGAGAAGATAGACGGGGATGCGGCCGACGTCAACGCGCCAGATCTGAGCCAGCACATTCCGGCTGTCATAGCCCACTTCGACCACGAACGGCTGACCATCCGGCCGCTTTTCCAATGCCAAGGGAAGGTTCCGAAAATCGTTGTTCTCATACGATTCCTGCTGCCAGCCGGACGCACTGAGGTATTGACCGAAGTACCCTTCCTGATAGAGCAGGCCCACACCGACCAACGGGATTCCCAGATCACTGGCCGATTTCAGGTGATCACCCGCCAGGACACCAAGCCCTCCGGCAAATATGGATAAGCACTCCGTGATTCCGAACTCGGCAGAGAAGTAGGCAACCTGCAGACCCGCAGTTTGGCCATACATGCGTTGATACCACGTTGACTTCGATCCCAGATAAGAGTCGAGTTCGTTCACGGCGCGGTCAAGGTGGGCTAGAAGACTCTCGTCGCTTGCCGCCAACTCCAGTTGCGCCTGGTTAATGGTACCGAGCATGCGCACGGGATTGTGGCCCGTCGACTCCCACAGGTCATGATCCAAACGGCGGAACAATTCAATGGAATCGTGGTGCCATGTCCAACGCAGGTTATACGCCAGGCGGCGAAGGCCCGCGAGAGGTTCCGGCAACGACGGGACTACGTTCAACACATGAACGGGTTTCATAAGTGTCTGGCTGAGCTGTGCGCGGAGGACCAGCAGGTTTCGGAGGTCTCACTGGACGTCCCGGACCATCCTCGGAAGAAGCTGATTGCAGATTTGTAGGATCTACGCGAACGGGTAGGGTGGGCACCGTTAACCTCCGGCTAGCACCATAACTATGGCAAACTCCATTTGACGCCGGAAAGAACTCCGCGTCAAGGTTCCAAGTCGTTCAACTGAAGTCGTCACGGTCTTTGTGGTGTCACCAGTTGAGTCCTGAGTTATTTCGCCGAGTCAAAAGCCCCTTATAAGTCGACTGATGCGAGCTTGCACCCACACGTCGTTGCATTCTCAACCACTAGGCCGCGGAAGAGTCATTGCTAGGGAATCGGCAGAATATGCAGTATTTCCCAGGCCACACCCTGCCGGTGCTTGCGTTTTTGTGCTGGCGCTGGAGTTGAACTACGAAACAATTTGCCGCAGGTTTGATGTTGTCCGCACAACTGGCCGTGGCTGCGGGGGTTGAAACTGAACTTCGGATCGCCGTTCGCGTCCGCAATGAAGCGCGCCTTCCTATGGGCACCCTCCTCGGAGCCGAGGGTGTGTCGGGTCGGATATTTCAAGGCGCGGGCATCACGACAGATTGGTTGAACTGCGAACCGGAATTCATGCAATCCGGCGGTTCTTCTCCTTGCGAGTCCCCAACCGGTCCTGCCGAAGTTTTGATCGACTTCGTGCCGGACAAAGGCCTGAAGCATCTAGGGTTTGGGCATACGACTCTGGGAGTCGCTCATTTACCGGTTGAGAAGAGGTTCGCAACGAATGCGTTTATTTGTTGCCCGTGTGTGAAGAACCTGGCCACAACCGTTGCATCCGATGCGGAGAGGGAGTCCCTGACGTCCGCCCTCCTCGGCAGTGTGATGGCCCATGAGTTGGGGCACCTCTTAGGGGTCCGCGACCACTCGCTGTTCGGAGTTATGCACGCGCCCTGGAGCCGGGAGGAATTGGCCATGGCCCAGCAGGGTCGATTGTCTTTCATTCCCAGAGAGCAGCGCGCCATTCAGGCCGAGATCCGGATGCGCCAGAGGGAAGCCGTCCGGCTGGGCGCTCATCGGCTTGATGAAGTAGAGGCGAGGGCGACCGAAAGATGAGTTTTGACGGAGGGCTCTTGAAGCCTATATTTTCCACGTTACTGTTGATGACGATTTCATTGGCGTCAGGGCAAACGCCGAACGCCAAACTCCAGGCTCTGATCATCACCGGCCAAAACGGGCACGACTGGAGGGCTACCACTCCGGTTCTGCGCAAAATACTGGAGGACACAGGCAGGTTCGAGGTGCGGGTTACCGAAGAATTCCGCGGCGCCGGTCCGGAGACGCTCGCATCCTATGACGTCATTATTTTGAACTACTACGAAAAGGGACAGCGGAGCCTTTGCTGGGGGGAACGTGCGAACGCGGCCCTCGAGGATTATGTTCGTGGAGGCAAAGGCCTGGTCGTCTATCACTTTGCTATGGCGGCGTTTGATGGTTGGACCGAATACGAAAAGATGTGTGGCGCGAATTGGCGGCCGAACAACGGCCACCACTCGGCGCCTCACGATTTCACCGTTCAGATCCAGGACGCCGAACAACCCATCACGAAGGGGATGAAGCCGTCGTTTCTTCAGATAAACGATGAACTATACGCGAACTTAAGATGGCAGCCGCAAGGCACGTACCACGTGCTGGCCACGGCTTGGGATGATCACTCGAGGTATAAGCCGGGCGAGAAGCAACCCGTCCCAGGCGCTGGTATCCACCAGCCCATGTTATGGACTGTGAATTATGGCACGGGCCGCGTATTCGTGACCGCACTCGGTCACGACGCGAAAGCGATGGATAGCGAAGGGTTTGCGGTTACGTTAAGTCGCGGTGCGGAGTGGGCGGCCACAGGAAGTGTGACCATTCCGCTGCCGGACGATTTGAAGCAGAGGTAATTCCACTAACGCCCGGACCGTCGCCGGCAGAGGGGAATGCTAACTTTCCTCTCCAAACTCAAGAGCTTAGGACACGGCGGAAAAGATCGGCATTTTCTTTCACCTGATCGGTGTAGCGAGGAAACATGCCGACAATAATGGCGTCGGTTGGTTTGATGTGCGATAGCGCGAAACGGACTGCTTTTTCTCGATCTTCAGCTGACTCCGACCTGCGTCCTGCGCCGAATACCTTGAACGCCAGGCAAGGCTTCCGTGTCGCACGAATCATGCGGCACATGCGTTCCGGATCGCGTTCCATGTACGTTTCACCGACCGGCGACTCGCCGAATTCGGATCGCGCCTCGTCCGCAGTTCGCGACACTCGATAAAGACAGGTTTGAAAATAATCGACGTCCCAGCCTTCGCTTTCGATCACATCAAAAACCGCGGGATTGTGCGCGGAAACGCCTACCATCACGCCGGTGTCCCGCACCATCTTACAGAATTCCTTGACCTTCCACAGTTCACCAGCCCGAAAGCGTTCATCGGTGCGATTGCCGTGGTGTCCAACGCCTAGCGGCTTCATCTTCGCAACCACGTCCGGCAGGATCTTCGGATTCGTCATCAAAGCGAAGTCCGCCAGCAGGACGATGTTCATCCTTCCGCCCTCTTCCCGATAGCGAAGATAATCGGCCAGCGGCTGATCGTTGTAGTGCAATTGCCAAGTGCCGATGCCGTTGCGCTCCGCGCTTTTCAGGACCTCCATCTTCTTGTCTTGTGTGTAGAATTCCCGCATATGGGCGTCGAAGATCCGATTGAAATGCGAATAGCCATAGAAAGGATTCGACCCGATGATTAACCGCGTGATCTCGTTCGTGCCGAATTTCACGGTCGGCAAGACTTGAGGGGAACCAATCTCGGCCGCGGCCCGGCTTTCGAGAGCCAGCGCTCCGGTTAAGGCAGCAGATTGCAGAAACCTGCGCCGCGAGTTCATTTCGGAATCATGATCCATATTTCTCCTTTCAGATCTTCTGATCTGATTCTACATTGGATTGGCCATTGCGAGGGCGGAGTATAGATACGCCTCCCGGAATCCCCGCCCGCCTTTAGTCACGCTTGGGCGCTGAGTTCACCACGAGATCGATGCGGCGCCGGCTCAAAGTCGGTTCTCCGCCGCCCTCAGGTTGTGCAATTGCCTTCAATAAGCACTTTTCCACCCGGGTTGGAATCGCCAGGTCCATGAAGTAAGTCTGCTGTCCTAAGGCTGCCAAAGCGAAGGGAACGGTTTGGCGGGCAATGGCTTCCCCACTTTGGCTCTCGATGACGAGCGCAAGATTGCCGGCAAGGGGGCGGTCCTCGTCATTCACCATCATGACCGTAAAGGTCTGTTTCGATCCTCCTTCGAGCGATGGATGCCAGAAATTGAGATAGACCCCTAGCGGCCGGAACGCCTGCGATACATAATCTTCGAAGTGCGGTTCGAGCTGCAGTTGCTCCAGATCGCGGAAATGATCGCAGGTGTAGACGCCGGGGCCTCCCGCCGTCAAATACACAAAGTGCAGCACACCAGCGTACATCCGATGGGCCCGCCAGAACTCCGTCAAACCTGCCAGCAGATAGGCGTTCAGGGCGAAACGATCCTGCGCGCTCGCATTTGGCCCAAGCAGTTTCTCATAAACTTCGCGTGTCAGCGCGGTTGGACTGCCATCGCGGTTGAGCCATAACCAGCCGTATTCGTTGAGGATCGCGGCATGCCCGGTTGCCGACCCGGTATCGCCGGCGCCACCGCGGTTTTCCAGTTCCGTCATCTGGAAATCGCCGCCTTCGGTGATGACCTGGTGCTCATACGGGTGATCTTCTACCGGATCGTCTGGTCCGGCGGCGCCGTTGTAGCTGTTCTCCCAGGGGCGCTTTGAGAGGTCGAGCGCTCGCACAGCGGGGATAATCTTCGTGGCAAAGTCCGGATACCAGGTCTCGTTGTTCGCATCCCAGATCACCACGCTCGGATGATTCCAGTTGTCGCGCATCCACTCGCCATACTCCGCGATCATTTCGTCCGCATCGAACCGCTTGTCATACACCTTGTACCAATCGTGCCCGATCCAAACGAAATATTCGTTCTGGATCAGCAGTCCAGCTTCGTCGGCAATATCCAGCCAGCGGTCCGGAACCGGGCCGATGCAGAATCGGAAGCTGTTCCAGTGCATCTTCTTCGGAATGTCGATGAGCAGTTTTCGCACCCAGGCCTCATTCCACGGCAGTGTGCCGGATTGCGGATCTTCGAAGAACCGGTGCAGCGTGATATTGGAGCCGCGCATGAAGTACGGTTTGCCGTTAAGATATGCGCGCCGCGTCGGCGTATCGAAGCGAAACTCGCGCATTCCGAAACGGGCCGTGGTACTGTCGCCGCCCGTGCTCGTCTCAACTACGTAGAGATTCGGCTGTTCCGGCGTCCACAACTTGGCGTTGGGAAGTCGAATCGTCTGCGTAATCGTTTTCTCCTCTGATGGCTTCAAACTGATCCGGGTGGATGCCGCCCGCGCCAACGATTGCGCCATCTTCCACGCCGTCACGTCATAAGTCACCACCAAAGATTCCGGGGTGGCGCCGTAATTCCGAACCTTCGCCTGCACCACAATCTCGCGTGTCTGAATCCGCGGCGCTACCTGAACCGATTCAATCGCCGGATTATCGCTGAGCACCAGCGAAACACTGTCATAGATGCCCGGCGTCCAGCGGTTCTTCTCGAAATCGGTGCCGCCGCTCACCGTCGCCGGCAGCACACCCGGGTGCGCGCCCACGCGCACTAACAACTCGTTCCTACCGTGCCACTGAATTACGCCGGTGATGTTGAAAATCGAGGCAGTGAAGCAGCCCCAATGCTCCCCGATCTTCCTTCCGTTCAGCCAGACTGCCGTGCCGAATTGGGCCTTGTTAATCCTGACTAACGCCAGCGCGCGTTTCTGCGATGGGACAAAGCTCGTGCGGTACCAGAAGTAGTTCCTCTTTTGGTGAGAGACTCCCAGGCCTTTCGGCATTGCCGATTCTGGTAATTCGCCCTTGCTGATGCGGTTGGCAATTACTTCCGGGCTATCGAACAGATCCACGTCGGCGAAGGCAGGAACCGCCGAGTGCGCAAGTCCGGGCACGGGTGCTTTGTGAGTGAATACGGTCGGTATGTCGGTGGCCGATGTGGAATCGGCAATGTCCCAGTTGCCGTCCAGAGACAGAGTGGTGCGTTGGGCCGCCGCGCATGGCAGAACCGAGAGTGCCGCCAGAATAGTCGCCCGCAATCTTCCCATGGCTTGCCTCCTACCGTTGATTCAGGAGCTTGTCTGCTGCCAGCACATCGAAAATGTAAGTGGCAGCGCCGCCAATCACGTATTCGGTCTGGTACCACAGGAAAGGGAATTCCTTTAGTTCCATGTAGTCCGGTTTCACCAGCGACGCTCCCGATATGACGCCACCTGGAATGTGTGACCAGTCCGCCCGATTGAAACCGTAAGCAATGATTGCCGAGTTCGCCCCTACGCCCGAGACATAAGACTCATTGCTGCCCGGATGGCAGCCCAGCACGAAGTTTACGGTCGCGAGCAGCGGCTGGGCATCGAACAACTCCGGCAGATATTTGTGGAAGTAGTACTGATGAAGTGCGTCCTCCTGCAGATCCCAACCCGGCCCCCATACAAACCCGGAGTCAACCTCCGATCGTTTTTCCAGGTGGTAATCCGGGTTTGTGATCTCGGCCGGAAGATGCACGCCATACGGATTGGCGGCCGCGCTCTTTTCCGCTTGAGCTTTCCACTGATTCGCCAGATCGCGCACGGTTGACTGGAACTCGGCATTCGGCAGGGATCCAAGCGCGCGTACCAGCGTCCAGCCGGGACCACGCGCAAATTGCCCGCCCGAGATTTTGCGAAATTCCGGAAGGAGGGCTAGCAGGCGATCGCGGTAACGGGCGTCGCCGGTTGTGAGCAGCAGTTCGGCCGATGCCGAGATTTCTTCGCTGCGAAAACCGCTGTCGCTGGGGTTGTAACCGCTCGGGGAATAAGCTGGCGCGTGCTCCTGCTCGTAGTCGTAGAGTTTTCGAGCCGTGGCGAGGCACTCGGACGCTAGCGCGGGGTTGGACCCACCCAGTACGCGACTGGCGGCCGCCAGCGCTTGCGCGGTTTCGTACTGGAGGCCTGTATTGCGGTTCGTAAAAGCCCAACGGTCGTCGAAGGTTTCCGGCCGTCCGTCCCAGATGCGGTTGTCCGTGATGTTCACCGGGTCACCGAGGTGCGAATAAGCATGCTCGTTGCTTTCGATGATGCCGCCAAAGATGTGCCCTGCGACGCGAAAGGATGCTAAGAGCCCTTCGACTCCGTACTCGATCTGTTGGAGCAGATCCTGCTTTCCATCGGGAACGTGAAGCAGCACTTCGCGCTTGGACCGGCTAATCGACGTTTCGTCGAGGTTAGGGTGGAATTCCTCCTGCGCCAGCGCGAGGGCAAGCGTGGTTATGGCAATGCTGCCGCCAGGCAAATCATGATCGCCCGCATCATGCCATCCTCCCCAATCGAGGCCGGGGATGTGCTCGTTATCTGCGAATTGCGTCTCACGTTTTCCTTGCTGGTAGCTGTCAATATGCACCTTGCCCTCGGGCGCCTGCAGGGCATCATCCAAATGGCACGCGCCATGCCACGTGCGGTTCCCTTCCTTGACCGCGACATGACACATCTGCACGGGAAGAAAGTACTGCAAGGTGGGCTTCCAGACGGCGTCATAAATACGGGCGTCAATCTGGAAGGGTCCAGCGGTCTGCCCTCGGGACTCGATAACGTAAACCCCTGGCGTCTGCAAATCACTGAAATCAAAGATTTCGTACCGGTACCTAAGGAACTGTCCCCACGGCTGTGCCACGCCGGATTTGGCGATCTTCCGGCTGCCGTTTAGCTGCATCTGCCAGATCGTCACGGCTGCGCCAGGGCCTTCGCGGGGATCGAGTTCCAGAATGGCGTGTTTGGTTTGCGATGGATGATAGCCGGCTTGCGAGATGCCGATCACGGGAGGCCGGCGCCACTTAGAATCGAGGGAAGGCGTAATCGCGATATGGACTTCCGTCTCTGTGGAGTCCGTTTTCAGCGGGGCGATGATGTCAAACCAGTCTTCCGGCCCGCCCTGCCGCCGATCGGTCAACTCCAGTTCGCCGTCCGAGCGCGCGACGAGCACACTGCGCAGCGGATCTTCCTCAGCTAGCCGAAGATGGTGGTTCGAGCGCAAGAGTACCTGCTCTCCGGTGTATTGCCTGGGAAAGATCCCGCCACCAGAGTCACCCTGAAACGATTTCAAAAAATAGGCGCCTGGATAGACGGCGATATGCAACCCAGCCGCTTGGAAGCGGTTCCAGTCAACCGCCTGGTCCAGCTTAAGGGTGATCAGGATACGTTCGCCGTCGGTGTGGCAGATGAGTTGGTATCCCGAGCCGCTCACGATCTCGCCGAAGACAGTCGCAGTAGAACTGGCTCTGTCTACCACGCGACGCAAGACGCGTAGCTCGGCGCCGTTTTTTCCGGGCTTTGGCAAGAGAAAAAGGTCGCCGGAGTCCAGCAGCCGTTCGCCATTCTGGATCATTTGCAGCCCGCCTTGGTGGCCCACCTGATAGTTGTTGTGAAAAACGAGGAAGGAAAACCCCGCCGCTTCGAAGTACTCCTTTTCGTTTAGAACCACTCTCGTCTGGGAGGCGCAAATCACGGGAAATGCGAGAAGAGCCAGCAAACCGCAAGCGACCGGGCATCTCATGCCAGTTACTCCTTGTCTGTGAGAGGAATCAGATTATTGCTGCACCTGTGGTTCCTCAACGCAACTAATCGCACCGTTACCGTCAACCGCAGATAATGGCTTCAAATCACTTGACTTGGACGTTTGGCCAGCGTGAAGACCGGGAGAGACCGCAGTCGAACGGCAGCGTCAAATGCCCCAATCCGTTTTTCCGTCGTGTGCGGCCTGCTGGTTGGCGTACCTCTGGCTTGCCAGTTTGGCATACGGATGGTCGTTTCCGGGTCGCGGGGCGGGTCAACTGTGGATCGAACGGTCGACGAAGTGCAACATTGGTGCTCCAAAGAAGGAGTCACCATGAAACGAATTGGCCGGCGAAACTGGTTGAAGACTTCCGCAGGCATCTCCGGCGCTGTACTTGGGGAAGTGAGCTATGAGGGTCGGGCACTAATGGCGCAACTTGTGGACCGCTCACAGTACGGAAAGTCCAAAGAGCCGGTTCAGGGTTTGCAATGCGGCAAACTGGGCAAGTTTGAGATATCGCGCCTCATCATCGGAGGCAACTTGATTTCCGGCTCTGCCCACGCGGGCGAGTTACTGTATCAGTCGGCGTTAATGACGCATTATTTCAGTACGGAGAAGATTCTCGAAACCTGGGCGCTCGCGGAACAGAACGGGATCAACACGACGTTGATGCGCTGTGATCCCCACATTATCGAGCACTACAAGAAGTTCAGATCCGAGCGGCGGGGAAAGCTGCAATGGATTGCCCAATCCGCCCCGGAACAGGGCGATCCGGTGGAGAACGCCAAGCGAGCACGCGATAACGGCGCGATCGGTATGTATCTGCACGGCGGTGTCTCTGACGACTTAATTAAGAAGGGTGCCGTCGAACAAATTGTGCGTGCCGTAGAAGGCATCCGCGCAGCCGGTCTAGTAGCCGGGATCGGCGCGCATCTGTTGCCGACAGTCCGTGCATGCCACGACGCGGGACTCGATCCGGATTTCTATATGGTGACGGTCAACCGCGTCGGCTATTACTGTAGTGACGCGGCTCAAGTGTGCGAATTCATGAAAACTGTCAGGAGACCCTGGATCGGATTCAAGGTCCTGGGCGCCGGCAGGCAGACCCCGCCCGATGGCTTTCGGCATGCTTTCGAAAGGGGCGCCGATTTCATCGCAGTCGGAATGTTTGACTGGCAGGTTCGAGACGACGCCGCTCATGTTCAAGAGATGCTGGCCAAGGGCATAGAGCGCGACCGCCGCTGGAGTTGATTCTGTGATATGACTCAGAGCGTACGAAAGGAAGTCGTGCGAGGTTGACGCCAATGGCCGAACTAAAGGCACTGCATGATGCGATTCTGACAGGCAACACCAAAACAGCCGTCGCGGTTACAAACGCTGCCGTCGCGGAGGGCGTCGATCCTCAGGAGTTGATCAGCAAATGCATGGTGCCCGCGATGGACGAGGTGGGGAGATTATTCCAATGCGAGGAGTACTTCGTCCCAGAGTTGTTATTGGCGGCCCGCGCTATGAAAGGCTCGCTGGAGGTGATTCGGCCGCTGCTGGCGGCACGCGGCCACGAACCATCGGGACGGGTGGTGATCGGCACGGTGAAGGGTGATCTTCACGACATCGGGAAGAATATCGTCGGCTCGATGCTGGAGGGCGGCGGTTTTGAGGTGATCGACCTGGGCGCGGATGTCGGCCCGGAAAAGTTTGTGGAGGCGATTCTACGATCCAACGCCAATTTCGTATGCCTCTCGGCACTGCTCACCGTGACGATGCCCTCCATGAAGACCACGATCGAGGCCCTGAAAAAGGCTGGTGTGCGCGAACGGGTGAAGGTACTGGTGGGAGGCGCGCCGGTAACACGTCAATTCGCCGAGCAGATCGGCGCCGATGGCTATAGCGAAGATGCGCCAGGTGCCGTGGCGCTCGCGCGTCAGTTGATAGGCGCTCATTGAACCGGACCAGCTTAGCTCCGACTGGCGGGCTCGGGGATCTTCCCTGATTTCCAGCTCCGTTCGATTTCTTCCAACGTTTTGCCCTTCGTTTCCGGGGTGATCTTCCAGACGAACAGAAACGTGACCACGCAAACGGCCGCGTAGGTCCAGAACGCGCCTGTGACGGTAATCGCGCGAGCCAGCGACAGGAAGGTAAGCGTCAGGATCAGGCATGCGATCCACAGGCTAATCGTCGCGAGTGACATGGCGCGCCCGCGAATGCGTGTTGGAAACAGCTCAGACATGAGGACCCAGACGCCGGGCCCGAGGCCCACAGCAAAAAAGACAACGCATGAGAGGACCAGGGCAAGAATGGGAACAACGGACGCGGGACGGAGCCAAAACAGCAGGCCCAGGCAGAACTCGGATACCGCCATGCCACCGGCGGCCACGAGCAGAAGAGGCTTACGCCCGACGCGGTCAATGATTGCCAGGGCGACTACGGTCGCGACGAGATTCACGAAGCCAATCAAGACATTGGCCCAGAGCGCCGAAGCCGCGGACTGGCCGGCGACTCTCTCGGTGAAGATTACAGAACCATAGAACAGGATGGTATTGATGCCTGTGATCTGTTGGAGAACGGCCAGCGCGACGGCGACAACCAGCGGACGCCGCAGCCGAGGCTCGAACACTTCGGCTAACGACCCGCGTTCGCTTGCGATGGTCTCCTGGATCTCGCGAATCTGGCCATCGAGATCGCCTTCGCTTCCGACGAGCATCAACACGGAGCGAGCGCCGGCGATATCTGCTCGTTGAATGAGCCAGCGCGGGGTTTCGGGACAGCGCGCAAAGCTCAGAAGAAACAACAACGACGGCAGCGACGCCGAGGCAAACATCCAGCGCCAGCTTGATTCGCCTAGCCCAGCCAGCAGCCAACTCACGAGATAGGCGCAGAGAATGCCGAGGACAATGGCTAGTTGGTTCAAGGCGACCAGGCGACCCCGAATGCGCGCAGGCGAGATTTCCGCCACGTAAAGCGGCGAAAGCATCGATTCCATGCCGATGGCGACACCACCCAGGAGCCGTGCCGCTGTGAACTCGCTCAGGTTTCGTGGCAATGCCGCGCCGAGCGATGAAATGAGAAACAGGGCGGCCGACCATAGCAAAACTCGCTTCCTCCCGAAGCGGTCGCTTAAAACTCCGGCAAGACTTGCACCGAAAACGCAGCCGAGGAGCAGGCCGCTGGCGGCTACTTCTGTTTGCAAGTCGGAGAGCTGAAACTGCTTTCGTAAGAAAACCAGGGCACCGTTGATGACCGCGATGTCAAAACCGAACAACAAACCGCCTAGAGCGGCAGCTCCGGATATCAGGTAGACCTTCGAGCGCATGATGTCTAGAACCCCATGCAATCCACAAACACGTCCTGAAAATGGCTATCAGACGCTAGCGAGACGTGCTGAGTCATACGGCAGATTTGTTCGATCAAGGTCGAGCGGTGCGACAGATTCAGCAGCAGCGTCTTGGTGCCGCGAAGGGCGGTATTGCCGGCAGGCTCGATTGTCTCCGGCGCCAGTTCGAGCAGCCCAATGCGGCAAGCGCTAGCCGCGGTTACGTAATTTCCGAAGGCGCCGGCCAGGTAGACGCGCTCGAGTTGATCCGGTGTCGCTCCCCAGCGATCAAGCAGAATGCGCACGCCGGCCGCAATAGCAGCTTTGGCTAACTGGAGCTCGCGGACATCAGCCTGAGTCACGGATACTGGCGCCATGAGCTGCAGCTCTAACGCTCCGTCGGCCAGCCGGCCGCTTGGCAGTATACGGTTAAGCTCGAGCGCGGCGGCGACGGCATCGACTAGTCCGCTTCCACAAACGCCTCGGGCAGGGCGTGCTCCCAGCACATGGCACGCGAATTCGCCATCTTTCGGCACGACACGCGAGATGGCCCCAGGGGCTGCGCGCATTCCCATACGGATGCGGCCGGCTTCGAACGCAGGCCCGGCAGCGGTTGAAGCGCACAGTGCACCGTGCCGGTTTCCGATCACAATCTCGCCATTTGTTCCGAGATCGATGAGGGCCACAAGGGCGTCGCGGCGCGTCCAGTCGAGAGTGACCATACCGGCCAGGATGTCGCTCCCCACGAAGCTGCCCAGGCAGGGCAGGAACCGGACGCGGCACGATGGCCCGAGATGCCAATCTAATTCATCGGTGTTGAACTCGCGCGCGTCGCCGGCCGGGCTTTCAAAGGGCACGTGCGAGAGCGGCTCGACATCTTCACCACAGAACAAGTGATGCATTACGGTGTTACCGCAAACGAGGACTTCGCCCACTTTGCGATCGTGGTCCAGGTCGTGAACCAGGGCCGCAAGGCCTTGCCGGATGGAACGCGTGAGTACCTGCGGGTTCCGCAACGCAAATTGAACGCGGCTCATCACATCTGCTCCGTGCACGCATTGCGGATTGAGTGCCGTGCGGACTGCTAGGACATCTCCCGTCCCTAGATCCAGGAGTTGTGCCACGAGAGTTGTGGTTCCGAGGTCGATAGCGATCCCGAAACCTTCACGCGGCTCAAATGGGACCTGAGCGTCGTCACTCAGGATCGGACTTTCCCACTGTTCGATTTCCAGTGTGACGTGCCCCTGCGCATGCGCCTGGCAAGCGAGTCGCCATCCTGCCGCGAGATCTTGAGGAGTGAAGAGACCTTGCATATCCGGGGTAACGTCGATTTGGCCTGCAACGACGCGTACCCGGCAGCCGCCGCACAAAGAGGTACCGCCGCAAGGGAATTCGACTCCTCTTTCGAAAAGCAGATCGGCCAGTTCAGCTCCGGCGGGCACTTCAATGGAGCACAGTTGTGGCACGGGTCACTGATGTTGCTGAGCGTAGCGCGCCATCGCCCGCACATTCTCATGCGGTGTCCCGCGCGGAACTTCACATCCTGCCCCCACGATGTAGCGCTCTCCGGCGGCATGGTGGCAGTCTGAGATAGCACGCTCTACCGAATCGGCATCGCCATCTCGAAGAACGCGTACCGGATCAATGTTGCCGAGCAGGAGTTGGGAAGGTCCCATCGCCTCGCGTGCTTCATTGATTGGGGCCATCCAGTCCAGGTCAACGATGTCAGCGCCTACTCTTCCCATGTCGCCAAATAGCTTGCGGGTATTGCCGCAAATATGCAGCCGGGACTTAACACCCAATGCCCGAATTCCTTGGACCAACCGGCATTCGTAAGCGAACACGAATTGATGATAGAGTTTCGGCCCGATCAAGGAAGCTGCCGCATCACCAACGCCGATCAAAGCGGCTCCGGCGTTCACCTGCGCCCGAGCAAAGTGCAGCTCCATGTCGGTGACAAACTCGAGCAGGTCAGTCACGAACGCGGGATCGTCGAAAAAATCCAGCATCAGGGTGTTCAGTCCACGCAGATCCGCGGCCATGGCACACGGTCCCTCAACCCAGCCTTCGACGATTTTCTCATCACCGGCTTGTGTATTCAGCAGTTCAATTGCCCGTATGCGATCCGCCATGCGGCCCTGGGAAAGGTCTGGGAGTTTCAAGTACAGCAGAGAACTCTTGTTGTGGAGCAGTGCGCGGCTCTCGATAATCGCGGGCGGCTGATCATCAAACCACTCGATGGCAGCTCCCAAATCACATGCCTCACGTGCGGGGTCGGAAATGCCGGAGACGTAATCAAAGCCGAATTTCTCAGCAGTGCGGATCTGAGCGTCAGCCAGCACGTGGCAATCGGACGCATAGTCTTTATAACGCACACCGGCAAGGTCAGCGGCGAACATCATCGTGATAGGCATCAATGCGAGATGATCCGTCGGGCGGCCGTCAATGGCTGCCAGGACCCTCTCCCGACCCGTCATAAGGAATCTCTTCCACGTCCAGAACGCGCTCGTCGTAGCGCGGCGTTACACGCCATCCCGGCTTCACAATCAGAAAGTCTTCGTCCGGCCAGTTGCCGGACACCAGTTCCTCGAACAGCAAAAGGCTGCCTGATACTTTCTCGAATTCCCAATTCTTCTGAGCCGCCTCGTCGCGCGCGCTTTGTTCGAAACTGCCGCCGCCCTCAAGTCCGGTCTCAATGAATGTGATCTGGCGGTACGTGCGCTTGTAGGCGGTCAATTGTTCGTAAAGATAGTTGCCGTTGTCTTCTCCGTATTGCTTAATTAACTCCGGAAGGGAGTGCCCGACGCCAGTCCGGTCGCGAAAAACCTGTTCGAGGTCGCCCCCCCGCTCGAGCCAGCCGGTCGATCGGAAATAAACGCCCGGGTTCGCGTCAAAATACTCCTGGTACTTCTGGCGGCTTCCCATCAGCAGCGCGATGCAGTCATGCGCGCGAGGGATGACGACGGGCAAAGTTCGGGCACTCAAGCCCACCAGGCCATTGCCGCAAAGCGCATAACCCATAAGCACAGCGGCGAACTGTTGCGCATCCACGCGGTCCACGCATTCCTGGAGAGTGCGGCGCATAGGTTCACTGCCAAGATCGTGCAGCCCCTTGGGGAGAAACTCCACATCCACTTGATGCGGCGAGCGGGCGACGGCGAAACACATTTCGCGATACAGCACTTCGCAGCTGATCAGCTTCAGTCGCATGGGCTGAGGGCGGCAGCGGCGGCTCGAATGAATGCAGGGTTGGTGCCGCAACAGCCTCCGATAAAACCGGCGCCGGCGTCCCGCAGGAGCGGTATTGAGGAGGCGAACTGTTCAGGGGTGGCGCGATACTCAACAACGCCGTCAACCAGTTCGGGCAGACCCGCGTTGGGCTTCATCCAGAGTGGCAGATGCGTTGCCACGCGCATTCTTCGGCAGAGCTCCACGAGCTGCGCGATACCCACGCCGCAATTTGCGCCCACCGCATCCGCACCAGCCTGTGTCATTGCGGCTGCTGCCCGCTCCGGAGTCACGCCGGTCATGGTCCGATCCTTATTCCTGCCGGTGTCAAAGGCAAAGGAGACGATGACCGGAAGACCAGTAGCCTTGGCGGCATTCAACGCTATCGAGGCTTCTTCCAGCTCACTGAAGGTCTCCAGCAGCAGGGCATCGGCACCGCCCTCGGCCAGAGCTTGAACCTGGGCGCCAAACGCGAGGAGTAGTTCCTGCTCGGACGCCTCTCCCGCACTCAAGATCTTTCCGCTCGGGCCAACCGATCCGAATACCAAAGCCGTGCCCGCCGCTTTTTTCGATAACTCTACGCCGGCCCGGTTGATTTCCGCAGCACGATCCGCGAGATCGCACGCGGCCAGACTGATCGGATTTGCACGAAATGTGTTGGTGAGCACCACGCGGCTGCCGGCTTCACGATAACGTCGCGCAACTTCCGACACTTCTCCGGGATGGCTCAGATTCCAAGCATCGGGGCATTCGCCGATACCAAGACCGCGCTTCTGCAATTCCGTTCCCCAGGCGCCATCGGTCAGCACTGGTCCGCTCGATACCAATTCGCGCCAGTTCATACCGTCGCCGGCGAGCCATTGAATTCATGCACAGCATCGAGCATAGCGACAATGTTCTGCACCGGCGTCCGCGCTTGCACATTGTGAATCGTGTTGAAGACGTAACCCCCGTTTTGGGAAAAGATTCCACAGCGCTCTAAGACCTGCCGACGCACTTCTTCCGGGGTGCCGAAGGGCAGAACCTGCTGGGTGTCGATTCCTCCGCCCCAGAATGTGATCCGGTCGCCATAAGCAGATTTCAGATGACTCGCCTCCATGCCGGTTGCGGAGCATTGTACGGGGTTCAGAATATCGAAACCCCCTTCAATAAAGGATGGGATGAAGCGATCCACCGATCCACAGGAGTGCTTGAACGTCTTCCACTGCGTATTCGCGTGAATCCATTGGTTCAACTTGCTGTAATACGGTAAATAAAGGTCCCGGAAGGTTTTGACTGAGCAAAACGCAGAGGTTTGAGTACCGAAATCGGTGCCGCACACGAAGATTGCGTCGACCGCGGCCCCGATCGCCTGGTGTACACGTTTCAGGTTCTCAATCGCGATTTCACACTGCCGCGTAAAGATCTGGTGAATGTAGTCGCGGCGGCTGGTGGTCGAAACGTACCATTCAGCCACATCACGAATGCCTTTTGGGTATTTGAGAAACGGCGCCGGAACCAGGGCGATATCGCCGAAAGCTGTGCCGCCAAAGTTTAGGATTACCGCCCGGTTGGTCTCCCGTGCTTCGATCACGCTCTGCCGTAGGTCTTCGATGTCGCTCTCGGTGATTGGCTGGAATTCCTCGAGATTGTCTCGCGGGTCAAGTTGCTCCTCGACGATTGGGTCTTGCCGGACGATCGCGTCGAAGAAAAATCCGTCTTTCGGCATTCGACCGCTCGGAGGGGCGGTCAGATCGCCCTCCGGATAAATCAGGATGTCTCCGTTGGCGTCCGTCGTGACGCGGAATTCTTCGGAGACCAGCACCTCCAGACCGTCCGGCATGCGCCATGTCTTCCAGTCACGATTGCGGTAACCGAACATCGTTACCGGACGCGATACGCCCTCCACATCCACGCCCATCGCCTTTTTTAGATCTTCATCCAGAACCCCGAGCATCTGATAAGGCTCATGAACCTTGACGAGCCTCTTCTCGAGTCCGAAATAATCCCGCAATCGAGCGATGCAGCTGGCGTGCACACCGGTAACGCCGGTGCTCCCGAAATCGATGGGAACACGGTCCGGTTCTCGATGCGACAGCGCCGAGAGGACGCGCTCTCTACTCGTCATGCCGCCTCCAAATGCCTCACCGACATCATATATTAGGAGAGACGAGTCTTGAAAGACCAATGACCGGACGGGAACGAGTGCTCGCTTTGCTGGATGGTCTTCCTGTTGACCATCTGCCGCTTATGCCCATCACTATGATGTTCGCCGCCGACCAGATCGGTGCGAAGTACGGCACCTATGCTCTCGATCACCGGGTGATGGTGGAAGCTCAAATTCGAACCGCCGAGAGGTTTGGGTTCGACCAGGTGTCAGCGATCACAGAGACCAGGGAGGCGCCGGATTGCGGCGCGGCCGTCTGCTACTTCGAAGACCAGCCATATGCCATGGACGAACAACACGCACGGCTGGCCAGCAAGTCGGCGCTGACCGAGCTCAAAATGCCGGACCCAGTCAGCGCTTCTAGCATGCACGACCGGCTTTGCGGCCTTGCCCTGCTCAAGGCGCGCGTGGGGCGCGAAAAGCTTGTGGAAGGCTGGGTGGAAGGGCCGTGCGGCGCTGCCGCCGACCTGCGCGGCATCAACACGCTCATGCTCGATTTTTATGATGATCCCGCGTTTGTCGCGGACCTGTTCGAGTTCGTGGTAGCGCTTGCGATCAGATTCGGCCGCGCGCAGGTTGAGGCCGGCGCCGAAATGATTGGAATCGGCGATCCGGCAGCGTCGCTGGTGGGGCCGGTCATCTACCGCGAGTTCGTATGGCCGTATGAAAAAAGGCTTGTTGACGGCTTGCATGCGGCCGGCGCTCGCGTCCGCCTGCATATCTGCGGCAGCACAAGGCGCATTTTGGAAGACATCGGCCGCTTGGGATGCGACATTGTCGATGTCGATTCGGTGGTGCCCATGTCGCTGGCGCGAGAGAAGACCGGGCCAAAACAGGTCTTGTTGGGCAATCTTGATCCAGTGCGAGACCTGCACGACGGCACTCCCCAATCAATTGACGCCGCCCTTTCGGAATGTCACCGCCAGGCGGGGCCACAATACATTGTCGCCGCAGGTTGTGAAGTGCCGCGTGACACTTCGCCGGACAACATCGAAGCCATGGCCTGTTACGCAGGCTCACACAAACCGGAGAGATGAATATGAAGTCACCTCGTGAAGCCGCCGGAGCGCTTCCCGATGAACTGAACGATCGCATTCGAGCTTTTCAGGAGAGCCGGGTGATATTGACGGCCCTTGAGCTCGACGTGTTTACAGCCTTGGGAGATGGCTTGACTGCGAAGGCTGTTGCGACGAATACGGGAGCTGACGCGCGCGCCATGGAGATGCTGTTGAACGCGATCGTGGCTATCGGCTTGCTAAGTAAAGACGGGAGCGTCTTCCGAAACACCCCGGTGGCGGCCCGCTATTTCTGCGCCGCATCCCCGGATAACGCTCGTCCCGCGCTGCTACACACGGCACATCTTTGGCCTCGGTGGTCCAGTCTTACCGATTGCGTACGAGCCGGCACAGCAGTGACGCCGCAGCCGCCTGGTGACCGCGCTACGGAGTGGACCGAGGCCTTCATAGCCGCTATGCATCGCAATGCCACGGAACGCGCGCCTCTGGTGATTCGAACCATAGGCGCTACGGGTACCCGGCGAATGTTGGATGTCGGAGGCGGTTCAGGCGCATACTCGATCGCCTTCGCGCAATCAAACCCTCAACTGACGGCTGACATTTTAGATACAGCGGCAGTCGTGCCCATAGCGCAACGGCATATCGATGAGGCGGGTGTGGGAGATCGCGTGTCCGTCCGCGTAGGGGATCTGCGCTCCGATCTACTGGGCCATGGCTACGACCTGGTATTTGTCTCAGCCATTTGCCATATGTTGAGTCCACAGGAGAATGCGGATCTGCTGATCCGCTGCCACGCTGCACTTTCATCCGGCGGCCGGATCGTGATTCAGGATTTTATTCTCGGCCCGGACAAAACTACTCCCAAATGGGGCGCGCTGTTCGCGTTGAACATGCTGGTCGGCACGCGTGCCGGAAGCAGCTACTCTGATTTGGAGTATGCCGAATGGCTGAACGGCGCAGGTTTCCAGGACATCCGCCAAGTGAGGCTGCCGGGACCGACTGCCCTTATGGTCGCATCTCGACTCTGATTTTCTCTTTCGTTCCTGCCGTGGAAACGCGGCCATTCCCTCCTCAGGGCCGGTGTTATATCATGCTGCCGTATGCAAACCTTCCATGTGCGTGACCAACGGCTGCTGTTGAGTTTGTTTTGGATTTTCATTTCCTCCGCAATTACGGTGAATGCGCAAGGGCTGAGAGCGGGCTACGGCAAAGCCGACATCACACCCAACGAGCCGGTGGAAATGGGTGGGTACAACATGCGGAATGCTCCGTCGGATGGCATCTGGGGACATGAACACCTGTACGCGCGCGCACTGGTCTTCGAGACCGCCGGAGAGCGCATAGCGTTCCTCGAAACGGATGTGATCATCATTCGCGAACCCGATGCGTTCCGCCGCAGAGTAGCCGATGCCACCGGTATTCCGATGGATCATATCCTGCTGGGCGATGCCCACAATCACGCCGCGCCCTCGCCTAACGGCAAGCTCGAATCCAATTGGGACCGCGTCTTCGATAAAGGCCTGGTTGCGGCCGCGACGCAAGCACTGGCGAACCTGCAACCGGTCAAAATCGCCGCCGGAACGGGGCATTCGCGTGTGGCCATGAATCGCCGCCATGTCATTCCTAACGACGTGGACTCTCCAATCACTTTCGATGAGAACGACGTGAGCCAGTCGTTCGGGAAATTCAAGACCGACAACCCCGTATCCATCCACGAATTTGGCGGGGTCATGCGGCTTGGAGCCAACCCTGCCGGTCCGATTGATGATGCCGTGCAGGTGGTGCGCATCGACAAGGCCGAAGGCAAACCGCTTGCCGTCATGATTCACTATGCCTGCCACGGAACGTCGCTCGGTGGGCGAAACAGCAAGATCTCCGGCGAGTGGATGGGACGCATGCAGGAGTATGTCGAGAAGCAATATCCGGGCGTGGGCGCAATTTACCTGCAGGGTGCAGCCGGCGACATCAATCCTCGCGTGGTGGGCGGACTTGATGGATATCGGGACAACATAGAGACTACCTGGGCCCTGGGCGAAGAGGTCGGGCGCGAAGTGGTTCGCGTCTATGGCTCGCTTGCGCCGGAGCCCCTGCCATCGGCGCATCTACAGATCGAGACCGCGGTGATCCGGCTGCCGCGGACATACCGCGAGCTGTTCGATGATTTCACACACACCACGATCTCGGCTCCGACCACGATCGTTCGCATGGGCGACATGATGTGGACCACATTCCCTGGAGAGATGTTCAGCGGCATCGGTAAAAAAGTGAAGGCTGCGTCGCCGGCGACCTACGCGCATCTCATGGGCTACACCGACGGTTACATCGGCTATTTTCCGGAGCACCAGGCATATGCCGACGGCGGGTATGAAGTGGCGTCTACGCACCTCGATCCAGCCGCTGAGGGCATTTATCTGCGCGCCATCGGAGAATTGATGAAGCGCTTCCGCTGATTGGCACATACGAACCGGGATAAGAAATGTTATCGCTGAATCTTCTACGCTCGGTTTCGGTGCGCTTCAGCGGCGTCGCTGCATTCGCCTGGGCGTTCTACACCATTTCCGGCCAGACGGGAGTAGGAACTCTTCGGGTGGAGATTCGTGATCAGCGAAGCGGCCAGATCATTCCAGCCATGGTTTGCATCACTTCACTTGCGGACGGTAAATGGCGCACGCCGCCCGACGGCACGGTAGTCCCTCCATACACGACCACGCGTGAATTTTATGCACCGCCGGAGTGGAAACCAGGCCAAATCGGACCGGTCCGGCTTACCAATGGCGAATATCACGATAACGATACGCGATCGAGCATCTATGAGGGCCGCCCTGCTTACCCGTTCTGGCGGGAGCCGGCCGCTTACTTCGTCTCACAGCATTTCACGATTACATTGCCGGCTGGTAAGTGGCGGCTGGCGGTTGCGCGTGGTATCGAGACGCTTCCCGTTTTTGAGGAATTCTCAATCGCGCCAAATCAAGTGATCGAGCGTCGCATCGAACTCAAGCGCTGGGTGGATATGCCACGTCTGGGGTGGTACTCCGGCGACGACCACGTGCACTACCCACGGCTAAAACCCGAGCACAGCGAATTCCTCATGACCTGGGCCCAGGCTGAGGACGTCCATGTAGCCAATATCCTGCGCATGGGCGACATCGAGCGCGTTTATTTCGAACAAGCGGATTACGGCAAGCAATCCCGCTACCAGCAAAACGATTACGTGTTGGTCACCGGACAGGAGGATCCGCGCACGGGGATCGACGATCAGGGCCACACGATCGCGCTCAATATAACAGCGCCGGTTCGTGATACCTCACAGTACTATCTCTACGATTTCATGTTTGACGGCGTGCACCGGCAGGGTGGGCTAACCGGCTATGCTCATGTTGCGTGGGCCGACGACTGGAACCGGCGCTCCCACCCAGGCATCTGGCCAACTTGGGATGCAAACATTAACGTTCCGCGCGGCAGAATTGACTTTTTCGAGATACTCCAGTTCCTGCACCTCGGCCTGGAAGACTACTACGATTTCCTGAACCTGGGTTTCAGACTTGCGGCCTCGGCCGGGTCCGACGTGCCGTGGGGTGCCACCATGGGTGAGACGCGTGTGTACGCCGATACCGGCCCGAATTTCTCCGCTGACGGCTGGTTCGAAGCGGTCAAACGAGGACGGACGTTCGTGACCAATGGCCCGATGCTCCTCCTAACGGTGGATGACCACATCCCAGGAGAAGACTTGAATGTCGCCCGGAATTCCAGCTTGCACATCCACGCGCGAGCATGGGCGCCGCCTGAGATTGGGTCGCCCAAGACGATCGAGATCATCGCGAATGGCAGCGTTGTGGCGACAAAATCGGCAGACCGGTCGAACCCGGGCGAACTGCAGATGGACGCCGTGCTGCGCGCCGGATTAAGTGAGTGGATTGCGGCTCGTGTGACGGCCGATAACGGAGCACTGGCACACACATCACCGGTCTACGTGAGCGTTGGCGGCGCACCTATAAGGGACGAGGTACATTTGCCGGAACTCGTGGCAAAACGCCTTCGCGCGTTAGACTTTATCGGCAGTCGCTTAGAACAGGGATACGCGAAAACAGAATCGCAGGCGTTAACGAAACGCATCGACGAAGCGCGCGCCAAATACCGAGAGGTGCTGAACACGCGCTGAAGAAATCTAGTGGCTCACGATGACGCAACTTCCAACTCCCAACCGAATCCCGGCCGCTCAGAAGGCCGCATGTAGATGCCTTCGGGCCCGCGCGTGATCTGGTTGTCTTCCTCGAAACGCCGATAGACTTCGGGCGGTCCCCCCGGCGGTGGCATAAACATCTCCGACCAAGGGGCATTGGGGGTCGCCATCGTGAAGTGCACGCAATCCTGCACGCCGCCGGCGTGAGGAATAACGGGGATGTCGTATGCGGAAGCCATGGCCGCGATACGGCGGAGTTCTGTCAGACCGCCGCACCAATGAATGTCCGGCTGCCAGACGGCGGCGGCGTTATGCTCCAGCATCTGCCGGAAGCCGTAACGAAAATAAACGTGTTCCCCTCCGACGATGCGTGTGGATTTGATGGCAGCTCTGAGTCGTCCAAAGCCCTCGAAATCATACGGCGGCAGACACTCTTCCAGCCAGTAGATGCGGTAAGGGGCTACTGCTTCGGCGAGCTCTATGCTATACGGCTCGTTCAATGCCATCCAGCAATCCAGCATGATGTCGCCGTCCGGCCCCAACAGATCGCGCGTTCGCTTCACCAGCTCGACGTTCTTCTTCAGGCCCTCACGCCCATCGGCCGGCCCATAAGGCACAGCCAGCTTTAGTCGCTTGTAGCCGAATTCGATGTGCTGCTCGACATCGTTGCCCGTACAGTACGTGGGGATCCGCGGCTTGGTCTCGCCGCCCAGCAATTTGTACACGGGCATGCCCAAGGCATTGCCGATCAGATCCCAAAGTGCCAGGTCGACGCCGCTGATCGCGTGTGGAACAACGCCCGCTTGGCCGTAATACATGCTGGAGCGAAACAGAATATCCCAGATGCGCTCGATGTTAAATGGATCTTCACCCATCAGCAGCTTAGTGAAATGCCCTGAGACAACCTCACCGCCGGCGATGCCGCCACTGCCGTAACCCTTTACGCCTTTATCGGTAGAGATTTCGACGGTGAAGGTTTCAAGTTTCCCCGGGTCCGGCATAAAAAGCGATCGCTGGGCCTTGTATTCGGAATAGATGGACATGGGGTTGGCGACTTCGACGCCGCCCGTGGACCAAGACCCTGGCGTCGGCTGGTAGGCGGGAACAGGCCGTTTGGGTCGCGTGTGGACCAGGCGAACCTGAGTAATCTTCAATCTGCTCTTTTCATTTTGGAATGGAAGCTGCATGGCGTCCGCTCGGTCCAGGAACCGCAGTAGCGCAGTGGAGCTGAGTGCTAGGAAGTTCCGTCTTCGCATGATGTACGGCTCTCCAGTATTGGAAACCGTCACGGCCGTGTCAAGCACGCTTAACGGCGAACGATATTCAGCAGTATTCTGGAAAGGACTGTGATCAAAGAGGGAGGCAAACGATGCGACGTAGGACTTTTATCTCTACTTCCGCAATCGCCGGACTCTCGTTGCCCGGCACCCGGGCGGCGAACGCACCATCGGGCGAGATCCCCAGGCGTTTATTTGGCAAGACGGGTGAGAAACTCACGATCATTGGCCAAGCAGGCGGCCGCTTTCCGCTGTGCAGCTTTGAAGAAGCTAAGGCCGTTACGCTGCGGGCTTACGAGCTGGGCATCAACTATTTCGATTGCGCCCGTATTTACTGGGACGGAAAATCCGAAGAGGTATACGGAGATGTGCTGCCACCATTCCGCAAGCAGATCTTCCTGACTACTAAATCGCCGCAGCGGAGCCGCCAGGGCGCCGAGGAGGATCTTGCCAAATCCCTGCGCGCCCTGAGGACCGATTACCTGGATCTCTGGCAGATTCATCAGGTCAGCACAATGGAGGAAGTCGAGCAGATCTTCGCTCCCAATGGCGCCATCGAAGCCTTCGAATCAGCGAAGAGGGCAGGGAAGTGCCGGTTCATCGGTTTTACGGGGCATCACGATCCGGAAGTGCACCTGGCTATGCTGAAGCGCTACGACAAATACGATACGATCCTGATGCCTTTGAATCCCGCGGACCCTTCCTATTTAAGCTTCGAGAAGTTGGTCCTGCCGGTCGCGGTCGAGCGCGGAATGGGGATTCAAGGCATGAAGAGCACGGCAAATGCCGGGCTACTGGCGGAAATGCACTTAAAAGACTGCCTCCACTACGTGCTTAGTCTGCCGATTCACTGCCTCGCGTTGGGCTGTACCACTATCGGTCAAATCGAGGATGATGTCCGAATCGCCCAGCAATTCAGGCCGATGTCCCCCGAGCAAATGGCCGGCATTCGGGAGCGGGCGGCTAACTTCGCAGGGCCACGGCTGGAGAACTGGAAACGCGACATGAACAAGCAAGCCTCTACGCCGCGACACTGCGACGGCGCACTCGCCTGAGCCTCCGGAGTCTCAAGTGGCGAGGCCGAGCTGGAAAAGATCGGCACTTTCTTTTGCCGCCTCGGTTTAATGAGCGGCAGAGACTTCATGAGACAGCACGGAAGGACAGGCGCTGGGGATGATCGCAGATCATTATCGTTTTATCGTTCGTTAACTTGTTGACAAGTATTTGAGTGTTACGTAAACCTCCCAGCTCGATAAAGCGAAGGCCATGAACATCTTGAGGATGGATTAACGGTCGTCTAAGACCTGGGATGTATTGTGGGCTTGTCAACGATGTGCCATCGTGAGATCACGGCAACTCCGCCGTAACGGATTGATGTGTCAGGCTCCTCAAACCGCGGCTTCATAGGTGATTGCCTCGCTCGGGCAGTGATCGTCGCGTCGCTGCCGACCGTAGTGACCGGCAGTGATGCACCGCCGCAAGCCACAATAGCAAAACTACCCACGTTACATTGTGTCAGACAGCTGAGAGAGCTTACGGTAGGAGAATCGAAGCGGGGATACCCTCTCGATTTTCGCGGAGTCATCACCTACTTCGACTACGCGCATGGAGACATTTTTTTACAGGATGCGACTGGCGGAGTCTACATTGATCCACCCCCAGTCGCTCCGCCGCTCAAAACCGGGCTGTATGTCGAGATTCGGGGAATCAGCCGCCCATCCGATTTCATGTCCGATGTGGCTAAGCCGGAAATCAAGATCCTCGGGGAATCGTCCCAGCCGCGGGCGGAGCCTGTGTCGGCGCAAGAACTGCCGTCGGGTGGACATGATTGCCAGCGAGTGCAAGTGGAAGGCATTGTGCGCTCAGTTGCGCCCCACGAAGGCGGGGTGATGCTGGACATCACGACGGGTGCAGTGCAATTCAAAGCCTACGTTCCCCAAGTGAAGAATTCGCCGTCGGACCTTGTGGATGCGCATGTGCGTATCCGAGGGACCTGCGGCGGTTTTTATAACAGCCGCGACCAATTCATCGCCGTCGAGATCTTGGTTCCGAACTTCGCAGACATCCAGGTGATCGGGAGCCCACCAGGGAACTATGCGGCGCTGCCGATCGGCTCCATTCGAACCATCCTACACGCGAACAGAAGCCAGAACTTCGTACACCGCGTTCGAGTGCAAGGTGTTGTAACCTTGCAGTGCCCGGGCCGATCGTTATTCATCCACGGGCTCGATGTCGGTCTGCTCGTAAAAACACGGCAGGCGACGCCACTGCACGTTGGTGATCTGGTGAATGTTGCGGGTTTTCCGGCGTTGGGTGATTACGGCCCGGTGTTACAGGACGCGATTTTTTGGCCGAGCGGGACAGCCAAGATTCCCGAACCGGTTTCCGTTTCCGCACTACAAGCGCTAACAGGAAACTTCGATGCCGAACTGGTTAGGATTTCCGCGCGCTTGGTGGAAAGATCCCAAAAGCAGGGCTATCAATCACTAGTACTGCAATCCGAGAAGACAATCTTCGATGCCGAGTTAGAGGATAGCGGCGGAAAGCAGCTCCTGGGCCAGGTCGATATCGGAAGTCAGGTCCAATTGACTGGTATTTGCTCGATCCGCGTGAATGAAAATCGAGAGCCAAACGGTTTTACGATTCTGCTGCGCTCACCTGCCGATATAACCGTGCTGCAGCGGCCGTCGTGGTGGACGCTCCAACACGCTCTTGCGGTGTTGGGTGTGACGGGAATCATAATCCTCGCGGTATTGACGTGGGTCATGTCGCTGCGGCGAAGAGTACGGGATGCGCAACGCCAGTTCACCGCATTTATGGATAACAGCCCGGCATTCGCGTTTCTAAAAGACGCTGATGGCCGTTACTTGTACGCCAACAAGCCCCTCAAACATTTATTGCACTCCGAAATGCAGGGCAAGACGGCCTTTGACTGGATGAGTTCTGAAGCTGCAAACGAATACCGGGCCCACGATCTGCAGGTGCTTTCGACAGGCGCGCCCGCGGACTTCACTGAGTCGGCCTTAATCGACGGCCGCACGCGCCACCTTTGGACATTCAAGTTTCCGGTGGAGATTTCCGGGCGAAGGCTGCTGGGCGGGGTGGCTGTCGATATCACGGAGAGAAAGCGGACCGAGGCCGAACTGGAGAAGGCCAAGGAAGCGGCCGAAGCGGCTAGCCGTGCGAAAAGTGAGTTTCTCGCTAACATGAGTCATGAAATACGCACTCCTATGAACGGCATTCTCGGTATGGCGGGCCTGGCGCTTGAGGCCGAAGACCGAGAGGAGCAACGGGAGTACCTAGGCGACGTCATCACTTCTGCCGATTCATTGCTGGCTCTGCTGAACGACATCCTCGACCTCTCGAAGATCGAAGCCGGCCGGATGGAATTGCAACTGGTGCCCACGTCCATTTCGGGAGTGATTGAGGAAGTGGCGCATTTCCTTAGGGCGGCAGCTACCAAAAAACAGCTCCAGCTAACGTGGTCGGTTTCGCCTGATATTCCACAAACGGTACTGGCCGATGCACTGCGATTGCGCCAGGTGCTGCTGAACCTTGTGGGAAATGCGATCAAGTTCACCGATGAAGGTTCGATCGAGGTTCGTGGGGATTTGCAGTCACAGGACGAGCGCTCAGCGTGCATTCGGTTTTCAGTTCGTGATACCGGCCCTGGCATACCGGAGGAGAAGCAGCAACTTATTTTCGAATCGTTTCGGCAGGCCGATGGATCGACAACCCGCAAGCATGGCGGTACAGGACTGGGATTGAGCATTTCGCTGCATTTAGTGAAGATGATGGCCGGCACGATCTGGGTAAGGAGCCGGCCGGGCGCAGGCAGCACGTTCTCTTTCAATGCACAGTTCAGTAGAGTGCCGTCGGCGAACCAGTACAATGGGCTCCCGGTCAATGGCGAGGTCGATTTGCCAAGTGCCAAGCCAGCAGTGATTCTGAAATGAAGTAACCTCCGCACCCATTGCGGCGATTCCGCAAATGGCCGGCCAACGGGTAAGCGGACAAAGGGTCCGAGGCTGGCGTACAGCCGGTTCTAGTAGAGTCCGGCCGACAAGTGTAGGCTGTTCGTAAGCGAAAAACAGTGGACGCTAGCAAAGCGCGTCCACTGTCAGTTCAGCCCCTTTTGCGGACCGGCTACTGGAGCTGGAGGCCCGGAAGAACGCTCGTTCCCTCGGCAACGACTGCGGTCAAGGCTGACGGGTTGAGACCCAAAGACTGGAGGATGGTCGGCGCCACTTGGGCAGTGCCTACTTCCGCACGGACCGTTTGGGGTGTGAAAGATGGATTGGAGAGCAGGAGCATGACGTTCGTGTCGTCATGGGAGAACCCTCCGTGCTCCTCCTGTTTCTTCTTGCTGCCGGAATAGGTAACGCCAACGTTGGGCGTCACGATAATGTCGGGCGTTCGCGGGTCCACGGTTGGGTCGTTGTAGTTAAGAATGAGCGATGGGCCGTAGTAGATCTGCCCGAGCGCGATTCCTGCGGCGGTGGCATTGGCTTCGAGGAGCTTGACGGCGGCTAAGGTATCCGAGGAGTTCGTCAGCCAAATCAGGGAGACATCGTCTTCAGTCGGTCCAATGCCGGTGGGGTTGTTAGTAGATTCCGAGTTCGGAATATAGTTCGCATTGGAAAGCAGAGTAACCGGTGAAGTGCCGTTGATGAGCTGAGAGACGTAGCGGCTGGGATCGATGGGTGACTGGCCGTGTTTGGCAGTGATCACGATCATGGTCGTATTAAAGAGACCATTTGCTTTTAGCCCTTTCACGAACGCCCCTATTGAAGCGTCGACGAACTGGATTTCGTTGAGCAACGCCGGGGAGGGTGTGGCGGCGGCATCCAGGTATCCGCCCGTCGTGCTGTTGCTTGTCTCATTCAGTTTCTGGCCAACGCTGACGGACTGGAAGTTCATGCCGAAGATGTTGGGTACTTTAGTCACCGCGGTGCCGAGGTGGTTCGTTCCATCGATCCAGTTGACGACAGCATTGACCTTCAAAGTGTCATAGCACTGAATGTTCTGGAAGCTGTTGGTCCACGCCGTCAGGTCTGAGCCTGGATCAAGTATGGTCGCGCAGGATATGCCCGTGGGTGTCGTGACGTTGGGAAGGGCAATCACAGTGGAGTTGATTTCAGGGGCGTAAAAGTCGTCGAGCGCGGCGGGGCCGAGACCAGAGGCGACCGAGGCATACGCAGGGTGCTTGTCGGACCATGCCGCGTATCCGCCCGCTTGATGTATGACGCTGAAGATGCTGTTGGCGCGAACGAATTGCCACGGGTAGACGGGGTTGCAGCCATTGGCTGGGTCGCGGACCAGCCGCTGTGGGTCAATGGAGGCAATGCCGCCGTCGGTCAGGGCTGCGCCGGGTGCTCCGCCGTTCACCTTGGTCTGGTCGATATCGATGCCTTCTTCATACTCGGTTGTGGTGCCCGTGGGCGTTCCGCCGATCGTGCAAGGGCCAGCCGCAACACCGTTGCCGGTCGTGGCCGCTGGGGCATCATAGCTGCGGGAATAGGCGACATCGTAGTAGACGCCTGTAAAGGCGGGGCTTCCACCAGTGACGATTGCGGTGAGGCCAGGGAACGAATCCGAGGGTTTCGACGTGTTGGCGTTCACGTAGTTGATGCCGGTCTTTGCGAGCGCGGCAAGTGTTGGGCAATAAGGTGCGCCATTGTTGATTGTGGAGATACCGTTGGCGCAATTCGCAAAATCAACCGCATGCATCCCGTCTATGCTGATCAGCAGTACGCGGCGAATTCCATTGTTCTGATTCAGGCTCTGCGAGTGCAATTGCGGTACCAGGCATATGGCAACACCCATCGCTCCGAAGCTAAGTCTCTTAAGCAAAGTGATTCTCCTTAGCGTCAAAGCGTATCAATCAAGACTTACGGTTGCGTTAAAGCAGCGTGAAGTTTCTATGAAGGCCTGCTAATAGGCCTTGCAGCGCCAGTTACCTACTAGCATCGTGACGTCGTGCAACAGAACGGATCGTAATTCGTGTCAACGGACTGATCGGGCGGCAAAGACGCTGGAGGCCGGGTCGCCGTCGGTTGGGACCGGTGTAGAGTTTCTTCGTGATCAGGTCGTGAAGAAATGCGTTGCCACCCACAGCCGCTCAAGAAGTGAACGGTGTCCATTCGCATCGGCAGCTATCTGTGGCCTGACAGCGCGAAGGATGAGTCGTCCAAGCGGCTGATTCCGCGTTCGGACGGGAAGACAGCGCTGTAGGGCACAGCACGAAGATCGGAAATGTGTGAGGACCGCGGCTTGGTTGGCGGAGTCCATACCACTTCTAAAGTGACCGGCACTAAACCTCCATCCGTCATCCCCAACTGAACGGCGGCGGCGTGAGAAAGGTCGATCACCCGCGATTTCGCAAATGGCCCGCGATCATTGATCCGAACCACAACGCTTCCGGCTCCGTCGAGACGGTGTACCCGTACCCTGGTTCCGAAGGGAAGCGTGCGGTGCGCGGCTGTCAGCTTTTCCTGATCGTAGATCTCTCCGCTCGCGGCATGTTGCCCGTGATAGGGGGCGCCGTACCAGCTGGCGAGGCCGCTCTCTGGCGACCGGCGCGTTGACTGCGCATTCGCAGCAGTCCACAATCCGCAAATACAGGCCACTGGTAATATGATTTGTCGCATAAATTCCGGTCCTCCTTTGAACATTGCGGGCGCGCTGTAAGAATTACCTCCTGGCGGCATTGACTACAGATGAGTACACAGGCCTCGATTGTCGCTCGTGGATGGCTTCCGATCAATCGGGCAAAGCCTCGAAAGTATCTGGTTAACTATCCCTGTTAACGGCCAAGCTGCTTCGGCTGGGTGAGACTGTCTCGTCGCCGATTCGGCGATCGTTTCACCAGACGCAGAAGCACACCCGCGGTCTGGTACAGTTGACACGTACACCCATGAAGACCATCATTCTTGAACAGCCGGGCCAGTTCAAGTTCACGGATACCCCGCAACCAAGTGCGCCAGGACCGGGCGAAGCGCTTGTGCGGGTGTTGACAGTCGGCATCTGCGGCACCGATCTCCATGCTTTCGAAGGCACGCAGCCGTTTTTTAGCTATCCACGAATTCTCGGGCACGAGCTTGCGGTGGAGGTCATCGAGACTGGCGATGGCGTCGGGCAATTCAATCCCGGTGACCGATGCGCGGTGAATCCGTATATGACCTGTGGCGAGTGCGCAGCATGCTTGCGTGGACGGACGAACTGCTGTGCCAAGATCCGCGTTATCGGAGTCCATGCCGACGGCGGTATGCGTGACCGCATTCTTTTGCCGGCTAAACAGATGTACAAGTGTGAGACTCTGCCTGCTGTGCAAATTCCTCTGGTGGAGACGCTCGGCGTTGGCTGCCACGCTGTAGGGCGTGCGGCGGCGCAGCCGGGCGATCGCGCGATCGTCATCGGTGCCGGGCCTATCGGGTTATCTGTGATTGAGTTTTTGCGGTTGGCCGGCGCCGACATCGGGGTCGTCGAGAAAATGCCAGAAAGACTTGAATTTGCGGCCGGACACTATGGCTTGAAGCGGTACTACCCGTCGCATCAAGAAGCGCAACGGGAAGACGCGTCGATGTTGGTGTTCGATTGCACTGGCGACAAAGGCTCGATGGAGGCAGCGATTCACCTGCTACAACAGGGTGGCACCCTGATTTTCGTCGGCCTGATCAACGACAGAGTCTCCTTATTTGACCCGGACCTCCACCGGCGCGAAGCAACGATACTGGCGAGCCGCAACAGCACTCCCGCCGAGCACCATCGTGTGCTTGACCTCATGGAGAGTCGACAGATCGATGTGGCGGCGTGGCCGACGGACTGTGCCGCTGCTGACTTCATAGACAAGCGGTTTCCTGTGTGGCTTCGCAAAGAGGCGGGCGTCGTAAAGGCTATCGTCGAGTGGTCTTGAACACAGGCCAAAACCGATTCAGGTATCATAGAACTATCCTTGCTTTCCATTCAAAACATCTCCATGCGCTTCGGCGCCAGAATTCTGTTTGAAGACGTCACCTGCACTTTTCTTGCTGGAAGGCGTTATGCCATCACGGGTCCAAATGGCGCAGGAAAATCGACGCTGATGAAAATTCTCGCCGGCGCTCTGGAGCCGGCCAAAGGGACAGTCACACGACCGAAGAAGTTCGGCGTGCTACGGCAGGACCAGTTCGCATTCGACCGGTTTCGGGTGATCGATACTGTCATCATGGGCAATGCGCCGCTCTGGCGGGCCCTTGAAGAGCGCGAGGTTTTGTACGCCAAGCCGCACGACGAGCTGACCGATGACGACGGCGTACGATTAGGGGAACTCGAAGGCATCGTGGGGGAAGAGGGCGGCTACTCGGCTGAGGCCGATGCCGCCGTGCTCCTGGACGGCCTGGGTGTCGAAGCCGCGCTACACGAACGGCTAATGAGCGAGTTACAGGGCGGCCAGAAGGTGCGCGTGTTGCTGGCCCAGGCTCTGTTCGGGAGCCCGCCCGCGTTGCTGCTCGACGAGCCCACAAACCACCTGGACCTGGAATCGGTCCACTGGCTGCAGAGTTATCTCTGCGATTATGAGGGCGTGTTGATTGTGATTTCGCACGACCGTCATTTCTTGAACAGCGTTTGTACGCACGTGGCCGACATCGATTACGAAACCGTCATCACGTATACCGGCGGTTACGACGACATGGTGCTCGCCAAGACGCAGATCCGCGCCCGGATCGAGGCCGGAAACGCGCAGCGGGAAAAAAAGATTGCCCAGTTAAACGAATTCATTGCGCGCTTCTCGGCGGGCACGCGATCGAGCCAGGTGATGTCGCGCAAGAAGGAAGTAGAGCGGCTGCAGACCTCGGAACTGGCGAAGTCGAATATCCAGCGGCCATTCATTCGTTTTGACATAAAGCAACCCTCGGGCCGGCATCCGCTCGAAATCAAAGGACTGGCCAAGGCTTACGATGAACTGCAGGTGATCAACGGCTTCACCGCCAGCGTCTCTCGCGGCGAAAAGATCGCGCTGTTGGGCCGAAACGGGGCGGGGAAGACCACGTTGCTGAAATCGCTGGTTCGCAGCGCTACGGGCTTCATCGAGGATGCCGACAGGCACTTCGACGTGGACGCCGGGATCGTGGTTTGGGGTCACGAAGTCGCAGTCGGCTACTTCGCCCAAGACCATTCGGAATCGATCACACCGGGGACCACGGCGATCGAGTGGCTGCACAATTTCAAACCACAAGCTTCTCAGGCGGAATTGCGCGGACTGCTCGGCCAGATGCTATTTAGTGGCGAGGACGCCCTCAAGCCAACCAAGGCCCTTTCCGGCGGTGAAGCGGCGCGGCTGATTTTCTGCCGGCTCATGCTTCAGGAGCCCAATTTCCTGGTGCTGGACGAACCCACGAATCACCTGGACCTGGAATCGATCAACGCTCTCAACATCGCGCTACAAAAGTACCCTGGAACGGTTTTGCTGGTGACGCACGATGAGGAACTCATCGAGGAAGTGGCGACGCGGATCTGGAATTTCGAGAACGGACAGATTGAGGATTTCAAGGGGCCGTACGAGGAATACGCAGTCTATGCTCGGGAGAAAGCGTCTTAGCAAGTGTTGCTACTAGAGGAACCTCAAAGTCAGGACCAACGCATCCACAATCGCCAACAGAGAAATCAGCCATGCTGCGAGCGCCCACCTGAGCTGACGGTCAGTCGGTGTTGTGATTCCCATCGTAAGGTGCAGGCCACGCAAGAAGCCTGAGTAGAGACGTTGCGGAATTAGCTCCAGGAGCGCGGCCATCGACAGCGAAAATAATACGACATTGACGATGACAAGCCAGGTCACAAGCCAACACTACGCAAGAATACGGCCGTTGTCCACCCTACCCGGCGGTATCAACCCTCGCCTCATCTCCCGAGACCTGCCTACACCACCAACGGGCGGCGATCGAGCAAAGGTCTTCCGGTGCGCAGAGCCTCTTAGCGTTTCAAGAGTGACGTTCCGAAGCCGACAGGAATTGCGAAATTGGATCCGCCGAACTCGCGCACCATCGCGAAGTTAATTCCTATCACTTTGCCCTCGTTATTAAAGAGCGGGCCACCAGAGCCACCTGAAGTGGTTTGGGCATCATAGACAATTTTGTCAGGCAGTACATCGCCGATGTGCCCCTGAGTGGTGATAGGCCTGATCAGGTTGCGCCGCGCGAGTTGTTCCATCACCTGCTTCGGATCACCGTTGGAAGCGGTCGCGATGGACTGGAGCGTCTCTTCGCCGGCCCGAGCCAAAATCGCATTTAGTGCAGTAGGATATCCAAGTAGTACGACTGGCCCTCCACTAGCAACGGGCCGGCGGCTATCGGCAAGCGCGATCTGCTTGATTCCCAGCTCTGAGACATTTCCCTTCACGACCGCTACATCGGCAACAGACGAAATCTTCTCTGTCTGGATGGCGACGCCGTGTGTGACGCCCGGAAAATAGGCTGTCATCTCGTTAATCACCGGCTCAAGGCCTTGATCGAGCATTTCCTTTAACTCATCGTTGTGCCACCAGGGCTCGGCCACGTGGTGGTTGGTGAGGATTTGCCCATTGTTGGAGGCGAGAAATCCTGTGCCAAAAACATCCAGGCGTACTTCCGGTCCAGTCCCGGTGAGGCTCAGGAGTGGGTTGTTGTGTTCATCGGTGGTGGGCTCGCCATTGCTCGTTAACGAGGCGTAATGCAATCTCAGCCCCGTCGTGTGGTCGCGTAGCGCTAGCACAACATGAATGAGGCAGATGCTCGGTTCGTAGGACCGGATAATCGTTTCCGCTACCTTGCCCTCGGTCTCCAGCTTTTGGAGGCGGCCTTCCACCGCGCTCAATTGATGCCGCAACGCTGAAGCATCTTCCGTCTTGCTGAGCGCAATTTGCGATCTCAGTTGTTCGCTCTTCCTTTGGAGCTGAAGCTGTTGCGGATCGCTGGACGGAGACAGGCCGGGCTGAGCCTCTTCGTAGGCTCGATGTGAGTGTTCCATTAACTGTTGCTGCTTCAGCATTCCCGACTGCAGGCGGGTGATTGCGGCATAAACACGGGTATTTTGTTGTTGGGTACGACGGTAAGAAAAGAAAAAGATTAAACCAGCAGCGACTAATACGATGACGGTCACAAGTCCGCCAACCCGAAGCGAGCGCCGTTCTTCGTTGACTGCTGCCACCACCTGCTGATTCGCGGTTCTATTTTCCTCCGCCAAGCGCAGCCGCTCGCGGGATTCGTCGGCAAGGTGTTTGCTTCGTATCTGGGAGCGGATCCGCGACAATAGTTCGTGTGGGTCGAAAGGCAGCGACAACACATCATCGGCTCCAAGGTCCAGTCCTCGCGTCCGTTCGGCTGATCCTCCCGGAGATAACATCACAACGCGGACGTTTTGAGTGTGCTCGGAACCTTTGATCTGGGACAGAAGATCGCAGCAATCGAGCTGGGGAGGGTTAGCGCCCAGGACAACTACGTCGGGAGCGAGTGCGAGAATCGCTTGCATTCCCTCCCGATGGTCGGTCGAGACCTCATATCCCGCATCCCGCAGAACCGCGGCGATGTCTTCCCTAAAAGTTTGGTCAGACTCGACCACAAACAGCTTCTCTGTTTTCGACTTCATGACCTTACGGGTAGGGATGATTGGCAACGTTAATTGGATTCACTTACTAGCTAGCGCGTCTTGTTGGCTCGTGTCGACCAACCGCTCGGGTTAGACCAATCCTGGAACCGTTCGGCGAGCCTTGCGCCTCATCCCTACACGATTTGATAAAGTAGGGCCGATCAACTTCAGTCCGATCCGGCCGTCATTTACAGATGAAAGGAGCCGTAAATGCCACCAAAAGAAACCATCAATCGCAGGGAGTTCCTTGCGCCGGCCGCGGCCGGCGTTGCGCTTACTCTCGTTCCACGGCATGTGCTCGGCGGGCCTGGGCATGTCGCGCCCAGCGATAAGATCACGCTCGCCTATATCGGGTGTGGCACTCAGGGTACCAGAGAAATGCTGCGGCTGATCGCTGCGCCTGAGGTGCAGATCGTAGCAGTGTGCGACCCCGTCAAGGATGGCACCAACTACGTTGATTGGAGCCAGACCGGCATTCGGGATAGCGTCCGCAAGGCGCTGGAGCTGCCGAATTGGGGTGAAGGGGTTTCCGGCATCCGTGCTGGCCGTGACATGGCGAAAGAAATCATCGAAACTTACTACGCAAAAAAGCGAGAGTCAGAAAAGTTCAAAGGCGTTGCCGCGTACGCCGATTTTCGTGAGTTGCTCGAGAAAGAAAAAGATCTCGACTCCGTCAAGATCATGACCCCCGACCACCTGCACGCCACAATTTCGATCGCCGCCATGAAGAAGGGGAAGCACGTGCTAATGCACAAGCCGCTGGCGAACCGCGTAGCGGAGGTTCGCATGGTGGTTGAGACGGCTCGCAAGACAGGCGTCGCCACTCACCTGTTGGCATGGCACGCACCGCTCACTACCGTCCGCCAGATGATTCTTGATGGCGCCATCGGCAACTTGAAGGAAGTGCATAACTGGACCGACCGGCCGTTCTGGCCGCAGCAACTTGCTCTGCCTACCGACCGTCCGCCCATCCCCGCGAATTTTGACTGGGACTTGTGGCTGGGCCCGGAGCAGGAACGCCCGTATCACCCCAGTTACACGCATGCCGTATTCCGCGGCTGGTACGATTTCGGCGGCGGCAGCATTGCGGACATGGGGAATTACAGTCTGTGGCCGATTTTCATGGCGCTGGAACTGCCGGTCCCATACAGCGTGGAAGCCCAGTCCAGCTCCAGTTGCGAGATCAATGATCAGGTCAGCACCGTCAAGATGAACGATTTCGCTTTCCCCTATGCCAATCGGTTATGTTTCAAGTTCGCCGCTCATGGCCAATGGCCGGCTCTGAAACTGTATTGGTACGACGGCGGTATGCGCCCGTTCATGCCAGACGAGTTGGCCGAGGAAGGCAAGTCGATTCCCGCCACCGGGACTTTGTTTGTTGGCGACAAGGGGATCATCCTGAACAATGAGCTTGTGCCCGCGAAGAAGATGGAGGAGTATCGCGCCGCCAAAGGTTTGCCTCAAACCGAACGGAGCGCTCGTGGTGGCGGCGCTGCGGCCAACGCAGAATGGATTGCGGCGTTCAGGGGCGGTGCCGCTTCGATGGGAAACTTCCTCAACGCCGCTAATTGTTCGGAAGCCATTGCGCTCGCCGGAGCGGCGATACGGCACAGCCGGAGAATATTCAACGAAAACACCTGTGCACCCGCTTTCCTCTGGGACAAAGAGAACATGAAGTTCACTAATATCCCTGAGGCCAACCAGTACTTGACGCGGAATTACCGCGACGGCTGGAAGCTAACGAGCGCCTGAACTGGTTCGATCCGGAGAGAAAAGTATGTTGGGAAAACTCTTGGCGGTGGCACTTTTGGCAGTCGGAATTTCGGCGGCAGCCGACGCTCTGGCCGCGGGCAAATACGCGGGAAAGTGGGAAGGTTCCACGGCTTCCGGCGAGTTCCGAATGACGTTGACGTCGGCGCCTGAAGGCAAATGGAGCGCCGATATCATGTTCACGCTGGACGGCCAACCCGTAAAGTGTGCGGTGAAGTCGCTCGCGGTCTCTGGCTCGAAGCTGAAGGCTGTTTACTCATTCGAGCTGCAGGGCTACGATTTAGAGTCGACGATTGAAGGCGAACTATCCGGGGATAAGCTGGGCGGAAAGTATACGACGCACACGGGCGACGGGACACAAGTGGATGAAGGTACCTGGCAGACTACAGCCATAAGTTGATTTCGTCATGCCTGCATCAATAACTCGACATGAATCAGGAGGGACACGTGTACAGATTTTCGAGACGACAATTTCTGAAGAGATCGACTGGGAATGCCGCAGGCGCAGCGCTCCTCTCGGTCGCTGCGCGGAAACTGTTAGCCAATCCCCTGAGCCTGCCCATCGGAAGCCAGACATACCCCCACCGCCAGAGGATCAAAAATGGCGACTTCGCCGGACTTTGCGCGGACATGGCCGCTCTGGGAATTGGCAATGTGGAGCTGTGCTCGCCGGGTTATGAAGAATTCGCCAGCCTGGCGGATGGGAAGCAAACCAGACGCATTGTAGAGGATCATGGCCTGAAGTGTCCGAGCGCCCACTTCGACCTATCAGAGCTTCGTAATAAGCAAGACCAGTCGATCGCCTGGGCGCACGATATCGGCATGACCCAAATGGGGACCGCGAGCTTGGATGGGAAGGTGGAGAACGGCGTCACCACCATGGACACGGTGAAGCGACTGGCGGAGGAGTACAACAGGATCGGCGAGACAGCAGCCAAAGCTGGCATCCAGCAGTTCCTGCACGACGAGCGGTTCGAAATGTCAAAGGTGGATGGCCGTTTGACTTATGAAGTCCTGCTCGAGCTGCTCGATCCGAAACTTGTGAAAATGCAATTCCAGATGTCCGCCATGAGGGTTGTCGGAGATCCCGTGATGTACTTCAACAAATATCCCGGCCGGTTCCTCTCCATGCATCTGCAGGGCGTGGACCTGCATGCGGCTGGCGGGCAGCGCGGTGGCCCGCAACTGGCAGTGGGCAAGGACAGTCTCGATTGGCCCAAGATCTTTGCGGCGGCCAAGACCGGCGGCGTGAAAAACTACTTCGTCGAACAGAACTGGGACCTGACGGTACAGAGCGTCGCGTATTTGAAGACCTTGAACGCCTGATGACAGCGGTCCGACGCCAAGCCGAGCTGAACGAGTGTTACCGCCTGACGCTTTGGTTGACCGGAAACGAATCAACCAGCGGCCACACACGAAACAGAGTGTTATCAGGAATTATCGGGTTGTAATCGCCGCAGCCGCGTGGGGAGCAAGACCCAGATCACGGCAAAGGCCAACGCGGCGGCCACAATCCAACCCTGCATGTGCACACCCGCCAGATCATTGCCGAACAATTCAGCCAGCGCGTTGCGCAGCGATAGGGCCACGAAGACCAGAGCATAGGCGACATAGTTGATGCGGCCAAACCACCAGCAGAAAGCTATAGCGGCAACGCTGGCCAGCAGAACCATGCCGTATTGCAGCGCCAGTTCGCCCGGCGTACGAACCTGTGCGGGAACGGCGCCAAGCAGCGCCACCAGAGCCAGCGGAGCCAGTATCCAGCGCGGCGCAACGCGGCGTGTGATCAGAGTAATGACTGCCAGAACCGCAGCCAGTAGGCCGCACGCGGAGACAGCGCCCGCGAGGGCTGCGACTGCCGGCGCCGCAGTTGCGATGAGGCTCGGTGGACTGATGGAGACGAGAGCCTGCGCGTGGAAGCGTGCGTTGAGCAAGCCGTTCAGAGGGTTGATACAGAGCGCCAAGCCAACCGCTGCGAGCAACGCGCAGAAGGCATCGAGGCCGCTCCAACGGCGGGAAGCGGCGCGAAAAGCGTCGATCGAATCAGGAAACGCCGATGTCACTAATCCCGCGATAGCGCTCATCATCAGAAAACCCCCGATGAGAGTTAGCCCGACTTCGATGTAGAGGGTGGTCTGGAATGTCGCCAGTGGAATGGCGGTGGGGTAGTCTTGATATGCCAAAGGGAGGTGCAGGAGCGTGACGGTTGCCATCAGCAGCGTTGCCACGACGGCCAAGGGAATCGCCACGTTCCAGCGCACCAGTCCCTGGCGAATGTTGCGCGTAAGCTGCCGTACGCCCCACCCCAGACCCACGATTATGATGGCGATGCGCAGTACGGTGACGGCAATCGAAATAAAATTGCGCTGCTCGCGGCTGCGCGCGTAAGTCTCTGGTAGTTTCCAGAAGGTGCGCCAGGCGGAGACGCGATCACCGGCCACCTGGATTTCCACGCGATAGTGGGCTTCATCGAGGTTACGCGGGTCGCCGGCCCGCGCCTCCCACACCAGAGTATGGTCGCGCCGCGCCTTCTTCTTTTCGGATGTGCTTTCTTTCAGCTCCATGGCGGCGAGTTCGATGCCGTGCGCGGCGGCAAAGCCGCCCGCGATCTGACGCGCGGCATCGTCACTGACGTCGGAGCCGGCACGGTCCTCGGGCAGCGTGTGATCATAGCCCAGAATCCGGCGGTTTTCGGGATGCACCGCCACCAGCACCTCTTCCTGATCGAGCGAGCGGTAGTACCGTGTAGCCCAATAGTGAGCGGGCCGGTATTGCTCGAACATCTTAGCGGCCGCAGCCGTAGACTCGCGCTCCAGAAAGTACTTCGCGGTCATATTGTCGTCGCTGTCCGAGCGCGCCGCGGGAAAGGTGACGTGGCGGAATAAGCCAGGGTCGAGGCCCTGTTTGCGCAGGAAGGCATCGGCTGGCGCGCGCGCCTGATCGGCGGTCAGATTATACCTGGGTGAATCGGCGAACCGTTCCACCGGAATCAGACAAGCAAGCAAGCCGATGGCGAACAGAGCGATAGCAGCGAGGCGCACCCGCGTGGTGAGCGCCTGATAAGCGGGGCGAACGGCAGAGCCGGCAGCGGGCGCCGCGGCGCCTTCCATCGGGCCACGTTCGTCGGCGTTGTGCAGGCCCTGGTCCGGCTCAAAGCCACCGCGCACGCGATAAGCAATCAGGGCAGCGATCACCGGTAGCACGACGATCCCCGCACTGGCCGCCCCAGAGAGCTTGAAGTACAGACTGGGAGAGCGCAATAGCAGCATGGCACTGTACATGGCATCCACCGAGTAGTGCCACACAAGTGTGGGGAGAATGCCCCAACGCAGCATGATGATGCCTAGAGCCACGCCGCCAATGCCAACTTCCACGCCGCGGATATAGAACGGCTCGTTGGGATAGCCGGCGTGGCCAAAGCCCCAGATAAACCCGGCCAACACCAATGAAAGCGGTAGCCAGCGCACCAGGCGTTGCAGGAAGGGTATCGCGAACATGCGGAAGACAAACTCTTCGAACACCGCCGGGAAATAGCCGCCGAATAACACAAAAACCCAGGGGAAGCGCGTGTTGAGTTCGTCGCTGTAAGGGACGTCGGCCGGCGCCCATGCGCCCAGACGCGAAGCCACGATGTAAAAGATCGTCTGATAAGCGATGAAAATGGCGGTGAGGGTGAGGCCCAGGATGGCGCCTTTGAAGAAGCGCTTCGTGCGCAGGCCGCGCGGGCGGAAGAGATTCCCGAGCGAGATCTGGTCGCGGAAAGTTTCGCGGTAGAGCGGCTCGGAACCCGCCGTCATCAGAAATAGGAATGCGCCGGATGCCAGCGCCGCGAGCAGGGCGTTGAGGAACTGGCGTGACAGAAAGCTGGCGTAGGAATCCGTGGTCGGGTAACCGAATTCAGCGAGCGGGAAGGAGTTGAGCTGGGCGCAGAGGGCCAGCAACATCCCGATGGTGCCCACGATGGCAGCGCGGCGCCATCGCACGTCTTGGCGTCGCGTGCGCATGACGAGGATCACTAGCATGCCGGCGAGCAACGCCACCATAACGGCTGTGTCGACGGTTTCGGTGAGTGCGTTCTTCGAGCGCAAGTGCTCGAAGTCGCGCTGCCATTGTTCGGGGATCTTGAGGTATTGATTAACGCCGCCGACTTCGTTGCCCAGAATGGTCACGGCGACCCGGTAGGTGGCGTCGTGGATGTTGAAGTCGCTTTCCTTCCAGGTGAAGGTGCGGTCAGTACGGTGCGGGCGCGTGGTCTCGTTGACCTCGACGAATTCGAGGCGGTCCGGATCGCGATGCATCCTGTTGCGAAGGAAGTCCTCCGCCAGGGCACGGGCCTCAGCAGTGGTGGCGGCGGAACGTACGGCGTCTTCGGGCAGTTCGTGCGCGAAGCCCGCAATCTCGCCGGTGACGGTAACGGCGGCGCGATATTCCTCCTTGCGCTGCGGCTGGAACCAACGGTATTCCCAACGCCACAGGCGAAGGCGCGAACCCAGCAGTCGGTTGGCCTGCTCGAGGCCTGCTTCCCGCTCGATAAACGTTTTGGCGCTGTCGTCGAAATCGAAACGCGATGCCTGCCTGTAACCGGCAAGGTTGTAGTTCTGGGTGGCGAGAAAGCGCTCTGCGAGCAACCGGCCGCCGTCCCGGTTCACGCGAAAGTCGATGGAAGCTTCGGGAAAGGCGCGATAGAAATTATGTGTGGAGTACCAGGCGGCGGCGCAGAACAGCACCAGACACGTGAGAATAAATCGATAGTCGGAAGCTTGGAGCTTGTCCTTCATTGGGTCCGCATGAGGCACCTGTCCTCCTTTCCGGCTGGAAGTCTCACTCGATGCCGAATAATACTAAATCAAACTACCGGCGCGCAAAAATAGATCCCAGCCGAAACCGGGACCATCCGCTGGCAGCTCGACTTACGCGAGAGTTACCCATGTCAAGCCTCCGGTACAAAAGCCCGGATCACCACAAAAACTACCCAGGCGATCACTGCCGCAGCCGGGATGGTCAGCACCCAGGCCCAACCGATGTTCCGGGCGATGCCCCAGCGCACCGCTTTCACGCGATGGAATGTGCCGACCCCGGTTATCGCGCCTGCAATGGCGTGCGTGGTGGAGACCGGCAGCCCTAAATAGGTTGGAAATAAGATAGACAGAGCAGCGGCCGTTTCTGCACAGAACCCCCCGCGCGGTTTGAGACGTGTAATGCGTCCGCCCATGGTGCGCACAATGCGCCATCCACCACTGAGTGTCCCCAAGCCAATGGCGGCGTGCGCCGAAAAAATCACCCACACCGGAACGTGCATCGTAGGCAGGTATTTCGCCGAGAACAACACGGCGGCAATGATGCCCATGGTCTTCTGCGCATCGTTGGAGCCGTGCGCGAAGCTGAAAGCCGCCGCCGAGACGAGCTGGAGCTTCCGAAAATATCTGTCCATTTTCGCCGGTGTCGCTTTCCGGAAGAGCCAGTAGACCATGATCATGAGCGTGTAGGACAGCCACAGGCCGATCATCGGTGAAAGCACGATGAAGGCGAGTGTTCTCGGCCAGCTTCCGAGGATCAGTCCGCGGATGGTGCCGCCAAAACCGTAGAGAAAAGCCGCGCGAGCCATCGTCGCCCCCGCATATCCGCCGATGAGCGCGTGCGAAGAGCTGGTTGGCAGGCCCAGCCACCAGGTGATCAGGTCCCAGACGATAGCGCCGATCACGCCCGCCAAAACTACATAGGGCGTCACGATTCGCAGATCCACGAAACCTTTGCCCACTGTGTCCGCTACCGCGGTACCAAAAGTGAAGGCTGCCACGAAATTGAAAAACGCCGCCCACGCTACGGCCTGGAGGGGGCTCAAGACTCTGGTGGCGACAACCGTCGCGATGGAATTTGCGGAGTCGTGAAAGCCATTGATGAAATCGAAGATCAAAGCGATACCGATGATTAGGGCGACCAGGCTGAACGTGGACATCGCAGGCTAGCTGTTCTTAACGACGACGTTTTGCAGTACGTCGGCGACATCTTCGCAGCGGTCTGTGGTGTCTTCCAGGAACTCGTAGATCTCTTTGACCTTGATCAGGGTGATGCAGTCCTTTTCTTTCTCGAATAGCTCGCTGACCAGGCCGCGGACCAGATGATCCGCTTCATTCTCGATGCGATTGATCTCGATGCAGTGCTCCATCACTTCCTGTTTCTTATCGAGCGCCTCGAAGGCCTTTTTCAGCGCCCGGCTGGATGTATAGATCATCTCGCAAAGGGAAATCATGCCCTGAGGAATTGGGCTGACATGGTAGGCCACCATGCGGTGTGCCGCGTCTTCAATGCCGTCGAGCACATCATCGAGACGGGAGGAAAGCGAATGGATATCTTCCGGATCGAGCGGCGTAATGAAAGTGGAGTTCAGGCGAGTGAAGATGTCGTGAATGACGTCGTCTCCCTGGTGTTCCAGTCTCTTTATGTCTTTGGCGACTTCGGCTAGCCGGGAATTGCCGGCCTTTACACCCTGCAACAGCAGCCGGGCCGCCTCCGAGATGATGTCCACCTGGCTGAGAAACAAGGCGTAAAACTTTTCTTCACGGGGAAGTAGTCGCATAGGGAGAACCATCTTCTCAACTCGTTACAAATGGGTCAATAAACGATTACGGTTAGGTTGCGGGTTTCCCGCCGCCGTCGAGTTTCCAGAGGTGGGCTTAGCGCATCCGGATTACGCTGTCCAAAGGTGGGAGACTGCTTCCTTCCTTGAGTCCACTGGTTGCGGTGCGGAAGCCGTTTTGTAATCTCAGCCAGTAACTATACTCGTTGTCCCAACGGCCCAGGGCCGCCGCGAGACGGTATGGCGCATACTCCGCGAGCCAGGCACGCCGATAGGCCTCCCTGATTTCGGAGGCGGCGTCCATCATATCCGCGAAACGGCCATGTGACTGGTACACCACCTCAGACTCGATCTGATTCCAGTAACGGTCGCTGTTATAGGGACCAAACGAACGCCAGCGTTCCGCGACCTCAAAGGCATTGAGGAACTTGTATCCCGCGAAATCGAGCATGCGGGCGGCAACAAGCAACGCTTCGAGCGTGGAGGCGTCCGCCCCATTTCTCATGGCTGCATAGACATGTGTTTGTGCCTTTTCGGCCAATAGACGGGCTTGGCGAAAGTCCTCCTGATGGTCAGCGGTCCGCTTCAAGTTGGCTGCGCTAAAAGGGTCCCCCCACATTTCGTGAATGGAAGGTTCACCGAAAACTCTCTCGATGGCTATTTCTGATTGGTTGAGATCATCGAAAGCCGACGCGACCTCTGCTGCGCCGGCGGCTTGGTACATCAAAGCACTGTATTGGGCGAGGAACGCATGACGATCCATTGGGGCTGATTGCCAGGGCGCAGCGGCGCCGTAAGCCATGGCCGGCCATGTGAGGCGCAGCAAGCATTGCGCGCTGTCGGTCCAAACGGAATTTATCATTCCCAGTGTTCCCAAACGCCGCCCGGCCGCCAGGAAGTTATCGACATTCGCGAAGGTCATGTCGAGGTTGAGCGCGATTTGCTGCCAGTTGGCGACGCCGGACTGGATGAAGTACGGCACGTGTTTAGCGACGAGGGGATCGAGCCATTTCTTGATATCCGGCTGCGCCTCATAAGCCCAAGCTACGGGAATTAACCCTTGTGGCAGGCGGTCGATAGTCTGCGGATACTTAACCATCACATCGGCAAATGCCATTACGGTCTTCCCGTGCTGCTGGAACAGTTTCGCGACGGCGCCAAGATGTTCGGCGAACATTTCGGCGGGAGTCGTATTGCCGCGCTGCTTCGCGACGTCCTCAATGCGCCAGGTTTCATCGAAACCCACATGCACGAATGGACTCGGGAATAGATCTGAAAACTGTTCGGCCCAATCCGCCAGCAGGCTTGCCGCTTTAGGGTTGTTCGGGTCCAATTCCACGGAATGCGGAAACGCACCAAGGCCCGAGTACAACTCGATGCGCAGCAAATCGTGCAAATGGCCATAAAGTTCGAGAAACGGAATGACGGCCATGTGGCGCTCAGCACCGTAAGCAATGATGCGCCGGATCTGTTCTTTTGAAAATCGCCCTTCGGGGTTCAGCAGCGGGTAACCGTCGAGTTCAATCGCGCCCTCGGTGTACATCAAGTATTGGTTCGCTTTCCAGCGCGCCAGAAAATCGATCTGCCGCTTCACTTCGTCTTCCGTGGGCAAAGGTCCGTGGCTGATATCGATCATGGTGCCGCGATAAGCGATGGCCGGCCAATCGTGAATGTCCACCTCGGGAAGCACTGGCCACCGCTCACCTTCCACGAGTTGCCGCAGAGTTTGCACCGCATAATACAGTCCGGCCGACGAAGATGCCTCGATTTCGCCACCCTCGGGCGTGATTTTGAGATGGTACGCCTCGCGCGAATCGGGCCCAGGATGTTCTCCGGGCAGGGGGAGGCTGGCGACGGGTCCTGTGCGCCGCAAAACAATCGAAGGCCCGGGACCGGTAAGGTTTTCGACGACCAAAATCGGCGTCGTGCAATGGGCTGACAAGACGGTGGCGAGTGAACTCGCTGCGAACCGATCCTCATCAGCGGCATTGTTCGCCACACGAACGTGCAAACCACACAAGGGGAGCTGCCCCGGTCCGTAATGGATGTGTTGTGGCTGGGGTAGCAACGGAGAGTGCGCCGCCGCTACTGCGACCGAGCAAAGAGCCCAGATCGATATCCTGGAATGCAGCGACATGATGCCCTCGTTTCAGCTCGAGTTCGTCTCGGAACCATTTCGGAATACGTAGCGGATCCCACCCGGTGCCAACGCAGGGTTCTCATAGGTCGCCGCGCTGTTAACCGTCTCCGGATCGAACACTACCACATCGGCGTAATAGCCGCTTTCGAGCCGGCCGCGTTTCGCGATTCCGAAACGACCCGCGGGCTTACCGGTGATTTTGTGCACCGCCTCCTGGAGGGTTAGCCATCCGCGTTGGCGCGCCATTTCTCCGAGCAACAGTGGGAAAGTTCCGTACAAGCGGGGGTGAGGTTGCCCATTCACATAGAATCCATCGCTGATGATGCAGGAAAGCGAATGTGAAACTGTTTGGCGCAAATTGGATTCGCTTTGGTTCACCTCCAGCATGTTCACTCTGCCACGTTCTTCTTGAATCAAATTCAAAGCGGTCTCAACCGGCTGTTCCGCACGATCCCCCGCAATCGCGGCCACCGATTTCCCGATAAGCTCACGGTTGCCCGGCGATTCGACGGATGAGATCAGGATTCCGGCCCATCCCTGCGCTAGCTCCGCTTCCGTCTGGGTCGCGATCCGCTCTCTATCGGCACGATGGGCGAGTCGTGCCAGCAAGCCGTCCATGCCACCCTCGAGTGACCATTGGGGAAGCAGTTGAGTCAGCACCGTGCTGCCGCGCGTGTAAGGGTAGCAGTCAAAACCTACGTCAATGCCGGTCGCGGCAGCCTTCTCAATTTTATCGAGCACGGCTCTTTGCTTATCCCAGTTGCGGGGCCCGACGGCCTGCAGATGCGAAATCTGGAGCCGGCAACCGGTCCGCCGCGCTAACTCGAGCTGCTCATCCACTGCTTCGCGTAGTCGGTCGCCATAATCGCGCATGTGCGTCGCGTAGATCTTGCCATGCCGCGCCACGACGCGGCACAGCCTTTCGAGCTCCTCGAACGGCGCGCTTGCGCCTGGTGAATACATGAGCCCGGTAGAAAAACCACATGCCCCTTGTTCGAGGGATTCTGAGAGCTTCTGTTCCATCCAATCCAGATCCGACTCGGCCAGAGGCCCCAGGCGATGTCCAACGCGTGCGATCCGAAGAGTTCCGTGTCCCACGAGGGAATACGCAGCCGTGGCCGTCGACTGCTTCGCGCGATCGAGATACGCTTTCGCATTCGGCCAACCCCAATTCTGATCGCCACAAAAAATGCCGTTCGCGAAGTCGTGGAGTAGTTTCAACTCAACCGGAGCGGGGTATGGAGAAAACCCGCAGTTGCCTACGACCTCCGCGGTGACGCCCTGGGCAACTTTCTCGCGGCGGTTTTCCAACACCTGAAGGTCCGAGTGGCTATGTGAATCGATGAAGCCCGGCGTCACGGCCAGCCCTTCGCAGTGGATCACGCGCGCCTCGGCCGGAGCCTCGAAGAAGCCAACCTCGGCAATCGTCTCGCCGGAAATAAGGAGATCGCCGCGTCGCGGTGGTGCGCCGGTGCCATCAATCAATGTGCCGCCCTTAAATAGGATTTGCGCCACGGTACTCAGACCTTTTTTGGGTGTTCCGCGTATTTGAGCGCGAGAGCACGAATCTCATAGCTGAAATCGATAAAGCGCTTTTCCCAACCTTTCGCCTCAGCCGGAGTGTACGAATAAAAGCCCTTGGCGTTGGAAATGCCGCGCGCACCGGACGCCACCACGTCCTGCATGAGCTTCGGTATGTCCTTAGCGCAACTGAGATCGGGCAAAAGGTCGCGCATCACGGCGGCATATGCCGGAATCCCGGTTAGATCCATATAGCGGAAAGGACCCGCCAGGGTGAACCAATATCCCATGTCATTCCGCACCGAACGGTCGACATCTTCCACGCTTGCGTAGCCGTTTTCCACCAGGTAGAATGCCTCGCGCATCATGGCATACATAATCCGATTGGTAATGAAGCCGCAGACGTCGCGGCGAACCAAGGTTGGCTCCTTGTTCCACAAACTGGCAAGGCGCAGAACCTTTTCCGCGTTCAGCGGATCAGTTTGCTCACCGCAGATTACTTCCAGGAATCGCAGGATGTGCGCAGGCTCGCCCCAGTGAATACCAAGAATGCGACCGGGGTGGCACGCGCCACGTTGCAACTCCGTCACCGGCAAGGATGAAGTGTTGCTGCCAATCAGCGTGGTCGCCGATACAGCGCCTTCGATTCCTCGAATGACTGCGCGCTTTTCATCGAGATTCTCGAATATGGATTCGATTACCAGGCCGCAATCCGCAAGCCCGTCCAAATCTCTTGCCGTGCGAAGCTGCTTCAGGCGGCCAGCAGGATCCTTCGATAACAGCTTCTGTCTCCGCATGTCGCGCAGCAAGACCGAAACGCGACGTTTGAGGTTTCGTCGGCGGCTGGGGTCGATGTCGATCCCGACGACTGGATGACCGGCGGCCAGAAGACAGGTCACGATACTGGTGCCCATCAGTCCAAGGCCGACGACACCCGCCGGAACGGGTTGCTCTTTCCTGACTGCAGATTTCGTTCGTCGCATGTTGTCCCGTTCAGCGCGGCTGCTCCGCCATCGCTGGGATGACGGGATTGAGCGGAAGGCCAAAACGGCCCAGTACGGCCAGAATCTGCTGGTTGAGAAATAAAATGCGATCCTCCGTGTACCGGTCCAACTTTAGTGTTAACTGGCGAACGAAGGCGCCCGGCAGAATACCGCGCGCGGCCAGCAGACTCTTTTCGGCATGGTGCAAGAGTTCCATATGCTGAAGACTCATCACAATCTGCGGCAGGACTGCCGCATGAATTGTGTAAGCACCCGTAGAATCTCCCAGGGTGGCAAGCCGAAATGCCTTGGCTAATAAGTCGGAAATCGCGAGCCCCGGCATAACTCCACAGATGCCGGCCGGAATCAGGTCCAGCATGTGCATGCCACCCCAGCCTTCGAGCACTCCGACCTCTCCATTTGTTGCTTCCAAGACTGCGGTAACTTTCGATGACATCATCGGTTCCTCCAGCTTGATCCACCGAAAATGAGGGTGTGCCCGATGTAAGTCCGAGACAAAGCGGGGAGTCACGGTCGGTCCAGATGGATTCAGGTCCTGAATCAACAAGGGTATGTCGATCGAAGAGAGGAGCCGATCGAAGTAGCGATATAAATCGGATTCTCCAAAGGCGAAAATTCTCGGCACAGCGGCGGCAATTGCTGATGCTCCTATCCTCTGGGCTTCACGCGCGTTCTCCACCGCTTGAGTCAAGGAGACAAAGTTGACTTGTGCAAACACTGGGTGGCGCCCGGCGGCGTGCTGCACTGCCTCCGAGACTAACTGTAGCCTCTCAGCCTCCGAGAGTTTATAGAACTCGCTGGCATATGCGGGCAAACACATCCCGCAAGCCCCGGTGGCGCACGCAAAGTCCACCAACCGCCGCAACGAAGGCCAGTCGATTTTGTCGTCCTCTGTAAAAGGTGTTGGAATTATCGGAACAACACCGTTTATGTGAAGTTTGTTCGTCGCTGACATGTCTGCCCTATGCCTCTGACGCCATCTCACGCATGCGTTTTCGTTCCTCGTACACTGTGACCAAGAATGTCCCCGCAAATACCATGAGGCCGCCGAACACCAGTTGTACCGTGATCTTTTCTCTCACCACCAAGGTCGAGAGCAGCACGCCGAACACCGGCAATAAGTAAATGGACAAAGACGCCTGCGTTACATCTATCCTCTCGATGACCCAAAAGTACAGTAGCATCGAAACGCTCAGGCTGAATACGGCAATTGTCAGCAGGCTGGCCCAAACGCCCGCGCCCAGGGACATGAACGCCGCGATCGGAGAGCGTTCGAATACAAGCATCATCACAGCCAACTCGATGTCGGTCACCAGAAAGCTGTAAACGAGCAACTCGACCGGGTTGAATGTCTCGAGTAGCTTCTTGGTGTACGTGTTGTAGAATGCGCTGCCGAGGCAACTTGCCAGAATGAGGAGATTCCCCGCTAGATATGTGCCCCGGAAGATGGATACGGATTTCCAGTCTATATCCGAAACCATGAGTACGCCGGCAATCGCAAGCGCGAACGAGAGCCATCGTAGAAGCGTCATCCGCTCACCCAGCAACAGGACCGCCATCATGGCAGTCAAGACCGGTATGGTCAAGGTGAGGACCGACGCATTGCTGGCGAGCGAATGCTCCACTCCCCAGGTGAGGCCGAGTTGCGCAGGAATAATGCCTAGCGTCGAAGCGAGCAAAAGGTCCCGCCAAACCGTCGGCGTCCAGCGCGGCCGAGACTTGTTTTTGCCACGGCTCACGCGTAGGAGTGGGGCGAACAGCACCGTCGAGAGTGCCAAGGGAATCAACG
>Ga0335069_10000539_pt1 | contig 64021 bp, 80 predicted proteins | sample Lox_Sample_11_FD_206714 | JGI IMG/M metagenome (GOLD analysis project Ga0335069, IMG submission 206714) | Soil microbial communities from Loxahatchee National Wildlife Refuge, Florida, United States - Lox_Sample_1.1 | ecosystem: Environmental > Terrestrial > Soil > Wetlands | place: USA... | reverse complement strand
ATACTTTTCGCGCTATTCTTCGCCTGGCATTTCGGGTTCATCGTCTACATCGTGCTTTGGCTATGCCTGCCCGCGGCTCCTAGCTCGATTCAACGCTAATGGCAGCGCTTCGTAAGAATACTCATACGGGCCTGCTCTTGGGAATTTGCAGCGGATTGAGCGAGTGGAGTTACGATTTGGGCTATGGCGTCCCCACGCATGTTATTCGCGTCGTGTGGGGTGTTATGCTAGCCTGGCATCCGATCGGTTGGGGTTTGTATTGGCTACTGAACAATGCTCTTGCCGATACCGCCCAATGCAATCCGCCCGATTCGTGCGGCCGACCCATGCGCAGGTAATAACGAATGAGACTTAGCAAGACGGTTGAAATCGATCAAGAGCTTTATGACTCGGTCATTTCACGGGTCATTGCCGGAATTCGGAGCTGGGGAAAAGAGCGCCGCTTAGCAACGCAGATCATCAACGGCTCGATTCCCGACCCAAGCGGAGAGTCCAGACAATACGATCTGACCAAGGGACTTAGATGCCAGACCTGCCATAACCTCGTATGGGAAGTGCCTTGCCCACTCTGCACTGGACGCGCCGAACCTCGTAAGTACGAAACCCGTGGCGATCGCGCTAACACCATTATCGATCCACACTATGAGCCCCCAAACCCGGCCGAGCCGACGCGGACGATTCCGGGAACTTACGATCGAATCCAAGAGTATGCTCGCCGTGTAGCTTCGGGAGAAGCAATTTTCCATCCAGAGGATTTAAGAGCGTTCGAGGGAGTAGAGGCTTCGGAAACTCGGCGAGGGGTCAAGATCAGACGGCGCCAGCTCGAACGGGAAAACAACCCGAGTATTCGCCGGATTCCGGCCTGGGTTGCAGATGATCTGTCTCGCGCCAATGATTTACTCGACGATGAAGTCTAATGCCCCGGCGCCCAAAATCCGCGAAAGATGAGCCCAAACCCCGGCCAAAGACGCGACGAGCCAAGCCGATCCGTAGCCGGAGATTGCAATCCGGGTTAACGGCGATTCAAGAGGCCGAGTTACTTGAGCGCTCCGTCAAGTGGAATCGAGGCCAGCGTTGGCCTACGCGGGTTCCTAGATCGCTTTTAGAAGCGGCTCAGGTCAAACCGGAGGGGCCAACGATCATCGAGGCAATCGCCAAGTCGGTTTACGATCTACTCGACCAAGGCGATCCCCGGAGTATCGAGGCAGCCCAACGTACGGCGCTTTCGCTGGAAGCGGCCAATCAGCTCGACCAGCTAAAGCCCACGACGATCAATAATGTTGCCGGAGATCAGTACAACCAAAACAATGCGCTTGTTGCGGCCTATCGAACAGCAGCCGATGAGTTGCTGAATGATCCGAACTACCTCGAATTCGAGCGGGATCGACTCTTTAAGGTACACGCTGACTCCGGCGACGTTTGCCAGGTATGCGAGCCAGGGGCGTTGGCAGCCGGCGAAGCATCTGTTGAGATTGGACCGGGGCGTAACGGATCTAGTCACAGGTAGGTTGCCTGGGTTAATCTGCGAGATGCCCCCGCGGCATGGCAAGAGCTGGTATCTCGGCCAGTATCTTCCTTGCTGGTATCTCGGACGTTGGCCAGATCGGCGAGTAATCTACGTCAGCTACGAAGCTCGCCAGGCGCGCCGCTATGGCAGACTATCCCGCAATGTGTTCAACCAGCTCGACCCTAGACTATTCGCGCAGTACCATGGCGAAGTCTTAGCAATTGACAATCGGAGCTTTGCTGCAAATGAATGGAATTTGATCGGACACGAAGGGGGGATGGAAACGGCAGGTATCGGCGGTCCCTTGACGGGGAAAGGGGCTCATCTGCTGATTATCGATGATCCGATCAAGAATGCCCAGGAAGCCGCCAGCGAAGTAAAGCGCGAGACGTGCTGGGAGTGGTTTCATTCCACGGCGATGACGCGGCTGGAGCCCGGTGGAAGCGTGATTGTCAACATGACCCGTTGGCACCGGGAAGACCTGGCGGGAAGGCTCCGAGCCGAAAGCGATCGACCTTGGGGAGTCCTGTCCTTCCCGGCTATAGCCACGGAATCCGACAGCCTCGGGAGAGTATTCGGAGAAGCCCTTTGGCCCGACCGCTATCCCCTGCACGATCTGCGCTCGCCGGACGGCAGATTATTGCGGCGCGGATTAGAAACGATCCGCAACGGCATGCCCCTTTACTGGTGGCAGGCTCTTTACCAGCAGAATCCGACGCAAGGTATTGGCGTCGAGTGGCCGCCCGAATACTTCGAGGGAGACGACCTCTGGTTCAGGGATTGGCCGCGGGATATGCCCTTGCGAGTGATTGCCCTTGATCCTAGCAAGGGTCGTACGCGCCATAGCGATTATAGCGCGTTTATTCTAATGGCCTGGAACGAAACGGGCCACCTCTGGGTCGAAGCCGACTTAGCTCGCAGATCGCCAGGAAAGATCGTTGCCGACGGTGTCGAGCTGGTTCGCCGCTTCAAGCCTCAGGCTTTGGCTACGGAAGGAAACGCCTGGCAAGACCTGTTAGGGGCTGAGTTCGTTCGCCAATTAAAAGCCGCGGGAATCCTCGATTGTGAAGGGCTCTTGGTCAATAACAGCGTGGCGAAAGAGAATCGAATCCGCAGACTTGATCCATGGTTTAGACAACGCGCCGTCAGTTTTCGCGATACTCCAGGGACTAGAATTCTGGTCGATCAATTGAAGAATTTTCCTCTCGGATTGCACGACGATGGACCCGATGCGATGGAGATGGCACTAAGAAGCATCAATTTCCTCGCCGATCGTAACAATAACGATGGGGGAAGCGTGACGGAGCAGATCCCTAGTTTGTGATACGCGCGTTTAAGATGTTCGACAGTGAAGCCCTTGACTTTTTAATGCTCGCCCTACGATTGCTGAACCTAATGGCGCAAGTCTGCTGGTTTGGCTATCGTCAAGCCGATCTTGAGGAGCCCTATGAAGCCCCGGAAGTTGCGTAAGGTTCGTGCTGCTGCTCATCGAAATGCGGCGGCGGCTTTTGCGGTATACAACCAAAGGTACTAATATACTTGACTCACCACGCTAGTTCGGGTATGATTGGTTTATGAGCAGCAAATTCCGCTGCAAGGTCGCCGGGCCGATCCGGCAGTTCGGGGTGATTCCCGAGGGAGATTGCAATGGGACGCAAGGGACGAAAAAAGTTCACCACGTGGGAATTCCGTGATCGAGAGGTAAAGCTTTTGGTGCCGGTGCATGTAGTCGACGATACCGACCACAACCACACCGCCAAGGAGGTATACTTCTCCGTCAAGATGGAAGAACCGGAGATCAACGAGCAAGACACTGACATCAACCGGCTCCGGCAAACTGTCTTCGCCAAGATAAAAGAGCAGTTGTCAATTAAGTGGAGGTCGATGCTTGTCGTGGAAGTCGAATGCGCTCGGCACAGGCTTTTCGACAAGCGCAAGAAGCCGGATACGATGGACACAGAATATAGCGGCGATGGGTCGCTGGGCGTGTCCTGGCATCGCGTCCAGATCGCTACCTTTGGCAAGCAAAAGTTGTCGAGAACGTTCAACAACTACTACAAGCCGTGGGGGCCAGGATTGCAAAAAGAACGTCCTCGCGAAGTTTGGAATCAAGGCACCGAGGGATGGCCAGAGGTGGGCACAATTGCGGACCGTCGCGGATACCCCAGAATCAAGGCCATGATTCCAGATACACCTGAGAACAGGGTGGCACTTGAAGCGATCGCCGACAACATTGAAACGCTCTACAGACGACTGGGAAAGCTTCTCGATTCTGACCAAATCGAAAACACGCTCGCGCGTGTCGCCGGAAGTGGCCTGCTGGCTCTTGGGGTTCAACCATAACACGATCTCCCCTGCCGGCGGTGCGGGCCTAATCACCCCGCCTGCACAAGCAGAAAGCCGCCGGCAGGCTTTTGGAGAATGAACATGATGGACGAAGACTGGCATTGGCTCTGCTTGCAAATCGCCATAGTCATTCCAGGATTTGCTCTTTTGTTTTGGGCTTTGTTCCAGTGGGGACATTCGCACGCAATGACTGGATTTTGAGGATTTGCCATGACCGACACCTTGAGAAAGCCATGGTCGAAGCCGTCAAATACTTTTCCGATCCGGCCGCGTGCTTCAAGGCGATGATTGGAGCCAAATGGCCCGATGGCACGATCGTCTGCCCTCAGTGCGGTAGCGAAAAGGTCGGCACGATCGCTACCCGTTCCATGCTCCGCTGCAACGCCAAGGGCTGCCGTAAGCAGTTCTCTTGCAAAGTCGGCACGATTTTCGAGGATAGCCCGCTGCCGTTGTCCAGTTGGATGGTCGCCGTCTGGTGTATCGCCAACGCCAAAAACGGGATCAGCAGCTATGAAATGGCTCGCGGCCTGGGGATAACCCAGAAGAGCGCGTGGTTTATGCTCCACCGAATCCGCTTGGCGATGCAGACCACGAGCTTCCACAAGCTGGCCGGCGAAGTCGAGGTAGACGAAACGTTCATCGGCGGGAAGGCCCGCAATATGCACCGACGGGGTTCGATTTCAGCGCTTGCTGGCCAAGGTGGTCGGCAAGCGCATCACTTACCGCGTGCTCACGGCTACCGGGGACGCGGGCTTTATGGGGATCAAGTAAATGGCTCGGCCAGTTATCGTTTGCGGACAGTACGTAAGTAACGAAGGGAACTACAGCACCGGCGAAATGCCAGAAGTCGGCGACGTTGTGGAATGTCTGCCCGGCGAAGGTGGCGGCACGTCGGAACATGAGGTCAACGAGGGAGAGCAATACACCGTAACGGACGTTGACTGCGGCTACCTGTTTCTCGACAAGGACGAATACGGCTGGTGGCCCACACGCTTTGCCCTGGTCGAACGAAACGGGGTTCGGCGATGACCACGAAGCGCGAACGGATTGGCGACTTCCAAAACCTGCTAGGCAAGCTAACGCAAGTGCCAAAAGCAGAACTCGACCGCGAAATCGAGAAAGACAAAAGGAAGAAGGCTGCCCGGAAAAAGGCAGGCAAACGTAAGAAGTAATCATCGGGGGCCTTGGTGAGTCAAGTATATCAATACCCAACCAAAGGAAACAACGTCTGCCCAAAATTCGCCGGGCGGTTCGAGGGATGGTTATCGCCCAGGCCGTCGGACAAGGAAAACGGCTCAGCGCTAAGCGGCTGCGTAAGGAAATCCGCGATAGCTGCCGAGCTATGGGAGTCGTGAATCTCTAGCAATGCGCAACTTGCTCGTTAAGTTATTTGAGTCTGGCGCCGTATTAGGGCGAGTATCGCATGACCAATAAATCAGATAGGCCCCAACCGTCTTTGCTTGATTTTGGCGCAATTGTTGTTGTTGGATGCGCTATTGTTCTAACGGCTTTCTTCGATTTTCGATTAAGAAACTCCCGTGAGTCCAAACCGGAGCCCGCAATTGTCGAGCCTAAGCCCCAAGGCTACGAGTGGAGATCCTGGCGAGAGACGGACATTATTGCCGGCCGCTGGCACCACTATGCCAAAGAAACGCGCCGCAATTGGCTCTACGAACTCACGAACGCGCTGGCTGGACCCTGGAAGAGACTCGAAGGCGATGGCCCAGAGACGATCGTTCCTGGCGAACTCGACAGCCCGATCTGGAAACCCGATCCGCGCCCCCCTCTTCCTCGGCAAGATTGGCGCATCTTGGATGAATGGCAGCCCGATCCAAAGCGCGATTTAGAATTATCCGCGGAACTGGCGCTATGGAGAGACGAGCTTATCCGCGAGGAAGATCGACGCCAACGAGACTTCTTTTTCGATTGGAATCCGCCCGTTCAGCCCAGAGTTTCTTTCTGGCCAGCGCCATAAATAGCATGACAAAACCCAACTTGATTGACGACGATTCCAAATCCTACGCCTGGAATGCCGGAGCAGAAGCTTATCGCGCAGGAATGGCCTTTAATGATACTCCCTATCCGATTGTTATCGGCGCGAAGGCTTCCTACAAAAGAGCCCGTACTCAATGGTTTTTAGGCTGGCTCGATGCGAAGTATCGACCCTTGATGAACCTCACGGCCAACGATATTTTCAATTATCGAGGCCCGCGTAGAATCCGTCCTCCTAAGACGATTAACGCAACTTGATCGACCAAGCTACTACCCACGATCCCGAGTTATCTCGGCTCGAAGCGATCGAACGTAAGAACGCTCTGCTAATCAAAATTGCAGCTCAGCGCGATCTACTCTCTCAGAGCCTAGGCGAGAGCGCCGAAGCGGTCAAAGAGTCGAATCGTCTGGTACGGGAGAATATGCGCCGTCAAATGACGGGGACAGCTCCCGTCGATCCAGATTCCAGACTCGGCCTGGCTAATGTCCTGGAGGGCGGGGCTTCGATAGAACGAGCCCTCGAAAGCGTGTGCGACAACGAGGGCTCCGAAGTCGTCAATATCTGGCAGTATCTCACGGCCGATAAGGGCTACGGATACTACGGTTGGGGCACCTACCCCACGACTCGCAGCGATCGCCAAGAGGGTCGCAATCGGCCGATCTTTTATACAGAGGCCGACCTGCACTTAATCCGAGGCATGGCGCGGGTTCTAGCGGCTTATAACGATACGGCAAAGGGGGCTTTTGCCAAGCTTCAGAACTATGTTGTCGGGCCTCGCGGATTCAAGCCCCAGGTGAGTCTAAAGCGCTCATCTCGGGGGCTTATCGATTCCGAGACTGGCACAAAGCTCGTCAACAGAGCGCAATCGATTATCGAGGATTTTTGTGGCGAGAATCGCGCTAGCGAAATGCAGCGTGAAAGCGAGTTGCGGCTAGGAAGAGACGGCGAGAGTTACTTGACCTTATGGCATATCGGCGAGGGCCGTTGCTCTCTCCGCTTTGCCGAACCAGAGCAGAACACACAGCCCTATAACACTTTACACCTGGACAACTGGTTGGGCATCGAGCCGCTAGAGAACGGCATGCCCCGATCAAGTTGGACATTCGGAGTGCATTGCCCTCAGGACGATATTGCCGGAGTCCACGGCTATTACTTCCAATGGCACAGCGCCGACACGAGTTGGAGCTATATCCCCGGAGGAGTGAATCCGATTCTTCCGCCGGATGAAGGTGCGGCGGCTTGGTGCGAGCACATAAAGCGCAATACGGATGCCAATGTCAAGCGGGGGATCAGCGATCTATTCTGCTCGCAGATTGCCATTGACCTTGCCCATAAGCTCCTACTCAATATCGGCCGAGTCGGTAGCGTTCAATCGGCCATCGCTTGGATTGAAGAGTATGCGCCTGGCGTGCTCCAAAGCGACGTTGTTTCCTCGAATAACCTTCAACCCGGCGCCAGGCCTAGCCGCAACAATCCGAACGAGACGAGCTTTCGTTATCGTTCGTCTACGATCCTTCAAACCAACGGCGCAAAGCAATTCAAGCCCGCTCCGGTCGGAGAGTTCGCCAACGAATTTATCGCCATCCGCGATACCTGCCTGAGATCGGCGGCGCAAGTCTGGTCGATGCCCGAAAACATGCTCACGGGAGACGCGAGCAACAATAACTTTGCGTCCCTGCTTGTAGCAGGCGATCCTTTTGTTAACGAATGCGAGTCTCGTCAAGGTCTGCATGTGGAGAGCTGGCAGAGACTCTTGCTGCGCGTTCTTTGGTTCGCCTGGCAATGTGGAGAGTTCGGCAACCCGGATATTCTACCTTGGGGAATTATTCGCGCTGTACTGGAAATCACAGTCATTCCCCCGAGTGTCAGGGTACGCGACGAAGATAAGGCCACGGCGCGCAATAAAACCCTCTCGGACGCCGGGATTCTTTCTCCTCAGGAATGGTCGGGGCGAGAGGAGCTGGATTACGACACCCAGCAAGAAAAGCGCAAGGCAGTAGGACTCCCCCCAATTGCTAAAATAGTTCAAGCGGGGGGGAAGCCTAATGATGACACTCCCCCCAATGGTGGTAATCCACCGGACGGCCAAAGCCCTCCTCAGGGCCCTCCGCAAGGCCTACAAGGGGTTACGGGCGAAGATCCTGGGGAATCAATCCAAGAGGCCGTCAGCAATGCCCTGGAGAGCTTGCGGTGCGTCCTAGAAGCCGAGGACGCTAGTGGGCACGAACACAAGGGCAAGGGGCCTGGCGGCGGGCAGTTTGTTTCAAAGGGAGGGTCTGGTTCATCAAAATCGACACCAACGCTCGATGCGTCGGACCATCCCAAGGATGCCGAGGGCAAGCACCTCAAAGACGCGCAGCGGCATGTTGGCGGGAAGGCTCTGCCGGCGCATATCGCGGCCTTGAAGATTCCACCGGCCTGGACGGGGGTGAAGATCAACCCCGATCCTAAAGGCGATCTTCTGGCGACCGGATATGACGAGAAGGGGCGGCGGCAATCGATCTATAGCGATACGCACGCCACACGCCAGGCGGCTATCAAGTTTGCTCGGATCAGCGAACTGATGGAGAAGCAAAAAAGGATTGCAGCTGAAATCTCACGCGACATGGAAAGCGGGGATCCAAAAACGCGCGAGGCTGCAACCGTCTTGGCGTTGATTCAGTCGATGGGCCTTCGGCCTGGCAGCGAGCGTGACACGCAAGCCAAGGCCCAGGCATACGGAGCGACGACATTGCGCGGCAGCCACGTAATCGAGACGCCAGATGGCGTGCGGCTGCAATTTACCGGGAAGAAGGGGGTCAAGCTTGACCTGCCTGTCACGGACCCAAAAGTTGCTTCGATGCTCCGCGAGCGGAAGCAAGTCGTTGGCGACGGTCGCTTGTTCAGCGTCAGCGATTCCGAGCTTCGCAAATATGCACACACGCTTGACGGCGGCAGTTTCAAGCCCAAGGATTTTCGGACGCTGCGAGGCACGTCGCTTGCGATCGATGAAATCAAAAAGGTTGGCGCTTGCTGCAAGAATCCTAAGGAATACAAGCAGACGGTGAAGCGGGTGGCCACGGTCGTTAGCAAGGCGCTGGGCAATACGCCAACCGTGGCGCTACAGAGCTACATCGATCCGACGGTGTTTGCCACCTGGAGTCAGAGCACATGAGCCGCGTTTTTGATCTGCCAGCCGATGTTCATTTTGGCGATGCCAAAAGCGCGCCAATTGACTGGAGGGCAGGGCTGCACTCCGTCGTGGACGAAGATCCAGACGACGAAGAGTTGCCGGAAACACCGGAAGACGTGACCGCCATCCTTGGATTCGATCCGAAAGAACTTGGGTCGGACGATGGCGAAGCTGCGATAGCCGAGTCATTTGACGGCGCAGCGCTTGAATCATCTGGCGAGCACTGGATTACGATTCATGGCGACGATGAAGGGGGTGGCCACAAAGTTCTGCTGGATCGCGATGGGAAGATCGTCGGCGGAAGTATTCCGCCATCCATGCGCGGCGTCAGTATCAAGCATCTTGGCCATGCGTTTCGAGCCCTTAAAGACCTGCTGAAATCGAAGCTAGGAGGTGGCAAAAGTGACACTGACAAGCGAGGAGGAAAAGGAGGTCCAAGCGGCCGAAGCGACACTCCGCAAGACGGCGGACCAGTGGCGCGAGCGTCTGGCGCATCCCACGATGCAGCAGCTAGTCAAGGCGGGGAGGGTGAGCGTCAGCCCGCACGTTCAGGAACTCCTAAGGCTCTACCCGCCGAAATCCATCGAGTAAACGAAAAGCTTGATCGGGTGGCGAGCTTGTTCCGCAAAAACGGCCAACACGAACAAGCCGCCTGGCTCGACAAGGTGAAGTCGCATGTCAACGATGTGGGCGTTGAGGCCGCTCTTGAGGCTCTTGGGGAGAGTAGGGGCGGCGGCAAGCAGGACGTGCAGTATCAAGGTGCAGCGGCACCCGAGGATTTCACTGGCGGTTTACCGGCCGCTGAATTCGCTCAAAAGTATTTGGAGCGCACCGGGATTACGCTCAACAGGTCGAGCAGGCGCATCGAGGGGAAGCGCAGCATTTCATCCGAGCCCAAAGAGTTCCGCGGTTACGAGGCCGATAAGCCTGGCGACTTCCAATCTGCCGAACCCAACCTTGTCAACAAATTGGACGAAGCCAAAAAGCTGCCAGGGCTCGAATCCAGCGAAGACATCAACAAGATCGCCGGCCACGAAGTTACGCATCTCTCGCCCGATGTGCGCAAGAAGCTGGACGATAAATATGGGGCGGGTCGGTGGATTGTAAAAGCGTACGGCAACGAAGCTGCTGCCGGTTACGGGATCTTTTTCCCGCAGTACGCCGAACAAATCGAACGTGACGCGCAATCCACGATCCACCACGCCGACAAGGAATTGTCGCAGTACGGCCTATCACTCTACCGCGACAAGGATGGCAGGCTTGCTGGCCTGAAAGGTTCCGACGGCACGCAGTACAAGTTTGGCAGCCGGAGCTACGCGAACACGATTTTCGGACACGCGCGCGAGTTAGCAGATCGTGCGGCCGAGGCGGCACAAAACGAACATGGCGCGGAGCTTCCTGGCGGCGGAAAGGAATTCATGGCCCAGCCAGCTTTTGCGGCGGTAGGCGTATCGGACGCCGATCGTGCGGCCGGCAAAACAATAGCTCCGGGAGAGGGCAGGGTGCATATCACCACCCAAAACGGAGTCGCCTCGATTGTACCGCACGCAACTTGGATCAAGAATGCGCCGCTGCCGGTGGTATTCGAGAATGATGACACCAGGGCCATGGCCAAAGCAGCCGTCGATGCAATCAATGCCCTTCCGGCCTCAGAGCGGCAAGGGCAGATTTATGCGCCGGACGTGATGAAAACCGACAAGGGCTATCGCGTTGTCGAGGCCAATCCGTCCAACGACAGTGGCCAGTCCGGATATTTGACGGACAATCCATTCACCATCGATTCTTACGTATCGCACCTTACCGGCCAAGATCCGGCGCATGTGCGGTTTATTCGCAGCATGCTTACGAAACGCGAAAGAGGGCAGGCCAATCAACTGACAATCGAAAATCGTTCAGGTGGGCGCTGACAATGAAATGGATGAGGTATCCCGTACGATCTTGGAAGGCCGCCAGCCATTCCATGCTCTTGGCTTTGGTTTTTTTGGGGACTTCGCGGTTGACTGAGTCCAGCGTTCCTAGTTCGATGTCGCCGGTCATGGCGACACCTCGAAACACCGTCACTATGTCCGTGCGCGAATGCTTGGGCGCTTTGACGAGCCAAAGAGGCTCGCTTCCGATGGTTAGCCTCAAGTCGCCGCGCGTGAATAATCTATCAACCTCTTGTGGATGGATAAATCTCGTTCGTGGGAACGCCACTTCCAAGGCACGCCAGGCGTCCGCGTCAAGGTGGTCTTCGTGGTCATGCGATGCTGTCACGAAGCACAGCTTCGCATTGGCGCGCTCAAGAGCAAAAAGCACGTAGCTTGGAGTCAGGCCGGGTGGGACTTCCAAGAGCATGGCTTCGCGGCCGTCCGCTAGCAGCCAGCTTCCGACATCGTCGGACTCGCCGTCCGGGAAAGCCCCAAGCAATTGCCAGCCTGGAAAATCTGGAATGCCCATGGCACGCATTATACCAGAAACCGTGACCAGATTTGTAACGCCAACCTTGAAACCTAGTGCCGGACCTTGCTAACCGTTACCCGTATGAACGGGTTATTGCAGGCACGCTTTTCCTTCTTCAACAAAAGCAGCATCGCAGGCTACTAGACCTTGTCGCCTCAAATCAAACTGTCACAGACGAATATTGGAAGCGCAACCGCGACGAACTAGCGTCGGCTTTAGCCCTTTCACTTGCCCCTGTCTATGAAGTTTCTGCCAATGCCCTCTATGGCGATATTGCGACGAATCGGCGAAACGCCCGCGAGTGGGCGGTAAAACGCGCCTTAAAGATTGCCGACGAAGCCACGGCAAAAGACCGTGAAGCGTACGGCAAACTTAAACAGCAGCATGACGCCGAATTAGCTGCTGCCTATCTGCTGCTCAGGCCCTACGAGCGGCCACCCGTATCAAGACTCGCACCGCCCGGCCTCGATCGCTTATTCGGTCCTAATCGAGCTACCACGCTCGCCGTCACGTCGATTACGGGAGCCCATACAGCGGGCCAGCGATCGGCAATCGCGGCTAGCCGAGGGCTTCTAAAGCCCATCCCACTCGGGGGCTACGGCAAGCCGATTCTTGTAGATGAGATTCCTATCGCTAAGGAAATCTCTCCCGACGAAGTGCCCTTTGCGATGTTCGCAACGGGTATCTGGATTTGGAATACGAGCGAGGATGACAAGGTCTGTCCTATTTGCAGACCTCTGAATCAGAAGCCCAGCGAAGAATGGGCCGAAGAATTCCCCGAGGGACCTCCGGCGCATCCTAATTGCAGATGTTGGCTCGAATATTCGGATTATGGAAATTGATGATGAGCACGGCAACAAAACAAGCAAAGCAATCAGACTCGGCAAGACAAGCGCAATCCCGGCAAGAGCGCGGTATCGCCTGGGTCTTCGAGGATCTTCAACCGCCCCCAAGAGGCGCCATTGCATCGCGCGTCGATCGGGAAAACGGCGTGATTCATGGGGTCAAGATCATCGGCCTCAAGAGCCGCAACAATCGTATTTATCCTCTAGCCGTGCTTGAAGCGGCCAAGAATCTCTACGAAGGGGCTCGCGTCTATCTCGATCATCCTGGGGCCGGCAAGCCGATCAGCAAGACGGATGCTACGGTAGAGCGCAAACTTGAGGATGGGTTTGGAGAACTCCGTAACGTCATAGTTTGCGAAGACGGGTTGTATGCAGATTTGCATTTCACCAAGAGCCATCCCCGGGCCGAACAGGTCTGCGAAAACTGCGAAAGATTCCCCACCAAACTCGGCCTGTCTCACAACGCATTACAGCGCCAACGCATCCAAGACGGGCGAATTATCGTTGAAGCAATCGAGGTAGTACGTTCGGTGGATCTCGTCTCGGACCCCGCTACGACCCAGGGGATTTTTGAGAGCGTTAATCCAGACAACTACTGGCAAATCGTTAACCAGCGCAATCAGGGAGCGCTTTTTAATCCCTGGAGTCCTCGCGGAATGAAAGGCAATAACATGAGTACGGGACCTGGATACGAGAGCGATCCGGCGGGGGCTGTAAACCCGAACGCCGCAACTGCAACAACCAATGACGACGCGGCGAATGTTATGGAGCAATCGCCGGTGGCCGAGATGTGCAGTAGCGATCCGCTGTTTGCCGACCTGGCGGAAAAGCTCTGCAAGCTTTATTCCTCGGATATGGACAACGGAGAAAAGGTCAAGCAGTTCAGCGAGCTGCTGGCCAGCGCTCTGGAACACAAAGACTTGAGCGGCCAGACGGGTTCGGCTCAGTCAGGCGAAGGCGCGGCCGACGATACGAACGATTCGGCTTCAACGGATTCCGAGGAAGAGAGCAAGGGCAAAGCCAAACCCGACCGGATTGCGGCTCTGCAAGCCGAAGTACGCGGGTTGAAGCAAGAGCTTCTGGCTCGCAACATGCTGGCCGAAAAAGGCATCGGTAATCCAAAGCCGTCTCAAGTCAGGGCTCTGGCGGCCGTTGTCGAGAGCAAGGCCGTTGCCGAGGAATTGGTGAGCACTTGGATCGCCGTCAAGGAATCCAATGCCGATCCGACCCAAGCGCAGGGCCAGAAGAAGGCGATTCCTGTCGCTCGGCCGAAGAGTGTCCCGGCCTCTTCCGTTACGGAAAGCGCCAAGCCGGGGGCTAACGACAAAAGCGCTTCGTTCGATCCGGCCGACTTCGCGAGTAGCTTGCGTAGCCGGTCGATGATTTAGTTGTCCGCGACTTCTACTTTTCTTCCTCCAAGCAACCGAAAGGTGAACCATTATGGCACAGGCAGGGACATCAACCCTGTATCCCCCGCCGCTGGTCGATTTCGACTTTGTCTACGGCGGCAATGGGAATACGGTCAACATCAACGATCTGGTACTTGCCACGGGTAGCGATTGCTATTCAGCGGGTGACGCGGCTGACCTCGGCAGTAAGGTCGCCAACCAGATTGCGGCCGTCAAACTCTTCGCGGGAGTATCCCGCGAATACAAACCGGGGACGAACCTCAGCGGTACGACTCCGGCGGGGAGCGTGAATTGCTGGCTCGATACTGGTGTTCAAACCCGTACGGTAGTCAGCGGCACGTTTAACGTGGGCGATATGCTCACGTTTTCTCCCAACCCCGGCAACGCTGGCGGAGTCTATACGCTCGATAATCAGTTGCTCGAAAAGACGACTGATCCGGCGCTAGCCATCGCCATCGTTACCCAAAAGTACGCCAGCTCCGTGACTTCGGTACAGTGCATTGTGCGCAGCCGGCTTATTCTGGGGCTGTCGAATGCTCCGCTAGCGCCGGTCAAGCTGACCGCCACGGGAAGCGCAATTGGCAATGCGGCGGCTGTCACGGTAACGAGCGGGGTAGTTGAGCTGCTTTTGACGGGGCAGAATCAAGGCGTACAGTTGCCGGTCGCAGTGCCCGGTATGCAAATCGAGTTCGTCAATTCCGATCCTACCAACGTCGGCAAAATCTATCCGCAAGCCGGCGCTTCGATCAATGGCGGTGCTGCTAATGGCGCCGTCACGATCAACAATAACTCGATTTCCCTTCTGATTGCCAGCGAAGTCTACGTTGGCTCTTGGTTCGCCAAGTAAGCGGCACTCTGGCCGCTCTCGTATGTAACGCTGTCGGCACGTTGCCGCGCAGCGCACTATCAGGCAAGTGCGACAGCACTACAGCATAAGGAATTTATTCATGCCATTCGATTGGGGTTCTTTGAGAGACGTTGTGCGAAAAGAGGGGCCGCATGTCGCCAGCCTCAAACTTCAAGGGATTCTGGGGCTTGGAAAATACGATCCGGCTACCAAATCGCTGCGCCGTCGCATGACGGGGGACCTGGGGACGACTCCGGTATTGGAGAGTTACGAGGGGATTCCCGGCGGCCGGGTGCGCCCCGAGGAAGTCAGCTTTAAGGGGCTGGCTAGGGCTTTCTTCGGCGATCCGTCGGACGAAGAGTTGCGCCGGATTCTTGTCGGCGGGATAACCACTCAAGTCCATGCGATGGAAGCCGCCGGGGCTGCTCCGATGGTTCCTTCACAGTTTGGGGACATCTCCCCGTACAATTCGGCTGCGCTAGGGCTGCTCGAAGCGCGGATGTTGGACGTTTGGAACCGGCCGGACTTTATTGCCGACTCAGTAGCCGAAACGATCAACAGCGATTTGCGGGCTCAGAAGTTTATCGGGGTTTCGATTCCCGGCGACGTGGCTATGGAACGCAAGTCTGGCGAGCAGCACGCGCGGATGCAGCTCACGGAACGCTACGTCACGACTCCCGATACTACGAACTTCGGTACGGCCGTTGACGTGACGGTCGAAGCCGTCTTGTTCGATCGTACCGGCCAAGTGCTGGCCAACGCAGAGAAGGTGGTCGAAACGCTGCGCATCCGTAAAGAGATCCGCATGGCCGACGTATTTGTCGGAAATGTGAATACTTACACATATGACGGCGTGACCTACAACACGTACGTCAGCAGCGGCGGCAATTGGGTAAACGAAGCGGCAAGCAACGCGCTGGCCGACTACACGAACATCAACACGGCGATTTACCTCGCCACTCAGATGACCGATCAAGAGACGGGATTGCCCGTTTCAATCGGCCCCAATCGCCAACTGCTTGTAGCGCCGATCAACCTCGCGACAACTTTGCACACGTTGCGCACGACAACCGTAGAGCGGCTAACCCAGACTTCGACGTATCGTATGTTTGGCGATAATCCGCTGGTGAAGATGGGTATCGGCGATCCGATGTCTAGCCAATGGTTTTGGCGGCAAGCGCAAGCCATGATGGAAACTTCGGCTTACGGTAGTCAGGACTCTGCCGACGCGGCAACTACCGCGAATGGTCTTTGGTGGTACGGAGACTTCAAAGGCGCGTTTGGCTACCTCGAAAACATCCCCTTCACCACGACGCGCGCCACTCCCGATAGCTACACGATGGCCGATCGGCGGCTTGTGGCTTCGATTTTTGTGGACGAAATGGGAGTTCCGTTCGTCAAAGAGCCGCGCAAGGTCCAGCGGCATTGGCCGAGCACGATTCCGTCTGACCAGTAATCAGCCCTGCGTCGCGGAAACCGATGCGCAGACCCGTTCTAGGGCGCGGGCTCTTGTGCTACGGGGCGGCCCTCGCTTGGAGTGCTTATCCCATTTCAAGCGGGGCCGCTTTCTTCTCCCTAAGTTCTTACCCTCAAACCTGTTAGGAGATCCAACGAATGCCCCCCAAACTCGAACCCGGCAGTTCCAAAGCGTCCGCGAACGCTGCTATCCCCTCGGCAAGTCCGCCGGAAGCAGCAGGAACCGAAACCCCAACCGGAGCAGATTCGACTTCGACCTCGGCTCCGGTCAAGTTTTTGGAACCCGATCCCGCCAAGCGCCGTCGGTTATGGTCTGTAAAGATCAAATCTTCGGCGGAGCGCAAAGTTACCACGGCTTGGACCGGCACGAAGGAAGACGCCTATGCTGAGTACAAGCGCGTTGTCGGAATTCGCCACGCTCCGGTTGACGAATCGCAATGCTCGGCTCAAGACCTCGGAGAGTGCCCGCCTGACAAGCTAACTCCCAACGGTCGGTATCGGCAACATGATCCGGTTGCGATTGCTCGGGGTAGCGATGCATCCAAGGGCCTTGTACAGCACACTCCGGCCGGCAGCACGTTGACTCCAACTTCGTGAGGCGCATATGGCTCAAACGTTGGCACAGCTGGTCGCCAGGCGCGATAACATCTCCGCCCAGCTCGATGAAATGATTGAGAACCCTCAGCCGAATTACTCGGTTGATGGCCAAAGTGTTCAATGGCAGTCGCTCTATGATTCTCTTTGGGCTAGCCTCGACAAGATCAACGCTCAAATTGCGCTAATACCTTGGCAGAACAATTGCCCCGCGCAGAGTGATTAGCTGTGCCGACGTTTAACCCCATTAACGACTACCGAATTTTCGACCGTACAGTAACTCTCACGCTGACGACAGCGGCGGGAATTACCCAAACAGTCGCTAACTGTACGATCAGCCCGTTAACCCGCAATCAAATCGAGGCGGCGGGGATCGTTGGAGAGGACAAGAGAACGCGCAACTTTAGCTTACCCGTACCCAATCTAAGCGGTATCGTCCCTAAGAACGGGGATATTCTTAACGACGGGTCCGACAACTGGATTATTCTGATTGCCGACCTGCGCACGACGGGTGTTCGTTATCTCTGCACTTGCCAGGCCCAGCTAAGCGCAAACTAATGGGCACTCCAATTTACGCCGAAGACTTCCCCCGACACGTTGAGAACCGTCTGGCGATCATCAACAGCGGCAACGTCGGCCGAGCCCTGTCGAAAATACACGAGCTAGGGAGAAAGGATACGGAGCAAGCTTTTGAGACGGCTACCAGCCCAGACGGAGAAAGCTGGCCCCCTCGGAAGATCAATAAGTGGCCCGACGGTACGCTCAAGACCCATCCTCTCTTGAGGCTTTGGGAAGCCCTTCAAATGGCGGCTACAGGGGATGGAAGCTCCGGCCATATCGCGAGCATCGAAAGCCGCTCTCTGGCTTTCGGCGTAAACATGAGCCAACAGCGAATCAATTACAGCGGCCGCCTTGATCCTACGGCCAAAGAAGGTCAAACGCTGATCTATGCCAGGGCCCAGCAGAAGGGCTACGGCAATCTTCCTGCTCGACCCTACCTGGGCTTGACGGAGCGGAGCAAACAGCTTGGCGCGAGTCTGATTATGGATGAACTCGATACTCAACTAAAAGCGCAACGACCATGAGCGGAAACTTAGCAGTTAGCCAGATGCAATCCGTCGCCCAAACGGACTTGCAAGACGCGGATATTTTTCCGCTCGTTCACAACGGCGTGAACAGTCAGATTACGGTCGAAGAACTTGATGACCGTTGGTTGCAATCTGGTGGCAGCGGAAATGGGTCGGTATCAAGTGTCGCCATGTCCGCGCCCTCGGTATTTAACGTCGGGGGTTCGCCGATCACGAACAGCGGGACTCTCGCCCTATCTTTTGCGGGTGGACAGACTCAAAACCTGTTTTTGGCAACCCCCAACGGAGCAAGCGGCCCTCTCGGATTGCGCGCAATAGTCTCGGCCGACTTCCCGAGTCCTATCGCTACCAGCCACGTCATACCGCTGAATGTCTCGAATTCGACAACGATCGCCACGAATTCGACGAACCATGCAACCGTCGTCACGGATAGCGCTGGAAATGTTTATCTGGAATCTTATATCTCAGGAACAGGTACAAGCCGTATCGGATTCGACGCCAGCGGATACTTTCAAATCTATGATGTACCGAATGCCGTCTATGGGCTCAAGTTCGACTTAAGCGCCGGTTTAGAGATTGCCGACACATCCGGCAATGCGGTTACAACGATCGACCGCAACGGCAATATCACGATCTCGGGGGTACTTAATGGAAGCGTAGTTGGGGCGGCCAGCCTCAATATCCTCTCTTCGGCAGCCGGGGCGAATAACGGAGTGGCAACACTCGACAGCGGCGGTCATGTTCCGACAGCGCAACTCCCCTCGGCAATCGTCAACGGGCTGGAGTTTCAGGGGACCTGGAACGCCAATACGAATAGTCCGACTCTCGCCAGCAGCACGGGTACGAAAGGAAACGTCTACGTTGTCTCGACCGCTGGCACAACTACGCTCGATGGCATTTCGAGCTGGAATGCCGCGGATTGGGCCGTTTTTGACGGTTCTGTATGGCGCAAAATCGATGGCCAGGCCGCTCAAGTCCTCTCGGTTGCGGGTCGTACGGGGAACGTAGTTCTTTCGTTCAGCGATATTTCGGGAATAGCCGGAGTTGCCGCGGGAGGTACAGGACTTGCCAATATTTCAACTGGCTCGGTCCTCAGCGGCAACGGCACAAACGCTCTAGTAGCAATTTCCCCAGGCACGTCCGGCTTGCCGCTGGTAAGCCAGGGCGCGAACAATGCTCCGCACTATGCCGCGCTAGCCGAGGGTGGGCTATCGCTATCGGATGTGACTACCGGTAACGTCAGCACCAGCGCCCACGGATTTGCTCCCAAAGCGCCCAATAGCACTACTCAATGGCTACGCGGCGACGGTACTTGGAACACACCAATAGCTTTCGTCCAGGCCGGCGCGAGTCATGCCGTTGGGTATGTTCCCGATCCTGGCGCTTCATCTCACAGTCCGCCCTACTTCCTTGCCGATGACGGCGCGTTTCGGCAGATCACCAACGGCACCAACATCAGTTGCGTCTATTCGTCGAACATCCTGACGATTTCAACCAGCGGACTAGCCGCCAGCGCGACGACCGACACTACAAATGCGAGCAACATTTCAAGCGGAAGTCTTGCCGTGTTGCGGGGCGGGGCTGGCGGGATAACAACCGATAGCGATGCCTCAACGATTACATTTGATTTGTCGGTAAATAGCGTTCATGCAGCGACCATCGCGGCCGACCGTACACTTGCACTTGCAAACAACTATGTCGGGCAACGATTCCTGATTCGCATTACACAAGGTTCGGGCGGCTCGCATACCGTGACGTGGTGGAGCGGAATTACCTGGGCCGGCGGCTCGGCGCCCACTCTTTCTACCACGGCAGGCCATGCCGACCTATTTGGTTTTCTCTGCACGGCCGGCGGCGCCTTTGACGGCTTTGTGTGTGGTCAGGATATTCACTAATGGCCTCTCTGACCATAACCGAAACTGTCTCGCCGACCTACGCGACGCTTACGCTGGTGCCTGTCTGCACCTCTGCGCTCACGGCCGGAACGGTGCCGACAGGTGGCTCAATCACGATCGGCGATTCGACTGTTGACCAGGCGACGGCACCAACGCCCAGCGGTTATACGGAAACGACCGGCGCCGACGTGGCCTCGGCCGTCAGCGCCGGATCGAATCTCGTGTGGACCTGCAACACGCTTGGCAGCGGTCAAAGCCTGAGCTATGACCTTACGGCTTTGACCATCGGGTGGGCGGGCAGCGTGAATTCGTCGAGCTATTCTGCCGGCTCGCAAGCCGTGCTGACGATTAAATGGGGCGATGGCTCTACTCCCCCGAGTTCCGACGGGATGGGAAATTATGCCTATATAAGTATCGGTAGTGACACTTACTACATCGACGGCGACACTGGATTATGGATGACTGGCGGCAATTGGACACCGCCGGCAACGCCAGCGGGAACAGAAACCTGGACAAGCGTAGCAAATGAATCGTTTGGCTCCACGCCGTCCGTGAGCGGTTTCGATCCAGGCACAGGCAATAACCCCGCTGCAACAGGATTTGTTGATGGAGCGCCGGCGACATTTACGCTTTCGCTATCTTCCGGGAGTCCCTTCGCCATCGGGACCGTCGCGCCGGATGGAGGCACCTGGGCATTCGATGGCAACACGCCTGGACCGACCGACACGACTGTCGGGGCTTGGACCCTGAACAAAAGCCTGGCTGCCGCAGTCAGCAGCGGCACCGCGCTTGTGGCTTCGCACGACACAACGAGCGCTTCCGATCCAACGAGCAGTCTCGACTTCAGCGGCTTGACTGTCTCCAATGCCGGCAATCAGCTTTGGAGCCCCGGGGCGACGTTTGCCGATGGGCTGGATCAGACCTACACCGTTGCCGTCGTTGGCACAAGCGGCGATTGGAACTTGAATGACACGACCGGCGCCAACCCGATCGCGATCCCTTGGAACGAATCGGCCGCCAATCTCAAGACGGCGCTCAACAGCGGTTTCAGCGGGAACAACTACAACGTCGCCAGTGTGACAATCACCAGCGGCTCGGCCGGAGCTGCGAGCAAGGTTTATACGGTGGTCGAGACGGCTACCTACACCGATACGCTCAGCGGCGATGCTGGGACGCTCAGCGGCGATACTGGCGCAACAAGCGGAGCGGCTTTCTTGATGTTCGTCTAACGATGCCTAACTTTTTTGAACTCGAAGATTCTTCCGGCTTTTTCGAGCTGGAGACAGACGACGGCCAATGGCTCATTGAGGATGATCCGCCGGCTGTTCACACGTCCTGCCTGGCGAATCTCGTAACGTACCTGCAAGGTATTTATTTTCCAGGGATCAACTCGGCCAACATCGCGCTCGTCAAATTCCCTTGGGTAGTACGCTTACAAGGTGAACCTTACAGCTATAGCTATCCCATGATTCTGGTCTGCCCTTGGGCTCAGGAATCTATGCCTGTAGGCCAGACTCTCAATCGACGGGATGATGTCGGCTATCCCTGTCTTGTCTCGTTCGTCCAATCGCCCGATACGCGGCTTGATCCCGGAGCCAATGGAGACGAGACAAAATCTCTCAATCGCTACTTGCTTTGGCGCGAAATACTCAGTCGATCCTTGAGGAATCAGCCTTTTGCGGCCGTTCCCGAGGTTATGACCGTGACGGTAGAGCCCAATTCAATCGCAATTCCCGGCGAGTTTGTGGGAAATGCCTGGGTTTCTTCTTTCATCGTGCGGTTCATTTGCCGCGAAGTGCGCGGAGCCGGGCAATCCACCTACCGACAACCCTCTAATTAAGCCTGCTTAGGAGCTAGTTCAATGTCCCAAGGCTTTCAATCCCAACTAGGGATCGATACTCAATCGACAGTGCGCTACGGATTCGAGTTCGATAACTGCTCAATGCAGAAAGCGGGCACGATCGTTGATACGACAGGCTTGCGCGGAACTCGACAGCACATGGACACTCGCACCCGGGACGGTATCAATACCTACCGCGGCACGCTCTCGATGCAGCCCTCCCCCGAAGAATTGACCTACCTCTTACCCTGGATTCTCGGAGCAAACGCCAGCGGGAACAACTACGCGACTTCGGAAACTCTCCAGAGCCGCTACCTTACGATCGACAAAGTTACAAAGGTCTATACCTACAGCGGTGTATATGTCGATACAGCGCGCTTTAGCTGCTCATCGGGAAGTCCGATGCGCTTGGCGCTTGACTTAGTGGCTAGCGGAGAGACAGTAGCCAACGCGGGAAATTTCCCCGAAGTCACCTATCAGAACACCGCCAGCTTGATGATCTTCGGAACTGTGCTTTCGATCCTCAGCAGCAACCGCAATATTGAGGACTTTGAGTTATCGATAAGCAACGCGCTCGAAGTTAAGTACCGTCAGAACCAAGACCCGTCGCAAATTATGCCTACGGATCGCAATGTTACGCTCCGTCTCACATCTCCCTTTACTTCGGCTGAGATCGACATGGTTTCCAACGCCGGGGCTAGTAATACAGACGCGGGAGCCAGCCTGCAACTCAATTACGGCGCGAAAGTTCTCACATTCACGTTCGGGGCTCTGCAATTTCCCCCCAGAGATCCGACTGTAAACGGCCGTACCGAGATCCTTTTGCCGGTAGAAGCGATTGCCAGGCGTAATTTAGGGGGAAGTGTTCCCGATATAGGGGCGACTCTGGCTCTATCCTGACCTTCCCTAGTCTTGCGCAATAAACCTACCGCGAGCGGATACATACCCACCAATTCCTTTTAAGCAACCGGGAATTGCGTGTTCGCTCGCGGTAGTTCTTTCTAGCCATGCCGTAGTGCTCAAATTCCTACTTAACGTTCTGGAGATTCGCGCTATGTACCCTCGCCCTAACCCTAGTCCTACTCAAACCAATGTCCAAAAGCCTGCCATGTGCGGAATTATCCGCGATGGCTACACGGAGCCCGGTTTTATCCGCGAAGTGCCAGGGCTCCATCCCGAGCTGCGTTTCAGCTACCGGCCGGCGCTGGGGATTGAGACTGAGGAATGGTTGCGATCATTTCAATTCCAGCCCCTTACGAAACATATGGACGCAACCGCGCAGTTTATGGCCGACCATCTGCAAAGCTGGTCCCTCACGGAAGCGGACGGCCAAGCGGCTGACATCGAGCCCGATCGAATCAAGATTATTCGTTACGCGCTATTCGTCCGGCTCCAATATATCATCTATGGGCGCGAAGCAAGCGACCTCGACCCTCTCTGGTCAAAGGAAAAACAGCGCGATGAAAGCGTTGCCAACTATGCCGCCAGCGTACAACGGAAGGCCCCCGGAATCGTTCGTGAGGAGGAAGCGGTAAAAAACTAGCGGCCGGGGTAGACCTGCTCTGTACCTACCCCGGGTTAGTCAATCGTACCTGCGAAGAATGCGCGAAATTCGTCTACGAACACGACGATGACCATATCGGAACGCTCGTCTTTAGCGGAGAGAAACTGAAGCACCCGAGTTGGAAGCGCGGCGGCAGAATGCGTTATCTTTCTCGCCAGGGAGCCCCTACCCCATGCTACCGCTGCCCGAAAGCCCTGCTCTTGCATCCCACAATCGAGCGCTCCGTAGCGAATCTGCCGGCCCTCAAAAAATCCGGCTTGAAGTGCGAGAAGGTACTGAGAAGGGCGATCGTCTGCTTGCTGACCTATTTTGAGGTTCGAGCCACGGGACAGCTTCCATCCTGGGCCGACGCTATCGTACGTCGGAATCTCGGTATCGTCGATCCGATTTTAAGACGCGCAGAGCTAGCCAATTCGGTTACGGCCGGCAATGAGCGTCTGAAGCAATTCTTGTCCTCAATTCTGTCCAAATCTTAGCCCAGACTAAAGACTAAATGAGTACCGGCGGCGGAGACGAACGCGACCTACTCTATCGGGTAGGGCTCGAAGCGCAAGAGTCGAAGAATCGCGCAGTGTACGATAGCCTCGTACGAATGTCCGAGGATCTTCGCCAGCGGTTCAATATCCCAGTAAGCTTAGGTAGCCCAACGGGGGGATTAGGGGTTACTCCGCCACCCGTAAGTAGTAGTTCCTCGGCTGGGGCTACTCTCCCCCAGGGATACTCAGAAGGAACACATTACCACGGAGCCGGCCTGGAGCATGCTGCTAGATCGCGACAGCAGCCTCAGGGGCCCCAGCAACCTCAAGGAAGGCCTGGACTTGGTGGTGTAGTCGGGTCGGCTACCGATCTCGCTAGGGCCCTTTCGATGGGCTCGATTGCTAGCGGCGGGGGTGGCATCTTAGGGGGTCTGCAAGCCCTCGCCGGCATCGAGGCTTTGGTTCATGGGGGGAGATCCCTCCATGGTCTGCTCGGTACGGGTCTTATGGGGGGAGCCCTAGGCGGCTTAGGGACAGGGGCTTTAGTCGGATTAGGGACAGCCGGCGCTATCGAGGCAAGTAACCGCTGGCAACTCAACCCCTACACTCATACTCCAGGCTTAGGCGGGGGTCCGGCCGGAAGCGCAGATCATATGCGCCGACTTCGAGCGATGGGCATCAATCCTTATCCTATCGATACGGCTTTCCAACGCTTTGACGAATGGGCTAGCCACGGATTAGGGTTCGACGATCAGGCAGCGCGCAACTACGAGCGTAGGCACCGCCAGGCGGACCAGCTTCGTATCGAAGCCGGAGAGATCGAAAGAGCCCGTAGAGCCGATATGCCTACCGCTCTGCAATTCAATCAGGAGTCGCGCCGACGCGAGGCAACTAATGCGATCGAATCCCAAGCCAATCGGTTTCGGGCTATTGGAGCCATCCAGCCCACTACCGGAGAGTTTTGGGATGCGCACACGGGAGCCCTACGAGCAGGGCAGCGGGAGCAGTTTGCTCTTGGTAGAGATTTGACCAGAATCCGCAGTCAGATCAGCTCGGATGAAAATCTGGCTGGAAGAATCGCCGATCAACGCGGGCGGGGAGATATGGATGGTGAGGCAGCGCTAAGGAACGCCTTAGAAATCGAACGCATCCAAGAGCGAATCCTTAAGGCTCGACACGATGAACTCGACGTAGTGCAGCGAGCAAGCCAAGTTGCCATGGGCGTTGCCCAAACGCAGGCAGCTGGATTGAGGGCCGAGCAAGGCGGCCATGCAACCGCGGCGGGGATGAACTCCGGCCAGCGTCTTCACGCCAACTACATCCTCAGCCAACTCAAAAACCATCCCGAAAACCTGCTGCCGGAAGAGATTGCCCAGGCTCAGGGGCTGCGCTGGGCGATGCCCAATCAGCTACGGAACCAGCTCGATAATCTTAACCGCCGTCGGGCGATGGAAGGCGGAGACGAAATAGCGCAGGGGTTGCAGCAACGCGAACTTGAGCAGCTATCCGGGGTTTCGGAGAACGGCGGCAACCTCGAAGGTCCACTAGGGACCGTCCTGCAAAACATGGCGCAGATTCAAGCCCAGCTCGGCAAGCAGGGCGAGCAGCTTACCTCGGCTCTAGGAACCACGACGGAAAAAGGTCTGACAAGTAAAGAGGCTGTCGAGAAAGTCGATAGCCGCTTGGCAGTAATTATAAGTCTGCTCGAAGCCATCGGTAAAGGCGCGATTCCGCTAGGCAATCCGAACGTCGAACAGAATATGCAAATCTTGAAGCGCGTCTCAGACCAGAATGCGGCTATTGCGGGTGGTTTTTAGGCCATGCCTGTCGGACTCTACGCACAGTACGGCAACTACAAGCACGCCATCGGAGAGGTATCGGTTAAGGTAGCGTGCGAAGGCGACTTTGGGCCCGCGATGAATGAGCGCTCTGTGATTCATCGCATTACGTTAGAAGGGATTCTCCAAGCGGCTAATATCTCTGCTCTCACAACGGCTCTAGCAGCTCTTGAAGCAGCCTATGCGATTCCTAATCAGGCCTTCGCCGTTTATGACAGCGCCACCGGGAGCAAAACAGCCTGGGCCGTCTCCCCGAGCCAAGCGGGAGTTATTGGCGGAGTGCGCGTACGGATGCGTCCCAACTATCCCGGTAACACGGGAGCCGAATACACGACCTATGTAACTTACTCGGTCGTAGTCGAGTGGATGACGCAGGGCTCGGGGTGGGGAATTATCACGGATTGGAACGAGACGCTTACTTTCAGCGGGGGCGGCCCACTCTGGACGCTAACGCCGGCTTTGGGCAATTTTCCCCCGCAATATCAGCTCATTTACGCTCAGACCCCCTATCGACTCACACAAGAGGGGCAAGCTCAGCAACCCGGCTCCTATCCGATTCCGCCCCCTCCAGCAGCGCCGCAATTCGAGCATCGACACTTGAGAAACGTGCGGGAGATCGGTCCAAAATTGATCGGACAATCTCCCAACGCGGGATATATCGATTACGGTGTTGCCTGGCATTATGAAATGGAAAGTGCGGGCCCAATCATTGCTACCCCATCGGTTCCCTACTAAGGCTTAGGCCATGACTACAATCTATTACACTGGCAATTCGGTTGCAGTCGCGCAAGTCAATACGCTAGATGTGACGGCGTATGATGTAAATACGACTTACAATATCACGATCAACAGTAAGACGGTTGCTGTTCCTGGCGATACAAGCGCCGACCAAACGGCGACGGATGCTGCTGCTGATTTAACCGCAAGCCCGATTACGGAGTTTCAGGAATTCACTTGGTCGAATCCGGGAGCGAACGCTAGCTCCCCACTTGTCATTGCCACGGCAACCCAAGCCGGGCGTCCCGGTACGATCTCCAACGGAACTTCCGGGGGATCGGGGACGCTTAGTAGCTCGATTACGGTAGCTAATGCCGGGCCAAACGTAGTCGATCAGGCGTCGAACTGGTCTACGGGATCACTTCCTACGAATGGTTCGACAGTTATCGTACAGGGAAGTGTCCCCAGTCTGCTCTATGACTTGACGGGATTGTCGGGGGTGCGGCCAGCAGCGCTGAATATTCTCAACAATTTCAGCGGTCAGATCGGATTGCCTTATACTAATTCAGCAAGCAACCAAGGTGGCGGTTATATCGAATACCGTCCCCTTTCGCTTCAACTCCCCTCGACAACGATCGACATCGGCGCCGGACCTGGCAATGGCAGTACGCGAATCAATCTCGACAATCTTACGGTCCAAACTGCGCTCACGGTCTGGAATACAGGCACTCCGGCGACAGGGCAGCATGCGGTCAACTTTGCCGGAACGAACGTTAATAACGTTGTAAGCGTCTTGCAGGGCGATGTAGGGCTCGGGACCTTGCCAGGTACTTCGGCGGTTGCCGCAACGCTCAACCTGCTCAATCCGGCCAATGCCAACATCGCGAGCAACGTCGAGATTGGCACCACTTCGATTGTCGCGGCCATCAATCAAGAGGGCGGGACGTTGTTGGCTCCGGTTTTCTCACTCTCAAACTCCCCTTGCTCGGCCGTTGTGACCGGCGGCACATTGACGATTTACGGCGACAGTGCTGTTGCTCTTAATTCGCTAACCGTAGGCAATCGCGGACAGAGCCTGGGGCAAGCTGTTGTCGTGTTTCAATGTCCCGGCGCGACTTTGGCTAGCGGCCCGCTAGTCGTCTACCCGTCGGGTAAACTCGACTTTTCTCAAGATCCCCGTCGAAAAGACCTCGGTGGAATGGCAATCCATTTGTCGGCGGGGAGCTTCTTTTGGGACCCCAACGCTACGGCGCATAACTGCACAGTTACGGAAGTGGACGGAGATCAAACTACAACAATCAATCGAGGACGTACGGGCGACGCAATCACGATGTAACTTGCGCGGCAGCGATTGCTCGTTGTAATTTGACTCAAGAGCCATGGAACACAAATCCTAAGCATGTCTATCGCTAACAATCCTACTGGCGGAGCGGGCCCTAGCTACTTCTTATACTCGGGAGCCGGCTATATACCAATCAAGGCGGCGCATTACTCGCTTTGTCACGGAATCACTCCGGGTACGGCCGTAATTACAACCTGGCCGATGGATTCTCTGCCGGAAATAACTGGGGACTTGGCCCTAGTCGATGGGATCAGCGGCAACGTAATTCAGCTTTACGACTTCAAGGTCGCGGACGTGCGGCAGACGCGCGGGTCGGACGGCTTTACATGGTATATCTCGCTACTTGATCGACGCTGGCGATTCCAATTCGGGAGTTTGGACGGAAATTACAACGTCCGGCGCGCAGATAACATCATCTGGAATCCGACAAAGCTTTCTCCAACGGATCTTGTACAGCAGATCCTCCAAGCGATGGGCGAGCGGGACGCGGATACCTCGGGATTTAACCCGGCGCAGAACTATCCCCAGGTCGATTGGCAAGGCTCGAACCCGGCTCTCGAACTCCAGAATCTTGTAGACCTCTACGGCTGTCGGATCATCCTCAAGATCGCCGGCAACTTGAGTATCGAGCCGGTCGGTATTGGCGCGAACATCCCGACTCCAGACGAAATTCCCTGCATCAACTTTGCGGATACCATCGACAGCCCAGAATGCCCCGACTTGACCGTAATTCTCGGCGGACAGGACCGGCTCCAATATGATTTTCTACTCTATCCCGTAGGCATTGAGGAAGTAGACGGTAGCTATCAATGGTTTGACCAGCTTAGTTATGCCCCGCACTTGCCAGGCGCTTATGGGGGATGGGAATTCTACGATCCCAACTACCCAGCTCCGATCTTCGGCGGAGACGGCCCTAGCGGCAGAGATGAACGGCTAGAGTGGTTGGCGCGAAACACTATCTGGAGAATGTACCGCCCTATGGGAGTATTTGGGCCCGACGGGCTCTGCGTCTTTACGGACGATTCCCCTCTAACCACGGCCGCGCTAAATGCCTTTCTCGGAGATGGTAGCCCATACAAGCCGAAGATTCCCCGCTCGCAATCCCAAAAAACTTTCTGGGGAGTTAAGGCTACAACCCTCGACTTGTTTTTGCCTCTGGAAGTCGAGCAAGTCGATGAGATGAAACCCAACATCGACCGCGTTGACCAGGCCGATTATCGCGGGTTAGTGAATATCCCGGCTTGGGTTTTTGGGATCTTTCACAATACGCGCGGCGGCTACAACAATGCACAGACGCTTGATCCTCCAGAAGCTCTAGGAGGAATCGGAACCAATGAAGCGCGTCAAATCATTTACGGCGTCTCTAACTATATGCCCTGGCTGGCCGCCGCGCACGACATAGGTAGCGAGTTTAATCAAGCCGGTTGGAACCTTGACCAAGAAAGAGGCATTGTTCACTTTAGCGAGCCTGTCTATCGCATCGTAAAGGGAGAGAATCACTACGGAGAAGGAGGCCCAATCTATGTCCCCGCGCTGCTCGTATTACGTTGCGCGTGCTCTCCGCGAGATCCGACTACGTTTTACCGGAGTCAGTACCGCTTGACTCGAATCGGCAATCCGATCGGGCAGGAACTACTACAAACTAATGAGCGCATTATCAATCGCCCCGAGATCGTACACAAGCGATCGGCTTGGTATGGGCTAGGCTATAACTCCAGCGGAACTACCGCGACAACAACCCAGGGGCCCAACGGAAAGCAGATCGGTTTGGCGCTTAACGACGGGAATCCTTCAACCGAAGATATTGACCCGCTGACAGGTCAGCCGTCCAGCTCCGGCGGCCCCCCAACCGATAATCAAGACCTGTGCGATACCGAGGCGGGAGTTATTGCCAACGCTGTACTAAAGCAGTACCAGCGCCCGAACCCTCAGCAGGCGACTTATATCGGCCTGCATCCGATCGAACCCGATGGGGCTATTCAGCAGGTTATTTGGCACGTCGGACCGCAGGGCGCTACGACCGAGGTCAGCCGCAACAACGAGACGCATCCGGCGATTATCAGTTATCGCCAACTTAAGATGCTGCGCGGAGTAAGCAGCTTGCTAGAACGTCTAGCTCCAGGCGTACAAGTTACAACCCAGGAAGTCTTTCGCAGACCCCCGTAATGGCAAATATCCCCAAACTGCCGCGGATTTTCCCGGGCTCGATACCGTTCAAAAACGTCGGCGAACAATCGATTCCCCCATTTGCCGTTATGGTCTGTACGGGCTCCGATGTTGACGGCGCTATTATCTACCTATTGATGGAGCAGCCGGACGACGAATTCGATCGCATCTACTACGTCAACGGGCCGACTCTGATTGCTAAAGGCGACTATGGAGTCTGCTCCGAGGGACACTACGCCTATATTTTATTCGACCACGATGATGATGGAGAGGCCGAGTACGGCGATGAGTGGGGAGTCGAGCCCAGCAGTTTTAAGCTGCGTAAGAATTACTACGGCTTTCGCTGCTTAGGTGGAGCAGCGCAAAAAGACGAGAATGTCTTTGGCGACGATAGTTGGATCGCGATTTTCGACCCCTATCCCATCAATGAGGTTATGGGCCAACTGACTGACGATCTTAGTTATCATGGCGCGGCGGGGGTCAATCTCTATGCGGGCCAGCCCTACGATCTAGGCGGAGAAGACGAAACGGATACAGGCATGACGATCACTGCTTACGATCGCTTGCTTTCGACGGGCAACAAGATTCCTTCTGGTTCGTGGGTTATCTGCCGTTGGTTACACGGATATTGGTACGTGGTCGAAGCCGGGGCTTGCCCGGTTGCCAGTTAAGCGAAATAAGATATGCCCGTCTCTAGCTTCCCATTTTCGCCGGCCGGTTGCTGCGATTGCCTCACTTGCGGAACGTATGTCAGCGATTCGCTTACCGGGAGGAGCGATCTCGGCAGCGGCTACACGATCAACAACGGATCGTGGACGATCTCCGCGAATACTCCGCTCACCACGTCCAGCAGCAGCGCCAGCGTTACCGTAAACTCGGGAAAGCCCTCTGGTGCATCCGGGTATTCCGTTTTAGTCACGGTAGAGGGAAGCGCCGGAGACGTAGCGACGTTGGCCGTCGAAAACGGAGACTACGAAGTCAAAATCACGTTTGGAAGCGGGGGCAAGATCGAATTCAGCCACGGGGGCAATCTGGTAGCGTCCCAAGAGAATGACGCTACTTCACTCACTGTAACCATATGTGTGACGGATGACCTGGGTGGCCTCGTTATTGCCAGTGGGTTTGTTAGTTCGTTCTCTCCAAGTCTGGTAGCATTCGCGCCTACCCAATCGAATACACACGTTATCTTAGGTACGGGAGCAGTGTCGGGCAGCGTGCAATTCTCAAATCTGACGATCTCGACAACCTCGGGGGCGGATGTCGGTAGTGGTGGGAGAGGGGGCGATTGCCCGTGCTATCCGCCCAGTTGCTCGATGGTCGGCTATGAACTCGACATTGTTTTCAGCGGGTTCGGGGGATCGTGTTCGGACCTCAACGGAACCTACAATAATCACGGCCTTGCGACTTGCGCAGGAACATTTGTCATTGGTACGCCAGGGTCCGTCAGCTATTCGATTGCCTACAACTACGCGGCGCAGACCACGACGATTCAGGCGAGCGTAGGGGATGGTTCGTGCGCGGGGGGCTTCCAACTTGTCGTAGGCAGTCTGCTGGAAGCTTGGCAGATAGGAACGAGGTCAGTCCCCTTTACTGGGCTCGGTGGACCGAGCTGCCCCGATACGTGTGACGCGAGCGGCGCCGGATGCTCGATAACAGTTCACACTTAGCGGATTGCCCAAACCGGATCGTAGACGGCAAGATTCTTTATTGCCTCGATTTGCGCGTCAGCAACCCCCTTGTCCATCTGGCGACGTGCAAGCAATGTAAGTACCCCCACAGCGAGCCCATGAAGGGCTTGCGACCTCTCCCCGTAATTTCTCTCCATGAGATAGCCGCGGCGGAAGCCTCACAAAAGGCGGAAGCTCGCAGGGCTATACTCTCTTCCCCGAGTCGCGGGCTAGGCGATACGATCGCTAAAGTCACGACTTTTCTTGGGATTCAGCCTTGCGGGGGCTGTAATCAGCGAAAAGACAATCTGAATCGGCGCTTTCCCTATGGAGCTTAATGGCATAGCTTCCCCACCATTCGTTTACTAGATCGACGTGGGCGCTATTAAACGGATCGGGGTTTTCGATTCCGAATCCGACAAAACCTTCCTTGTCTACATCGTTCATCGGCTCGCCGGCCTCGTTCATACCGAAGCCTGCCTCTTCCCATGACCGGCCTGCGAATTCGAGGGTTGCGCCCTCGCGTGTACGGACCCAAAAGACTTGGACTTTCTTGTCTAAAGCCGCTTCCCAAGCTGCAAAATTGAGGTCACAGATCCCTTTCACCTTAGGGGCTTTCTGCGCGAATTTTTGACCTTGTAGTTTACCGAGATTGAATGTGACGGCGAGCGCTAGTGCGAATGTAGCGCATCCGAGTATTGCGAGTAGGGTTTGGAATACCATAGAGGTTTTACCGAGTGGATGTTAAATCTTTTCGTTGTACCATTCTTGTGGAGCGCGATTCGTTTTGGCGTACGCCAATAGCTCCTCGTTCGACGGACCAGAGTTCTCAAGCTCTTTCTCGGCTGGGGTCAAGAATTCCTGATCCTGGGTATTCCCCAAGGGCGCCTCTCGGCACACTGGCCATAATCGAGCCTCTTTGGCCGGAAGCTTCTCGAAAGTCACATCCTCCAAATACGCGAGTACGGCCGGAATACCAAGTTCAATCTCGTAGGCTTTGTGTGGGTTTTCGGAAGTATGCACAGTGCATCCGACTCCACAGCCCTTGCCGTCGGAGTCGGACCAATAGCCATAGCCCTGCAAAATCTCATCCCACTCGCGATGCCGACGGACACGCGCAAGATACGTGGACTTGATGTTCGGGTTAGAATGAAAAGCTAGCATGTTGACTCTCTTTAATGAAAAGCAAATTTCACAGTTGATGTCTAAGCCGCCGCGAGTAGTTCAAGCAATTTGTTGGCCATCTTTTCCCACGCCACCGACTCCGCCGCCGACTCCGCCGACTCCGCCGCCCACTCCGCCGACCTCGCCGACTCCGCCGCCCACGCCGCCGACCTCGCCCACGCCGCCGACTCCGCCGCCCACTCCGCCGACCTCGCCGACTCCGCCGCCCACGCCGCCGACTCCGCCCACGCCGCCGACTCCGCCGCCCACTCCGCCGACTCCGCCGCCGCCCACTCCGCCGACCTCGCCGCCCACGCCGCCCACGCCGCCGACCTCGCCGACCTCGCCGCCGACCTCGCCGACCTCGCCGCCCACTCCGCCGACCTCGCCGACCTCGCCGCCCACGCCGCCGACTCCGCCGCCGACTCCGCCGCCGACCTCGCCGACTCCACCGCCGATTCAAACTCTTTCCGTGACGGCCTATCGCCGGATACCCAACGATCGTAAAGGCCTATGACCCTATCGATAGCCTCTCGATTTAGCTCGGTAACAGTTAACAACCCCGAATCTCGCAACAGCCAAAGAGCAAATTTAGGCCATATTCCGGTGAGGTCCGCGCCAGGCCGAATAGCTGCCAAGAATTCTTCTGGCCATGTCTTCGAGCGAGCCTGGGGTAGACCCTCGAAGATAGCATCTTCGAGACGTGCAATTATTTGGGGAATCCCTAATTCAGTCTCGTATCCCGCATGGGGCGCCGCGGAATGTAGGGTACAACCGACGGCACAACCCTTACCGGCCGCTTCGTTCCAATAGCCGTAATGCTGTAGTATCTCGTCTGCTTTGCGATGCTCTTGCACCCGCGCAAGATACTTCGCTTTGATGGCCGAATCGTTATGAAAAGCTAACATAATCATGCTAAATCCCTTGTGTTTTGATCGTATTGGGAACCAGTTTCCTAAAGCTTCACTAGCAGTATCTCCGGCGCTTCATCGTTGGTCTGTTTTCTACCCTCCAGACTGTTCCATCACCGATTATATTCTACCTGAGGCAGAATTATTCCTTCGGCGGCTCTATAACGTAGGTTAGCTCCTCAATTGCGCGCGTAACAGCGATATATCGGCAATTCCTTTCCTGTTGCTGCTGCCAAGGGCTTTTTGCCGAGGGATGAGGGAGCAAATCCGGCCTCAGAATAAAGACCCGGCGAGACTCCAACCCTTTAGCACGATGGATCGACGAGAAAACTACTCCCTTAGGCTGAATCAAACGGCACTTGCAGCTGAAGCACTCCTCGCTAGACTCGTTAAAATGTTTTTGGCATTGAGGGCACTGCTTGCCGGCAAAAACATGCTGCATCTTCTCTTCGACCGCCGCAAGATCCGTAGCCCCCTCGCAGAAAGCCAAGATGCAGTCATGCCTGTCTTGTAGCGTCAGTAGTCGCGCCTCGCTCGGATTTTTCTTGGCATTCTCTTTCGCGCATTCCCGTTCCAACCACTCCCCCGTAGCACTGACGAGCCCCGGCACAGTCAAGGCCCGCATTTTCGCGACAAAGTCAAGCAACTGTTTACCAAAGTCTCGGCCCCTAACGACAGCTTTTCGCCCAGCCTTGATGAACCTTAGCGCGTGGCTAATGAGCGGGGCGTTTACCCGGCAGAGAATCATATCCCCGTCTTGGACTTGAGTCATATATTTGGCCGCCTCTATCCGGCCGACTCTTCCCGAGGGGTTAGATTCGTGGGCGCGAAAATCCGGCACGTCGCGTTGGGCTTCGGCTACGATCGCTCGCCCACAGCGGCGAGTCTCAGTCAGCCGTAGGGGCTCGATGGGTCGATCGGCCGTGGGACTTAGAAGAGTCCTTAGCCTACCCATACTCTCGGTATCCGCCCCGCAAAAACCGTAAATAGCCTGGTAAGTATCGCCAACCATGACGAGCCGCCGGCCGAGCTTGCGCAAAAACTCTTGCTTGGCTCGGGGGAGATCCTGGACCTCATCCGCTAATACAAGATCCAGCCTCAAGACCGGCAAGTCATTAACTACGGGGAGCCAATTTTGATCGTTGAAATCGATCTCGTGCGTTGCCGCTACATCCTGGCTCGCTCCTAGGAGTTGTGGAACAGCTCGATAAACGCGCTCCCGACTACCGTTGAACTCAAGGTCGTAATGGGCGGAAATCTCGTCCAGAACTTCGTCTGTCACGGCTTCGGAGTCGAATCCGTTTCGCTCACTCCAGCCAGCGAGCGTCAGCTTACAGAGAGCCACCAACTCACAGCAGGCTTTGACGAAAACGGCGTCTTGCCTCTTTAGATCGCGAGTATCGCGCCCTAATAACCGACCTAGTAAAGTCTCTGTATGCCAATCGACCACCTGGCAACGGCCGTACGTCGCATAAACCGAACGATTCCCAAGCCCATTGACTGTCGCAAACTGGAGATTGACGCCGACAGTTTTTAGTAGCTCGACCAGCCAGCCCCACTTTGTACTAAACTCTTTGACAATCGAAACATTAAACGCGCAATAGGCGATAGTTTTTATGCCAGAGCTTTGCCGCAGAGCATCCCATACGGCTTGCTGCTCTGGGCTAGGGACTATCGGAGTACCCTCAGGTAATCCGGCGCGTCGAGTAATCTCGGCCTGGATTTGAGTCCACAGACTAGGCGCGAATGCCCAACCTACTCCGACAATCTCAGTAAAAGTTTTCCCGGTTCCCGCATAGGCTTCTACCAGCACATGCGGCGCGTCTTTAGGCTTGGGGCGGACCAGAGGCGTACCCCCTAACCGGATGGCTTCTCCCCCATTATTACTAGCATTGCTAGAGCCCGTAGAACGCTCCTCAGGGCCTTCCTGTTTGGAACGGGGAGGAATAGCCTCAGCCGGCCCAGAGGCGACAGGGCTCGTCTGCGGAGCTTGGCTAGGGGATTTTGGTTTAGGGGTAGGAGTAGGGCGACGTGGGGACATGACTAGGACTCCAAACTAGACGGACTTGAATCAATCGCTTATTGCCTCACGGTCGGCGGTCTATACTCCTACCCCTTCCGCCCTGGCAACGGCAACTCGCGCAGCTTCCACCGGGCAGCCGCCCCAACACGGATTGCCAGAGCAATACGAACACTTCAGCCTCGACGCGGATCGGCTGCCGCTGGTTTCGACTCTGAGTAGTTGGCGGCAAGCGCCCAATAAGTCCGGGGCAGCGGCCAGTAGTTGCGCGTTAGCTCGCATCTCGTCTGGGGAGATTGTTGAGTCACAGTTGAGCGTGTCGGCGACTATACCACTTTTCGTGAGCAGCATCAAAGTTTCGATCGTCCAATACTCCGGCTGCATATCCGATTGCCGCGCGTCGTGATGGACGGCATACCAGGGCCCTAAGGTATGCTTACTCATATCGCACCCCCTGCGCTTTAGCGACCGCTGCCTTGAGCCTGGCATATACTCGCACAGCTTCGTTTCTCGCTCTAGACGACTCAGAAGTTTCCTCCTCTTCCTCGCAGTCGTATTCCGGCCACGTCTCAATTGCATAAAGACAAGCCGCTAGTAGCTCCGGCGCGGTTGCAACTAGTCTAGCGTTGGCTCGGTTGCCGCAGTCGATCGTTTTGGCGACCCCGGGGACTACGACACGACGGGCATCGCCAGGGGCAACCTGCCATGTCCCCGCTGTATGTTTTGTTAATCTACCCATAGAAACTACCTTTGAAGTATGTGGCCGGATCGGCCCGGCGGCCTGGCAGCGAAAATGCTGCCCACAAACCAATCACACCCAAACTATTCTCGGTCGAGGCGCTCCCATTCAGCGATCTCCGCTGCCGTGGGCCTCCGCTTCCGCCTCGGTAGCGAAGTCCGGTTGTCCGTCAAAGCTAATGATGCGGAATCGCATGTTATGCTCCCTTGTTTCGGACAGCGATCAACTGCGGCAGCTCGCCTTCGAGCCGCTCGCCCAGTGAGACGACTAGCTCCAGCCGAGTGCGCTTGCCGCGCACGGTAGTTTTGACCCGCCACTGCTGCGAATGCTGGCCAGGGCCCACATCTTTGGCCAGCCGCGCTTCGGAGGCTAGCGACTCCAGCTCTTTCGCCGCGCGATCGAAGCCGGGACCGTCGTCGTCTGGCGCGTAGCCCATGATGGCCATGTACTGCTTGACCGCGGCAGCGGAAATGTACCAACGCATCTATTCGCACTCGCTAGCTACCCACTTGCCATCTACCAGCATTCTGACGCCATAGCCGCACAGGTATGACGTGCCTCCTCCGCTCGGATTGGCCGCGCTGAACTCGCGATTCCGCTGATTGCGCACGGCTTCAGCAGCCTCCCGCGTGCTATAGCGCTGACAGACATGGGCATCGTCACCAACCGTCTCCCAATAGACTGCCCACTCTCCATCAGTGTCGGTGTCGTGGATCTCCGTGGCCTTCTCGGGCTCGGGTACGTCGGGAATTTCATCCTTCAGGGACAGTGCCTCCAGTACGACGCCGATATTCTCGGGCAGCTCATCGCCGCCATTGGTGTCCTCGGACACGCACCAATCGTCCTCAGAGCATTGACGGCCGGCCTCGCCATAACAGCCCATCGCGCAGCGCGTCCACTCTGCGATCTGCTCACCGTCGATCAACAGACGGTGGGTGGATGTGACCCAAAGCGCATCGTCGCTATTGAGGCCGTCCGGCGATTCATCATCCGTCTCGATTTCGGCGCTCGCTCCAGCGGCTTTGATGGCCGCCGCTACGACGCGGATAGCCTCGTCACAGCCTTCGGTTTCCAGCAGGGCACGCAATCCAACGATTAGCTCTTCGACGGTCTTCATCTTCGTCTCTCCTTATTTCAGCGCCGCGCTGTGCGGAATGACTGTCAAATGGCGGCTGTTCAACGCACCCATTCAACCTTCGATGGAGCCGCACAGCGCGGCGAAAGGACGCAAAAAGGGGCCGGCGCGGAAATCGTACGGTAATATCACCGTTTCAGAAACCGTACTACCTTCAATGGGGCCGCGCCGGCCCGGAAGAACATTCCTCTGGCTGCGGAAGTCATTGACGGCCCGACGCGCGGCACATGCGGTCCCAGCTATCCAGCTCTGGACTCGTCAGCGATTCGCGCGAAATGACCGTGCCGACGAAGTCCACGTCCGACAGGGCGGCGCGCGACTGGAGTTCCTTGGCGGCGTAAAAGGCGGCGAAAAAGTTTTCCGATCGCATCTCACTGCGCAATTCTTCGACCGTCTTCATCTTCTTCTCCTTTTCTCCTTCAATGGGGCCGGCCGAGGCCGGCGAATGTCGTTGTTGCAATAAATCGCCGATCAAAGGCCCCGCGCCCGCCAACGCCTAACGGCATCACGGAGTGGCTTGGCCGGCCACGGCGAGCGCGGGGGAGTGGCGGTTAGGGGGTCACCTCTATTAGTCATCGTTTTCTCTCTTAGTTAAAGTGTGTCGTGATTCTTCTTAACGCCGCATAATACAATTATACATAGCGGCGCGAATAACGCAACTGATTTTGCAGAGAAATTATTATTCGCGCCGCATAAGAGCTAACAGGCTAAGGGTTTAGGTCTAGGACTTTTTTCTCTTTGGGCGCTTTTTCTTAGGAGCAATAGCTATGCAATCGTCCCCTTGCTCGTTTTTGAACTCGATATACTCTACCTCAGCCTCGGCTTTGGCAGCGCGCCTCTCAGGTTTCTTCGGTCTAGTAGGAGATTTACTGGAGCCTATTTTCGAGCCTCTGGCGGGTTTCTTGGCGGCTTCGGCGTTCGCTTTCTCGCGGGCCGCATCAACCTCGGCCTTACGTTGTGCGATCTCTTGAGCCGAGGGAACGACTTCGATCGGATCTCGCCTGGATTCTCCGAGATCGATCCCACCGAGGGTTACGAGTTCATCAAGCCGGGATATATCGGCTTCGTCTTTGCTGTAAGAGAGTCTTACGTCGGATAGGCTTACCGCTTCATTTCTCCAGTAGGCATTCCAGCCTTTGGCAACGATGGCAAGCTTTTCGGCGGTCGTGCCCCCTTCGGCTAGATTGGCGATGGCTTCGCGCACTGCTGAAACACTTTCCGAGCCGCCCGCAAACTCTGCCCAGAAGTCTTGAGCGCGCGACCAGCAATCCCAAGTAAGCAGACTTTCATCGGCCGAAGCTCCTAGTTCGTGGTATCGGCTCGGGTCCTTCGTGGTTGAGCAGCCCATCAAATACATAATGCCGGCTGCCAAGCCTGGCGAAATGTGGGTTGAGATCCGGTCTCCCGTGTTCTCCTCAAAAATGTGGGTAACACAGGCTTTCAGCCGAGGATGGCGCGCCCAGAAGTCCATTGCCTCAGCGTGAGAGCGTTGCAGAAACTCCGGCTCAAATGAATTACTACCGGCCTGAGTCCGATTCCAAAGTACTCGCAAGCCCCAGCTCGCGATTCTGGAAATAACGCGCCGATCTGTAGTGTTCTTTTCGGCGAAGTGTCCCGAACGGAAAAATACATCGGCCAGCTCGCGGCGCTTAGCGGTATCGACCGTATTGACTACATCGTCGGCATCGTCGATCCCTACGACCAGAATGATCGGGATTGAGACAGGCGAGGGCCATTCAGCTGACCAAGACTCGTTTAGCCCGCGGTCCTGCTCGGCAAGGATCAACCCGATTAGTCGATGCTGACCGCTTACGATCTCGCCGTACTTATCAAGGATGATCGTCTCGCCGTTTAGCTGCCATCGGCGACGGAGCATTTCTTGTCGCCAGCATTCGGCGAGAGCCAGGCTGAAATCCCGGTTTCTGGTATTAGCGACACAGCGGCAGCGCTTTCCATGGCGGTCAGTTAATAAGTAGCCACCCTTGGAGAACTTTACGGCCTCGGTTTCCTCTTCCCACCCCAAAAGTTCCTTTGCATCGGCGGCTGTAAAGTCAGAACGGATAAAGACTTGAGGCTCAGGATAGACAATTTCGCGCTGTTCAGTATCGGGAGCCTGTTGGGCAGTTTTGGGCTTGCGGAGATCCGCGAGTTTAGGGGCCATTCTCACAATCCTTTCCACGTTCGAGCCATCAAACGGAGTTCGTACGGCAACCATTACCGCACTTTAAGTCTTGCTAGAATAAGAGGTTAGGGCTATTTTTGGGAATTTCGCGCCGCCGCGTAGTCTGTAACTAATCGGTCGTATTCTTCGGCTAGTGTTGAGAAGCTTTTGGTCTCGGTTACTGGCATCAACGTACCAAAACAACCGCCGGCCCCGAGGACAGGGATACCTCTACCTCTAGATGCGTCAACGGCGCTTGCTCCGTGGGGAATAAGAAGAGTAATCCGGGCTCTTGTCCCGTCTTCGCCCGTGTCTCCGATTGCCGCGGCGAGACAGAGATTAGGGCAGATTTTCGCTAAAAGCGCCGACAAAAATGGCTTAGGAAGCCGGCTTCTGGGGCGATCCACACCGGCCGACCCATACAACTCGGTCCCCTATCGATGTGACCCTGCCGAAGCCGTAACCGCCCCCGCAAGCATAGACACAGCGTTTAGCCGTCTGGGCTCCCCCGGCGATCAAGCCGGTTCGTGGGGCGTGACAGACAGGACAGAGTGTAGGAAAGCCTGGCGAGATCATCGCGACAGGTCCAGAGGTAGGGCGGGAGATCGGCGGGTAGACTCCGCTAGCAGCAATTGGGGCCATTGTGTTTGCTCCTCTCACATGGCGCTTTTAGGTAGGGCATCCGTAACAGGGATGATTATAAGATCGGCTAGAGAGCTGTAAAGCCCAGAATCTTTTGACTCAGCGAGAGAAAACTTTTCTAGGAAAAGTTTGGCTGAGAAGGGCTATCGAGAGAGGATAGCCTTGGAGACAAGAACTCCGTAAGCTCTTATCTCCATTACTCTTCTACTACATATACACTACTATGTAGTGTGTAGTAGTAGGGTGGTCCGGTGTACATTGTAATATAATCTACTTGACTACGCAAGGGGTCGAAGACCAAGAAATTTCAGAGAGAAGGAAGCCAGCTAACCTCACCTAGCAGGGGTCAGTATCGGACGTTATATTACACCCCGGGAATAACACAGGAAGGGAGTACGAAATGATGAGCCCTGTCGGTAGATTACGGAATGAAGCCGAGATCCGCGGATCATCGAGCGGGAGTTCGAGGCCGCCAACAGGACGCACGAGCAGAAACGGGAAGCGACGCGGCGATACGAGGTAGATCAATAAGAGGAGCGACTGCGATGGATGACCACATGAATTGCTATTGCGTACCTGCCCCTACATCCTGGCGAGATCGCCTGCGGCGTCGGCATCCGACTGCTATGTGCTTCCGCCGAGCTGGCTGGAGTAACACATGCTGAACTCAATCGAAAAAGAATGGCAGTCGTTTTCCGAGATGGTGTTCAAGGGAACGCCGGCCAGCGAAGTTCAACGGCGGGAAATGAAAAAAGCGTTCTTCGCTGGCTACTGGTCGCTGTTCGCGGCCCTGGAGGAAATCGGCGAGCCGCACGTATCCGAGGCCGAGGGCGAGGCGTTCCTTGATGCGCGGCAGGACGAGTGTCGCGAGTTCCTGCGTCGCCTCATAGCCGAATACGCGGAAGGGAATTGACACATGACCCCAGCAGAACAAGTGGCAGAGCGCATCAGGGCGTACCTGCAATCGGGCGCATTGTTCAATCTCGAAATGGCAGACCATGTAGAGGTTCGCGATCTGTTGATTGAAAGCCGGGACGTGCTTGATGCGTTCGCTGCCGAGCGCGCCGCCCATGCGGCGGAAGTCGAGCGGCTGAAAGCGGAGCTTGCTGAGGTTCAGGCAGGCTATCGGCAGCTCGATAGTAATTGGTCCGCGGTCCACGAAGGCGCAATGGCGCCAATTCGTAAGGCCATTGGCAATCTCGACGCTACGGTGCCAGAGATTTGCCAAGCTATCGAGGCTAACCGCGCGGCGGCCGAGGCGTGGGAGTAGCCGGAATGGCAGATCGTTTGTAACAGAGGAGCGCAATCGTGATGCAGGATTATTCGATCCATACGAGTAGCCGGTCGGCAGGATTATTTGGACACTCAGGGCGCAACCGAAAAGCGAGATCGTCTAGCAACGGTGAGTGCAACCGTGATGTGTGATTATTTGAAGGGTGTGAGTACAACCGGAATGTAAGATTATTTGAAGGCCGTAAGTGCAACCGTAACATGTGATTGTTTGAATGGCGCGAGTACAACCGAAGCGGCTGATTATCTGCAAACGTTGAGTGTAGCCGAAGCCTGCGACTATTTGTGACTATGGAGCGTTGTTTTACCTTTTTGTATTGGAGCAAAGTGTGCCAGCCCTAGAAGTCTCAAACGAAATCGATGACGTTACAATCGAACTCTTCACCAAGCTCCGAAAGGATATTCAGCAGAGCGCCGCGGGTCTCACGCGCAGGCATGCCAGGTGGGTCGTTGATATGTATTACTGCTTGCAAGATGAACGAATTCGCGCCGCCGGACAGAAGAGAGCGTCAGCCGAAGGGGGCGAGCCCTATCGTTTAGTCGAATGGATTTTTACATCGATGCGCCAATTCGAGTCGGGCTTAAAGAGCGCTCTCGGAGAATTCGCAAAGGCCTACGCGGTCGGCCGCTGGCTCCAAGCTCAGTACGGAATCGGCCCTGTTATCTCGGCGGGGCTCTTGAGCCACTTCGACATTGCCAAAGCCCCGACCGTGGGGCACATGTGGCGCTTTGCCGGACTCGACCCGACCTGCAAATGGCTGGGGAAAACCGCAGCTGAAGAATTAGTCAAGTCGGTAGTCGGAGATTCAAAAACTCTCACCCAAGACATGGCAACGGCTATCAAAGCAGCTAGCGGCCAACACGAAGTCAACGCGGTGCGCGTCTTTAACGAGGGATTCCGTTCGTTCGATCGGGAATCGACTACGTTAAAGAAAGGCGCTGAAGGGCTAATTTCCTGGCTCTCCGTGAGACCTTACAATGCCAAGCTCAAAGCAATTTGCGCCTATCGTATGGGCGAGTGTTTCGTAAAATTCTCGGGGCGCGATGAGTGCTTCTACGGCCAACTCTACGCGAAGAAAAAGGCCGAGCTAACCGCGAGGAATGAAGCCGGCGAGTATCGGGAGCTTGCAGCGCAATACATGAAAGAACGGCGCAGAATGAAAGGGAGTCCAACCTGGGGGCATTGGAAGGAAGGTAAGCTCCGTCCATTGCAAGTCCACGAGAGGGCTCGACGCTGGGCGGTCAAGCTTTTTCTCTCGCACCTGCATCGAGTTATGTATGTAGACTACCACGGCACAGAACCGCCCGCGCCGTTCATTTTTCAACATCCCGAGCTAGGGGACCATCGGCACTTGATCGACCCTCCACTCTGGCCCCACGATTACGGCGGTAAGCCTCTGCGTGGATTGGCCAACTAAGGAAGCCGAATGCCAAAACGTCCTAGCCCTAGCCATCTGGAACGATCTCGCCTGGCTCAATCAGTAGCAGTATCTAACTCGAGGTGGTATGTCGGAATCGACCCCGGCAAGAGTGGAGGAATCGCGTGGGTTTTCTCGGGAACAGACGCTGTTGTTCTAGCCCCCCTCGGCTCGCTGACAGACAAAGACGTTTGGGACTGTCTAAAGGGGAGCGCGAAAATTCTAGGGCCAAACCTTGTTAATAGGGTTAATAGGCCCGGTTTTGTCTGTATCGAGCGCGTTGGCGGATTTATCCAAGGGAGCAAGCTGCCGGGCTCCGCGATGTTTAATTTCGGGAAATCCGCGGGAATCCTGGAAGGCCTCGTTATTGCGCTTGGAGCGCCCTACGAACTCGTAACTCCGCAAAAATGGCAGAGGACCTTAGGTATTCCTGCGCGTAAGCCGAACGAGTCCAAGAGCAAGTACAAAAATCGGCTGAAGGCGCGAGCCCAGCAGCTATTTCCTTCACAGAATATCACACTAGCGACAGCCGACGCTCTGCTGATTGCGGAGTATTGCCGCCGCACACACCGAGGGGGATAAGATGGACAATAACAATCCTGCGCTTTCTGTTCCTATGACGCTTACACTCCGAGACTGGTTTGCCGGACAGGCGTTATGTGGGATAATTGCTAGCCGTTTTAGCGCCGCCAACGAGGCGACTATTCGGGTGGACAAAAACCTAACAAGCGCTGCATACTTCTATGCAGATACGATGCTCGCCGCACGACTCAGAGAACCTGGAAACCTGGAATGAGAACTCCGTATGAGAGCCATGTTCTTCATTGGCAAGCCTGCAAGCTCTGCCCTTTATGCGATACTAGAAAGCACGTCGTCTTGGTACGTGGGCGGCTCCCCTGCGATACGCTTTTTGTCGGCGAGGCCCCAGGCGAGAGCGAAGATGTGTTGGGTTCGCCCTTTCGAGGTCCGGCGGGGCATTTGCTTGATTTGATTATCGAGCGTGCGCTAGAGGGCTCTGAGGCACGGCCTAGGATTGCGCTAACAAATTTGGTAGCCTGTATCCCCCGGGATGGAGCCGACAAAGCCGCTGAACCGCCGCCTAAAGCGATCCGAGCTTGTGCGGATCGACTAAACGAGCTTGTGCAGATCGCGGACCCGAAAATCATCATCGGAGTCGGTAAGCTAGCCGAGAATTGGTTGCCGAAACTGTTGAGCCCGACCTACGTGGACTGCCATACGGTAAATATCGTGCATCCGGCGGCTATACTACGGGCCCCTGTTGTAAGCCGTGGGCTGCTGGCTCAACGCTGCGAAGTCGTGTTGGCAAGCGCGTTTTACCATTTTGAAAGGTCCTAGCCATGCTGGTGCTTTCAAGGAAGAAAAACGAATCCCTCGTGATTGATGGCGGTCGAATCGTAATCGAGGTGGTCGAGATCCGAGGAGATAAGGTTCGGCTCGGAATCGAAGCCCCGCCGGAAATCTCCGTGCATCGGCGCGAAGTCCAAGACGCAATCAACCGCGAAACCTCAAGAGCAAAGGAAAAGAGTAATGCAGAGAGTAGCCAAGAAAACAAGCAATCTCGCGGCAGCGATTAAGCGCGCCAAGCAAAAGTGCCCATCGATGGACACGGCTCCTCTCTGGAGTGGTCCTAGCGGCGCAGGACCTAACGGGGGAGTAACCCAAGGCCTCTTGAGCAGATTCCTTGTCTGTCGGGAGCGATTCCGACTCTACGCGGTAAAAGGACTGCGCCCCGCTGATACCTGGAATCATCGACTAGGCTACGGCAATATGTGGCACATTTGCGAAGAATCTCAGAGTCTGGAGCCTCTTCGCAGTTATGTCGAAACTCAGTGCAAGCGCTATCCACTCCAGCAAGAGCAGATTTTGCACTGGTATAGTGTCTGCCAAGCGCAATTTCCGATCTACGTCCGTTATTGGGCTCAGCACCCCGAGACAGAGCAGCGGACTACGCTATTGAGCGAGCAGACTTTTGACGTACCTTATATCTTGCCATCGAAGCGCATAGTTAGATTGCGCGGCAAATGGGACAGAGTAGAGCTTATCAAAAAGGGGAAAGAGGCTGGAATCTACCTCTTCGAGCACAAAACGCGGGGGGACATTAACGAGCAACAAATCAAGCGCCAACTGACATTCGATCTCCAGACGATGTTTTATTTGGTGGCGCTCGAATCTCACATTCCAGATATTTGCCGAGCCCTATCGTTCGGTCGTAACTTAGGCCTGAAGGGAGTCCGCTACAACGTTGTGCGCCGTCCACTTAGCGGTGGCAAAGGCACAATCGTCCGCCACCAGCCGACCAAGAAAAACCCCCAAGGGGAATCGGCGGAAGAATTCTACGCTAGACTGGCTGGTATAATCGCCGAATCCCCCGAAACCTACTTTGCGCGCTGGCCTGTTGGAGTCTCGGGAGCGGACATAACAAGATTCTGGCGCGAATTTTTAGACCCGATTCTAGAGCAACTGTGCGAGTGGTACGATTGGATACTGAGTAATCCGTCCGATGTGTTTAGAGCGCCGCGTGAAGATCCTTATAGGGCTGTCCATTGGCGCCATCCGTTCGGAGTTTTTAATCCGCTCGACGAAGGTGGCAGTAGCGACGTTGACAGCTACCTCGAATCGGGTTCGACAGTAGGGCTGCGCGTAACGGATATACTCTTTGAGGAGCTAGCCTAACATGCCCACGGTAGGGAACAAGCAAAGCAATCGCGCTCCGGCAGCGAAACGTCCAACGGATCAAGCTTCGGCATGGGATCTGGTGGACTGCGTTCGGATGCTGCTCTATGGACAGAGCGGAACAGGCAAGACGACTTTCGCGGCGACTTTTCCAGGGCCTATCCGCTGGTTTATTTGCTCTGGTGGGGATAAGCCGGGCGAGCTGCGATCGATCAACACTCCAGAGTACCGCAAGAAAATTCATCCTACGATCATTCGCAATAGTGACGACTTGCGCGCTAGCCTCGAATCAGATACCGGCGAATACGCTACTACGGTGCTCGACCACGCCAGCGGTCTGGCCGATCTCCATTTGCGCGAAGTTTTAGGCATCGACTCGCTACCCGCTCAGAAACAGTGGGGAATCGCCCAACAGCAGCAATGGGGCGAGGTAGCTCTACGGTGCAAGGAATGTTTTCGAGCCCTCTTGAATCTGCCGGGGAATGTCGTCATTATTGCCCAGGAACGAATCTTTGGCGGTGGCGACGAACAGGGGGTGGCTGATTCAATCACTCCAACCGTTGGGGCGGCTCTGATTCCCTCGGTTACAGGCTGGCTTAATCCGGCTTGTGATTACGTTGTCCAGACGTTCAAGCGCCCCGTAATGATCGAAAAAGCGGTTTCTATCGGCGGCAAGAAAACCGTTCAAAGACAGCGCGGAAAGGGGGTAGAATACTGCCTGCGCACCGGGCCACATGACGTGATGATGACCAAGTTTCGCCTGCCCAAAGGCTCTCCGCTTCCCGAGGAAATCGTTGACCCTGATTACTCGAAAGTGCTAGCCGTGATTGAAGGTCGATACCAAAGTCCCTAACCCAATTTTGGAGCAAAGTCCATGCCCGCAACGAAGTCAAAGGTTGACCTCAGCAAGTCCTTGAAAAAGCACGCGAAGGACGAAACCGATTACGGCGTCGATCTGTCGCGGCTTCCGGCCGGAATCACGAACGGAATTGCCGAATTGGTCGAGGCCAAGCTCAGTGTTTATGCCAAAGGTCCGAATATCGGCCAAAAGTTTTTGTACCTGGCTGGCACAGTGATTGAACCCATATCCGTAGTCGAGCAGGTCAAGTCGTGGGACGCCTCGCTTGCCGGCGGCAAGGGTGGAGTCAGAATCGCGCCACCGGTCGAAAAGAGGGTCCGAGGCCTAAGGACCTCGGTTATGATTCCTCTGTGCGACACGAAAAACGCTGCTGGCGAAGTCACGGATTATGACGAGCATGTCAAGCGCGCTCTGAACGAGCTGCGCAAGTTGGGCGGAGAGGAATGCACGGCCGACGTTGAGACGGAAGAGGATCTTATCGCATTGCTCGCGACACTCAAGGAAGCGGCCCCCCGATTCAAATTCGGCACCTCGACCAGCGGAGATCCTACGGCCCAATACCCCACTCAGAGGGTATGGGAAAACTGGTACGGAACCAAAGATGTCGAACAGGGCGGAGAACCTGAAGCTGAGGCCGTACAGGACGATACAGGGCCTCTAGCCGAGGCTACTGAGGAGGAGCCCCAAGACGCCGTCGAGTCCCCTGGGGACGATCCTACGGCTCTAGCCGAGGCCGCCGACGGGGGGGACGCAGACGCGGGAACCAGGCTAAATGACTTGGCACTTGAGGCCGGAATCTCGCAAAAGAAGATCGACGGGGCCAAGGATTGGGGTACGGTCGCAGGCTGGCTTTCAGCCGAAACGAGCGAGAGTGAAGAAGACGAGTGGGAGCCGGCCGTTAAGGAAGTCTACGGCTACAAGCCGAAGGGCAGCAACGGCAAGCCAGGAAAGGAGTCCGACCACGAAGTTCTGTCGGTTAACACAGAAGCAAAGACGGTCACACTCAAACACTTCGACAGCGGGAAGGTCGTGTTAGGCGCGAATAAGAAGCCCCTGGCCGTCTCGTGGGATGATTTGATCGGCAAAGAATAAGCAAGCTCTTTGCTCCGCGCCGGGTGGGAGTCTAGTCCGTCCACAACTAGCCCCACTCGGCGCGTTTTTGTTGAGCTAATATGCCCTCGCGAAGATCAAGCGAAAGCCTCAGCGATCGGCTTAAGCGGCTCGGGGCTCGGGATGAGAGCCAGCGAAGTTGGAAGCTTCGCCCCGAGATTCTACTTTGTCCGAATGTTCCCAAGCCTCTGCACGGAGTCGCGCCGCGTATTGTCTTGGGCTCCACCTGGTGGAACAAGGAACGTCGAGCCGCATATGCTTCGACGGACTTTCATTGCACAGCTTGTGGAGTGTCGAAGTATCGAGCGCTTTTTCGGCACTGGCTCGAAGGCCACGAAATTTACAGGATTGATTACGCTCTTGGTCGGGCGACTTACCTGGAGACGGTTCCACTCTGCCATGCCTGCCACAACTTCATTCACGACGGCCGCTTGGGGGCACTACTTGAACGCGGAGAGTGTACGCAATCTAAGTACGATGCCACCCTAAGACACGGGCAAAACGTGCTGGACTCTGCGGGATTAGCGCGACTCGGTTATTACGCGGGTCCGATGGCTGCCTGGCAGGATTGGCGGCTCGTAATCGGAGAAGCAGAGTATCCGCCTAGGTTTCAAAGCTACGAAGAGTGGGAACGCTACTGGCAGTATGGAACGGAGTGACATGCCGCAACCCAAGCTTGTTGCGCTAGATTGTGAAACTACGGGACTTGACCTCTGGCACGGGGCAAAACCTTATCTCGTCACGACCTGCGACGAGAGCGGGAATCTGGCCTATTGGGAATGGCCGGTCGATCCTCTTACCCGCGAGCCCTCGATTGTGCCCGACGATCTCGAAGAGATCCGTGAGCTGATTCGATCGGCCGACCAGCTTGTCTTGCAGAATCCCAAGTTTGATTTTGCGGCTTTGCGCTCGATAGGGATATGGGGCGAGGGAGAAGATTACGCAACGTGGCCCAAAGTGCGCGATACACTCCTAGCGGGTCACTTGCTGGCCAGTAACGCGCCACACGATCTAACGTCGATGGCTCTGGTTTATCTGGGCGTCGATATTGAACCGCTTGAAAAGGCCTTGGAAAAAGCCTGTCGGGCGGCCCGTAAATTAGCCGAGCGCGATTATCCAGGGTGGCAACTTGCGGCCAAAGGGCGGCAAGATATGCCTTCAGCCAGAGAGAAAACCTGGAAGTACGATGCCTGGCTTCCGAGTGCTCTCGCAGCGGCTAAAGGTTATCCTACTGACCATGAATGGTATACGGTTACATCAGACTATGCGAACGCGGATAGCTCTACGACAGTCGCGCTCTACATCAAACAGAAAGAGGAGCTAAAGAGGCGAGGATTAGATCGAATCTATGCCGAACGGCTTAAGCTATTACCGATCGCCTATCGAATGGAGAATCGTGGCATCACGGTCAGTAAAAAGCGCCATAGCGAACAACGAAAGGAATTCGGAAACCGCGTCGCAGAGCTAGGCACGACAATGCAAAAGATTGCCTACGCGCACGGGGGTTATGAACTCTCTCTGCCAAAGGGAGCCAGCGTTAATAAATCGCTGAGAACTTTTGTCTTTGATACTTTAGGCCTTAAGCCGATTCGCAATCCGAAAGCTAAAACAGACGCGCCAAGCCTGGACGCGAAGAACGCTATACCCTATTACCTCGATACACTGCGACCGGGCTCGGTGCCCCATGAATTTATCAAGGCCCTGGCAGCGCGCCGGACATTCGGGACTGCTTTAGGCTACCTCGATAGTTACGCGCAATACTGGCTGCCAATTGACAGAGCGAAGCAATGGTTTGTTCTCCATCCTTCGCTCAACCCGACAGGAACCGATACTCTACGCTGGTCGTGTTCAAACCCGAATGCCCAGCAGATCGGCAAAAAGGCAGAGGCGAACATACGCCATGGCTTTGGTCCTGCCCCCGGTAGAGAGTGGTGGTCCCTGGACGCAAAAAACATCGAACTACGCATCCCTGCCTACGAGTGCGGAGAGCAAGAGCTGATTGACCTCTTCGAGCGCGCCGATGAACCACCCTACTATGGCAGCGAACATCTGCTGAACTTCTCTACAGTCTACCCCGATATTTGGGCTGAGGAGCTTGCGGCCGTAGGGATCGAGAAAGTTGGACCTCATATCAAAAAGAAGTACGCTTCAACGTGGTACCAGCGCTGTAAGAACGGGGATTTCGCGGTAGGCTATGGTGCCGTTGATAGACCCGACGGAGCCGGGACGGCAGACCGGACTTTCGGACGCCCTGGCAGCCACGCGAGATTGAAATCCAGATTCGCGAAGAAAGAAAAGCTCAACCAGTACTATATTGCGCAAGCGGAGAGGTTCGGCTATGTCGAAACGCTTCCCGATCGGACGGTTGACCCAAGTCGAGGCTATCCCCTTTTGTGCTCGCGCAGTGATTGGGGAAGAATCCTACCGACGGTCCCGCTAAATTATCATGTGCAGGGGACTGCCTGTTGGGTACTCGGCCGCATGATGGTGGCAACCGAAGCCTACCTGGCCGAACTCAATCGCGCTGAGGGAGCGGAAAACTATTGGCTCATCATGCAAATCCATGATGAGCTGGTCTTGGATTTTCCAGCGGTCCCAAATCAAGGGAATCTCGACAAGATCGTTGCTTTGAAAACAAAGCTTGACAGAATCGGCGAAGATTTGGTCCCCGCGGTTCCGACCCCGTTAGGGATCGAATACCACCCCGACACCTGGGCAGAAGGGATCGCTATTGCCGCGTGAGTGGCACGAGTTACTGTAAACCAAAAGCCGCCCGCGGATCTAAAATCCCGCGGGCGGCCAATGAGAGGAACGCGGATCGCCTAGGCTACAGCAGCGGCGGGAGCGGCCTCGGCAGCTTCGGCGACTTGAGGCTCTTGCACCGGCTTAGGAGTTGGCGGCGGCTTTTTCTTCGCCTTAGGGGCCGGCTTCGTTGCTTTCACTGCTTTGGGAGTGGGCTTTGCCTTGGGATTTTTCTTGGGGGACGACTTGGGTTTCTTGGCCGGAGACTCGGCTTTGTTGACTTTATTGGGGGCAGGTTTCTTGCTCCGCGGGTTTTTCTTTTTTGGTTTGCTACTCTTAGGTGTCCCGTCGGGATTGGAGTCCCACGGGCGGCCGAGGGCAACCAAGTGCTTTTCCCTGCTGTACGAATTGACCTTACCGGCTTTCAAGTGCTCGCGGCCGAGGGCTGTCAGACGGTATACTTTGGCGTCTGTATCGGGGTCGAGTTGGCAGCGAACTCGCTTGGCGGTGACTTCTCCGCGTAGCAGAATTGGCGGCTGCCCGCTTCCGTAGGGGACATTCAACCGCTTGTAGATTTCGCGCAAACTAATGCCGTCCGAGTGCTCCGGCAGCTTGGCCAAAACCTTAAATAGACGCATACGACCGCTTTCTTTTTTCTCTTTTGGCATGATAAGGGCTCCTAGATAGAAACTGGGCTGGCGAGCAACGGCGCTCGACTTCCTATAGTATAGGCGCCGTTTAACAATCGCGCCAGAGGAATTTCGATAAAATCCGAGGTAAAAACGCCATGCCCAAAGTAGCCCTACAGATTCCGCAGACGCTTCGACCTTACCAATTCCACGGCGCGGAGTTGCGTTATCGCGAAAACGAAGCAAACGTCTACGGTGATTGTCTTATCTGCGGGCGCGCTGACAAGTTTTCGGTTGAGGTAGCTACGGGCCGTTGGCGCTGTCTGAAATGTGGGGCATCGGGAAACGCTATTACGTTTATCCGGCAGCTTTGGGAAATGTGTTCAGCAGATGCCGTGCCTCTTAGTCATTTGGTGGCCGAACGCAAGCTCCTCAGCTCGGAAGTCTTAAAGCTCTGGGGGGTCAGAATCTCTCCTCTTGGGGTGCCGCTTGTGCCGGGCTACCAGATCAACGGCGAGATCGGAACTCTTTACCGATACGCGCAGGGTCCAGGCGATAAGAAAGCGATTCTGCGCGCTACATCGGGACTGCACACATACCCGTACGGCGTGAATGAATACGATTCTGACAAACCTATCCTCTACATTTGCGAGGGGCCATGGGATGGGGTGGCTCTGCTCGAAGTGCTAAAGCGCGTAAAGTATGGCGGGGATGGGGAATTGCTTTTGACCTCTGACGTTACCCATAGCCTGGCAGCCAGAGCCAACGTGATTGCGATCCCAGGCTGCTCGTCTTTCTCTGCGAATTGGCTACAACTTGTTGCTGGTAAACAAGTTGTGTTGCTATTCGATAACGATCATCCGAAGACCGACCCAAACGGTAAGCAGCTCTTGGGAGCCGGCTACCTCGGCATGCGGCGCACAGCCAAAATCTTGTTAGGGGCTAAGCCGGAGTTGCGACCGGCGGGAATCGAATATCTCAGTTGGGGAGAAGGTGGACACGATCCGAGCTTATCCGACGGCTACGACGTGCGGGATTTGTTGACTGCTAATGGGCTCCGATTGCGCGATAGGATTGCCGGCCTGCAAACTCTCTTAGGCAAAATCCATCCTGTCCCCGACGAGTGGAAGGGAGAATCTTCCGAAGGTAAGGGGGGTTCGGACGATCTAACATGCTTGTCTTGTCGAGACTGGCGCGAGCTAACCCAGGCTTGGCGCAGGGCCCTTAAATGGACCGAGGGGTTAGAGCGGGCATTAGCGACAATGTTGGCTTCGGTCGTGAGCACTACGCTTCTGGGGGATCAGCTTTGGGTCAAGATTGTTGCTCCTCCAAGCACGGGAAAATCGACGCTTTGCGAAGCTCTCAGCGTCAATAAAGAGTACGTAATCGCTAAAAGTACCTTACGCGGGTTTCATTCGGGCTGGGGCGACGGTGGAGAGGACCATAGCCTTATTACGGCTATCGCCGGCAAGACTCTCGTGATTAAAGACGCCGATACCTTGCTACAATCTCCAAATCTTGGTCAGATCCTCAGCGAAGCCCGCGACCTGTACGATACGACTTCGCGCAGTAGCTACCGGAAAAAGAGCGTGAGTCGTGACCACGAAGGAATACGCATGACGATGATTCTTTGCGGAACATCCAGCTTACGCAGGCTCGACAGTAGCGAGCTAGGAGAGAGGTTTCTTGATTGCGTGATTATGGACGGGATTGACGACGAATTGGAGGAAGAGATTTTAATGCGCGTAGCGAGCAGAGCCGATCGGAATGTGACTCGCGAGGCGAACGGCCAGCTACAATCTCAATATGATCCCGACCTTGCGACGGCAATGCGCTTAACTGGTGGATACATAGATTATCTGCGTAAGAGCGCTTCGGAGCTGTTGGCCCAAGTCGAGATGGATGAAGAATCCAAACGGCGAATTATCCTACTCGGAAAATTCGTAGCCTACATGCGAGGCAGGCCCTCAACCAGCCAGGAAGAATCGGCCGAGCGAGAGTTTGCCGCGCGTCTCGTTTCGCAGCTCGTGAGGCTTGCGAAGTGTATGGCGGCAGTGCTTGGTAAGAAAGCCGTCTCGGACCCGCTTGTCATGCGCCGAGTGAGAGCCGTTGCCCTCGATACGGCTCGCGGTCGAACCCTCCAGCTAACGAAACTGCTCTACGAGGCCGGCGAGGGGGGAATGCAATTAAGGCAGTTGGCGAGCAAGACAGGTCACAGCGAAGAAAAAGAGCGCGTCTTGATGCGATTCTTGAGCCAGATCGGGGCAGTCAAGTCATTTCAGCCAGTAGCGACTAATAAGCGGGGAGAGGAAATTAAGCTGCCTAAGGCCTGGAAACTAACGGATCGAATGCGGGAACTCTATCGTGAGGTTGTAGCGGATGCCGAAGCGACCAGAGACTAATCCACTTGTCCCATTTTGGCAAACTACCGACGGGGGTAGTCTTTGCCGACTCTATTGCGGCGACGTTATCGACGTACTTCGGCGCCTGCCGAGTCAATCGGTTCAGTGTGTCGTGACAAGTCCGCCCTACTGGGGCCTGCGAGATTATAGAACAGGCACTTGGGAAGGTGGTAACAAGACTTGTAACCATATGTCGAGAGCCACAGGGGGCAACGTCAAGCAAGGTAAGAATAAGGGGAATAACGGCGAACCAGATTCGCCGTTTGGGGCCGTCTGTGGAATTTGCGGGGCGCTTCGAGTCGAAGATAAACAAATCGGGATCGAGCGAACACCCGAGGAATTCGTAGCTAAGCTAGTCGCGGTCTTCGCTGAAGTGAGGCGCGTACTGAGGGACAATGGAACAATTTGGCTGAATCTAGGGGATACATATAACGGCGGCCCCCCGGGAAGTTTGAATTCAATGCAGTCGAGCAATGCTGGATCTTTTGAGGCGCGTCGCCAAAAGATCCAGTTGCCGAGTGGAAACCTCGTGGGAATACCTTGGCGGGTTGCTCTAGCTTTGCAGTCGGATGGTTGGGTACTGCGCCAAGACATTATCTGGCACAAGCCTAGCCCCATGCCGGAGAGTGTCCAGAATCGATGTACTAAGTCGCACGAGTATATATTTTTGCTCGCCAAATCGATGGGATATTATTATGACGCCGAAGCAATTAAGACCCCTGCCGAGCCGTGTGAGCGAGTAGTTAGCGGAAAGTCTGGATCACTAGGTCAGGCAATTGCGTCCGGTAAAAAGCCGTCAGGGAACGCTATACCGGGGTCAGTGATGAGAAGCGGCGACTTGCCAAATCGCCGATCGGTTTGGACCGCGGCGGCACAATCCTATCGAGGGGGTCACTTCGCGACGTTTCCGACGGCAATTGTAGAGCCCTGTATCTTAGCTGGATCACAACCGGGAGATATTATTCTCGACCCGTTTATCGGATCGGGGACAACCGCCGCCGTAGCAATCGGGTTAGGCCGACGATGTTGGGGGATCGACCTTTCGGACTCCTATCTGCGCAATAACGCAATTGTCAGAATTGAAGGGGAGCTATTTAGCCGACCAGCCCTGGCGCATCTGGCGGGAAAATCCAGGCACCGAATTACTAGATGAAAGCCTTGCTATGATCCCTAGGCGCCAGCGCAAACAGCCTCGCCAACGGCGAAAAACCGCTCCGGCTAAGCTCAAACATTTACGTCTGCGCAAGCAGTCGGGGCCGATCGAATACCGAGGATTGGCAATCAGCGAGGTCGAACTTGATTTGTTGCTGGCGATTGATGAGCAATTGGGATTGCCGGATTCCCTACGGAATCGCATGTTAGAATTAAAGGCCGACTTCGTAAGCTACCTTGAAAAGTTGGCCGAGGTCACAAAACGCGCCAAGAGTAACAGCTTTTGGATTGAGCTGGAACGAATCGAACAAGAGCGAATTAACGACCGAGTGAGAGCGGATCGAGCCGGACGGGCCTATGCCGAAATATACCCCGAGCCGGCACACTTAACGTCGAAGCAACTACGTCGGTTGCTCGAAAAGGAGAAGCTAAGTGGCATACTTGGAAAGAAGCGCGGCGCTAATCGCAACCGAAAAGGCGCGAACAATTCCTCCTAACTTTGACGCCGATCCGATCGAAGCTGGTATGGGGGGCTGTCCTTGGAGGATTCTAGTAATCGGGGTTCTGCGCTCGAATATGGCCGAGATAAAAGACCTTCCGAAGATCCTTAGCACGCTACTAGGCTTCTGGCCCGACGCTAGAGGCCTCGGTCATGCTGACGAAATGGCTTTGTATGAGGCTCTCGACACAGTTCCTTACGCCAGCCGTTGCAGCCGAACGCTACGAAAGCTTTGTCGGTGTTGGGATAGCTCATATTGGGAGAGCGTACTTGACCTGCCGGGGATCACTCAGCACTCTTTATCGGCTCTTGCGGAGTATGTAATATGAGCGTCGAATTGCATCTGGCTACGATGGATCAAATTACAGACGAGATTCATCGAAGAACTCTTGGTCTGTATGTACTGGTCCTTATCGATGAGCGCACAATGTCTCTTGACATCTATGGTTCAGAGCAAGACGGTAGTATCGAGGGGCTTTTGAGTGCTGGTTTGGATCCCCTTAAAAACGGGAAGCCGTACACGAGCCTCAAAACCGATGTTGAACCCGGCGAGCCGCTATGACATTCCCTGAGTTTTGATCTCTGGAGACAGCAACCATGCCAAACGTCGATCCGCGATTAGCGCCGGTGGCTGTTATCGTGAGCCCCGATGCACCAGAGCTAAGGCCTTCTATGTCGCCCGTGCCCTTCGCAATTACTTCCAGACGATCCGCGTATTCGTTCCACACGTAGCAGCAAGTGGTGGCACGATGATCGCAATGGCAGGTAAGGAACTGGAGAACTTCGGTATGTACCGATTATTGTCGACAGGATCGTCGCGCGGCATTGGTGCTGCTTCGACGACGTTAACGAAGCTCTCGACATGGCCGAATGGCTCAACAAGAGCTTGCCAAAGATTCAACAGGCCTGAGCAGTCTACGGATTAAAACCTAGGAGTCGAAAATGGAGAAAATTGATTACGAATCGGAATACGAAGCGCTGCGAGAGTATCTGAATGCTGCTCGCGGTTGGCCTAGGGGCTCTATTTCGTTGACTTGGTTGGATGGATGGTGGCTTTATGTGGGGCCGTATCCGCTAGTGCTTAAAGGTGAAGAAAAAGCAACCTGCTTTACTACGGCCAAAGAAGCGGTTGCAGCGCTGAGACGTTACATGGAGTATAACGCTCCGTTTTTTCGACCGGAAGAAGAGTAGGATAGGTGCTAGCGGAGTTTATGGGGGGCTAGTGTAATTGCAGCACACGCCACCTGGGTTGAGTCCAAAGGGCTGTGACACGGCCAGCCACGACCCGGGATAAAGTGCGTAGAGCCGGTGTACGATTCCGGTCCCCCTCCTAACTTAGAGGACGATCCAATGACAGCCGCCAAGATGGGACGCCCGCGACTTCCGCCCGAAGCCCTCCGCGCAAAGCCCCTGCGAATCCGTCTTACGAAGGCAGAGCGCGAAGAGATCGACCGAGCCGCTAACGGTCAATCGTCAACGTGGGCTCGCGAGATTCTTTTGCAAGCCGCCAGAAGAGTAGAGAAGGGCGACATTTAACTTACAAGTTATATCTGTGAAAATAACTCGTCACGGCTTCAGCACCGGAGCAGAAAATCGAACTAGGACGGCCCTCCCGCAGACTTCACCCCAGCAACAAGCTTCACATTTAGATAGGAGTTAACCGGCTTCCATGTGGGCTTGCTTTACGCGCAGCTTTATTCGGTCGATTCTCTCTCGAAGCTGGTCAGGGCGCATGCCGAGATCCTTGGCAGTTTGAACTCCTAGACCCTTCGCGGCGACATACGATAACAGCTCGAAGTCTACGCGCGAGAGATTTGCCGAGGCTGTGGCCTCGCGAGATAGAGGCTCAATCTCAGCCTCGATCAATGATGGGATGCGCGTACGTTCACGGGCCAAGCGCCGTTTCAAGCGTGAGCAAGCTCTAAGCGCGTAAGTGACAGCCAACGTCGTAGGCTTGATGCCACGGGAAGGGTCAAACCTCGTAGCAGCGCGCCAGACGGCATCTCCTATAGAGCTGCCGTACTCACTGTCGGAGACGGGATGCCCATAGCGTTTACAAGCGGCCATAGCGGCTTTGAGCATGGCCGAAAGGTCTAGGCTACTTTTGACTTCGACCTCGGCTTTTTGGCAGCGCGAGATGGAGGAGCGAGAAACTTGAGCCACTTCGGAACCTCCCAAATTACAGACGGTCGGCCTGCGCCAGAAGAGGCCTTGATTCGATCCACGCGGCGAGCTAAGCCTAAGTGCTGTAAGATGTAAAGTAATTCGCTGACATTGTGATTCGTGAGCTTGTTTCCGCTTGCCTCGGCAATGTCGCGCCGGGTTACACGAGACTTTTCTTTGCTGGCGATGTGCCTCATGCGAATCCCCAAAAGTGTACAAGAAAAAAACTAGATTAACCGGCAAAGTATAGCACAGCTTGCCGGATAGAATTTCACGTAGTCGGAGAGAAAGGGAGCCCTAGACATGAGCAGTGTTACTACAACCCCAGCCACAACAATAACTCCAGCGGCGGCAACAGCTTCGGTAGTAGCAACCCCGTCCAATTTGCAATCCTTGCTTGTTTCGGCGCTTACTGCAACAGAGGCCTACGCGAAAGAACAGCTTGCCGGCGGATTCAAATACGCGATCCTATTCCGAGTATTGCGCTACGGTGTTGACCAGTTGGTAATCGCGGCCGAACAGGATCTAACTTCGACGGGAGCGCAGAAAAAGGCAGCCGTTCTAACAGCGGCCGATTCGATTGTCGATATGGCTTTTTCGGCTGCACCCGGGGGAGTTTCGCTATTTGATCTCCCGGCCAAGGCCTTCGTCAACCATTTTCTACCGGGCATTATCGACGGCATGATTGAAGGTGCAATAGCCACTTTCCAAACGTTGAATCTCTCCCTTGCCGCGTCATTCCAGACTCCAGCCCCTACGACGGCAACTATAGCGCCCTAACCCCATAAGGCCCAAAATGGACCCTCTCACGCTCGCAGGATTCGTTTTCAAGTTCATCGTAGTCTGCGCGATTCTGGTCTTGGTTCTGATTCTTGTCGTACAGTTTGCCAGAAGTAAGAATCCTCAGCCATACGCGCCGCAGAATCCGCCCTACTATGTCGCAACTCCCTCGCAGGTCGGCATAGCTCAGGCTCCCGAATACCGGCCCGACGAAGAGAGCTTGTTGAAAGCATTCCAGGCTATGCGTGGGCACTTTGTTGCGCGCAAAGACATAGCACGATTAAAGGTACTTGAGCAGCTTTTGCCGGGCCTGTTGATGCCGAAGTTGCCTAGCGACACGGGAGGAAAGACAGCGGACGCCGCTCCGGGTGCCGCATGAATCAACAACCTCAAGGTCCGAGCAAGCCGCTAACAGTCTTTGCGGTTGCTCTCTGCTTTCTCTATCTCGCCCTCGATAGCGGCGCGATACTCGGCCCGGCTCCGATCCCGGAGTACGGAATTCGGTGCATGATCGTCTATGACACCGAGCCCGCTGCAATGGCGAAGATGCAGCAGGATTACCCGGGGCAATTCGAGATTCTTAATTCGACCGGGCCCGGGTCAGTGCGAGAGTGGTTAAACGCGCATTGCATCCAGGAATCGCACGGTTCGGCTAAGAGCGAACCTGCTTATCGATTGCTCGACAAAGACCAGCCCGACGGCCTTAAGTTCGATGATCCGATTTGGCAACGCGCCTGGCAGCGGCCTAGAACTAGCCTGCCGTGGATCATCGCCAGCAACGGCCGTACTGGATTCGAAGGACCGCTACCAAATGACCCTCAGGCCCTAATCCGAATGCTCAATCAACTCAATTAGAGGTTGGGGATTTGATGCTTTACGCGGGTGAAAAAGTCTATGACGAGTCGAATTTTCGCGAACTGATCGGCGACGGTACGCGCGTCTTTGCCGGGGGAGAATGGCGGCTGTTGGCTGCTCGACCGCCGCTAGGAGATGAACCCCACCCCCGATCCTTTAGCGTTCCGTGGGAAGTAGCCGGCATTCCTATCCCGCCGCGTAATGAATGGTCGGCGATGCTCAAAGAGCAGATCGCAAGAAAAGCGCGAGTCAGCGATTATTGCGATTTCCCCCCCTACGATCAGGACGGAACTCCACAATGCGCTACGGAAGATACCGAAGTTCTGACCGAAAGGGGTTGGATTCCGTGGCCCGATTATAACTGGTTAGATTTGCTGGCGACGGTCAACCCCGAGAATGGCGTCTTGGAGTTCCAACCGTGCTTACAGAAGCATGTCTATCGCCGCCGCGGGGAAATGATTTACAGCTCGAACCGACGGCTCGATTTCGGTGTTACTCCGAACCATCGCATGTTTGTTCGGAGATGGGACCAAAAGCGCAAGACTCTCTCGGATCAATACTCATTCCAGCTCGCTAAGGATTTGGGATGGTACGTAGGTCTAATGCACGCCCCACGAAGCTGGAGAGGAACCAACTTCGTCAAGCTCGGAGTACCTGGAGATCGGGTATACGCAGGCGATGACTTGATTGCCCTCTTGGGGATGGTTTGTTCGGATGGATATGCGGGGGGCACGGCCAATACCAAAAACTGGGTAGGCTTCTGTTGCTTCCGTCCCGAACGGCGCAAGCTTGTCGAGCTTCTTGCAGCACGTTTGGGGTTCCGGGAACTCCCTAGCCGGCCTGGAGTCTGGGTCAGATATGACGCGGGAGCCCTGGCAGATTGGGTACGCGAAACTTGCTACACGTCGCGAGAGTTGGGGGCGCTCAACAAGAAAGCTCCAGAGTTTCTACGCTGGGCTTGTCCGCGCCAGATTGAAATCTTCCTTGATTATTTTGGAGATCAATCGCACGACGAAGACCGGGAAAAGGTTTTCTATAGCAGCAGCAAGCGGATGATCGATGATCTGCAAGAGCTTCACTTACGCCTCGGAAAGCGGGGCGGCGTCTTCTTTGAAGATCCAAAGCCCCACATTCTACCCAGCGGAGAGACGAACGAACGCCCCTCCAGGCGCTACCGACTCTATGCCAGCAGGACGGACAGCCTTTGCCTCGACCGTAAGAAGCATATCGAGTGGGATAGGTATAACGGGTTTGTTTACTGCGCTTCGGTGGCTAACGGAACTCTCATTACGCGCCGGAATGGCTCTGTTTTGATTTCCGGCAACTGTTGGGCTAATGGCCCTGCGCAGGCTATGACGATAATGCGGCGCATCCAGCATTTACCGCATAAGCAAATCAGCGCCGCGAGCTTTGCCGTTCCTATCTCCGGCGGACACAGCGGGGGATGGGAAGGAAACGCGCTTAAGTATGCGGCCGAACATGGGGGAGTCTCGACCGATCTTTGGCCCAACTATTCTTGCGACGGGAGCCTGCAAAACAGGCCGGAAGTAATCGCGGATCGACCGAAGCACAAAGCCCTTAAGTGGGTCGATTGTGGGAGCGTCTTTGAGCGGTATATGGCCATGTGCCTGCTGACTCGACCCGGCGCGTTCGCCTACAATTGGATGAGCCACGTTATGTGTATGTGTGACGGCGTAGAGATCGAACCCGGCAGCTTCGGACTGCGCGTGAGGAACAGTTGGGGCGAGTGGGGGGCCAAAAATGACCTCGGGTTCGCGGGATTCGCAGTGTATCGCGAGGGGCACGGTACGCCGGATAGCGGATTCCACCTGCTGCAAGTTACGGCGAGCTATAACTAGCGGATGCTGCGCCAATCCCTTCCGATGTATCAAGTTCATTTGCTCGAGTTACTGTTTTCGCTAATGCTCTTAGCGGCGCTCGTAACAGTAATGACGTTCATCGCCCGTAAGCTCCCCCTGTCGAATAAATTGAGGCCTTTGGCCTACGCGGCTGTCGTGGTAGTCGCCCTCGTGTTTCTGATTCACATTTTCGGAGTGCTCTAACATGCCCCCTACACCGCCGGGAATTGGGCTGCCCGATCTCTCAATCCTCGAACTCTTAAGGGATAGCTACCTGATGGCTTGGATTTTGTACCACCCCGGCAAGATCATTTTCGGATTCGTTTGTCTGGCGCTATTCTCGCTGTTCGGGGCCCTGTGCGGGATAACAGCGCTAACGCTGCTGCTCGTTCGCGGGCATGGCAATCGGCAGCAGACTCTCCCGTATTCGGCTCCCGTTTCTGCCCCGGCAGCAAACAGCTATCCGGCTGACCTTACGCATCTCCAATAACTCGCGAGCCCCATTATGAGCAGCCAAGACCCTAGCCTTGATCCGCGCATCGAAAAGCTTATCGCTGAGCAGGTAGCCCGTTGGAGTCAGCCCCAGAAACCTCGGCTAACATTAGGTATGGGTTGGATTTTCGTGGTAGGTGCGTCTTTAGGATTCCTGGGTATGTGTTTCGTAGGCATTGTAATCCTGCTTTGTGCTCCGATCGGCCACCAGAATCCGCCCTCTCGCCAGGTCGATTCTCCGCTAGCGCACGGTTGGAGACTTGCCAGAGTCGCGCCGCCGCCAGTCTATGACGGTCGAGATCGCAGTACTGAAGCTTGGCGCTGGTTCACGAATAACAAGGGAGAATGGGGCTGGTTCCGCTGCTGGCCGCCGGCTGCCGATGAAACTCTGGATTTTGGATCGATCGGACTTGGTTCGAGCCCGCCGCCTGAACAAGGCAGCTTGCCGCCACAAGACCAGAGAGGATTAGGGGCGGAGAAACCTTAAATGAAAGCGCGCTATCTCATATTACTGGCGGGGACTCTGCTCCTAGGCGGATGCTTCTATCCGACTCCCGAGCCCGATCCGTACCATCCGCACCACTACGCTTGGGAGATCGATAAGCAGCTTCAACCGCCTAATAGCGCGGCGGCCTGGAAAGAGCAATCGGACGGCACTTTCCGCCACATTATAACCGAGGGCCAAGAGTATTGGCTGAATCCTCAACTCGGTTTGTGGCAGCGCTTATTAGGTTATGGGCCCAAATACATTATTCCGGGCGAACAAGGGACCCCACGATGATGATCACGATTCTTGTCTGGCTGGGGCTTCTGACTGTTGTAGTAACCACCCAGCGCATAGCGATCAAATGGCTAAGGGGAGTTTACGCCGAAGCCAGCCGGGAACTTACCGGACTCACGAACGAACGCGATGTAAGAGCCGCCGACTTCGATGCGTTCAAGCGCGAAATTGCCGCCGGTTGCAACCAAGTTCAGCGGCAAGCGAACTCACTTGAAGCCCGAATCTACGACCTCGAACCAAAAGCCAAGTCCAAGCTCGGCTCGAAATTCAAGCTTCGTCCTAGAAAGCGCAAGGGAAAGAGATGAACGCCGCCGGCCTGCAAATTTCGTCCGAGGTTTTGTCCAAAGTTACGGGTCTTTATAGACTCGCCTGCGTGGGGCATCCCGCTGAGGCCGGCCAGGTTTTGGAGCTGGCAATTGCTGACCCGCACTGGGCGGAGATGGATGAAACCGCTGCGCTTAAGCTGGTGAATGACGGAACGGCTGTAGCGCAGTTTGAACACGAACTCTACGAGAGCGTCGGAAAGGCCTATGAGCACAAATACGGATTCGTGATTTGGGTTATTATTCTCGGCGCGATTATTAGCGGGATTGTCTCGGCCTTGGTTCGTTGGTGGTTGGAACATCGGGACCATCGAGCGTTACTGACGGCTGCCCGCCAAAGTTAAGCGGCGCGTTGCGCCTAGGAGGTTATGTTGTGGGGTTTCACGGCAGAACAAATCGCGATGATTATGGGGGGCATTGCGACAGCGGCCACGGCAATAGGCGGCCTTGTGCTCAGCATTCTCAATTCCCGCGCTGCTGCTGCCGAAACTCGCAGACGCCAGGAAGCCGAAAGACAAAAACAGGACTTTGACCAGAGATCCGAGAGACAGAAACAAGACTCCGAACAGGCTTCATCCGTGATTTCTCAGTACCGAACTTTGGCTCAGGATATTGAGGAGCATCGGCGCCAGGCGATCAAAGATTCAGAAGAGAAAGCGGGGCAGATTCTTGCGCTTCAAAAGGAAACTGTCAAGCTAAGCAATCTCCACGAAGAGTGTGAGGAACGGTCGAAGGCTCAGCAGGGAGAGATTGACGCTCTCAAGAGTGGGATCAAGGAAGCCAACAGCGTCGCTACTGAGGCCAAGTTACGGGCGAATTTGGCTGAAAATAAGGTCGCAGTTTTGGGCGCAAGAGTAGCAGCGCTATCGAACCGGACAGAGAAGCTTTCAGATCAGAACTCCGATCAACAGCACCATCTTGAACAACTCGACGATGTTGTCAAAGGACAGACCCCGCCCACAACGCCATAACATGAAAGGCCCACCCATGGAACGTATTACGGTTACTTCACTCGCGCTGTTGATTCTGGCAGCAGCTTCTATGTTCGATCCGCATGTTTGGGCTACCTCAGGCGAGCCTAAACCGCTCTCATCGAGCCAGACGATCTCACAATGGACAGATCCTAACGGCTCGCTTCACATCCGAGGCGTAATGGTTCCTGCTCCGCCACCTGTCTATCGTGTCGGCTCGGACTATTGCTGCGACTGGCCCGACGGACATCGCTACACCTGGGACGGCGTCTGCTGGTGCCGATGCGAGGGTGGCTATTGCTATCGAGTGCGGCCGGGCCAGACCTTCCCGCCGCTGACTCCGACGATTGCCTACGGTCATGGAACACGGGCCCAGAATTGCGCATGCGGCAGTTCATGTGCTTGTGGGCAAGCGCAATCTAGTTGCGGGAGCGGCAGCTGCTCGTCTTACGGAAGTTGGCGCCCTCTCGGATGGTTCCGGCCTTTCGGCGGCTTTTTCAGATTGCGCGGTTAGCCACGGCGGGGTTTGCTGGGTAGCAATCTGGTAGGACCTAGAAGGCAGGTGCGTCCAGAGAAGAGGGTTCGAGTCCTTCGCCCCGCATGCATGATGAGCCACAAACACCATAAAAACAGTTCCGCGACGATCGGCCTGACACCTGCCGATACGTTCCAGCTCGATTTTCCGCTTGATCCTGTAGAGGTCGAAGCCGATGGTAGCTATCGATGGATCGACCAGCTCAGCTATGCCCCACCCGTCGATTGGACGCAGCACCACGAAAATATTGCGAGCGTCGCCCGTAGACTATGGGCAGATGCAGGGGGGCCTTGGGGCAGAGACTTGGATTTTTGGCTGGCGGCAAAACGATACTTAGGCCTGTTAGACGAGCGCTGGGTATGAAACGCGACCTTGACCATGCCTTAGTCGGTGGAGTAATCGCCGGAGCCCTCAATGCGCTAGGCGGGGGAACGAGTACGCAAGCGGCAAGAGTCCTCTGCCGTATACTTT